>Ga0182024_10020387_pt1 | contig 12116 bp, 14 predicted proteins | sample P32metaG_FD_120480 | JGI IMG/M metagenome (GOLD analysis project Ga0182024, IMG submission 120480) | Permafrost microbial communities from Stordalen Mire, Sweden - P3-2 metaG (Illumina Assembly) | ecosystem: Environmental > Terrestrial > Soil > Wetlands > Permafrost | place: Sweden: Stordalen...
CCGACTCGGGCCCAGCGGTGCTGACTCGCGGTTTGGCAAACCGCGAGTCGCACTGTCGTGAGAATCCTCGGGGCCGTGGCCGTCGTTGCCGCCCCGAAGTTCACGGGTTAACCATCTCGACGAACGAGCGTCAGCGAACGTGACCCTGCGCTGACGCGTGGTCGACGCCCCACGCCTTGGGAACCCCACTCGTCGTTGCAGGTGGCGGCGGGGCGCGGCGCGATACCCGCGCGTTCCCTGTCCCAGAACCCGCCCCTAACCCCCGCCTTGACAAGGCGCAGGCTGACACCCAGGGCGTATAACGATTGCCCGATGGCGTGATGACAGTTGGAACCGTCGAGCGCGGAAGAGTCCGTCGAGGACTCGCGGCTCAGCAGATCGCGAGTCGTAGTTCCTCATGCCGGCAGTCAGTGTCCAGCGGCCCAGCCGCCGTCGACGTGGAGTGCCTCGCCCGTGACGAACGTGGCCCGTTCGAGATAGAGGATGGCGTCGACGATGTCGCTGATGGCGCCCAAACGGCCGAGGGGGTGCTGCTCGGCGATGCCCGCGTAAGACGTGGCGTCGTGAATGGGCGTCTGGATGACTCCGGGGGCGACGGCGTTGACTCGCACGCCGCGTGACGCGTATTCGGTCGCGAGCGCCCGGGTGACGGCGGCCAGTCCGCCCTTGGTGAGGGAGGTCAGGGCCGATGGGGTTGTGCTGTTGGCGTGATCCACGAGGCTGGTGGTGATGGTGACGACGTGGCCACCGCCCTGGGCGACCATCTGTCGGATGACGCGCTGGGTCATATGGAAGAAGCCGGCGAGGTTTACCGTGCTGACCTTGGCGTAGTCGTCGGGCGTGTAGTCGGTGAACGCCTTGCCAATGAAGACCCCCGCGTTGTTGATGAGGCTGTCAATTCGTCCGAACCGATCGAGCGCCCGCTCGACGACGCGCTGAGCGGTCTCGACTTCTGCGATGTCACCCCGCACGGTGACGAAGTCGGGCTCGTCGGAGAGAGGCATGGAGCGCGAGGTGCCGACGACGGCGTAACCGGCGCGCCGGAACGCCGCAGCTATTCCCATGCCGATGCCTTGCGACGCGCCGGTGACGATGGCGACCTTGGGTGACTCTCTGGTGCTCATCCGACGAGGTAGGTCTCGTAGACGACGGCTGCGGCTTGGCGGCCACCGACGCTGATGAAGACGCCTTTGTTCAACCAGTCGAGGTGGGGAGCGGCGGTCTCGATCCGGGTTGAGGTGCGGAAGCTGTACTCGTGGGGGTCGACGTTCTCACCGCGGCCGAGACGGGCGAGCACGTCGGCGCTCCCCGAGCGGACCCCTCGGGCCTGGACGTAGAGCAAGTCGCCGCCGTCGGTCTGCAGGGTGTATCGGATGTCGCCGAGTGCGGTGCCGTCCGGCAGCACGATCTGCCAGTCGGCGCTGACGCCCGGACGCAGCTTCCCGTTGAGCTCAGGACCGGTGAATGTCCCGCCGGTCAGGGGGACGATCCGTCGGTGCCCTGCGGCGACCTCGCCGAGGTCGAGCGGTGTACCCAGAGTGGCCTCGAGGCGGTACACCCGCCTCAGACAAGGATCAGGAAGTTGCGTGCTCATGCTGGCTCCTCGCGCCGCGGGGTCGTTCGGGTGCGGCTCGACCGGAGTGACGGTGATCTGCATCCACTCGGCGAGCGGCAGCGCATCCAGCAGGTGGTCCAGCTCGGCTTGACTGTCGGCGCGGTACAGGCCAACGACGGCCTGGGCGGGGGCAACGGACGCGTTCCAGAGACGGACGAGATGCCCTTGGTCCGCCAACTTGGCTGCCGCAGCCGCCTCGGCGTTCGCGAGACCGGCGATCTCACACGCTGTCGTTCCGTCCGGGACCTTGAGTTTGAACTCGACGAGGAATTCCATGATCGCCTCCCTTACTTCTGTCAGGCCGCTACGCGGCCAGCGAGCGCGCGGCCGTGATCTGGCTAGCGAGCACGAGGATGCGCCGCCCCGGCCGCCGCACCAGCGACGGCCGGGGGTGAGCGCGAAATCGGCTACGCCGGCAGATCACTCCCGGCCTGCTCCGCCACCATGTAGGAGGCATACCAGGCGGGCCAGTTCTCGTCTTGGCTCGACCGGTGAAGAAGGTGCGACCGCCCCGTGCGCTTCTGGTGCTCGACATGAGCGGCCTCGGCACGCCAAAGCGCGTCCTGCAGGTCTTCCGCGGACGCGAATGCCGTTTCCGTGGGGTCGATCCGGCCGGGGAGCCGAGTGGTCACCTCCTGGACGAGCCACGTATTGCCGTCGGGATCGTTGAAGGAGCAGAAAGAGCCGTAGCTGGTGCGCTCGGGGTCGGGGCCGGGTTGCCGCGCCTCGGCGGGAAACGGCGGGCCGTGCCACACGTCACTCACGTCGATGCCACGGCCGACGAGTCCGTCATGGGCCTCCTCGATGTCGGAGACGACGAGCCCGCCCTCGGCCGAGCCTGGCGCGGCCGTCGTGAGCCCCGTACCAAACGTGATCGAGGTCCCCGAGCCTGGGGGTGTGAACTGGACGATGCGGAGCCCGTCGAACGGCGCGACGTCATCGTCGAGTCTCCAACCCAGGTGCTCGTAGAACCCCTTGGATCGGTGGACATCGGACACGGGGATGACTTGGATTTCGAGCTTCATGTCGACCCTGCGAACGCTCGTTTCGGTGGTGACGCTGTGAACTTCGGTTGCGCTCATGGCAATCTCCCGCTTTCTTTGGTTTGAGGGTTTGCGACGCATCGCATTGCGGATGACATCGCTTATGTCTGGAGCTCAGCTTCGTCCTCGACTTGGCAAAGCAAAGGTCCTGGATCTGAGTTAACCCTTGTGCTCGTCTTGGGTCCACGACTTATGACCACACTGTGGTAGGCCCCGCCTATCACCCCATGTCTCGGCTGTACGATCGACCGCGTGGAACTCCGGCAGCTGACCTACTTCGTCGCCGTTGCCGAGGAACTGCATTTCGGTCGGGCCGCAGAGCGGCTTCACCTTGCTGGACCTTCGCTCTCTCAGCAGATCAGCAATCTCGAACGTGAGCTTGGGACCCAGCTCCTCGTCCGCGACCGCCGACACGTCGAACTGACGCCCGCCGGCAGCCAGTTCCTGACCGATGCCCGAGAGGTGTTGGGCGCCGCTGTACGGGCGTTCGATCGGGCCCGTGAGGGAGCCGGAGAGTTACCTCTGCGGTTGGGCTATGTCAGTTGGCTTCCCCCAGAGGCAGCAGCAATGCCCGACCCTCGGGTCCGTATCGACGAATGGGTCCTACCCTCACACACGCAAGCGGCGCGGGTGGCCGAAGGCAGCCTCGACCTGGCTATCGCCTGGATTGAGGAGGCCGACATCGAACGGCACAACTTGGCCGCTCACCTCTTGTGGTACGAGAGACTGGAAGCCGTCCTACCACGCGCACATCCGGCGACTCGTCACAAGAGCGTGCCGGCAGCGGAGATCACGGTGCTCATCGATGTTGACGAAGCGTCGTGGAGGTCATGGAACCGCTACGCGTCTGCCTTCGCGAAAGCTAACCAGGCGTCAGTGACCGATATCGACGACGGCGGCATTGCTGGCCCTGCATTCTTCGACCACGTGGCCCGCTTGCGGCGGCCGGTGCTCGATTCGCCTAAGCGCCACACGGCGCCGATGCCGCCGACGTTGACCCGCCGCCCTGTCCGATCCCCGGTGCCCCTATGGGCCTGGGCGCTACTTCACCGCGCGGATGACACCCGGCCGATGGTTGCTCGCGCTACCCGGACTCTGATCGACCACGCCTCGGCCCTAGGCTGGCGAACGCCTCCCTCCGACCCATACTGGCCCCCAGCTAGCTAGAACGGTCTGGGTCGTTTGCCCACGGACTTCGCACGGACTTGACCCGCGTCATGGCAGGGCGGCCCGCGGGTCACATGACCAAGAGCGGGCACCGGGACTTGGTGGGCGCTGGCCTCGAACCTGCGACCTCCGCCTTGACAAGAGGGTCGCGATTCGTATGCACCTGTCGCGCCGCCGACGGTCACGCTGGCGGTCCGACGAGCTTGACGACGGCTGAGCTCGGGACCTCCGTGCTGGACGCTACTGAGAATCAGGCGGGCCGGCGCATGTACCAGCACCTGACTCCGAGCACCGGTCCCTCCCCGATCACCTGATACCCGTGCCGCTGGTACAGCCGGACGTTGACCTCTTTGTCCGTCTCGAGATAGCCAACGAGCTGATGCTCGTCGAGCCGGCGGCAGTGCTGCTGCAGGATCTGGGTCCCGATGCCGCGGCCCTGCAGGTGAGCGTCGACCGCCAGCGGGCCGAGGTGCGCGTGGGGCTCGCCGAGGTCCTTGGCCCCCCAGGCGCCGAGCCAGCGGACCATCCTTCCGGCCGTGGCCGGCCCGAGCGCCAGCGTCCCGGGGAGGAACCGGAGGCGCTGTGCCGTCGTGGGCTGACAAGTTCCGGGGAGAGCTACCCCGGTGCCCCCCACGACGATCCCGTCGTCAATGGCCACCAGTGGAACCTGGTCCGTCATGACCCGGAAAAGCGTCGAGAAAACCCATTCCAGCCGCCGGTGCCGCCGGTCGGGGTCCTCACCGAAGACGGCGACGGTCATGGGGTTGTCTCGCATGCCGCGGGCGAGCGCCGCTGCGAACGCAGCCTGTTCGTCAGGCCCAAGATCGCGTACCTCGACAACTGGCCGCTCGACGCTCACAAATGCAGACCTCCGTCAGCCGCTGGGCCCTACTCGACGTTAGGCCGTCTGGCCCAACACGGGTCAACCTTCATCGACGCCAGCGCCAACAACCGACGGCGAGCCACAAGACTCCACCGGGCGGATCGCGGCGCAGGTTGACTACCTCGCGGGTAGTGACGCTATCCCGACGGTGATCGTACGGTGCGCCAGATGGCCTCCCGGGCGCGTTTTGAGCACTGCTGCGAGCTTCTGTTTTGCGCCGCAGTAGTAGCGAGCTCGACGACGGACCGTCCATGCCCGCTCGATCGTGGCGGCGACATCCTCGGCTGGCGCGCCGCGATCAAGCATTCGTCAGGCCGAAAATTGGGGCCCTTCGTGGCGCGAGCGCACGCTCGCCACAGCACCGGCGATGCTGTCGCCAAGAACTCAAACCGAGCCCGATCGAGTTGAGCTACTAGCCATGCTCCAGCCGTGAAGGGCCGACTCAAGCTCGCCCGAACCATCCCACTGCAAGAGGGATCGGATAGATAGGCAGGTGTCAGCAGGAGCGACCTGAGTCCATGGTCGCCGGCGTCTCGATCGGGCAGGTCAGGGCACTCGCTGTGCTTCTTACTCGGTTCTTCGTCGTCGTGGCCAAGGGGGCGGCTCGTGGTCCTCCCGGTGGCGTGCTCAGGCGTCGAGCCTTCCGAGGGCGTCGTGGGCGTACCGCTTAACCGCGTAAGTAGGAGACGCAACCGAGGCACTGCTGCACCACCGCATCGGCCACCGGGACCACGGTTGCTCGGTGACGAACTCGGACAAGCCGCATGCAAGCGCTGCCGTCAAGCGGCATGCCGCCAGGCACGCGGACCGTCCGGGCCTGGTCCACGAGGCCGCATCTGTTGTGCTCGTTGGACCCTCGGATCCGCGGCCACGCACATGCGACGGGCGCGGGGCCACATCTTCGTGGGCAATCCTTGGGCATGAGACCCGAACCCCGTCGGCTTGACGATCGCCGATGCCGGGCGTCGGATCCAGACGTGCGAGGCTGTATCCGCTCAACCTCCATGCACATGCCGCTCCTGGCTCCGGAGCCGGAGAGGGCCGCACGCTTCACGAGGCACCAGCCGTGACGGAGACAGATCGCAACAGCGCCCTTGTCCGAGAGTTCTACGCGGAGGTCTTCAACGAGGGTCATGTTGCCTTCGCAGATCGGGTGCACGGTCCTGGCTACCGGTACCACGACATCACCGTCGAGACGGGACCCGTCGATCACAAGACCTACATGGCCCGAAACGCCGGCTTCGCGGCAGCCTTCCCGGACCGCAAGGTCGACATCGAGGACCTCATCGCCACCGGCGACCGGGTCGTGGCCCGCGCGGTGCTGCACGCCACCCATACCGGTGCGCTAGGTGACGTGGCACCGACCGGTCGTCCGGTGCGCCTGGCGTCCACAATCATCTACCGGTTCGTGGACGGTCGGGTCGTCGAGGAGTGGGAGATCTTCGACAAGCTCGGGATGTACCAGCAACTTGAGGTGACCCCTCCGGCCCGCCCGGACGAGTAGACCTCCGCAAGCCCGAAGCCTTACCACGTCCGGCAGCTCGCAGTACCTCGCGCCACTATTCCAACCATCACACCCAGTCTCGTCGACGCCCCCATGGCGCGCGCCGTTGAGCCCGCCGACGACTTCCCCGGCGTTGACATCGTCGGACCCATGGTCCCACTCGGCCGAGCCGGCACCCCAGCCGATATCGCCGCCGCCCGCTCCTACCTCTGCTCCGACGCAGCCAGCTACGTCACCGGCCAGATCAGGGGGAGAACGTCGGCATGTACCTCTGAACCATCGGCCCAGCCCGCATGCCATCACGCGCCTCGTGAACGCCTCCGTGCCCGCGTTATGAGATAGGCAGGCGGCAGTGTTCGGCGACGCACGTTCGGAGGCACCTGATCTGCCCGTGACACCGCCATGAACGATGTGCGGTCTCGCCGTTAGGAGCCAGAGGCGTCGACCGGCCCTTCCGTCACGCGTGACCACCCCTCGTCAACTTCGACGTTGACGATTTCCGGCACGGCAGCGAGCAGCTCGGACAACCGCACCGTTGCCGCCTTGAAGTGGTCCGAGTTCACGTGGGCTTCACCCGCCGCGCCGTCCCGGAACCCCTCGACGAGCACGTAGACGTTGGGATCGTCAACGCTGCGATACCAATCGAAGAACATGTTGCCCGGCTCGGCACGGGTGGCCGTGGTGAATTCTTCCACGAGCGACACCCAGTCGTCGGCGTACTTACGGCGCACCCGATTCTTCGTGACGATGAAGATCATGCAACGGGTCCTTCGGTTGAGAGTTGCTTAAAATACTCCGGTCCGCATCAACAGGTCAGTCACCAGGACCAAATGCTGGCCCGTCGACGAAGCGGAACCGCACAGCTCTGCCTCGGCACCCGTCGGCGACGAAGGATCCGATCGAACGCGCGTCCCATTACGCGCGTCGGCCTCCCTGCGCGGGCATCCCCGAAGTGCCGGTCAGGGACAGCCGCGAACCCGCGCTCGTCCCCAAGCAGCCCACGATCCCATCGCTCGAAAGCGTTGCTAGGTCGAGCGCGTCTGAGCGGCGCGCCACGCAATCGATCGCCCTGCAAGAGCGGGCCGATGGGTGGGCAGGGTCTCGTACGGGTTGCGGTGATCGTGCAGGGATCCGACCTCACGCTTCGGCAGGTCGCCGCCTAACGCGGTTGAGGCTCGTGCGGCGCGTCAGCTGCCCGCAGCGAGGTAGTTGTGCACCTCGAAGAACTGGGTTTCGGGTGGATTGGGCAGGCCGACTTCCGCGCCGATCGGGCCGATCTTCTCCTGCGCGAACTTCTCGAACACGCCCCGTGACTCCCACACGTCAGTCACGCGCATGCCGTCGTCCGTTTTCGCCACCCAGTGGACCAGGAGCCCCAGCGCGCCTGGGCCGCCCGGTCGGAACCCCAACCTCTTGACGACCTCGTCGTATTGCTCAAGCGTCGCCGCCTTGAAGTCGAGTTGAACCCCGACCGCCATCCTGGCCTCCCTTGGTGAACCTATGTGGCTGTCACGATCAGCGCGCCTTTGTCCAAGACCGCGCGCTCGTGCCGCCTCGACCACGCTGCAGGAGAGACTTGACTGGCGCGCGGTCGATGCAGGAGTGGCGGAACCTGAACCCCCGCTCGCGGATTAGGAGCTGCAGCCTTTTGGCGCTATCTTGCGAATGTCATCGACATCTTCATCGGGTACGAATCGGATCGTCGTAGTGTCTTCTGGACGTGGGTCGAACCGGCAGTGCCAACGAATCGACCGGAGATCCCATGTTCGTAACAGTCATCCATCGCATTCAAGACCCCGAGGGCTTCCAGGCCGCTGAGGCTAAAGCACTCGAGGCCGGCCTTCCCGCAAGTGTCGCGTTGCCAGTTCACGCGGCCACCCGCGATCACCAGCTCGGGATCTGTATCTGGGAGGGCGAATCAGTGGCGGCGGTGCGCGAGGTCGTTGAAGATGCGGTTGGACCGTACAGCAACAACGAGTACTTCGAGATGACGGTCGACGGCCTCACGCCCCAACTTCGGAACTAGCAGCGCCACTCCAGACACTGCAAGGCCGAGTAGACAGGCGTCCAAGAACGCGCAGCGTTCGACGTCGAAAAGCGCCCCGCCCAGCCGTTCAGGGACACGCAACTACCTGAATGGAACCATCCCTCTGCAAGGGAGGGCGGAAGGGTCAGCACGTGTGCGCACGAGTTACGTTGACAGCCGGGCGCTGGTCGTGTCGGAGGGCTGTCGGCGACCGCGTGTACACGTCGTCCCCCGCTGGTCTGGCGGACGGAGCGGTCGGCGTGATCCCGATCAGCGGCGCCGGGCGCGCAGGACGACGTCGGCGATGTGCGGGGTGTCCGGCGGTGGGTCGATGCGCGGCTCGACCGTATCCAGCTCGACCGTGAAGTCGTCGCCGAGCAGCTGACGGAGGTCGTCGGCATCGACGTAATCCGCAGGGTCGACGCCACGCGACTTCATGTGCTCGCGGTGCTCGTCGTCAAGGTCGTGGTAGACGGCGAGCAGCAATCCCCCGGGCCGCACCGTGTCGAGCAACGTCCGCACGGCGACCTCGCCAGCCGCCTTGGGCAGCGCCGGGTACTGCATCGACACGAGGGCGAAGGAGCCGGTCGGGAACGCCATCTGCAGGACGTCCCCGCAGATCCACTCGACCGCGGCGCCGGCCAGTTCTGCTGCCGCCCGCGCCCGGCCGACCGCCACCTCGGAGATGTCGATCGCGGTGACCGTCCAACCGTTCCGAGCGAGCCAGATCGCGTCGGCACCCTCGCCGCAACCGACGTCGAGCGCCCTCCCCGGTGTGAGGCCCGCTGCCTCGACGCGGAGCCGACCGTTCGGGCGGCCGCTCCACCTCGCACCCTCTCGCTCGCCGTACCTTGCGTCCCACTCGTCGGCCTGCGCCGCCGTCCCGAAACCCTTCTCACCGTGTTGGTCCTCAGGCATGTTCACCCTCAAACAGCATCAGAATTCTCACTGCGCGCTTGCCACAGTTGCATGCGCCTCAAACGGCACCTTGGGGGCAGTCGGGTTCGTGGCGGCAGGCCACTCGGTATCCGGCATTACAGGGCGGCCTTCGCGACCTATGACCGGGCGTGCAGTGTTCGGTGGTCAGCGCGGTCAGGAACGCCCGCTCGCGGTCGTCTTCGTCCATAGTCGGCTCCTCATCGGCGGTCGTGCCGGCAGGTCAGTCGGAGCCAAACGGCACGACGGCTGGGCACGGGCCGCCGATCTTGTCACGAGCGACGGCTGTGGTCCCCGTTCCCTGTCCTTCTCGAAATCGAACCGAGAGCGATCAGGCGTCGGGGCGCCCGACGAGTGGGCCAACTTCGATCACGTGTCCGTCGGGGTCGCGCATGACTCAAACCTGGGCCACAGACCGCCCGCCCTGCAAGAGCGGCCAGACGGGTGTGCAGCAGTCGACACCACTCGGTCACGTTCCGGACAAAGCGGAGCACCAGCGATATGCGGGCTCATCGATCGCTGGGGTCCATCGCGCCCCGTTCCGTGCGCGTCTCCTAGCCGGCGTTACGAGCGCCTCGGCGAGTCGTTCTGGCCGATGAACGCGGCGGCGACGGGAGCGCATCCCGGCCATTCGGGCGCGGCAGGGTTGGTGCTGCATCGCTACCCTCGCCTGATCTATCCGAAGTGACCCCAGTGCGTGGCGATGATGAGAAGTACACCGGCAATCGCGAGTGCGACGCCTGCGACGATTGTTCGAGCGGTACCAAGTTTGAGCCTCGGGACCTGCGCCGCGGCGAGCCAGACCCCAGCGAATAGGACGAGCAGGAATCCGATTTCCGCGAGGCGCACGCCCGTCTGATGCGCGAGGGCAAGGATGTTCATGCGCAAGCATTCTCTACCCTCGCTACGCCCGTGTCGAGGCAGGGCGTGGCCGCCGCGCCAGATCTGCCAATCTCGCGCACGTCGTTGATGCGATCTCCGCGAAGGACACGCGCCTATAACGCGCGCTCGGACTCCGTGCGAGTGTCCCCGATACGCTGGGCGGGGACGCGCTAAACACGCTCACAAACATCCCATCTTGAGGGCCGGACGGAACGCCGACCGGCACATCTGGGACGTGCGCGAGCAACTCACTCGGACCATCCCTGTGCAAGCGCGGACAAGACTCGTCCGCACTTGTGCACAGGCGTGGACGAGGCTCCCCTTTGTAAGGGCGGGTCGGGCTGATCGGCTGACCTGCGGGTTTCGTCGAGAATTGGCCGCTGAGCAGCCTAAATGACTACCCGCTGGTGCTCGTCGCTTCGCAGCGTTTCCCGTCCTTCTGTGTCCAATCTGTGTCGCGAGCGGAGCCCACGGAGTCGTCCGCCGACGGTCACGATGATCGGGGATATCTGCCGCCGTCCGACGTGCCGAGCAGGGAAGACTGAGTCCCTTCCGCCGCGCGCCCGCAACTTCCCATAGGAGACGAAGCGTCCGCTGACCGAGCCGCGTAAGCGAGTAACGACACCCTTTTGGCCCTCGCCGGTCTTGGGATCGCGCTGGTCGGATCGGCACTTCCAGCTCGGGCCCTTGGCGACGTTTTGCTCGTCAGCCTTGAACCCGGCGGGTGTGTTAACCGAGATGGTGATCTTGGTGGGCACAGGACCGCTGCAATGGGGTGGGCCCACCAATGCGCACCCCAGGCCAGGTAGGCAAGCTCCCCCATTATCTGAGTGACCCGGAGTCGTCAGGGTCCGAGCCCGGTCGGCTGGTTGAGGAGCTGGACAAGTCCGCCCCTTGCTACTTCCGCTCAATCCGGCGACGTTGCTCGCCGTCGATGACACCTGCGTCAGGTGGATGGCTACGTCGACCGGATGGGTCTCGACACGGGCCCGGCTGCCCGTCCCCAGCTGCCCGTTGTCGTTTCCTCCCCAGGCCCAAAGCCGGCCCGAGCGGTCGATCGGGTAGCACGAATACCCGCCCGAATTGAACTTCACGAACGTCACTCCCGCTGGGACGTTGACCTGCACTGGGACGTCAGCGTTCACTCGGCTGCCGTCGCCGAGCTGGCCCTTCTTGTTATTGCCCCAAGACCAGACGGAGCCGTTCCTGAGGATCGCGACGGTCTGGCCATTGGTCGCGCCGCTGCTGCCCTGGGACACCTGCCGCACGGCGGTGGGCAGGTCGACACGGACCGGCAGGTCGCAATCGGCGGTGGTTCCGTTGCCGAGCTGGCCCGCAGCGTTGTAGCCCCAGTTGTAGTACATACCGTTGCTGAGCAGCGCGCCTGAGCCCTCCCCGGACGACGTGAGCGCCGTGACCTTCGCCGCGCTTGGCAGCCCCACGACTGCGGTCGGTGTCGGGCTACTGCTGGTCGAGCCGTTGCCCAGCACCCCAATTCAAGGCATGGACGGGGGCTCCGCGAACACGGTCGCGACGAACGATGCGAAACCCTCGGGGTCGTTGGTGATCCTGAGGTGGTCCTGAACGCGGGTGATTGCGAGCGTCGGGCAGAAGAAGCCGTGATCGTCCACAAAGAAATGCGGGGAACCGATGACGCCGCGACGCCGTCCCTCCTGCCAGTCGTCGTGGATGGCCTGTTCGGCGTCAGCACCTGGACGTTCGAGCTCGACTAGCCGACCGATCGCCTCGAGCTCGTCCGGATCGGCGATGTCACGGCCTTCCTCAAAGAGTGCGGCGCGTAGAGCAAGGCTGACGTATTCGCCGGTCCGCTCGTCTCGGTGATATGCCGCCGCCGCGAGAGTCAAAGCGGGCAACGTCGTCGGCGGGAACTGATTGAGATTGAATCCTGTGAAGAGGTCGGGTGCAACCGCTTCGCGCAGGGCCTGGATCTCCTCGGCGACGAGATCGGCACCGATGGGCGATCCGTTGACCAGCTCGAGGGGCCACGCGCGAACCCGTACAACAACGTCGTCACGAGCGAGACGCGAGCGCTGCTCGAC
>Ga0182024_10020388_pt1 | contig 12116 bp, 11 predicted proteins | sample P32metaG_FD_120480 | JGI IMG/M metagenome (GOLD analysis project Ga0182024, IMG submission 120480) | Permafrost microbial communities from Stordalen Mire, Sweden - P3-2 metaG (Illumina Assembly) | ecosystem: Environmental > Terrestrial > Soil > Wetlands > Permafrost | place: Sweden: Stordalen...
CCTACGACGATATTGTCGATCACTGCTGCGAGGCGTGGAACAAACTAACCGATCAGCCCTGGCGCATCATGTCCATCGGCATGCGCGATTGGGCCATGGGTCATGAGCAGTGAGTCCTGGTATAAGACATCGGCAAGAAGTGTCTGCTTCGGCTCCGCGCTCATCCTAAACCCGCCATTCCGCTCTCGGCCCGCTCCGGCCGTTTGGGCGCAGTTGCCGGAACGTGCGCAACGGTTCGAGTGCGGTCGGTCATCTGGGGCGCCGAGCGTTTGAATTTATCCAGTCCCGTAGTAGGCGGCGTGCCGCGCCAGATCGATCACGAAGCCGAACCGGCCGATTTCGTATTCTTCGGCGGCTACGAGAAAGCGCCTCTCTCCACCGCATTGGCGACCGACGCCAATCGTCGCCACGCTGTCGGCAGCCATCTATAGCCGAGGTAGCCCCAAATGATTGGTCTAACAATGCCGCCAGTGGGACCGCAACCCCGAGGCGCCGTGACAACGCCGTTTGTGACCTAAATCGACGAATAGCCCAAGAGGAACGCAACGATCACTGTTCCGATCACGTATATAGAAAAACTAATCCGTAAATATATGGTCTTCCAATATAGAATACTACAAAGAACTACGCACAACACTTGCTGTTGTTCGATTGTTACATCGTAATTTTTTGGGCTTCGAAAATCAAACGGGCTTGCATTGCGATCAATTATGAAATCTGCACGCCCCTCGCGAGGGTAGCGAGGAAGCAGGCAAATAAGAAGGCAAAAAAATACAATAACGAACGGCAATAATACGACAGGCAGCGGTAAGAACGGTGGAAATTTACTACTGAAAGCTAAAACTGGCCCTATCGTGAACGCGCCATATATGACGGCTACATTAGCCTTGAAGTCACTCATTCGAATCGCATCTGTATATACGGCGATTTGATTACGATAATAAGTCGTGGCATCTTTTGTCATGTGCCAATCACAAAGTTTAGGGGCAGGCTGGAGTTATAACTGAGGCACCAAGGTCTAAACGAATGTTCGAGCATGATTGACTTCAATGCCAATGCTTGGGCAGCTAGTGAATAGAATCAAACGCTTCGAACCCTTCGAAAACGGCGCAAGCGGTTGAAATAATTCATTGTGCGCCGGAATCTTGCGTCTGATTTTATCCACTAGACCAGATGTTCGCCTGAGATAGGGGCGACCCGTCTCCTATGCATGAGGCTCGGCGCCGGTTCATACAGTGCAACCCTCGTAATCCTGCATATTGCGAGACGGGTCGCCCCTATCTCAGGCGAACATCTGGTCTAACGGAGTTATTTGGCGTCGAGACTGATTAGCCAAACAGCATTGCGTTATCCTGGTTCAAGCTACCACTAAGACACTCCCCATATCAATGTGTAAATCAATAGAATAAAAATAATAATAATTGTAGCTAAACATACATAAATGCCGATTGTTAAGCATAGTGTTTTCCAGTATAGTATTCTTGAAAGAATCGAGCATCTTAGCTTTAAATCTTCCAGATCGTCGCCGTCGTTTTCTACGAAAACAAAGTCGTTTTTGCTTGGGTTTGGTACAACCAAAAAATTACTTCGGCCACTACGCGGGTATCGAGGGTACACACATAAAAGCAGAAAGAAGAAAGCAACCAAAAATGGTGCTAATACAAGAGGGAGCGGCAAGAAACGCGGATATTTATCACGGTAGGCCACAATCGGGCCCATCATGATCGCGACAAATAGCACTGCGAGATTCGCTTTGAAATCGCTCGTGCGAATACTATCTGCGTAGGCGCTAATTAGGTTGCCAAAATGAAGCGCTGGGTCTGGTGCGTCTTTTGTCATACGGCGTCATAAACTCCACCGTCGGCGAGGTGCGCGAGCCAGCGGACAAAGAGAGATTATGCGTTTGATTGAGACAGTCAATGCGCGCGAGCGGTTTCCGGCGTCTAGCAAACATCTGAAGAAATGCCGCTTTGTCCCCGATCGGATAATCCGACGATTTGCGCTCGTATGGCGCCGCCGCCCGCAATCTCGGGATCGACAGCCGTCTTGAGCGGGGCCGATGGAAGAACAATGGGTATGAGAATTTGCACCAGCCGATCCGACGAAGGGAGCGCAAGATGCGACGTCTAGCCTCAGTCCAGAAACTCCTCTCAACCCACGCCACGCTCTACAACACATTCAACGTCCGATGCCGCGTCGCTTCTGCTCAGACGCACCGTGAGGTCCGGGCTTATTTCGTTTTGTTCGACAACGTGACTGCGCCGGCATAACCTTTCAATCGTACTGGCGGGTTTACGCCCATCCCCGATGTCACTTCCGACCCCTTCCATTCGATGAAGCCGGCCTCGCGCGAGGGGTGAATAATCTGGGCTTCAGTTCTATGGCGGAGCCGGGACTGCGAGTAGAAGATCACCGAGATAGGTCGATAGCAAAAGGACAGGCTAATGAGCCGACGTCGGGAATCTTTGGGGTGGACGCCGCTGTTCGCTTCGCTTGGAGCTGAGGACCTGAGCGCACTCGATTCGCGTTGCATATGGCGCACGGTCAGGGCTGGTGAATGGTTGATCGATGATCAGTCGGACGGCACGGATGTCTTCTTCGTGTTAAGCGGGCACGCGCGGGTGGTCATCGGGACGTCGGGCAGAGAGATCATTTTGGCGGACATTCACGACGGAGAATACTTTGGCGAACTTTCCGCGATCGATGGGAGGCCTCGATCGGCCGGCATTCTGGCAATCGCCGATACGGTTGTCGCGCGCATGTCCACCGCGGCTTTTCGCGAGGTCATCCACCGCTATCCCACCGTCTGCGACAAGATTCTCATGACGCTTGTGGCCAGCATTCGCGCACTCGACAATCGAGTGAACGAACAGACGAATTTCGACGTGCGTGAGCGTCTTTGTGCGGAGCTTTTGCGGCTCTCTCGCGCGGCCGCCGGCGGCCGCCTCGTCGTCTCGCCCCCGCCGACGCACGCCGAACTGGCAGCTCGCATAAGCACGCATCGCGAAGCAGTAACAAAAATATTGAACGCGCTCGAGCGCGAGGGCGCGATCTCGCGCACTCGCGGCTCGATTGCTCTGACGTATCCAGACCGCCTACGCCAGATCGTTGCGGAAGCTGGGTAAGATCGAGCGCGGACGCGGGAGGCCTTCAATGGCTGATTCAGCGCGACCTATCTACGTGGCGCGGGAACTCTGTTACGTCCAAGATCCACAACGCTTTGGTGCCGACCGCGGCCAAACCAAAGAAGAGGGCCGCAATTCCGAGCAGAATGATATTGCCTGTCAAAGTAACCACGTCTTCGCGAGGGCCTCGCCCAGCTTTGCGACGCTCCACGACGGGAGCTTGTTCGCTGCTGCCGTTTGCGAAGACCGAGCTCCCTCCTTCGATTGACTGCGCGCTGTTAAACCCCATCTGCATTTGCTGATTGACTGCGACAAGGGCTGCTTGGTCGTTGGGTGTGATCGCATGTGCGCTGACGGCACTAAAAGTGAGGATCAGGACCGCGGTGCCATGCAAAAGCAACCTACGCATGATCGCTACTCCTTAAGTTCGTTTTTACCCCTGGATCGGTTTTCGGTCTGCGGGGCTTACTCCGGATCGCGACGACCCGTTCCATGGGTTGTCTATAAACCCGCGGCGCCCCTGGATGATGTGGCGCTTCCCACATTTCGCGCGGGCGTTGTATCTTCGACGCCAAGATGGGCCGGTCCCTACCGCAAACTCCAGTCCGACTGGCATTCCTGAGCATTCTTGCGAAAGACGCAGAGGGACATGTAGAGGGGTTATTGGAGATACAGGCTCCAGGATGTGATGATGGCACCCCTCTGACGGTCCTTTCCCACTGCTTAGCGTTGACCAACTTAGACCCTCGCCGACGTAGCGTCTGCTTTCGAGAAGCAAGCCAGTGCGGCGGAGTGACCAATATGGGCGCAACCCGGTCATCGACCCAGTTCCTCCAAACGGCCGGCTACCATCCCATTGAGATGGCCACGACGACTGCCGGCGGAGTGTCATTGAGACAGGCGCAATTCGAATTGCGGACATTCGCGCCCAGATAGTCACTAGGCGCCATGGCCCCCCGTCCTCGCGATCGCCGTCTGGCCGCTCGAGGCGCCGACGCGCCGCGAGATCATCGAAGGTCTCGCCCGTTCCCTCGAGAACTGCCTCACGGCCCGTCTCGGCGTAATAGCGGCGGGTGATCACACCGAACAGCGGGTCGATTTCGACGCCGTGGGCCCACCGCCGGCCGGGGTCCGCCACGGCGCCGTATATGTTGATGATTAAGATATGCCCCGCGATCAAAATATGCCGACGACAAAGAATATGTCGATCGCACGAAATATATCGATCCGAATGCGACTCTGAGTTTGGGTCTTTTTAGTCGCCGACTTGCGAAGCCAAAATATGTTCATGGCCGAAAATATGTTGGTTGCGAAAAATATGTCATGCGCATATTTCGTCGGACCCATCGCGGACTTTATCATGCTGCGGATCAGCGGGGCAAAAATCCAAATTTGTTCCCTGCAACCACTAAAGAGCTCCCTGCTCGATTGAATAATCTCCCTGTTCACATGCTTAGGGAGTTCGGACCTTAAACCATTGATTCTCCTGCGATTGTAGTCGCCAAATTAGACAATTGGACGCGTCTTTTGAAAAACTCCCTGTTATTCTCCCTGTTAGCAGGGAGTTTTGACCCTACAGACTGGTTCTTGCGGCCTGCGTCCACCACCTCCTAGTCCGCGCGAGCGGCGGCGATTTGTGGCTTCGGTGAATCTCTCGACATTCCCGTGGGTTAGCGAGACATAGTGCGGTCTGCGTGAGCGACTTCACGCTTTGTCGCGCGCTGGACGGCCCAAAAGGTCCCAAAGTCTCTGCCCGCAAAATTCCGTTTCCTAAAAGGCCAGAAGCGAGCCCCACCAATCGATGGAGAATGAGGGTAGTGTCTCAGTTTGAATTTCGGACTTTATCCTTGCTAACTCACTTGACCGCGCGACTCGCCCAGAAAAACAAGGCGGCTTATGAGGCGATTGCGGGGCGCTTCTCGCCTTTGGGGCCTCGGGGCCTTGATCCGATGAACTGACATCCACCAGATGCAGTCGGCATCTGCGGCGAAATTGTCATCTTCGGCGACTTTTGACAAGTTTGCACCTGATGCGGCGCTGACGAGGAGGACTTGGCTCCAGAGAACCATGGTCGCATTCATCGCGGCGTTCGATGCGCGAGCAAGCCGGCTCGCCTAGCGTCTTGGCGGGGCGTCCGCGCCACCGGATCAATGCGCTTGTGCCTTAGCCGCGAGCGCGGCGCGCGCTTGCGCCAGATCGCCGGAGGAATCGAAGTTCGACGGATCTAGCTTGAGCGACTCTTCGAAATCGGCGATTGAGCGGTCGATATCGCCCTTTTTCATTTCGACGCGGCCGCGGTCTTCAAATGCGTTGGAACTCTTCGGGTCGAGTCTGATCGCTTCGTCGTAGTCGGCGATCGCGCGGGCGAAATCACCCTTCATCCCGAAGGCGAGCCCACGATAGCTATAGAAATCCGCGTCGCTGGGTTTCAGTCGCACGGCCTGGTCGTAATCAGCGACGGCGCGGTCGAAATAGGCGACCATACGGCCTTTGCGTTGCGCCTCGCCCTTGTCGATGTAAAACTGCTCCGTCTGGCCTTTGGCGGCATGTTGGTTGCCGCGCGTGAAGAACGCCTCGGCGTACGCGGGATTGAGCCGGATCGCCTCGGTGTAATCGACGATCGCGTGGTCGAAATCCCCCTTCCCTCCGTAAATGTTGCCGCGATAATAGTCCGTGCCGTATCTTGTCCCTCGGGTGAAGAATACGACTGAGAGATCGGCAGCGCCGAGTTTGCCCGTTTTGATCAGCCGGCCGCAGGCGGCGATCGACGCGTCGAGTTTATCGTCGGCGGCGTTCGCGCAGAGCGCTCGATCATCGGCGTGCGCCGTGGAGGCGAGAGAGCCGACCAAGGTGAGAACAAACAAAGCGCACACCGTCCGACGCATGGGACGTCCTCCAAATCCGCGCGGAGGCTTCGTGCGTCGCGCCGCTCGCTAGCGTCGCAATGGTCGCCGGCTGAGCCGTCCGCTGGAGGACTAACGTCGCAAACAGTGCGCCAGAACACAAACTCATTCTCCGCAGGACCGCTGGGCGCTGAAAAAGAGCAGGTTAGGCGCTGTCATATCCCAACGCCATCCCGTAAGATTGTCGGCGCGCCGCGTCACGGGGTCATTCAATCGATCGTCCGAAGCGTCGGCTTGAACGGTCAGTCTCCTGCATTCTCGAATATTCTGGCGTGGCCGAGCGCGCCCAGCTTCGGCGGAGCCATCGGGAATGCGAGACGACATGACGGTGATTGCCGCGAGTCCATTCCAGGCTCGTGCTAGTGGCGCGCCAAAAGGGCGTCGCATCGGGACGATCGGGAAGAACCGCATGTCTGTGCGCAGGCCTATTGGCGAGCTTTTGGGCCGCCTCAGCGGCCGCCGATGCACTCGACACAAGCCGGCTGCCTCATATCGCGGGCGCCAAAGAAATCTACGCCAGCGCGCCGACGACGATCTACGCCGTGCCCGATTCCGTTGCATCGACCGCGCAGGCGACCGACCAGGCGCTCGCAGGCGAAGGCTGGCGGAAATATCTGCCGCCGAACGCGACCCAGGACAATAATTCGGATCAGCAGATACTCACCTTCAAGAAGGGTTCGCAGGCCTTCACCGCCCTCATCACGACGCCGCCGGGGGGCCTCAAGACGGCCAATCTCAATTATGTCGCCCTCATTCTCGCCAACGATCTGCCGTTTCCTGTCGACGCGGCCGACATCGCATACAGCCCGGACACGCCCTATCTCTCCTGTGTCTCCGCTCAGCCCGTAGCCGCGTTGCGCAACTTCTTTAGCAACGAACTCGGCGCTCTCGGTTGGACGCTCGCGCCGATCGTGCAGAGCGCGACGTCCGCGGCGGCTGACGACAAGGCGGCGCATGCGTTCTTCGTTCGCCCCGATCATCCGCCCTTGCTGCTGCTTCTGCAGCGCGGCGACGACGGGAAAACGAAGGTCGAGCTGAAGAAAGTCTCGCCCGAACAGCTGGTGGCGGAAAGCCAGCCGGCAAAAACCACTCCGACCGCCCTCGCAGCGGGTGCGAAGGTCGCGGCGGCGTCGGCAACGGTGGTGAATCCCGCCGTATCCTCCGACGATCTGGGCGATTCCATAATGAAACAAGCGCAGCAGATGGCCGCCGAAGCCACCACCGAGGCGCTGGCCGGCGCCAAAGCACCCGCTCCGCCCGCGCCGAGCGGGCCGGCCGAGGCGCTCAGCGCGCTCGCAGGGAGCCAAGCCTCCATTCCGTTGCCGGAAACCGCCGAAGAACTGGATTTCGACGGCGCCGAAGGCAGACTCGAGTTCAACACCTCTTCGAGCATCAAGGCCGTGGCGGCGTTCTACCGCGCGGCGATGAAGCCGCTGGGTTGGAAAGAGCGGCCTTCCGTCATCAATCAACCGAATATGGTCGAGCTCGACTTCTCAAAAGCCGGCAAAGATCTTTCGCTGACCACCATGCGCATGGGCAAGCAAGTGAATGTCACCGGCGCTGGCGCCGGCCTCCAGGACGGGTCCGCCAAGCCGGCCGCCGAACGGGAAGCAAGCGCATCCGCCGCGCCGCAGGACCTCGAGGCGGACGAGACCGGCGGCCTTCCGGTGCCGAAGAACCATACGATGAGCGGAAGCGAAGGCACGCCGTTTCGCCACGGGCTCAACGCCGACGTGCCAGTCGACCTCGCCTCCGTGCTCACCTTCTATCGCCGCGAACTCACCAAGCGCGGTTGGAAAGAGCAGGCGGCGGCGGACGTCAAACCGGACCAGGCGACGCTCGCCTTCGTCTCCCCCGACGGGCCCGCTATTCTCAGGCTTTCCGCCAAGGACGATGAGACCGTCGTATCTCTGGTCGTGAGGGACCGGGCCAAAGCCGAAAAGGCGGGCATGGCCCCGAAACCGGGCCAGGTGAAGATGATGTTCGGCAATGTCATGGGCGCGGACGCCGTGTTCACCATCAACAAGCAGACGATCAAGGTCGCCGCCGGCGCCAAGGGGGCGGACGGTCCGACGATCGATTTGCCGCCGGGCAAATACAAGGTCGTGGTCAAAGTCGCGGGTCAGGCCGCAACGACCGAAGAAACCAATGTCGCCGCAGACGAAACCTGGGGCCTGCTGGTCGGTCCAGGCGGCGTGCTGCCTTTGCAAATGTACTGAGCCGCCCGGCTGCGTCTGCGACGATGGCTGCGCGCGCCCTATTGAGCCAAGATTCCTTCCGGAGACGCCTCATGGTCGTGGTTCAATCCTTCTCGCGCGGCAGTCTCGCGCGCCTCGCTCTCGCGGGCGCGGCAGCTTGCTGGGCGATCAGCTCCATGTCGAGCCCAGCAGCCGCGCAGGAACGCTTTGCAGGTCAATGGACCGTTTCGCGCGCTGTCGCGGCGCCCTGGGCGAGCGAGCCGAAAGATCAAAGCGACGCGGCCGAAGCGCAGCGCCTGCTTGGCAAGCAACTCTCGATCGGCGCGCATTTCTTTCGCGCGCCGAGCCGCTCGGATGCGCCAGACCGACTTATGTTTTTCGCAACGCCACAGCCGATACTTTGTTCGAAGGCAGCCTAAGCGTGGACGGCGTCGGCAAGTCCACCGATCCGGTCGCCGCCGCACGCGCGCTCGGCGTCACCCAAAAGACGACGCGCGCGATGACCGCCAACTGTTCGGAAGTCGAGTTCATCCTCGTCAATCCCGACACGTTGCTGTTCGGCCTCAACAACCGCATCTTCGCCGCCGTGCGCGCCAAATGAACGATGCGCGGAGACAAACACAATTGTCGATACCAGCCAACTGCTCTGGACGCAAATCGCCGCAGACGTTTGCTTGGCGATCCTCATCGGACTTTTCGGCAACCAGTTGCGACTACGCGACCGAATGGACGCGAGCAAAAGCTGGATCGCGACGGAAGGCGAAATCGTTGCGTCGTAGGTCAAATGGCGGACGACGCACGCGTTCGACGACCAGGACGATGTCGCCGCGACGATCCGCGATCGCTATCGCGTCGCGGGTCAAGTCTACGAGAGCGGCTGCGTCAAGATCGGCGGCCAGATGTCAGCGACGCGAGCGCTCACCGAGCCGTTGGCGATCAGATATCCTCTCGGCGCCAAAGTCGACGTCCAATGCGTTTGACCGAGCCGGGAGCCGCCGTGCTAGAGCCGAGCAATCGGCAAGGCACCTGCGCGCCGCTCGCGCTCGCCAGCGTATCCGCCGTCTTGAGGACTGCCGCCGCAGACTTTTTTGTCAACTTCGGCTTCGCCATTAAGCGAGAGGTAGATTTCGATGAAGACGGAAACTGCAGGTGCGTCCCCGGCCCCGATGGTTTTACTTTCATGTCTCGCCCTGTTCGCCTGCGCTCCAGCCTTCTCTGCCGCGGCCAAGCCGCCGACTTTGTGCCTGCCGGACGAGCAGGTCTTGTTCTCCTGCGTCGTGAATTACAAAAGCAGAATTGTATCTTTATGCGCTTCCAAGAGTCTGGCCGCGACAACGGGGTATCTCCAATATCGTTTCGGCAAGGCCGTCGACAACGTTGAAATGGAATATCCGGATCCGCGCGACAATTCGCTGAAAATGCTCCACTACGGCCATTATTTTCGCGCTCAGGTCGATCGGATCAGGGTGTATTTCAACACTGAAAAGTATCTCTACGAATTGTTCACGGATTACGAGGGCGACGCGACGCCGAAGATCTGGTCCAAAGGCGTTCGATCGACGGAAACTACCTCGAGTAAGGACCACACGTTTGAATGCATCGGACCGGCGCTCAGTGATTTGTCGAAACTCGAGACGGTTCTTTCATGCAACCCCGATGAATCGGACTGCCCAAGCGCGAAGTGACCTTGTTGCAACGAGGCGTGGGTGAGGGTCGGATTTTAAGGGATGTCGGCTCAGAGTGCTTCCCAGTCGCGACTTGGCGTGAGTTTGACGCCGCGGGAGGACTTTGTTGCGACGAGGTTGGGGAACGCACGCGAAGCCGTCGCGCGTCGATTCCACGACGCGGCCGAACTTGGCTCGACCAGGTTTATTCACGCGGCTAAGCGATTTGACGGCGATTGCCACTTCGGTGACGCGCTTGTAGCGTCTCTCGGCCGAATGCTGCGCTACAACTCAAGTTTCTCGCCAACTCGTCAATGTGACGGTGCTGATTGGGAGTGTCCGACGGGTTATCAGGTTGAGGGGCTACCTCATGGTCGCAGGGCCTTCACGACTTGCACGCCCGGCGGCCTGGGGCCGTGATTGAAGTCTTGGCGCGCGGTGATGATGGAAATCGTGTCGCCGTTGATCTTGATCTCGCCATCCCATCTGTCGCCGAGCGCAATGCTGCGGATGATCGTGAGGTTCAACCGGTCATAGGGACCCCCTTCGTCGTCAAAGCCGCGACCCTGGGCCGCGTCCAGCAAATTCAGCGTAAAGAAACGTCCGGACCCGCCTCCGGAGTAGACTGCGGTGACGACAAGAAGGCCATTGCTGGTGACGCCGTTGAATTCATAGGAGAGTTCTTCGGTCAGGTTTTCCGGGACGGACGGAACGACTTTCTTCTGACTGACCCAGCCGTTCGGCGTCGCCTTAGTCTCATCTGCGTAGAGATTGCTGCCCATTGCGGCAATAAGATCGATTGTCACGCGAATGCTGCGGGAATCCGCCATGTTGGAATCGCCTAGATCGCCCAAGACCTCAGGGGGATCGGCTTGTGATCCAGCGTGAAGCTGTGACGAAGTTCATCGATGTTGGCCTTCGTCGATATGTTGGCCTTCGTCGATGATGAATGCGCGGGAACCGCGAGCGCCATGGTCACAGACAGTGCGAACGCGATCCGACGCATGAATGCCCCCTTTCCCATAGGTCCCGCGCACCGCCTAAATGGAGCGAACAGAGCCCTACCACGAATGCTCTGCTGGAACACAGCGGCCACACGCAATTCGCAGTAGCGAGTGTTTGCCGACTTCTTGAGCCGTCCGTAAACTTCGAACTCCTTCGTAGGCCGGCACGAGAACCATTGATGAAATATTTCCTCTTCGCGATCGCTATGGCGTTTGACCTGTTCTTCCTCGGTAGTTTGTTCGCAAAGTTTCGCGAGGTGAATGCAGCAAAACGTTGGCGGGAGACTTCCGGCAGGATTCTCACGTCCCGCGTCGAGGTTCGTCGCGTCCAAAGATCATCCGACGACGCCGACACGAGGACGGCCACTTATGATTTGCGTAATTTCGCGGCGGTGACCTATGTATTTGACACTCCGAATGGAGTTCAGCGCGGTTCCCGGATCTCCATTTCAGGAGAGATTGTCGAAAAGCAAGTGGCCGAAACCTTGGAGCGCTATCCCAAGAACGCCAAAGTGATCGTCTATTATGATCCGGACGACCCCAAGCGTTGCGTTCTCGAGCGTACCGTGATCGAACCTGCTTTCAAGACGTTTTTCATAGTTGGGATCGGATTTGCGATCGCGGCCTGTTTATTTATTGTCAGCTAGCGTCCGGATGGCCTAGGATCTGTGGAGGCATTGTCACGCGCTTCAGGCTTGCAGTTCTCTTGGCAGCCCGGTACCCAAGGCAATGCAGAAAATCAGCTATAGCGGGTATAGATTCCCACCCGAGATCATTCAGCAGGCGGTCTGGCTCTATCTTCGGTTCACGTTGAGCTTTCGCGATGTCGAAGATTTGTTGGCGGAACGCGGCATCACGGTCTCATACTAGACAGTTCGCCCCTGGGTGAATCATTTCGGGCCGATAATCGCAGCGGATTTGCGCGAACGCCGCCCAAGGCCCGACACGACCTGGCATCTTGATGAAGTCTATCTGAAGATTGCTGGCCGCATGGCCTATCTGTGGCGAGCCGTCGACGCCGAAGGCGAGGTCCTCGATCTGCTGGTCCAGTCCAAACGAAACAAGCCGCCGCGCTGAAACTGATGCGCAAACTCTTGAAGAAGTATGGCTTCGTTCCCGATCGGTTGATCACGGACGACTTGCGCTCGTATGGCGCGGCCGCCCGCGATCTCGGGATCGAGCATCGCCATGAGCGCGGTCAATGGAAGAACAATCGCGCCGA
>Ga0182024_10020389_pt1 | contig 12115 bp, 10 predicted proteins | sample P32metaG_FD_120480 | JGI IMG/M metagenome (GOLD analysis project Ga0182024, IMG submission 120480) | Permafrost microbial communities from Stordalen Mire, Sweden - P3-2 metaG (Illumina Assembly) | ecosystem: Environmental > Terrestrial > Soil > Wetlands > Permafrost | place: Sweden: Stordalen...
GTGGGATTCAACGCCGAGATGAAACAGTCCAGCGTGGGGTTCGTCGAGATGGCGGCCAACTCCGTGCGAAAGTCGGAACTCGACACCGTCGAACCGCTGACCGAGATACCCGAGGAGTAGTTACTCAAACCATAAAAAGTGGCCCCGAGAAGAGCGATTACGAGAAGAGCTACGAGGCGGCGCACCAACCAATGCTACTTATTCAGGCGTTGGCCTCTTCCGACACCGCGACCAGTGAACGTAGCATTTCGAGCAGCGCGTGCGGGGTCGTCCCCTCATTGGCCACCTCCACGCGCAACTCCTTGGTCCCCTCGTCGTAGGCCCGCGAACCGAGAGTTCGACGAAGTCGCAACTGTTGACTGAGCGAGAGTTCGAGCGGACCGATCTTGACGACCGGCTTGGTGCGGATCCCGACCCGAGCGGGCAACACCACGACCGACCGAACGCCGTGCTCGAGGCACTCGAGTCGCAGTTCACCCAGTTCGAGCAGACCCTTCGCTGGCGCCGGCAGGGGTCCGTAGCGGTCGAGCCACTCGTCGCGCAAGTCGTGGAGCTCGTCGAACGTGGCGACGCCCACCAGTCGACGGTACGCCTCGAGTCGGGCGTCGTCGGCCTCCACGTAGTTCTTGGGGAGATGCGCCTCGCCCGGTACGTCGAGATTGATCGACACCACCTCGGGCACCACGAAGCCTTTCGCGTCGGCCACGGCCTCGGCGACGAGTTGCACGTAGAGGTCGTAGCCGACGGCCGCGACCGGCCCGGACTGGTCGTGACCGAGGAGATTGCCGGCGCCCCGGATCTCGAGGTCGCGCATGGCGATCTTGAAGCCACTGCCCAGCGCCGTGTTGTCACCGATCGTCCGCAGTCGCTCGTAGGCGGTCTCGGAGAGCACTTGATCGGCCGGGTGGAAGAGGTAGGCGTAGGCGCGCTGCCCGCTGCGACCGACGCGACCGCGAAGTTGGTGCAACTGACCGAGGCCGAGTCGTTCGGCGCGGTCCACGATCAAGGTGTTGACCGAGGGCAGGTCGATGCCCGACTCCACGATGGTGGTGCACACCAACACGTCGAAGCGGCCCTGCCAGAAGTCGACCATCACGCGCTCGAGGGTGCCTTCGTCCATCTGTCCGTGGGCCACGGCGATGCGCGCGTCGGGCACCAGTTGACCGAGGCGCCGCGCGACCTGGTCGATGTCCGAGACCCGGTTGTGCACGAAGAAGACCTGTCCCTCGCGCAACAGCTCGCGGCGCATCGCCTCGACGACGGCCGGTTCGTTGAACTCCCCGACGTGCGTGAGAATCGGACGTCGATCGGCTGGCGGCGTGGTGATCATCGAAAGGTCGCGGATGCCGACGAAGGCCATCTCGAGAGTTCTGGGTATCGGGCTAGCGCTCAGCGTCAAGACGTCGACGCCGATCGAACGGGCCTTGATCGCCTCCTTGTGCGTCACCCCGAATCGCTGCTCCTCGTCGACGACCAAAAGACCGAGGTCCTTGAAGCCGACGTTCTCGGACAACAACCGGTGCGTGCCGATCACCACGTCGACAATGCCGTCCTTGAGTCCCGCGATGGTCTCTTTACTCTCGGCGTCGTCAACGAAACGACTGAGCATGGTCACCTTCACCGGGAACCCCGCGAAGCGGTCGCTGAAAGTGGCGAAGTGTTGACTGGCCAACAGCGTCGTCGGCACCAACACCGCCGCCTGCTTCCCATCCTGGACCGCTTTGAAGACCGCGCGGATAGCGACTTCGGTCTTGCCGAAACCGACGTCGGCGCAGACCAGTCGGTCCATGGGACGCGCCAACTCCATGTCGGCCTTCACGTCCTCGATCGCCTGGGCCTGGTCGGCCGTCAGCGTGTACGGAAACAGGTCCTCCATCTCGCGCTGCCATTCGGTGTCGACGCCGAAGGCGTGTCCCACGGCGACGTTGCGCTGGCGGTACAGGTCCACCAACTCCTGGGCCACTAAGAAGGCCGCGGCGCGCGCCTTGGCGCGGGTCTTTTGCCACTCGGCGCCGCCCATGCGCGAGAGCGCGGGGTGTTCGCCACCCGAATACGGCGTGAGGGCGTCGATCATCTCGGTCGGCCAGTAACTACGCCCATCCTTGAATTCGAGGATCAAGTAGTCGCGCGTCGTCCCGTTGATCGCCCTCGTCGTCGTCCCCGAGAAACGGGCCACGCCGTGTTGACGATGGACCACCAGCGCGCCGACCGCCAGGTCGTCGAAGAAGCCGTCCACGTTGCGCGCGCGCGTGCGCGCCGCGCGGTGCACGGTCCGTCGCCCGGTGAGGTCGCTCTCACTCCACACCACGACCTCGGGATCGTCCACGCTGAAGCCCGACGCCAAGGAGCTTTCGAGCACGGTGAGTCGCACGTCGAGCACCTTGGTGGCGTCGGTCGAGACTTCCAGTCCTTCACCGCGCAACTGGTCGGCCATCCGCTCGACGGCCGCCGCGTTTGACGTCAGCACCACGCCGCGACGTTGGGTCGACCACCCGCGAACGTGCGCGGCGATGCGCGCGGCGTCGCCCTGGACGATCGGCGGCGAGGTGAGATTAAGCGGTCCTCGCTCGCCGGCGAGCGACGCGTCGAGCGCGACGTCAACGTGACCCTCGAGGACCCGCGACCAACCCTGGTGCAGGAGCGGAATCTCCGCCGTCGCCTTCCAGGTTGCCGCCACCGCGTCGGTCAACTCGCGCTCTTCTTCGAGCAGCTCGGCCAGTCGGGCCTGCACTCGGTCGGGCTCGACCAGCACCACGGTGGCTCCGTCGACGTCATCGAGCAGCGTGCGCGGCGCGTCCACGAAGAGGGGCATCCAACCCTCCATGCCGTCGAACAGCTGGCCCGTGGCCAGACGGTCGAAGGTCGATCGACCCCACGGCGCGAGATCGATCATCCGTTCGGCGCGCTGACGCGCGTCGGGGCCGAGCAGCCATTCGCGCGCGGGGGCCACCAGCGCCTCGTCGAGGTCGTGCAGCGAACGCTGGTTGGCGATGTCGAATGACGTCAGTCGCTCCACCTCGTCGCCGAAGAAGTCGAGACGAATCGGCTCGTGACCCTGCGCCGGCCAGAGGTCGACGATGCCGCCACGAACGGCGAACTCGGCGCGGTGTTCGACCAGGCTCTCGCGGCGATAGCCAAAGTGCGCGAGTGACGCGATGAACTCATCGCGATCGAGTTCGCTCCCGCGGCGCGCGACCAGGGGCGCGACGATCGATTCCGGCGAGAGGATCTGGGCGATCGAACGAGCCGACGCGACGATGACTCGCGGGGCGTCGCCCCGGGCGACGCGCCAGCGCAACAGCGCTCTCGTGGCCATGACCTGGTTGTCGGGGCTGACGCGCTCGAGCGGGTGCGTGTCCCAGCCGGGCCAGAGGGCGACCTCGTCGGCGGTACCGAGCAGCGCGGCGACCGAGTCGCGTAACTGTTCGGCTTCGTTGGACGTCGCCACCACGGCGAGCGTGAAGGGATACTCCAGGGCGTAGGCCGCGACGGAGAGCGGCGTGGCGAAGGAACCGGGAGAAAAGGTGCCGCTGGCGTTCTCGGCGCGCACCGATGGCGCGACCCGCTCGAGGACCCGTCGCAGGCCCGTGGCTTCACTCACGAGCGGTTGACGCGTTGTTGGGCATCCTCGAATTCATAGTCCAGGAGCATCTCCAACGCGTCGGCCGCGGCGGCGACGAACTCGGCGGCCGCGAGCTTCCTCGCGCCAGTGGGACGTTGGAGCACGTAGTCGGCGCCCTGCTCCTTCGAAGGGGGCTTGCCGATGCCGATGCGCAACCGGGAGAAGTCGTTGGTGCCGAGCGTCTGGGCGACGGAGCGCAACCCGTTGTGACCCGCGAGACCACCGCCAAATTTGAACTGGAGCCGTCCCGGTTCGAGGTCGAGTTCGTCGTGCGCGATGACCAGACGCGAGAGGTCTTCGAGCGACGTTCGTCGCATCAGCGGCGGTAGCGCGGCGCCCGATTCGTTCATGAAGGTCGTTGGCACGGCCAGGGTGATCGGTCCGCGCTCCGTGGACACGGTGGCGCTCAGCGCGCGCTGTCGACTCTCGTGCGTGAGTCGAAGACCGCGACGTTCGGCGACGAGCCGTACGGCGTCGCCACCGACGTTGTGGCGTGAACCTTCAAACTCCGAACCGGGATTGGCCAGTCCAATGATGACCAGAGTGCTCGCACTCCCGCGTCGGTCGTGGTCGCGAAAGCGCCGAAGCGCCACGAGGGTCTATTCCGTAACTTCGGCGACGGGCGCCTCGACGTCCGCCTTCACGACCGGGGCCGTGGTGCGACCGGGTCGAGACGTGACGACCGAGACGGTAGGGTCGCCGGCGGGCTCGACACCCTTGGGCAGTTCGAGCTCCTCGACGCGGATCGTGCCGCCGACCTTGAGGTTCGAAATGTCGACGTCGATGTGGGTGGGGATCTGGTCGGGGCGGGTGCGCACTTCGATGGAGAACATCTGCTGGTCGACCTCCCAGTCGGCGTGTCGCACTTCGACCGCGTCACCGATGATGTGCAGGGGCACTTCGACCACCACGGCCTGGTTGGGGTCGACGACCTGGAAGTCGACGTGCGCGACGGTGCCGCGCACCGGGTGGCGCTGGATGTCGCGGGCCATGACGAGGAACTTCTTCCCGTCGGCGTCGAGTTCGATCAAGGAGTTGATGCCCTGTTCCCCGGAGACGGCGGTGCGAAATGACTTGGCCTCGACCGCGATCGCGAGCGGCGCCACGCCCTCGCCGTAGACGATGGCCGGGATCGAACCGGCCAGGCGCATGCGTCGGGCGTTGCTCGAGCCTTTGCCCCGGGTAGCGGTGGCGTTCAAGGTGGCGTGTGACATCGAAACTCCTGTTGAATGACTGGCGCGATGGTGGTGCGCACAGGAAATACAGTCTAGTCCGACTGGAGCCGGGGCCCCCAGGTCAGAGGAGGTTCTCGCCGCCGAAGATGTCCGAGACCGAGGCGTCTTCGAAAATCGCCGAAACCGCGTTGGCGACGATGGTGGCGATGGAGAGGATCTCGAGATTCTCGAAACGGCGTTCCGGCCCCAGTGGCAACGTGTCGGTGACGATCACGCGACTGATCGGGGCGTTGAACAGCCGATCGACCGCGGGCGGCGAGAAGACGGCGTGCGTGGCCATCACCCATATCTCTTCGGCGCCGTGCGCCTTCAACAAGTCACAGGCCGCGACGATCGTGCCGGCGGTGTCGATCATGTCGTCGATCAACACGCAGTGACGGCCATTCACGTCACCGACGATGTGGCGCGCCTCGGCGATATTGGCCTGGCCGCGCGGTCGCGTCTTGTGGACCAACGCGAGGTCACAGCCCAAGTGCTGGGCGTAGCGTTCGGCGACTTTCACGCGGCCGGCGTCCGGAGCGACGACGACCAGGTCGTGCGGGTTCTCGGCGTGGGTGACGAGGTACTCCTCGAAGACCGGCGCGGCGACCAGGTGGTCCACCGGGATGTTGAAGAATCCCTGGATCTGGCCCGAGTGGAAGTCGACCGAGAGCACTCGGCTGGCGCCGGCCGCCTGGAGCATGTCGGCGATCAGTTTGGCGGTGATCGGCTCGCGACCGGCCGACTTGCGATCCTGTCGGGCGTAGCCGTAGTTGGGAATGACCGCGGTGATGCTCTTGGCCGAGGCGCGCTTGGCGGCGTCGATCATGATGAGCTGTTCCATCACGGCGTCATTGACGGGCGTGGCGTGCGTCTGGACGATGAACACGTGGGCGCCGCGGATCGACTCGTCGAAGCGACAGTGGATCTCGCCATCGGCGAACTCGCGCAGATTGGCCTCGGTGAGCGTGATGCCCAACTTCTCAGCGATGTCCATCGCCAGGGCCGGATGACAGCGCCCCGTCACCATGACGAGGCGTCGTTTGGCGAGTGTCTCCACGGCGCCAGCGTAGTTGCTTACGAGAGGCTCTTTAGGGGGCGCGGAAAGTGAAGGGCGTGACGACCTCACTGGAGGCGATCACCGCACCGGGCGCCAGCACGACGAAGGACTCGACGCGAGCCTCGGCGCCAATGCGCGCGTTCGTCGCCTCGACCGTGGACACTTGGGCGAACTCACCGACGAACACGTCGTTCAAGATGGCGTTCGGCCCGATGCGCGCTCCTCGCTGAATGACGCAGTGACCCTTCAAGACCGTGCCCGGCAGGAGCGAGACCTCGGGGGCCAGTTCGACGTCGGCGTCGATGTAGGTGTTGAGCGGACTCCAAATCACCACGCCGCGGCTGAGCCACTTCTCACTGATCCGGCCGCGCAGCACCGACTCGGCCCCGGCCAACTGCACCAGGTCATTGACGCCGGCCGCCTCGCTGGAATCATCCAGCAACAGCGCTTGGGTGACGTGACCGGCCTCGTGCAAGACCGCGATGAGGTCGGTCAGGTAGTACTCGTGCTTGGCGTTCTGGCGACCGACGCGCCGCAGCGCCGGACCGAGCAGACTGGCGCGCACCACCATGATCGAGGTGTTGATCTCGGTGATCAACCGTTCGTCGGCGCTGGCGTCGCGCTCTTCCACGATTCTCGCGAGGGCCCCGGTCTTCGAGTGCACGATGCGCCCGTAACCGGACGGGTCCTCGACCTCGGCCGTCAAGACGGTCAAGGCCGCTTGACTCTCGCGGTGCACGTCGAGCAGTCGGGCCACCGTGCTCGGTCGCAGCAGCGGCGTGTCACCGGGCAGGATCAGGACGTCGCCGTCACTGGCGCCCAGTTCGTCGTCGATGGTCGGCAGCGCCACCGAGACCGCGTGGCCGGTGCCGAGTTGTTCGCTCTGTTCGACGAACATGAGATTGACGTCGGCGCGGGCCCGTTCGGTCAGCGCTTTTTCCACCCAGGTGGCGCCGTGGCCGACCACGACCACCGTCGCGCGCACATCGTCTTGCGCCGCGGCGTCCAGCACGTAGAGCACCATGGGCCGTCCGCACAGATGGTGGAGCGGCTTCGGACGCGTCGACTTCATCCTCGTCCCCTCGCCCGCGGCGAGTACCACGACGCAGGTTGGTCGGCTCACCCCACCATCTTTATCATTCTTCCTTTACGATTCCAATCATGAGTGAATTCACGTACGACGAGTTCTCCTACTTCCACGAGAACCTGAACGAATGGGACATCGAACCGTACGTGCCGAACGTCCGACGTTTCTTCGTCACCGTCGACGGACTGCGTCAGTTGAGCGGACTGCGTTGGGGGGACGGTGATCCGGAATTGACCTTGCTCCACGGCGGCGCCCAGAACGCCCACACCTACGACACGGTCGCGCTCGCCCTGTCGCGACACTCTCTCATCGCCCTCGACCTGCCCGGTCACGGTCACTCCGATCCCTCGATGTATCCGGCGTCGGCGATCGCCAGTCACGCCCTCGACGTCGCGCGCGCCCTCGAACAGCTCATCACCGCGCCGCGTCCGCTGGTCGGCATGTCCCTCGGCGGCTTAACAGCGCTGCTGGTGGCGCACGACCGTCCTGACCTGGTGAGCGCGTTGGTACTCATCGACATCACGCCGGGCGTCAACGCCGACAAGGCGCGCCACATCACCGACTTCGTCAACGGCCCGACGTCCTTCGAGGACTTCGACGCGTTGCTCGAGCGCACGAAGCAACACAACCCGACGCGCTCGGAGTCGTCACTACGTCGCGGCATCTTGCACAACGCGCTGCGACGCGCCGACGGATCGTGGGTGTGGCGACACCAACAACACGGCCCGTCCGACCTCGAGGCGCCCCCCACCGGCGACCTCTGGGAGAAGCTCTCGGAGTTGACCATGCCGGTCACGCTGGTACGCGCCATGGGACCGGGTTCCGTCGTCGACGACGAGGACGAGGCCGAGTTCCTGCGGCGACTCCCGAGCGCGACGATCGTGCACGTGGCGAACTCCGGCCATTCGGTCCAGGGCGACCAACCACTGGTCCTGGCCACGCTCCTCGAGCATCACGCGCTGGGGGTGGTTTAGCTGGCGTGTGAGACTTCGGCACGTGGACGTTCTTGACACTTTCTTGTTATTTAATCCTTTTGCGGTGAGGCTCCGCTCGTTTCTTCCTCACTTCTCCTTTCGTCGTTCTCGGCACGGTCTTGATGAGTTCGTTGCCGTCCCAGACCTGCAGCAGGGTGTCCAGGACGTGCACGTCGACCAGGTGACCACTTCGCTGCTTGCCGCAGCTGAAGACCTGGTTCGAGATTGAGATGATGCCGTTGATGGAGACTGTTCGGCTCACCCAGTCGTCCCCGCTTCGATCATTCATGACGCTGAGGTCGAGTGCGGGCCGAGGTATCTGGTCGCCCCGCTTCTGGAAACGTTCGACGGGGGGCTCTCCGTCGGCTCCCGCGTGGGGACGGTCGGTGTTGTAGTCGTTGATCCATGTATCGAGGGCGCGCTGGGCGACGTCGAGCGACGGGAAGACCTTCGGCGTCAAGAAGTCTTCGCGGAGGGTTCGGTGAAAGCGCTCGATTTTGCCCGTGGTGGTGGGTGAGAACGGCGCGGTCAGTCGATGCACGATGCCGTTGTCACGACAGATCCGATCGAAGAGCACTTCACTCGGGGTGAGTCCGAAGCGGTTCGTGAAGACCTTGCCGTTGTCGGTCAGCACCTCCTCTGGCGCTCCGTATCTCTCGAGGGTCGCGGCGAAGTGCCCGCAGACCTGGCGGCCAATGGCTCGGGTCATGATGCCGGCGCAGACCATAAAGCGGCTGTGGTCGTCAATGCCCGTCAAGATCTTGCACTCGGTGCCGTCGTCCAACAACAGACCGCCCACGATGTCGAACTGCCAGAGTTCCATGGGTCGTCCGCGTTCCCAGCGTTTGAACTCAGGGAGCTTCTTGCGTCGAGCCCTCTCCTCGATGAGGCCGCTGCGCCGCAGCGCTCGATAGACCGAGGACTCCGAGGGCAGCGGGTCGACGCCCTCCTTCTTCAGCTGCCAGCGCAAGTGCACCGGACCCCAACTGGGGTGATGTCGTCGAAGCTCAAGGATGCGCGCTTCAATCGCGCCCGCTATCTGCGCCGGCGAGGTCGCCGGTCGCGACGAACGCTCCGCCAGCGCCTCGAGACCACCCTCTTCGTAGCGCTTCATCCAAGTGTGCACACTCTGTCGACTCACGCCGAACTTGAGCGCCACCTCGCTGACCGTGAATCCATCTCGAATGACGCCGAGCACGGCGTCGTAACGTTGCTCCATTTTGCTTGACTCCCAAAGCATTGGGCCACCTCCCGCTCGTCAAGAGCAAAGGCCGATGGCGGCTCGGTGTCAAGGAGGTCCTGAAGGTCTGTCAAGCAGGTGTCGAAGTTGTGTAAAGCAGGTCCCGAAGGTCTTATGTCCAGCAGGACCCGAAGTAATACAGTGGTTTAGCTGGCGGGGGAGGGCTCGAACCTCCAACCTACGGATTCAAAGTCCGTCGTTCTGCCGATTGAACTACCCGCCACCACTGATGCTGGGACAATCTTCCGAGATTCTTAGCGAATGTCTGGAGACGCTTAACACCAACCAGCAACACTAGAGCCTGTACCAATGATCTGAGAAAGCCGCGCCGTGACCACCGCCCCACATTCGAACTCGTACATCGCGATCGTCGACGACGACGCCGCGATTCGCAGCGCCCTGGGACGGGCCCTGCGGATGGAGAACTACGACGTCGAACTGTTCGAAGACGGCCTCAGCGCCCTCAAGGCAATTCAACTGCGCGCACCTGACGCCATTGTCCTCGACCTGCAACTCCCCGACATCGACGGACTCGAGATCTGCCGGCGAATCCGGCGCTCCGGAGATTCGACGCCGATCTTGATGCTCACGGCTCGCGACGCCGTGAACGACCGCGTCGCCGGACTCGACGTGGGCGCGGACGACTATCTCGTGAAGCCCTTCGACCTGGCTGAGCTCTTGGCCCGACTCCGCGCCCTGCTGCGACGTCACAACCTCGTCGAAGGCGACGGCACCGTACTTCGCTTCGAAGACCTTTCGCTCAACCCGCAGACTCGTGAGGTGCGCCGCGGGAATCGTCCGGTCGAGCTCACCAAGATCGAGTTCGACCTCCTGGAACTCTTCTTGCACCATCCCCGACAGGTCCTCACGCGCGACCAGATCCTCGATCTGGTGTGGGGCTACAACTTCGACTCCGGGACCAACTCCCTGGCTGTCTACATTGGCTATCTTCGTCGCAAGCTCGAGGAGGCCAACGAAGTGCGTCTGATTCAGACCGTGCGCGGCGTCGGCTACGCGCTTCGCGCCACGTGACTTTTCGATCGCGCGTCATCAGCGCGACGGTCGCTGCCGCCGCGATCGCCGTCATCCTCGGCTGCTTCGCCTCCTTCGTCACGACGCGCAATTCGCTCATCCACTCGGTGGACGTATCACTCGGCGCCGAGTCGGCCCAGATGGGTCGGGGCAACGATTTCCACATCGGATTCTTCCTCGTACTGCCGAGCGGCCAAACGGTTCCCTCGTCGAGCGGGCTGATCGACGCCACGGTCCTCGCCGTCGCCAAGGGCAAAGGCGCCCAGGACTTTCGCACCGTGGCGATCGGGACGCACAACTACCGCGAACTCATCGTGCCACTCCCGGCCAATTCCGTGGAGACGTGCGCCAACGGCAGTGAATGCGTCATCAAGACGACGTCGGCGGAGCTCTTCATCACCGACATCGACGGACAGGTGAACGAGTTGCGCACCCTGATCCGCACGTTGACCTTCGTCGCCGTCGGCGGCCTCTTGCTCGCGTTGGGGCTGGGGCTGATGCTCGCGCGCACCGCGCTTCGACCACTCGAGGAGGTGACCAACGAGATCGAAACGGTCGCCGAGACCAACGACCTGGGGTACCGACTCACCGAGGGTGATGAGGATGAGCTCGGACGATTGCGACGCGTGTTCAACCGACTGCTCTCGAGCGTGGAGAGCAGCCAGATACTCCAGCGCCAGTTGGTACTCGACGCCAGTCACGAACTGCGCACTCCCCTCACCTCGTTGCGGACGAACGCCCAAGTATTGAGTCGCGCCCAGGAGTTGAATCCCGAGGATCTTCGTCGACTCACTGACGACATGGTCACGCAGGTCGACGAGTTGGCCGCGCTGGTCACCGACCTCGGCGAACTCTCGCGCGGCGAACGCAGTGAAGGCGCCATCGAGACCCTGCGGCTCGACGAGTGTCTCGATGAGTGCGTCGACACGGCTCGCACCCACGCGCGCATCAAGGACATCACGATCGACGTGAACGTCGAGAGTTCCAGCGTTCTGGGACGACGAGATCGACTCGAACGCGCCATATCGAATCTGCTCACCAACGCGATCAAATTCACGCCCGACGGCGGACGCATCGTCGTCGAGTCCCGCGCCGGCACCATCTCGGTGAGCGACAGTGGCCCCGGCATCGCCGAGGCCGACCAACCGTTTATCTTCGACCGTTTCTGGCGCTCCGCGTCGGCGCGAGCGCTGCCCGGATCGGGACTCGGTCTCTCGATCGTGGCGCAAGTGGTGGCCGAACTCCAGGGCAGCGTGGCGGTGGACCGCGACCCGGTTCTCGGGGGCGCTCGCTTCACGATCACCCTGCCAATTGCCGACGAAACCTAGCGATCGCACAACTTTGCCTCAAATTTGCGGTCCTTCTTAGGTTGTGCCTTTCGACTTCTTAGGCGGGGATGGGAGAATAGGACCGCAAGGAGATCGATGACCCCCTCGAAGCGGACCCCCCAACAACGCGATCGACGATTTGCGCGTGTTCGCCACGTCACCCAAGCAATCTTCTTGGGTTCGTGTGCGACGTCGGTGCTCTTCGTCGGCTACGCGGCCAACGCCGCCCATACGCTCACCACCGTCCCGCCTTCGACCACGACGACGTCGACCGGCGACGATACGACGACGACCACGCCCGCACCGACCACAACGACCACCAGCACCGTCCCGCGGGCGACGCCGACGACCACCCCGGCGAGGACGACCGTGACCACCACGCCGCGCACGGTCCCCACGACCGCCACCACCGTGAAGCGGGTCGCGCCGACGACCGTCTACACTCCTCCGACGACCGCGCCGGTCACGACGACGACAGTCTGTTCGTCGACGCCGTCCGGTCGGGTGATCTGTTACTAGGACCGTGATGAAGTTCGAAATCTGGGGTCTCACCGGAAC
>Ga0182024_10020390_pt1 | contig 12115 bp, 8 predicted proteins | sample P32metaG_FD_120480 | JGI IMG/M metagenome (GOLD analysis project Ga0182024, IMG submission 120480) | Permafrost microbial communities from Stordalen Mire, Sweden - P3-2 metaG (Illumina Assembly) | ecosystem: Environmental > Terrestrial > Soil > Wetlands > Permafrost | place: Sweden: Stordalen...
CGATACGCACGTCGGAATGGCCGACCCATTATGCAACACCGCTGAAACAGCCGCTCGCTGCATTGCGAGCGCGGCTGTTCGTTCCTGATGCGTCTGAAGGACCGGCGGAGCGGCGGTCATGCGCTTCAGCCGACTGGCCAGACGGTCCTGGCCCTTGCCGATGATCCAGCGCAATTCTTTGAGCTTGCTGCGATATCCATGCGCGTTGCCCAGACGGGTATTCGCCTTTCCGAGCAGGCGCGTGAATCTCTGCCAGTCCTGATACAAGCCTTTCGCAATGCGCCGGGCCAGCGCGGCGCGGGAAGGCAGTCCAGCGGCGAAGCGACGAATTTCCACTCTGTCTTCACCCATATGCCGCAGCTGTCCTTCGGGGTAGGGTTTTGTCGGACACGCAAGGCCCCGCCCAGGTCGCCCTGTCAATACTCATCCGTGCCAGCGTGCTGATCCGTCCGATTTCAATTGAGATGCCGCCGCCAAGCCGGACGAACGCCACCCACCCGTTCGAAATCGTAAACTTGGGAGAAACCTGGGTGAAGTATGGCTTTTAAGCTCTTGGGACACTAATGTTCCGGCGCAATGGGGAAATCGTGCGTTGAGCCGGCGGATTGAATGCTTCGCGTGAGGCGGACCGTTCGCTCAGTTCTCCAATGCGTGCTGTGCCGTTTTTAGCTTGTTTGGCCGTCGGCCGGGTATTTCTCATGTTGCTTGCCTATCTTCCGATCCTGTTAACCGTTGTCGTCTGCCTGTTTGCGCGCCCTCTTGGGGAACGGCTGGGGGTCATCGACCATCCGGATTTCGACAGGAAAGCGCACGCCGATCCGACTCCGCTCGTTGGGGGGATCGCCGTCATGGTTCCGCTGGTCTTGTGGGCTACAGCCGCGCTTGCCTTGCAACAGGATCAGTTCGCCGGATTTTATTGCTCGATCCTGCTTTGCGGTGGTGGCATTGCCGTCCTGGGTTTTATGGATGACCAGCATACGATCTCGGCGGGCGGCCGGCTTCTTCTCGTCGTAATGTTCTCGGCCATTGCGTTGCGTCTCGATCCGACGCTCGTGATCGATCGCGTGCATTTCGCTGCCTGGGGATGGCTCGTCACTCCGCCGCTACTCCTGCCGACGCTGACCGTGCTCTCCCTTGCGGGATTCTCGAGCGCCGTCAACATGACAGACGGCCTCAATGGATTGGTCCTGGCGCTCGTTTGCGTCTGGTCGATTTGTTTGGCTTTTCTCGGAGAATCGCAGGTATCGGCTGCGGCTTCGGTGATCGCGGCCGCATCCGCGATCACGTTACTATACAATTTGCGCGGCCGGCTTTTCCTTGGCGATTGCGGAGCGTTTTCCATCGCGTTCGTGGTCGGCGTGCTCGCCATCCGCTCGCACAATGTCGGGCGCCTGCCGCTCGAGACGGCGCTCGTCTGGTTCTATCTTCCCGTCCTCGATTGCCTCCGGCTCATTCCCCTCCGGCTTTGGCGTGGGCGTTCGCCATTCCAGCCCGATCGCGAGCATTTCCACTACCGGCTGAGTGCGCGCGTCGGCGAGCGGGGGGCTCTGATTATCTATGCCGGCGTTGTCGGCATGACTTCGCTGATCGCTACGATCGCTCCTCAGCTCTCTCTGTTCGGCCTGACGGTCGCCTCAGTGATCTTTTTCGGCTTTCTGCTGGCGGACGGTCTTGCGGCCCGGAGCGAACGGCCCTTGGAGGCCGTCCCAATGCCTGCAAATGTTGTTGCACTTGAAAAAAAGCTTGCTAAAGCACCCTGAGGCCTCGTGCCGAATTTCCCGCCAGTTTGGAGGTGACAGAATGATAAAAGGGATCTGGAACCGTTACCTTTTGCTAGGGCTCTCCGTGGCGGCGGTCAGCGTCCTCGTGTATGCCGTCGGGTTTTTCTACCAACGGTTTGTCAACAATCCTCTCGATTTTGCCGCGCTCGTCTTCATCGTCGCCTTCTACGCGGGCGCCGTGTATTATCATTTGCAGAGGTCCGAAGGTTGAGCCGCCCGCCGGAGCAAGCGGAATCCTCAATTCCTTCGTGGGAGCCTCGCGAAGTCCGACAGCAGAAGCGCCTGGAGCGCGCCGGAGCGTCCGGTCAGAACAATCCTGCACCGCGGAGAATACGGCACAGAGCACATGGCATACTCGAGGCCGGCAGAAGCTCCGGAAGGCTTGGGCTCGCGTTCGAGATATTCTTGATAGCTCTCATCGTTGCCAACGCGCTTGCGGTTTGCCTGGACAGCGTACCCGAGCTTGGTGCCGTCTACGGACGCTTTTTCCTAATATTCGAATATGCATCCGTCGCAATTTTTTCCGTGGAGTATGTGCTCCGGGTCTGGACCGCGCCGGAGGACCCCAGATACGCGGAACGGCCGTTCCGCGACAGGCTGCGCTATATGGCGCAGCCTTACATGCTGATCGACCTGGTGGCGATCGCTCCCGCCTATGTCGCCCTCTTTGTGCCCTTTGCCGATCTGCGGATTCTCAGGCTCTTCCGGCTTTTCCGGCTGCTCAAGATCGCGCGCTATTCGCCCGCGGTCACGACCCTCATTCATGTGCTCTCAATCGAGCGCCGCGCATTGTTCGGAACACTTCTCCTTCTCCTGTGCATGATGAGCATCTGCGCCGAGGGCATGTACATTGTCGAGGGTCACGTCCAGCCGCACGTCTTCGGGACTCTGCCGAACTGCATGTACTGGGCGGTCATTACGCTAACGACGGTCGGCTATGGCGACGCAACGCCCATAACCGCGGCGGGCCGCATTCTCGCCGGCGTCACTGCAATCATGGGGCTCGGCCTCTTCGCACTGCCCGTCGGCATCATCGCATCGGCCTTCGTAACCGAAATTCACCGCCGCGATTTCGTTGTTACTTCGAGCATGCTGTCCCGAATTCCGCTGTTTTCGGGCCTTGATATCGAAGTGATGGGCGAAGTAATGGCGGCGCTTCGCTCGCATATGGTGGCGCCGCATACGCCGATCGCCGTTGCCGGCGAAAGCGCAACCGCGATGTACTTCATCGTATCCGGGCTCGCCAAGGTGACCGGACCAGGAAAAGGGAGAGGTGGGGGCAGTACGCTCGGGCCGGGAGACGTCATCGCGGCCGAGGCGGTGCTCAATGGGAGCGGCCACGAGGCCACGATATTTGCGCATACGCCCATGCGGCTGCTCGCGCTCTCAAGCCAGGATCTCGTTATTTTGCTGCGAAAATTTCCTCGGCTTCGGCGGCGAATTCAGAAGACATCGTTTCCCCGGCCGAAGAAGGTCCGCAGACAACAAGCCCCGGACGAGGCGATTCTCCCGATTGCGGAGGCGGATGAGGCACAGGCTCAGTCAATCGATCAGGACCTCTGAGAATCTCGAGCCGCAACCATATTGGCAGCCATGGATGTGCGGACCCGGTCTCAGCTCGCTTGCGGGGCGAACATTGCGCCGCTATTAGAATTTCGCCCGAGGGTGGAACTGCCCGGCGGATCAGTCATCGAACGGGGCGTGCAGTGGATCTGGCCAATACGGTTGAATTGCCGAACCGTGTCAATCATCTCCGGCGCCTCGAGGCGGAGAGCATTCACATCATCCGGGAGGTTGCGGCCGAGTTCCGTAATCCCGTGATGATGTACTCTATCGGCAAGGATTCCTCGGTGATGCTTCATCTGGCGATGAAGGCGTTTTTCCCGTCGATGCCGCCCTTTCCGCTGCTGCACGTCGATACGACTTGGAAGTTCCGGGAAATGATCCGGTTTCGCGATGAGACGGTCCGGCGCCTCGACTTGAAATTGCTGGTGCATATCAACGAGGACGGACTGAGGCGCAACATCAACCCTTTCGATTCGGGTTCCGCGTTGCACACGCAGGTGATGAAGACCGAAGGTCTGAAGCAGGCGGTCGACAAGTATGGCTTCGACGCCGCCTTCGGAGGAGCGCGGCGCGACGAGGAGAAGTCGCGGGCCAAAGAACGCATTTTCTCGTTTCGAACCGCCCAGCACGCGTGGGATCCGAAAAATCAGAGACCCGAGCTCTGGAGAGTCTACAACACGCGCGTGCGGCCCAAGGAATCGATTCGAGTTTTTCCTCTGTCGAATTGGACCGAGCTTGATATCTGGCAATACATCATGGTCGAGAACATACCCATCGTGCCGCTCTATTTCGCGAAGCGCCGCCCGGTCGTGGAGCGCGACGGCGCGCTGATCATGGTCGATGATGACCGCATGAAGCTGGCGCCTGGCGAGACGCCGCAAATGAGGCTTGTCCGCTTCCGCACACTCGGCTGCTATCCGCTCACCGGCGCAATCGAATCATCGGCAGACACCATCGAGGCGATCGTGACAGAAATGCTGACGGCGCGGACGTCCGAGCGGCAAGGCCGCGTCATCGATCACGACGAGAATGCGTCGATGGAGAAGAAAAAGCGCGAGGGTTATTTCTGATGACGGGCCCCACCGGCGCGCTTGCGGCCTATCTGGCGGAGCAGGAAAGAAAGTCGTTTCTGCGCTTTCTGACATGCGGGAGCGTTGACGACGGCAAGTCCACGCTCATCGGGCGCCTGCTCTACGATTCCAAGCTGCTGTTCGAGGATCATCTTGCTGCCCTGCAGAAGGACTCGAGAAAACACGGCACGACCGGTGGCGATATTGACTTTGCTCTTCTGGTGGATGGGCTCGAGGCCGAGCGAGAGCAGGGGATCACGATCGACGTGGCCTATCGATTCTTTTCGACGGATCGGCGCAAATTCATTGTCGCCGACACGCCCGGCCACGAGCAATATACCCGGAACATGGCGACCGGAGCTTCCAACTCGGAGCTTGCCGTCATTCTGGTGGACGCGCGCAAGGGCGTACTGATTCAGACGCGCCGGCATTCCTACATCGCGTCGCTGCTCGGAATTCGCCATGTCGTCCTCGCGGTGAACAAGATCGACCTTGTCGGGTATTCGCAGTCCGTATTCGAAGCGATTGCGGCGGAATTCTCCGACTTTGCGCAGAAGCTCACCTTCGCAAGCCTGGTGTCCATCCCCATCTCGGCGCGCTTCGGCGACAATGTGATAGCGCGCAGCGCGAATACAGCCTGGTACACCGGTCCACCGCTTCTCGATCATCTGGAGAGGGTGGACGTCGAGACCGAACTCGCGAGCAAGCCGTTCCGGTTGCCTGTGCAGTGGGTGAACAGGCCCAATCTCGATTTCCGCGGCTTCTCGGGAACCGTGGTTGGCGGTCGGGTAAGCGCCGGCGACGAAATCGTCGTTGCTCGTTCCGGACGCTCGGCTCGCATCACGCGCATCGTCACCATGGATGGAGATCTCCAGGCGGCGCTGCCGGGCGAAGCAGTGACCCTGACCCTCGACCGCGAAATCGACATTTCGAGAGGCGATCTTCTCTGCGATCCCATGGCACGGCCGGAAGTTACCGATCAGTTTGCCGCTCATGTCCTCTGGATGGCGGAGGATGAGCTCCTGCCCGGGCGACAGTATCTGGTCAAGGTCGGTGCGCGCGTGATCCCCGTCTCCATCACGGAGCTCAAGCACAAGGTCGACGTCAACACGCTTGAGCATATGGCGGCCAAGACATTGGCGCTCAACGAGGTTGGCTATTGCAACATCTCGGCCGCGCAGCCCTTTGCCTTCGATCCGTACACGGAGAACAGGGATACGGGCGGCTTCATCCTGATCGATCGCTACACCAACGCGACCGTCGCTGCAGGAATGGTCGATTTTGGCCTGAGACGGGCCACCAACGTTCACTGGCAGGCGCTCGACGTGAACAAGCTCTCCCGGGCCGGAGCCAAGCATCAGAGGCCCGCTGTTCTCTGGTTCACGGGATTGTCAGGCTCGGGGAAGTCGACGATCGCCAATCTGGTCGAGCGCACGCTGTTTGCCGAAGGTCGCCATACTTACCTTCTCGATGGCGACAATGTTCGTCACGGTCTCAATCGAGATCTCGGCTTCACCGATGCCGACCGTGTCGAGAACATCCGCCGCGTGGCGGAGGCCGCCAGGCTCTTCGTAGACGCGGGGCTGATCGTGCTGGTCTCCTTCATCTCGCCTTTCCGCTCCGAACGGCGAATGGCGCGAGACATGCTGCAGACCGGCGAATTCATCGAGATTTTTGTCGACACGCCAATTGACGTTTGCATGGCGCGCGATCCGAAAGGCCTCTATCTCAAGGCGAAGCAGGGCGAGATCAAACATTTCACGGGTATCGACAGCCCTTACGAAGACCCGACCACGGCCGAAATCATCGTGAAAACCGTCGGCGCGGAACCTTCCGAACTGGCGGCCCAGATTGCAGATTACCTCCGGATAGCGGGAATTGCTCCCTGATTACGCACCAGCCGTCTCTCTGTACGCGCGGTCGCCTCATGCCTGATTCCCGGGCTTGGCCCGTCGGACGGCGTGGCAGGATTAATGCTTTGCTAAACCGGACTCAAAAGGCTTGCCAGGCGGCAGAATCAGTGGCGAATTACCGAGGAAATCAGCCGAACGGCGGTTGACAGGCACGGCCGGACCGGCTTAGGGTGCACCATGCCGTTACAGCGAATGAGCGGGAGATAACAATGCAGCGGAAGTGGGTATCGATCTTGGCCGGCGGAGCAATGCTCTTTTCGGCGACAGGAAGCGCTTTCGCTCAGGGCGAGAGCGGTGGTGCAGCATCGTCGGGTGGCGCTACTTCGGGCGGCGCAGCCACCGAAGCTCCGGCTCCTCCACTTGCAGCTCCTCCGCCGCCGGAAATGGCGGCTGGCCCTGCGGCTGGCGTTGTTGCGGCTGCGGGACTTTCGGACACGGCGCTGATCATAATCGGCACGGTCGTTGTGGGAGGCGTCATCTGTGCCATTGTGTGTGGCGGGGGCAGCAGCACGACCACGACCACGCACCACTGAATCAGCAATCAGCGAATCGGTTTCCTAAGAGGCGCGGGTATCCCGCGCCTCTTTGCTTTAAAGGTTACGCGCGACCCTAAAGCCGACGAAGGCCGAGCGAAGCTGGCCGACTTCCCAGAAGCGGAAAGCGCTGCGCGCGAAGGCGGGCGTGCTGTTGAATGCTCCCGCGCGCACCACTCTCCGGTCGCAATCGCCGCTCAACCAGGGAGCTCCATCGGTCGGCAAATGGGGAGCGCGATAATCCGTGTTCCAGCAATCCTGCGTCCACTCCCAGACATTTCCCTCCATGTCCGTTAGTCCAAAGGCATTAGGAGCAAAGGTGCCGACCGTCGTTGTTGATTGCCGATAGATGCCCGGCGAGCCGGCTCGTGGGTAGTCGACGCCGTCGTAGTTGGCTTGATCGGTCGTCAGCCTGTAACCCTGATAGTATGGAGTGGTCGTGTCGGCGCGCGCCGCGTATTCCCACTCGGCCTCGCTGGGGAGCCGATATGATTTGCCCGTCCTGGCGCTCAGCCACGCGACGTAGTTTTGCGCGTCATTCCAGCTGACGTTTATGACGGGGTGCTCTCCTCGTCCCCAGTGCTGGTCGGGAGGATGGTACTGCCGGCATCCGCCCTCGGCCGCGCACGCATCCCACTCATTGAAAGTCACGAGATCACGGCTGAGAGCGAATGCGCGCGGAATCTCGACGCGATGTTGAGGCCCTTCGCCGGCGCGCCTTCCGAATTCGTCCGGTGGCGAGCCCATGATGAAGCTGCCGGCCCGGATTACCACCATTTCCGGCACCTCGGGGTCATCCCAAATCGCTGCGTCGGAAGAGCGCACACGCGCCGGCGGATCGGCGTCACGCGACGGCGATCCGGCTTGATAGCTGTCGCCGTAAGGCCTTTCGCCTTGCGCAGTGTAGGAAGCGGCTTCCGCGCCCGGATAGCCGCGCGTGGAGCGCCACTGCGCATATTCGGCATTGCGCCCGGTCCGCCACCCTTCGAGATCAAAAGTATTCTGCGGCGAAGCCGCGGCTACGACCTCGGCGGGTAGGGCTTGGGATGCTGTCGTCGCTGAGGGCGGCGGTGCAGCCGTGCCGCGCATGGAGATGAGATAGGCCCGCGCGTCGGTGTCCGGCGGCGTGGCAACGCCTTTTCCGGGACCTGGCGTACCAAGCTCGGCAAGCGAGAAGTCCATCCGCGCGTCGTAGGTGCGGTCGATCTGGTTGCGGAGGTTCTGCTCTGCCACGTACCAGTCGCGCTTCGTTGCGTCGTCGCGGCAACTCGACAATTCCTGCGGGTCGGTCGCGCCCCATCGACGTTCTACGCATTGGTAGGGATCGAACGAGATGAGGAACAGGCGCTTGCGCGCGTCCTCGTAGGATAGAGCCACCGCTGCGCCGTTCGTGCGCGTGTAGGTCAGCGAGCATTTTGCCGCTTCGCGGTCGTACACCGCGATCAGGTCGTCGACGAGGTCGCTGCCGCTGTAGAGGAGATGCGTGGTGTCGCCCTTCTTGTACATCTCCACGAATCGCTGCGCCGAATTGCGCAACTCGTTGAACGCGGTCTTGAGGCGTGCGTCGCGAGAGGGCGTCGAATAAGTCTCCCAGTCGCCGCTCGTGCCATAGATGTTCCGGGGCAGTCGGCCCGGCTCGGAGCGATTCTGAATTCCTGCGGAAAGCGCGATATCGACGGCCTGGGCCCGATAGTGGAAATCGGCGCAGTTCGAATCGACCATCTCGCCGACTTCCTTGACAGGGTCGAATTGCAGTCGCCCGCCCGCAACTTTCGCCCGCACATAGTCGTAATAGTCGAGCGTTTCTCCATTCAGCGTAAATGTCCCGTTCGCCCAATCTTCGTCATCGGGTCGTGATCCGTTGCCGTAATATTGCTCGTCGGAGAAGGTGGCGATTTCGCTGTTGCGCGCGAGTTCGTCGTGGCCGCCGACGAGAGCGCCGTCGGCGCGGCGCGTGTAGCCGACGAGCCGGATCGGCCGCCAATTCCTGAAGCCTGCGCCAACGCCCGGATTGGCGCGGGTGAAGCGCAGGTCGTAGTAGCCGCGGGTCAGCGTGTTGTCGGGATGGGAATCGATAAACTGGATGCGTCCGTCGGATTCGACGTGGAAGACAAGGGCCAAATGTCCGTTGGGATCATAGATGACCGTTCCAGGCCGAATGGTCTTGGCGTCGATGGCCGCCGAATAGAAGTCGGGTTCCGGCGGCCCGTCGACATCGGGCCCGATTCGGTAGGACGCCGACGACGTGACGCTGAGAAGCTTGTTCAGGAGCGCATAGCCGGTCGTGCTGCCGGTCAGCACGTCGGTTCGCCCTGTCACGCGGTTGCCGTTGCGCGAATAGCGGTCGTCGGTGGCGCCGCCCAGCGGGGCGACACCGCTTTCATAGGAAAAGGGTAACCCACGCTTCCAGGCGAAATATGCGCGCAGCACATAAGGCAGATTGGCGCAGTCCGAGCGGAAATAGACGCCTGGAGCGTCGGACGCCCGAAAGGGATTGCCCGGATCGTGCAGGCAGGCGTCGACCGTCGTGCAACTTGAATTGCCGATGCCGGCAATGAATTCGCCAAAGTCGCGTTCGTCTTCGTCGGTCCAATGATCGAACCGCACCATGTAAGTGCTGCCCCCAGCTCCCTCGGGGTGGCTCTGGGACGCGCGCGCGGCCGTCGGGCCGACCAGGGCCAGGAAGCACCCTATGCCGGCGGCAAGAAAACGTCCGGCTCGGGTCCGATGCACTACGGATATTGTCGGGATACCCATGGGTTTCCCCTTCGCTCGCCCTGTACAACCGATGAAACGGTCCTTTGGCTCCCGAACCGCTGGACGCGGATATGGGTGGCCCAAGCTGGCCCTTGCTCGCGATGGGGGAATATTTTGCGACCGGCCCTGCGTTCAACCACTGACCTCCTTGAGGATCGCGCGCAGGGCGGGTGCAATGTCGGGCCGGCTGAGACCGACCGCAATGTTGGCGTGCAGGAAACCCACCTTGTCTCCGCAGTCGTAGCGAGCGCAGCCCGTCAGCACCGCGTGAAACGGCACGCGGCCGATCAGGCGCGCCATGGAATCCGTCAGCTGGATTTCATTGCCGGCGCCGCGCTCTTGCCGGTCGAGTTCGGCGAAAATTTCAGGGCTGAGGATGTAGCGGCCAATGATGCAGAGCTGCGATGGTGCATGCTCGGGCGACGGTTTCTCCACCACGCCCTTCACCTCGATCACATTGTCCTTGATTGCGCCGGGTTCGATCACCCCGTAACGGCTTGTCTCCGCCAGCGGCTTTTCTTCGGCGGCTACGATCATGCCGCCGCCGACCGACCGATACGCCTCGATCATTCGCGCCATGCCGCCGGGCTTACCGACCAGCAGATCGTCGGGCAGAAGGACCGCAAAGGGCTCGTTACCCACAAAGTGGCGCGCCGACCACACCGCGTGTCCAAGCCCGAGAGGTTTCTGCTGCCGTGTAAAGCTCACTGAGCCGGTGATCGGCAGGTCTTCCAGCAGGCTGTTCAGCTCCGCTGTCTTGTCGCGCGAGCTCAACAGACTTTCGAGTTCGTACGCATGATCGAAATGGTCCTCGATGATGTACTTTCCGCGGCCCGTGACAAATATGAATTGCTCGATTCCGGCTTCCTTGGCTTCTTCGACCGCGTATTGCACCACGGGCTTATCGACCACGGGCAGCATTTCTTTCGGCACTGCCTTCGTTGCTGGAAGAAAGCGAGTCCCCATCCCTGCGACGGGAAATACGGCTTTGCGGACCGGCGGCGGAGTGGGCATGGCTCTCATCTCGTTTGCGAGCGTTCCCCGCCCGCGACGGGGATTGCGTACATCGCACAATGGCCGCCGTGTCGTCCATGAGCCAGGACGGCAGCATTGCCAGCCGCCCACAAAGCTGGTCTTCTCGCCCTTCGCCCGAAATCGAAACAGGCTGGATTCATGACGGGGATTGCCGCGTACGGCGCCTATATTCCGCGGCTCAGGCTTCAGCGCAAAGCGGCTGCTGCCGCCAATGCGTGGTTCGCGCCCGGACTTCGCGCAAGCGCCAAAGGCGAGAGGTCGATGGCAAGCTGGGACGAGGACGCGCTTACGATGGCGGTGGAGGCAGGGCGCGACTGCTTGCCCGCAACAGATCCGCTGCGCGATCGCGCCGGCGTCGACGCTCTCTATTTCGCCTCTACGAGCCAGCCCTTCTCGGACCGCCTCAACGCGGCCATTGTCGCGCGCGCCTTGAGTCTTCCCGAGGCAATATCCGCGATCGACGTGGCGGCATCGCAGCGCGCGGGATTGTCTGCACTTGTCGCGGGGTTCGATGCGCTAAGATCGGGTCGTGCCATCCGGCCGCTCATTGTGGCTGGCGAGAAGCGCAAGGCGCGCGCCGCCTCTTCTCAGGAGCTGTCCTTTGGCGATGCGGGCGCTGCCCTGGCGCTCGGCGGCTGTGAAACCATCGCCAATTTCCTTGGCTCCCACTCGCTCACGATAGACTTTGTCGATCATTTTCGAGGCTCGGCCGAAGAGTTCGACTACGGTTGGGAGGAACGCTGGGTTCGCGACGAGGGCTTCGCCAAGATTGTCCCGGCCGCGATCAGGGGGTTGCTCGAAAAGACCGGCGTCAACGGCGCCGACATTGCGCATTTCATTTTGCCTTGCCCGTTTCCCCGCCTGGACCAGCAGCTCGCCGGGCGCTGCGGAATCGATCCGGCGCGTGTGCGCGACAATCTTGCGGGCCGCGTTGGCGACAGCGGCGCCGCGCATGCACTCCTCATGCTCGTTCACGCGCTTGAGGACGCGAGGCCCGGCGAAAAGATTCTCGTGGCGCAATTCGGTCAAGGCTGCGACGCGCTGCTGTTCGAGGCGACGCCCGCGATCGCGGGATATGCGAAACGCTCTGCAGTCAGCGGCTCGCTCGCCCGCGGCAAGGAAGAAACGAACTACCTGAAATATCTCGCGTTCAACGGCCTCATTGCGCTCGAAAAAGGCATGCGGGCCGAGGTCGACCGCAAGACCGCCCTTTCAGTTCTCTATCGCAAGAACGACATGCTGATGGGCCTGGTGGGCGGCAAATGCCGAATCTGCGGCACCGCACAATTCCCGCGTACGCGCATCTGCGTCAGTCCGAACTGCCACGCCGTCGACACCCAGGAGCCGCACAGCTTCGCGGAAAGCGAAGGCGCCGTGCTCTCGTGGTCCGCCGATTTTCTCACCTATTCGATCGCGCCTCCGAACCACTACGGCATGATCACCTTTGCCGAAGGCGGCCG
>Ga0182024_10020391_pt1 | contig 12115 bp, 15 predicted proteins | sample P32metaG_FD_120480 | JGI IMG/M metagenome (GOLD analysis project Ga0182024, IMG submission 120480) | Permafrost microbial communities from Stordalen Mire, Sweden - P3-2 metaG (Illumina Assembly) | ecosystem: Environmental > Terrestrial > Soil > Wetlands > Permafrost | place: Sweden: Stordalen...
AAGGCCTTGGTATGACCAACTTCATTGGCAGCGATCAGATCGAGATTCTTGGCCAACAGTTTGGCGCGTGCATGCTGCTCCACCGAGTGCGTCTCGGCGGCGAAGCCCACCACGAACGGCCGCGGCGTGCTGGCACTCACGTGCGCCAGAATATCGCTGGTGCGCGTCATCTCCAGCCCGAGCGACTCGCTGGTTTTCTTGATTTTCTGCGTGGCACATTGCGTCGGGCGATAGTCCGCCACCGCCGCAGTGCCGACGAAGATCGCGGTACCCGGCAGCTCATGCTGCACGGCCGTAAACATCTGTTCGGCGCTCTCGACATCAATGCGCCGCACACCCAACGGCGTGCACAGCGACACCGGGCCGCTCACCAGCACGACCTCGGCGCCCGCTGCCTGCAGCGCCTGCGCCATCGCGAATCCCATCTTGCCGGAGCTGCGATTGCTGACGAAGCGCACCGGATCGATGCATTCGCGGGTCGGTCCGGCGGTTACCAGCGCGCGCTGGCCGGACAGCGGTCCCTCCCGCCGCAGCAGCGGCGCGATCGCCGCGGCAATCTCGAGCGGCTCGAGCATGCGCCCCGGACCGCTTTCGCCGCAGGCCTGATCGCCGACGCCGGGACCCAGCACGCGCACGCTGCGCTGCTGCAGCAGCGCCACGTTGGCCTGCGTCGCGGCGTTGCTCCACATGAGGTGATTCATCGCGGGTGCCACCGCGATCGGTGCCGAGGTCGCCAGTGCCAGCGTACTGAGCAAATCATCGGCGAGACCATGCGCGAGCCGCGCCAGAAAATCGGCACTCGCCGGTGCCACCAGCAGCAGCTCGGCCCAGCGTGCCAGCTCGATATGGCCCATGGCCGCTTCGTGCGCGGGATCCCATAGATCGGAGCGCACCGGCCGCCCTGAGAGCGCCTGAAACGTAGTCGGCGTGATGAATTCACGCGCGCCCGCCGTCATCACCACCTGCACGTGCGCACCATGCTCACGCAGTCGGCGCACCAGGTCCGCACTCTTATAGGCCGCGATACCGCCGGTAACCCCGAGCAGGATGCGATTGCCTTTCATGGGTCGATTATCGATCTTTCCGGCGATGCGCGCACGATATGAGGATCGCACGCGCAGGGCATGTCCCATCAGACTTGGCGCACATTTTGGTGCGGCCCGTCTTGACCCGGAGTGCAAATGAGTATCAAGGACTGGCCCGAGCGCGAACGGCCGAGAGAGAGACTGCTGGCAGGCGGGGCGCAGTCGCTCTCGGACGCGGAGCTGCTGGCGGTGCTGCTCGGTGGCTCGGGCCGGGGTGGCCTGGATGCGGTGGCCATGGCACGCAATCTACTCAGGGAGCATGTCTCGCTGCGCACGCTGCTATCGGCCACGCCGGCTGTCTGCCTCGCCGCGCCGGGCATCGGCATGGCCGGTTACTGCCGCCTGCAGGCCGCGCTCGAGATCGCGCGACGCCACTACGCCGAAGCGCTGCGTGCCGGCCCGGCACTGCACTCGCCAGCGGCCACGCGAGAATTCCTGGTGGCACGGCTGCGCGATATGCCGCATGAGCTGTTCTGCTGCCTGCACCTCGATAATCGGCATCGACTGATCGCGTTCGAAGAGCTGTTTCGCGGCACCATCGATGGCGCCAGCGTGCACCCGCGCGAAGTGGTCAAACAGGCTCTGGCGCGCAATGCCGCGGCCGTCATCCTGGCGCATAACCATCCGTCCGGCGTGGCCGAACCGAGCCACGCCGACGAGCTCATCACGCGGCGCCTGCGTGAGGCGCTGCAGCTGGTCGATATCCGCGTTCTCGATCACCTGATCGTGGCCGACAATGGCTGCCTGTCGTTCGCCGAGCGCGGACTTATTTGAGGGAGCGCAAAAAAAGTGCAACCAACACGTTGCAAAAGGGTGCCATTTGCAACCTGTAGGTTGCGGCGCGCGCGTGGCGCCTCGTGTGCGGAGCGGCAACCAACAGGTTGCATTCGTTGCCATTCGCAACCCGAAGGTTGCCGCTGGTGCCTGACCTGCTGACCGAAGCGCTGGCTGCCCTGGCGAACCCCACGCGCCGGGAGATTCTCAGGCGCCTCTCGCACCACCCGGCGCTCCACTCGAGCCACCTAAGGCAGGGACTCGGGTGCAGCCGCCAGGCGGTGCTCAAGCACCTGCAAGTCCTTGAATTAGCGGAGCTCATAACCAGCCAGGGAGACCATGGTTGGCATGTATTCGAACTTCAGGCCGACGGATTTGTGGCAATCGACGAATGGTTGCAGCGATTTCGCAGCCGTTTAAAGGCAGATGTCGCCAGAATGGCGCTCTATTCGATGGAGATCGCCGAAGATGGCTCCTGGGAGGATCCCTGGGACAGCGGCTGATCGCGAATCGATCTGACAAACTACGGTGACATGCAACCGATCGCGAGCACCAGGGCCATTCTGCTGGCCTTCGCCGGCATCTACATCATCTGGAGCACGACCTTTCTCGGCATCGCGCTGGCGATCCGGACCATCCCGCCGTTTACCAGCGGTGGGTTCCGGTTCCTGGTAGCAGGCTCGATCATGTACGCGTGGCTGCGCACCCGCAGCCGACAGCCGTTCGCCGGACTGAACATTGGCGGCACGGTGCTATGCGGTGTTCTACTGAGCGGCATCGGCAATGGCTTCGTGATCTGGGCGCAGCAGGGACTGCCGTCGGGGATCGCGGCCCTGTTCGTCGGCGCCCTGCCGGTACTGGTGCTGGTCTTTGATTGGCTGTTCTTTTCGCACCGCGCGCCGACCCCTCGCGCTGCCGTGGGCGTCGTGACCGGACTCATCGGCGTCGTCATCCTGAGTCTGTATACGCATTCCATATCCGGCCAGATACGTCCGATTCACATACTGGCTGTCATGACCGCCGAGCTCGGCTGGGCGCTGGGCTCATTGCTGCAGCGCCGCTATGTGATCCCCGAGCGGCTGGCGAGCTATACCTGCCTGCAGATGCTCGCTGGCGGCGTCTTTCAGCTATTCATGGCACTGGTCGATCGCGAATGGATCGGATTCTCGCCCAGTCAGGTGTCGATGCAATCGCTGCTGGCGGTCGCCTACCTGGTGATATTCGGCAGCATCATTGCGGTCAACTGCTATTCCTATCTGCTGGCCCACGTCCCCGCCACCAAAGTCAGCACCTACGCGCTGGTGAATCCGGTCATCGCGTTGGCCCTCGGGGCCATCGTGCTGCACGAGAAGATCACGCCGGCGGCAATCCTGTGCGCGGCGCTGGTATTGCTCGGCGTGGCCCTGGTGCTGTGGCGCGGCCGCGCTCCGGCTACCCCAGCACCTAAGTCGGCGGGCTACCAGAAGATCTGATTGCTTGCCGGCACCCCCTTGGGACTGCTATAAAGCGCCCCTTTCGCCCGCTCGGCACGTGTCGGCGTGCACGTAAGTTACTGATTTAGAGGACTATGCCCATGTCTCGGGTCTGTCAGGTTACGGGCAAACGGCCTGTTAGTGGAAATACCGTCTCGCATGCCAACAATCGCAAGCGACGACGCTTCCTGCCCAATCTGCATACGCAGCGTTTCTGGCTGGAGAATGAAAAGCGCTGGGTGACCCTGCGCGTCTCGGCCAACGCGATGCGCACGATCGAGAAGAACGGCCTCGAGGCAGTGCTTGCGGGTCTGCGCGAGCGCGGCACCAAGCTTTAAGGGGATCCGGCATGCGTGAGAAGGTCAAACTGCTGTCGTCGGCCGGTACCGGCCATTTCTATGTCGCCATGAAGAACAAGCGCCTGCATCCGGACAAGATGGAAGTGCGCAAGTTCGACCCGTTCGTGCGCAAGCACGTGGCGTACAAGGAAACCAAGATCAAATAGGCTCGAGTCCTCGGTGCCCGAACTGCCCGAGGTAGAGACCACCCGTCGCGGAATCGAGCGCGCGCTGAAGTCGCGGCGCATCGAAGCGCTGCGCATCTACGATCGCCGGCTGCGCTGGCCGATCGAAGAGCACCTTCCCGAAGCGCTCGCCGGACAAAAGATCCTCGCGGTCGGCCGGCGCGCCAAATATCTGTTGCTGAACCTCGAGCGCGGCAGCCTGATCGTGCACCTGGGAATGTCCGGCAGTCTGCAGCTACGCGATGCCGCCACGCCGCGGCTCAAGCACGAGCACTATGCGTTGCAATTCGATGCGGGGCCGGAGCTGCGTTTCCACGATCCGCGTCGCTTCGGCAGCCTCCACTACACGCGCGAGGATCCGGCGCAGCATCGCTTGCTGCGCTCGCTGGCCCCGGAACCCTTCGAGGCCGCCTTCAACGCCGAGTATCTCTGGCGCATCACGCGCGGACGGCGCGTGGCCATCAAACAGCTGCTCATGAACGGGCGCCTGGTAACCGGTGTTGGCAACATCTACGCCAGCGAAGCGCTGTTCCGCGCACGCATCAATCCGCGCCGCGCCGCCCGCCGTCTCTCGCGCAAGGAGATCAAGAGCCTGGTGCGCGCGGTGCGCGCGGCCCTCAAGGCCGCCATTCGTGCCGGCGGCACCAGCTTGCGCAACTATGTGAGCACCGAGGGTAACCCGGGCGAATTCCGCCACAAGCTCTATGTCTACGAGCGCGACGGCAAACCCTGCCGGGTCTGCGGCACGCCGATCCGCAAGATCACTCAGGGGCAGCGCTCGACCTATTTCTGTCCGCAAGATCAGCGCTGATGCATCGTCACGCCCACCGCGTCCTCAAGACCGATCCGGTCATGGCCGCATTGATCGGGGTCGCGGGACCCTGCGGGATCAGAGCACGCGAGCCGCAAGAGCCGTTCGAGGCACTGGCTCGGGCTATCGCCCACCAGCAACTGCATGGCGCTGCCGCCAGGACCATTCTCGGGCGCCTGGTGGCGCTGTTCGCGCCGCTGACATTTCCAGCGCCCCAGCAGATCCTCGACGCCCCGGAAAAGGCGCTGCGCGCCGTGGGATTTTCGTTCGCCAAGATCGCTGCGCTCAAGGATCTGGCACGCAAGACCATCGAGGGTGTGGTGCCGCCGGCAGCCGAGCTGGCGCTGCTCGGCGACCTCGAGATCATCGAACGGCTCAGCAGCGTACGCGGCATCGGTCGCTGGACCGTCGAGATGATGCTGATGTTTCAGCTCGAACGCCGCGACATATTGCCGGTCGACGACTTCGGCGTGCGCAACGGCTTTCGGCTCGCCTACGGCCTCAAAGGCATGCCGACGCCGCGCGCACTGGCACTGTTCGGCGAGCGCTGGAGACCCTACCGCAGCGTTGCCGCATGGTATCTGTGGCGTGCCTCGGAGCTGGCGCGCGACGGACGATTGCCTGCGTGCATCGCGCCGCCCCGTGTCGCACTCGTCAAGCGCAAACGCAAGAAGACGGCAAAGCGCAAAGCCGTCGCGGCGCCGAAGCGCAAGCGTTAGCCGAACACCCCGTATTCGACCTGCAGGATCTCACCGCTGTCGGTGCTGATCAGCAGTGCATCGTTGCCATCGCGTACCCATTCGTATCCAGCCGGTGGCACTTCGAGCGCAAACAACCAGTAATCGGCAAGCAGGTACTGCGGCGCCCAATAGGCGCGCGGCAGGATCTCGCCGTAACCCCAGTGATGCGACACCCAGCCGCTCGGGCGATGGTACGGTCCGATCCTATAGCTGCGCGAGGCCTGGAAATTATGCTGATAAGCGCCGCGATCCACGCTGGTTGGCCGCGCATTCCAACCCTTCGGCTCGGTGACGCGCTGATAACCTCGAGGTCCCGCATGCGGCTCGGCCGGATGTGCCGGAGGTCGCGCTCCGCCCTCATGGCCGTGTTCGGGCTCGCCGGCCGTGGTCGCGTTGGCGCAGATAAATGCAGTCGCCAGGGTGAGAGCGAATTTCGCAGCGTGGTGCATGAAGATTCTCCTGATAAGAGCCGGTCTGGAATCATAAAACTGAATCTGTTTGCCTGCTGTCGGCGCATGCTTACGGCGCGAGCCCGATGCCTGCATACCTCTATTGGTTTCGCTTGAAACCGCTTGTCCGACACCAGAAGTGCTCCCCGTCAGGAATTCAATATCGGTCCGGCGCGCACATAGGTGATCAACAGCAGCAGTTGATCCTCCGTCGCGCGCATGGTGTGCGGCCGAAGCTCGCTTTCAAGGTCGTAGCACACCGACAGACGATCGCCATCGAACTCGATGATGGCTCGCATGCGCTTGCCGGCGTTCGGCCCCTCAAGCCCCAGGATGTCGAGCGCGCACGGCATCACGGCGTCGTCGAGGTTGAGCTCGCCGCTGTCGACGACGTGCGCGCACCGATCGACGATCCGGTAAGTCTCACCTTCAATCACCAGCCGCGAGACACGCAGTTGTGCGACGGCAAGCGGTCGGCCGGAGACCTCGGCCAGGACCGGTACCCAGGTGCCATCGAGATTCAGACAGCACGTCGCACGCATGCCGAGAAGTTTAGCGCCCGACCGGCCGCGTTGCCGGCAATGCTATCCTTTGGCAATCCCAGTGACTGCCAGTGACATACCAGTGACGTGTTGACAATGACTCGTGTGATCCGTAATTCATCCGTTGCCACGCCTTGCATAATCGGGCTGCTGGGCCTGATGAGCTGTCGCACCCCTGCGCCGACCCCGGGCCCTGAGGCAGCGAGCACCGCCGCGGCGACGGCACCGACAACCGCCGCTGCGGCGCCCGGCCCACACACCGCCATGGTCGTGGCCGCCAACCCGCTCGCCGCCAAGGCGGGACTTGAAGTGCTGCGCCGGGGCGGCAGTGCGGCCGATGCGGCCGTGACGGTGCAGTCGGTGCTGGCGCTGGTCGAACCGCAGAGCTCGAGCTTGAGCGGCGGTGCCTTCATCACCTATTACAACGCTCGCACGGCCGAGGTAGTGGCCTATAACGGTCGCGAAACCGCGCCTGCCGGCGCCACGCCCGGGATGTTCCTGGGCGCCGATGGCAAGCCACTGCCGTTCTTCGCCGCGGTGCTCAGCGGCCGCTCGACCGGCGTGCCCGGCGCGCTCGCAGCGCTCGAGCTGCTGCAACACGAGCACGGCAAACTCGCATGGCGTGATCTGTTCGGCGATGCCTGGCAACTGGCGAGCGCTGGTTTCACGGTCAGTCCGCGGCTGGCGGGAATGATCGCAAGCCGAGCGCCCCAGGCCTCGGCACCGGACGCCGTACGCTACTTCAGCAAGGGCGATGGCACGCGGCTGGTGGCCGGCGATGTTCTGAAGAATCCTGCCTACGCAGCCACCATCGAGCGCATCGGCCGCGAAGGCACGCACGCGCTTTACTACGGCCCGATCGCCGAAGACATCGTGCGCCGCGTGCACGAGGGCGAATACCCGGGCACGCTCTCGCTACAGGACATGGCGCGCTACCACCCGGTCGAATCCCCGGCGTTGTGCCACCCCTGGCAGATCTACATCGTCTGCACGCCACCGCCGCCGGCCGGCGGCATTGGCCTGATGCAGGGTCTGCTGCTGTTGGCCGATACCGATATCGCCAAGCGCGGCGCCGACGATCCGATTGCCTGGGTCGAGCTCGGCGAAGCCGAACGGCTCATGTACGCCGATCGCGATCACTATGTCGGCGATCCGGACTTCGTCAAGGTGCCGGTCGCGGGCCTGCTCGACGCAAGCTACCTGCAGGGACGAGCGGCGTTGATTGGCGATCACATCGCGCCGAAGGCGCCGCAGCCCGGCGTACCGCCGGGCGCTGCAGCGATGCGCCACGATCACACCGTTGAACCCGGCGGCACCACGCATTTCATCATCGTCGATGTAGCCGGCAACGTGGTCTCAATGACCACCACGGTCGAGAGCATCTTCGGCTCCGGCCGGATGGTCGACGGCTTCTTCCTCAATAACCAGCTCACCGACTTCAGCTTCGAGCCGACCGATGAGGATGGCCGGCCAGCCGCCAATGCCGTGGCACCCAACAAGCGACCGCGCTCGGCCATGTCACCGGCTATCGTGCTCGACGCGCGCGGACATTTCGTCGCTGCCGCCGGCTCGGCCGGCGGTCCCGCAATCATTGCCTATGTCATGAAGACGCTGATCGGCGCTCTCGACTGGAATCTGTCGATGCGCGATGCGGTGGCGCTGCCCAACCTGATCGCGCACGGCGCGAACTTCACCGGCGAGCCCGACAAGTTCGGGCCTGCGCTGATGCAGGCCTTTGCCTCCCACGGCCTCAACGTGCGTGCCAGTCAGTACGAGGAATCCGGTCTCACCGGGCTGCGGGTGTTGCCCGACGGCACGTTCGATGGCGGCGCGGATCCGCGCCGCGAAGGGATTGCGATCGGCTATTGAGAGTTGCCGGCGAGCCGCTGCTTGAATGCCGCCTGCACCAGCGGATGCACGAAGCTGCTGATGTCGCCGCCGAGCGAGGCGATCTCGCGCACCAGTGTCGAAGAGATGAAGGTGAACTTCTCCTTCGGCACCATGAATACGGTCTCGATGTCAGGTTGCAGGTGTCGCCCCATGTTGGCGAGCTGGAACTCGAACTCGAAGTCCGACACCGCGCGCAGTCCGCGCACGATCACCGACAGGTTGCGTTCGCGCGCAAACTCCACCGTCAGTCCCTTGTAGCCCACCACCTCGATGTTGGGCACATCGGCGAGCACGGCGCGCGCCAGCTCGACGCGCTGCTCGACCGGAAAAGTCGGAGCTTTGTTCGGATTGGCCGCGATCGCGATCACCACGTGCTCAAAAATGTGGGCGGCACGGCGCACGATGTCCTCGTGACCGCGCGTGATCGGATCGAACGTGCCTGGGTACACGGCCGTCGGTTTCATGTTTTTGCGCCTCTCCCCGCCGGCGTTGAGCCGCCCGCACCATAGAGATGATACCCGACCTCGCCGGCGGTCCCGGATCGCAATGGCTCCCAGCCCACCGGCAGCGCTGGCAGCGGCTCACGCCGCGCATGTTCGACATAAATGCGGGCATTGGCTGTCAGCCAACCTTGCCCGAGCAGAGCCGCGCAGGCCGCCAGCGCCCCTGAGCCATAGGGGGGGTCGAGGAACACGATGTCGAAGGCGCGTGCCGGGCCGGCCGACAGGAAACGCACGGCCTCATCGCGGCAGACGTTGCCGCCGCTGGCGTGCCAATCCTGCAGCAGCTGCTCGATCGCCTCGGTCGCCGCGCGCACCTGCTCGACAAAGGTGACAGCCGCCGCACCGCGTGACAGCGCTTCCAATCCCAGCGCGCCCGAACCCGCAAACAGGTCCAGGCAGCGCGCGCCCTCGATGCGCGGCGCCAGCCAGTTGAATAGCGTCTCGCGGACACGATCCGGGGTCGGCCGGATGTCGATCGGCGGAAAGCGAAACTTTCGCCCGCGCCATTGGCCGGCGATGATGCGCAGCGTGCGCTCTGCTCTCATGTCGGTGCGCAGACTACCGCAGACGCACCGGTGCGTCGCGGCATGCGACAATCCGCCGCATGTCCGCCAGCGAACAACCGCTCGATGAACCGCGTGGATTTCTCGCACGCCTGCGTGCCCGCCTCAACCGCGGCGGCGAATCGATTGCGCGCGAGCTGCGCAGCCTGTTTCGCGGCCGCAAGATCGATGCCACGGTACTCGAGGATCTCGAATCGCGGCTGCTGACCGCCGATGTCGGCGTCGAGGCAACCAACGAGATCCTCGCGGACCTCAACCGCCGAGTGGCCCGGCACGAGCTCGACGATGTCGAGGCGCTGCTCGGCGCCCTCAAGTCCCGGCTGGCCGATATCCTCAAACCCTGCGAGCAGCCGCTGCGGATCGCGCGCGGCAGCAAGCCGTTCGTGGTGCTGGTCATCGGCGTCAACGGCTCGGGCAAGACCACCAGCATCGGCAAGCTGGCGCGGGAGCTGCGCGGCCAGCACCTGAGCGTGCTGCTGGCTGCCGGGGATACTTTTCGCGCCGCCGCGGTCGAACAGCTGCACGTCTGGGCCGAGCGCACCGGCGCGGCCTTCAGCGCCCAGCAGACCGGTGCCGATCCGGGCGCGGTGGTGTTCGACGCGCTGCAGTCCGCGCAGGCACGCAAGATCGACGTGGTGCTGGTTGATACCGCCGGCCGCCTGCACAGCCAGACACACCTGATGGATGAGCTCAAGAAGGTCAAGCGCGTGATCCAGCGGCTCGACGCCGAGGCGCCCCAGGAAGTGCTGCTGGTGCTCGATGCCAATCAGGGCCAGAACGCGCTCGCGCAGGCGCAGCAGTTCCACGCCGCGCTCGGCGTTACGGGTGTGGTGCTCACCAAGCTCGATGGCAGTGCGCGCGGCGGTATCGTGGTCGCGATCGCGCGCGCCTTGCAGCTGCCGATCCGGTTCATCGGCGTGGGGGAGAAACCCGAAGACTTCGGCGCATTCGACGCGCAGGCGTTCGCCAGCGCGCTGATCGATGGTGCCGTGACATGATCCGCTTCGAGCGCGTCAGCAAGCGCTACCCGAACGGTCGCGAGGCGCTCGCGGATCTGAATTTTGAAGTCGCGGATGGCGAAATGGTGTTGCTGACCGGACGCTCGGGCGCCGGCAAGAGCAGCGTGCTCAAGCTGATCGCACTGCTCGAGCGTCCGACGCGTGGCCAGATCGTCGTCAACGGCCAAAGCACGGCGAAGCTGCCACTGCGGCGCGTGGCGCTGTTCCGGCGCCAGATCGGCGTGGTATTCCAGGATCATCGCCTGCTCATGGACCGACCGGTGTTCGACAACGTGGCGCTGCCATTGATCGTCGCCGATACCTCGTTCAAGGAAATCGACAAGCGCGTGCGCGCCGCGCTCGATCAGGTCGGGCTGCTCGGCAAGGAACGCATGGCGCCGCTCGAGCTGTCAGTCGGAGAGCAGCAGCGCGTCGGCATCGCCCGCGCCATCGTCAGCAAACCCACGCTGCTGGTGGCCGATGAGCCCACGGGCAATCTGGATGTCACGCTGGCCGGCGAAGTCATGGAGCTGTTTCGTCGCTTTAACGAAGTGGGCGTGACAGTGGTGGTCGCCACGCACGATCGCCGCCTGGTGCAGGCACTGGGTCGGCGCGAGATCCGGCTCCAGGAAGGCCGCGTGATCGCGAACGACGCGAGCGGCCCGGCTGCGGCGGACGAAGAAGAGCACATCACGATTCACGGGCCCGGCCCGCGCGGATCCGGGCGGCCCTGATGGCAAGTGTTTCGAACTGGGCGGCGCGCCATGGCCATGCGCTGGTCTCCTCGATGGGCCACCTGGCACGCAACGGCTTCGCCACGCTGCTGGCCGTCGGCGTCATGGGCCTGGCGCTGGCGCTGCCGTTGGCGCTCAACACGCTGGTCGGCAACGTGCGCCTGGCGACCGGCGATTTCTCCGGCGCGCTCGGCATGACGGTCTACCTGAAGATGCAGGTCTCCGAGCAGTCCGCCAGGCAGCTGGCGCAGAATCTGCGTGAGCACGCGGGCGTCGCCGAGGTGACGCTGGTAACCGCCGCGCAGGCGCTGGAGGAATTTCGCTCGCAGCCGGGATTCGGCGCCGCGCTCGATGCGCTCAGCGACAATCCGCTGCCGAACGTGCTGACCGTGCGGCCATCGATCGATGCCACCTCGCCACTACAACTCGATGCGCTGCGCGCCGCGGTCGAGGCCTGGCCGGAGGTGGACTCGGTGCAGCTCGATCGCGACTGGCTGCTACGCTTCGATGCGCTGCTCGATCTGATGCGGCGCGCGCTGTGGATCACCGCGGCGCTGCTCGGTGCCGGCGTAGTGGCTGTGGTCGGCAATACCATCCGGCTCGAAATCAAGAGCCGCGCGGCCGAGATCGAAGTCACGCAACTGGTGGGCGGCAGCCGCGCCTTCGTACGCCGGCCATTCCTCTATACCGGCATGCTCTACGGCCTGAGCGCCGGCGCGCTCGCCTGGCTGCTGGTGTCCGCGGCACGCTGGGCGCTCGCCCCGAGCGTCACGCGGCTTGCATCCGCGTATGGACAATCCTTCGTGCTCGCAGGTCCGACCTTGCGTGAGCTCGGACTGTCGTTGCTCGCGGGCCTGTTGCTCGGCTGGATCGGCGCCGCGCTCGCGAGCGGGCGCGAGATCGCGCGCAGCGCACCGGGCAGCGCGTGATTACAATGGGTGAATCAAAACCCGCATCCCGACGCTGGCTGCGGCCGCTATCGCGCGGACCTGGCGGTCGCGCTGGTTTCCGCTCTACGACCGTAACCCGCA
>Ga0182024_10020392_pt1 | contig 12114 bp, 7 predicted proteins | sample P32metaG_FD_120480 | JGI IMG/M metagenome (GOLD analysis project Ga0182024, IMG submission 120480) | Permafrost microbial communities from Stordalen Mire, Sweden - P3-2 metaG (Illumina Assembly) | ecosystem: Environmental > Terrestrial > Soil > Wetlands > Permafrost | place: Sweden: Stordalen...
ACTTCCTCTACGGTGACGCCGCCCTTCCCGTCGGGCCGTTCGACCGTCAGGGCACCATCATTGGCAAGATGGTCCGCGAAGGTACCTTCGTCCGGCCGGCCCTTGATGCCATTGGCGAAATACGCCGCCGCGTTGGATGAACTCTCGGCGCCGAACAGGTCGAGCGACGAGCTGAACCAGAAATTGAGATAACGCTGCAAGGTCGGCAGATCGATGGCGCCGGCGCGGCGCACCGCAACCGGGTCCTCGCCGACTTCCTTCATGATTTCGAGCGTACGGCGGATGATGCGGGCGATGCCGGTGTCGCCGACGAACATGTGATGACCTTCCTCGGTCAGCATGAAGCGCGTGGTGCGGGCCAGCGGGTCGAAGCCGCTTTCGGCGAAGCTCTTCAATTGGAACTTGCCGTCGCGATCGGTGAAATAGGTGAACATGAAGAAGGAGAGCCAATCCTCGACCGGCTCGTTGAAGGTGCCGAGGATGCGGGGCTTGTCGGGATCGCCGGAATGGCGCTCCAGGAGGGCCTCCGCTTCCTCACGTCCATCGCGGCCGAAATAAGCGTGGAGCAAATAGACCATCGCCCAGAGATGGCGGCCTTCCTCGACATTGACCTGGAACAGGTTGCGTAGGTCGTACAATGACGGGCAGGTATGACCGAGCAGCCGCTGCTGCTCGACCGAGGCGGGCTCGGTATCGCCCTGCGTCACGATAAGCCGGCGGAGCGTCGAGCGGTGCTCGCCCGGCACCTGTTGCCAGACCGGCTTGCCCAGCTCGTCGCCGAAACCGATACGCCGATCCGGCTCCTGCTCGGCCAAGAAAATGCCCCAACGATAGTCCGGCATTTTGACATGGCCGAAAGTCGCCCAGCCGGCGCGATCGACAGAGATCGCCGTGCGCAAATAGGGCTCGGATTCGAGAAAATCCGTCGGGCCCATCTCGCGCCACCAATCGAGAAACCGCGGTCGCCAATGTTCGAGCGCCCGCTGTAGCGTCTGGTTGCCGGCAAGATTCACGTTGTTCGGAATGCGTTCCTGGTAATCGATCGCCATCTAGACGCGCTCCCAATTGAACTTGGCCTTGCTGCCCTTGCCGAAAACCTTGAGCGCGCCGTGCTCACCCGTGGCGTTGGGCCGATTGAAAATCCAATTCTGCCACGCCGTGAGCCGGGCGAAGATGCGCGTGTGCATGGTCTCGCATCCGGCGAAGCGCAGGCTCGCTTCCATGCCCGTCAGCGCGTCAGGCGATAGGCTTGTACGCTCCTCGACGGCGAGGCGGACCTCCTCGTCCCAATCCAATTCATCGGGGCCGGAGGTCACGAGTCCGAGTTCAAGCGCGGTCTTGACGTCCAGCGGATCGCCAACACGCTGACGCAGCCTTTCGACGGGCTCGTATTCCGCGCTGAACCGGTTCGCGATGCGAGGGAGGCCGTGCGCCATCGGATACGCGCCAAAGTTCATTGACGATAACGCGATGGAAGTCCCGTCGTTGTGACCGTCCACCGACGCCAGCATGTAAGAGCGATCGGCGGCCAGGGCCAATTCGAAGAGCGTGCCGGCAAAGCACGAGCCCGGCTCGATCAGCGCGAAAAAGCTGCGCGCCGAGACATCGAAGCGGCTCAGGGTCCGCCGCAGTAAGCCGATCGTTTCACGCACGAACCAATGTTCGGCGTGCGCGAGCATCACCCTGTCGCTGTCGAGCACGGCCTGCGCTTCACCCCGCGTCTTTAGCAGGATCGTGCCCATTTCCAGCTCGTTGATCCGCAGCATCAGGATCGCGTCATCCAATTCGCGCGCCATCGCGAGCGGCCACCAGGATGCGCCGAGCTCCACGATAGCATCAAGCGACGCTGGAGCGCGATCTCGGGGACCGGTCACCGTAATGATGCCCGTCCGCGCCGCGCGATCAAACGAAATCTCGACATGACGATAGCGATAGCCTCGTTCGTCGATTTCACGTTCCAGCAGGGGCAGCTTGATGCCCGAACCTAAGACCGGACGGGAATTCGTTGCCGACAGTGCCAGTGCGCGCTCCATCACTTTTTCGACGAAACGTTGCGGCGGCGCGGCGTGATCGATGAGCTTCCATTCCAACGCGCGGCTGGCTCGCACGCCTTCGGCCGTGGTGCAGAACAAATCGGCAAGATCGCGGCGTACCTTGCGCTTGTCGATCAGACGCGTGAGACCGCCGGTGCCGGGCAATACGCCGAGCAAGGGCACTTCGGGCAAACTCACCGTCGTCGAGCGATCGTCGATCATCACGATCTCGTCGCAAGCAAGCGCCAGCTCATAACCCCCGCCGGCGCAGGCGCCATTGATCGCGGCCAGGAATTTCACGCCGGAATTCGCGCTGGTGTCCTCCATGCCGTTGCGCGTCTCATTGGTGAATTTGCAAAAATTCACCTTAAAGGCGTGCGAGGACGAACCGAGCATGTAGATGTTTGCGCCCGCGCAGAACATGCGTTCCTTACCGCTGGTAAGAACGACGACGCCGATCTCGGGATGCTCGAAGCGAATCCGGTTTAGCGCGTCATGAAGCTCGATATCGACGCCGAGATCGTAGGAATTAAGCTTTAGCGGATAACCGGGGACCAAACCCCCGTCCTCGGCAACATCGAGGGTCAGGGTTCCGACCGGTCCATCGAACGCCATGCGCCAGTGCCGATAGCGTGCCGGTTCCGTGTCGAAGGTGATCATCGCGTCTTTCTCTGAGGCTCCAATGCATTATAATGACAAGGATCAAGTGGCGGAAGCCGGCCGCGTGGCAAGAGGCCATACAAATTGCCCAGTAACGGAAGATCGAGGGAGCGAATGTCGAAAATCAAAAGACGTACCATTTTACAAGGCCTGTCGGCGTCGATAGGCATCGCCGCGGCAGGCGCTTTCGTTCCGGCGCGCTTTGCGGTCGGCCAGACGGCAAAGATCAAACTGGGTCTGATGCTCCCCTATACTGGCACCTACGCCGCGCTCGGCAAGAACATCGATGATTCGCTGCGGCTTGCCGTGACGGAGCAAGGCGGAAAGCTCGGCGGGCGCGAAATCGAATATGTCGTCCTCGACGATGAATCGGAACCCTCGAAAGGCGCCGACAACGCCAATAAGTTGGTGACCCGCGACAAGGTCGATGTGCTGATCGGCACCGTGCATTCGGGCGTCGCCGCCGCAATGGTCAAGGTCGCTCGCGACACCGATACGCTTCTGATCATCCCGAATGCCGGCCTCGAAGCGGCCACTGGCGCGTTATGCGCGCCCAACATCTTCCGCACCTCGTTTAGCAACTGGCAACCCGCGTTCGCCATGGGTAAGCTCGCGGCCGAGCGCGGCCTCAAACGTGCCATCGTGATCAGCTGGGACTATGCCGCCGGCAAGGAAAGCAATGACGGTTTCGCGGAAGGCTTCACCGCCGGAGGCGGCAAGATCGACATGGATTTGTACCTGCCCTTCCCCAAAGTCGAGTTCCAACCCCTCCTGACCGAGATCGCGAACGTCAAACCCGATCTCGTCTATGCCTTTTTCGCCGGTGGCGGCGCGGTCAAGTTCGTCAAGGATTACGACGCGGCCGGTCTGCGCAAGACCATACCCCTTGTCGGCCCCGGATTCCTTACCGACGGTACGCTTCAAGCTCAAGGCGATGCGGCGCAAGGTCTCGAAACCACGCTCCACTACGCCGACGGATTGGACATTCCGAAGGACAAGGAATTCCGCGCCGCCTTCAAGGCCGCAACCAGCCGCGAGGTCGATGTCTATGCGGTGCAAGGCTACGACACCGGACAATTGTTGGCGATCGGATTGAATACCGTGAAAGGGGATCTAGCCGCCCGCAAAGACCTGATCGCCGCCTGGGAGGGCGCGCAAATCGATAGCCCCCGCGGCAAATTCACCTTTTCGAAGGCGCATAATCCGATCCAGGACATCTATTTGCGCAAGGCGCAGGGCCTCGAAAACCGTTATGTCAGCGTAGCCGTGAAGGCACTCGCCGATCCGGCGCGCGGCTGCAAGATGGTTTGAGGCAAACAGCATGATCCAGGGGAGGCGCATATGGGCAAGCCGGTAAGGCGAGTTATCACGGGTCATGACGAAAGCGACAAGGCGGTCGTTCTCTTCGACGGTCCATCCCCAACCTGGAGCCGAAACGCAGCCAGCGACACCGAATCGGGACTGGTGTGGATTACCGATTCGGTACCTGCGGATATCGCCGTCGCTAGCGACCAATCCGCCCGCAAAATCGGCATCCCGCCGCCCGCCAATGGCTCCATCTGCCGGGTGGTGGAATTCGGACCGATGACGGCGGAAATGGAAGCGCTGCCGGCCGATCATTTTGCGCGCCAATTGGGGGAAGGTCACGTGGCGACGAACGCCTTGCCGCCGCGCCATCCCTTCATGCACCGCACCAAGAGCATCGATTACGCGATTGTGCTTTCGGGCGAGATCGATATGCTTCTCGATGATTCCGAAGTCCATCTCAAGGCTGGCGATGTGCTTGTTCAGCAGGGAACGAACCACGCTTGGGTCAATCGCGGCCGAGAGCCGTGCCGCATCGTCTTCGTCTTGATCGACGCCAAGGAATTGTAGTTCTCTCGATCGGCGACGCATGGTCGGGGATGTAGAACGATTCCTCCGCCGAAGGCCGAACGAGCGCTTGCCATAAAGGTCCTCCGCCGGTACCTCTCTGCGCACCACAGGGGGGCTGATTAGAATGATGTGTTCCAGATTTTCCTTGGCCGCGATGTTGACGGTGCTCGCCGTGGCCGGCTGCGCGGCCCCGGACGCGGGGGGAACCAATGGCGGCATGAATGGCGCGAACACGAATATTTGCCCACAGATCAAGCAATATTCGGAAGCCCAGCTCAATGCGATCCAAAAGGGCATCAACGCCTTGGCGCAAGACAGCCCGCTCCGCTCGGCGATGCAGGATTATGAGGATCTGCGGGATGACGCCCGGGGCTGCCAGGCCGAGGTCGCGCATCGAAATTGAGGGGGTTTTCGGTATCTCCTGAACCTCCTTTTCAATGAAAGTCATGGCTTCGCACCGCGAGTTCGGACGGACGGGCGGCCTCCGTTTCGCCCAGGTGCCGAAGCAGGGGCGACAAATCCAACAGCGTGGTTCCCATCACATGAATGACCTCACCTTCTTTTTGGAGTTCGCCGTAACACGCGACCACTGGCGCGCCCATGCCGACGCGGCGATAGCGGTCGAAAATACGCGGCCAGAGGATGAGATTGGCAATTCCGGTCTCGTCCTCGAGCGTCATGAAAATGGCGTTGCCCTCGCCGGGCCGTTGCCGCACCAGGACAAGACCAGCTACCCATAGTTTTTTCCCCGCCCGTAGCTTCTTGAGATCGCCGGCAGGAACAATCCGCCGCCGCGCCAGTTCCGGCCGGAGGAGCTTTAGCGGATGCGCCTTCAAGGACAGGCCGACCGCTTCATAATCCTCCAGCACATGCTGGCCCAGCGGCATGATCGGAAGTGGCGCCAAAACCTCTGGAGATGGAGCTTCGGATGGCGCGGCGAACAGAGAAAGGGGGTGTACATCGATGGCCTTTATCGTCCACAGCGCCTGACGGCGATCCAACCGGAGCGAGCGAAATGCGTCGGCTTCGGCGAGGCGCTCCAGCGCCTTGCGATCCAAGCCAGAGCGGCGCGCGAGGTCGACCGCGCTCGCATAGCCGACGCCGCGACGCCGCACGAATTCGTCGATTTTGTCGCGACCAAGACCCTTCACCTGGTTGAAGCCGAGACGCAGCGCGACGCCCTTTTCGTTCTCTAAAGCGCAATCCCATTCGCTCTTATTGACATCGACTTCGCGTATCTCCACCCCGTGATCCTGTGCGTCGCGCACCAATTGCGCGGGTGCATAGAAGCCCATCGGCTGGCTGTTCAAAAGCGCGCAGGCGAAAATTTCGGGATAGAAGCGCTTGATCCAGGCAGAGGCATAGACCAAGAGCGCGAAGCTGGCGGCATGCGATTCGGGGAAACCGTAATCGCCGAAACCCTTGATTTGCTCGAAGCAGCGAACGGCAAAATCGCGTTCATAGCCGTTCGCGACCATGCCGGAGATGAATTTATCCTCGTATTTAGGCATATGGCCGTTCCGTCTGAAAGTGGCCATGGCGCGGCGCAGCCCGTCGGCCTCGACCCCGGTGAAGCCGGCGGCGACCATGGACATTTTCATCGCCTGTTCCTGGAACAGCGGCACCCCAAGGGTCTTTTCGAGGACTGCTCGCAGCTCTTCTTTGCCCGACGGATAGTCGGGTTTCTCCTTGCCGTCGCGGCGGCGTAGATAGGGATGAACCATGCCGCCCTGTATGGGGCCTGGGCGCACGATTGCGACCTCGATGACCAGGTCGTAGAATTTCGCCGGCTTGAGGCGCGGCAGCATGCTCATTTGCGCCCGACTTTCGACCTGGAACACGCCGATCGAATCGGCGTGCTGCAGCATCTCGTAGACTGCCGGATCTTCCTTCGGAATGGTGTCGAGGGTGTAACGCTTGCCGTAATGGCGCGCGATCAAATCGAAAGCGCGCCGGATCGCGCTCAGCATGCCGAGCGCCAGCACGTCGATCTTCAGAATCCCCAGCGCGTCGATATCGTCCTTGTCCCATTCGACCACCGTGCGGTCCGCCATGCGCGCCTTCTCGATCGGCACCAGCTCTTCGAGCGGCCCGCGCGTGATGACGAAACCCCCGACATGCTGCGACAGATGACGCGGGAAACCGACTAGGTCGCGCGTCAGGTCCAGCGCCAACTGCAAGGTCGGATCGGCGGGATCGAGCCCTAGTTCTCGCACATGCTTTTGCGCGATCGCGCCGCCATACCAACCCCAAACCGTGCCGGCGAGCGCGGCGGTGACATCTTCCGACAGGCCCAGCACCTTGCCAACTTCGCGGATGGCACGTCGCGGCCGGTAATGAATCACGGTCGCGGTCAGCGCGGCGCGCTCGCGTCCGTATTTCTCGTAAATGAACTGGATGATCTCCTCGCGCCGCTCATGCTCGAAATCAACATCGATATCGGGCGGCTCGTTGCGGTCGTCGCTGATGAAGCGGTCGAACAGCAGGTCGATCTTCGTGGGATCGACCTCGGTGACGCCGAGGCAGTAGCAGACCACGGAATTAGCTGCCGAACCACGCCCTTGGCAGAGAATTTTCAGCCGGCGGGCCTCCTTCACGATCGAATTCACGGTAAGAAAATAAGGCGCGTATTCGCGGCGCTCGATCAGCGCGAGTTCCTTCTCTATCTGGTCGCGCACCTTGTCCGGCAAGCCTTGGGGATAGCGCCAGGCGGCGCCGTTCCAAACCAGACTCTCCAATCGCGCCTGCGGGGTCGAGCCATCGCCGCCGCTCTCGTCGGGATAGTCGTATCGCAGTTCGTCCATGTTGAATTGGCAGCGTTCGGCGATCTCGACGGTGCTTTCGAGTGCGTTTTCATGGCCCCGGAAAAGCCGCGCCATTTCCTCGGGAGGCTTCAAATGCCGCTCGGCATTGGCATGGAGACAATATCCCGCCTCTACCAGGGTGCGGCCCTCGCGGATGCAAGTGACGACATCCTGAAGCTGCCGGCGCTCTGACGCGTGATAGAGCACATCGTTGGTCGCGACCAGCGGCAGGCCGGCATGCGCGGCGAGCGCGGCCAGGCGATGCAGGCGCCGGCCGTCGTCGCCGCGATAGAGATGGTTCGCGGCAAGATAGGCCTGGCCGGGGAAATCCGCCGCCAAGCGCTGGAGAAAGACGGTGAAATCCGCGCCTGGAGCAGAACTCCGACTTTCCGGGAGCGCCACCAGGATCTGACCGTCGCCGAATTCGCGTACGTCCTCATAGAAGAGCCGGCATTCGCCCTTTTCGGCGCGCTTCTTGCCGCGCGTTAAGAGCCGACACAGACGGCCATAAGCCGCGCGATCGGTCGGGAAGCAGAGGAGACTCCGGCTTTCAATTGGAGAGTTTCTTGAGTTGGCGGAGTAGGCAATCTTGTGGTCGTTCCCGCAAAAGCGGGAATCCAAGGCGAACGACGTACTGTCGCCCTGGCGCGATGCATGCGTCGCGCTGCGTTTCGCGGGGACGACGAAAAAATGGTTTGGTGTCATTGGAAAACGCTTCAAGTCGAGGCGGCAGCCGACCACGAGGCGAAGCGGCCTCTCATTCTTCTCCGGATCGCCCTTCGCGGCGACATGGGCGCGCACGACCCCGGCGAGCGTGTTGCGGTCGGTGATGGCGATGGCGTCGTGGCCGAGCGCCCGTGCCCGCGCGACCAGTTCGGCGGGATGCGAAGCGCCGCGCAGGAATGAGAAATTGCTGGTGACCTGGAGCTCGACGTAGCGGCTCATGGGCAGAGCCCGTGCAGGAACCAGCGCGGCCGGGTCTCGGGCCGATAGAGCCCGGAGCGGAACACCCAGAAGCGCCGGCCAAGTTCGTCCTCGACCCGGTAATAATCCCGTAGCAGCTGGGCTTCGCGCGCACCGCGCCACCATTCGCCCAGGATGCGCTCGGGACCGTCGGCTCGCTTGACATGGTGAACCCGCCTGCGCCAACGGAACAGGATGGGCGGATCGTCCGGCACCGGCGCGGTCGCTTCGATCGGTTCGGGCCGGGGCAGCAGCCGAACGGGACGCGTTATCGCGGCATCCCAAGATCGCGGCGGCGGCGGCGGAAACACCGGCAGGAAGCGCTGGGCACGCTCGGGCATATGGCTCTCATGCGGCTGGAAGCGGCCCACGGCGCGCGGCCCGAGCCGGTTGGCAAGACGATCCACCAGCGTGGCCAATTCGTCGCTGGCCGCGGTGGCCCGGTCCTCGGCCAAAGAGGAAGAAGCGCACGGCGGCAACGCCGGCAAGGCGAGCTGCGCCGGTGTCAGCTTCCCCACCATCTTGGCGATAAGCACCATGTCCTCGATGCCGAGGCCGGGATCGATCTCCCGCAGGCGATCCTCGAACAAACGCCAGAGATGGCCCGCATCGCGGCTCGGTCGCGCGGTGCCGACCGCGATCGAAGCGCTTTCGCCATCGACGCGATGCAGCGTGAGCACGAGCAACCGTACGCCCAGAGCCTCGTCGGCGAGCAGACGGCACAGCGCCGCGAGAAGAAGACGCACGGCGGCGGCGATACTCTCCGCCGTTGCGATCGGCTCGGCGAAGCGGCAGCGCGTCCAGCGCGAGGGCGCCGGCGGCAGGGGCGACAGGGCCTCGCTGCCTTCGCCCAGCGCCTCGTTGAGCCGCTCGATTAGCACTCCGTCGAAGCGCGCGGCCAAGGCGGCGCGCGGCAGAACATAAAGATCGCCGATGCGGTTGAGACCCAGCCGCCGCAGCGCCGCCAGCACGTCCTCATCGAGCCGGAGCGCGCGCATCGGCAGAGCGGCAAGCGTCGCCCGAACCTCGCCCGGCGCGATCGCCGCGACGGGACGCCCGCCCTCCCGTGCCATCGCCCAGGCGCCGCCAATCGTATCGGCGATGCCGATCCGGCCGGTAAACCCACGTCGCGCCAGCCGCGCCACCAATTCGGCGCCGAGCTTGTCCTCGCCGCCGGCGAGATGGGCGCAGCCGGCGATATCGAGAAGAATGCTGTCCGGCCCGTGCGGCGCGGTCCAGGGGCTATAGCGGCCGCACCATTGCGCCAGACGCAAGAGCGAAGCGGCGTCGCCGCCGAGATCGGCCGGGGCGATATTCAGGCCTGGGAGCTGCGCCCGTGCATCAGCCAGCGGCAGACCAGGCAAAATCCCTTGGGCTTCCGCCGCCGGATTGGATGCGCTCACCAGCCGCCGGCTGCCTACCGAAACGGCGAGGACCGCCGGCTTGTCGGCTTGAATCGAATTCCGCCGTTCCATCGCCCAGCGCGGAAGGTAGAGACACATGACCCGTCGCATTCGCCGCCTCCACGATCCAATCCGAAGGCGCTCCGCCCCGGCAGCGCCAGAGCGAAAGCCGCCATAACGGGCGGCCGACACCCGGGCCGTCCCTCACCAACCCGGGTAGCGCCGATACCCGCCAACGCGTCACCGCGGCGTTGGGAGCCTGGGCCTGTGCCGGCCCCGGCGTGGCACTCCGGAAGCGCCGCAAGGCAAAAGCGGTGACGCCGGTGCTTTCGGCCGCCAACTGCAGGCGGCGGCTGGCCGGGCCGGAAAGTTCGTCCAATTCGCCCACGACGGCCGCGAGAGCACCGGAACGCAGCCCCTCCTCCATCGCCCATAGCATCTCCTCGGCATGGCGCGCCCCTGCCAGAATCAGCCGCTCCGGCTTGAGTCCGCAGGCTGCCAGTCCCGGCCCGTAAAGATCGCCCGCTCCGCCGGAGCCTTGTTGGCACCACAGAATCGGCCGGGAGGGTCCAAGCCGCGCAAGGATTCCGGCGAGGAAGGCGGCGGGAATCGCGCCGTCCTCCTCATCCGGCCCCAGGCCGCTTATCTCGTGAAGCGCGCCGAGGGCCAGCCCGCCAACCGGCAAAAATCCATCGATTTCCGCCAGAGCGAAGGGCAACATCGCAGCGGCGGCGTCCGGCCTGCTCCGCTCCAGGCGAACGATTTTTCGCCGCAGGCTTTCCAGCGGCTCGATTTGAATGTTCAGTATGGCTGCGCTCATAAGTTCATGATTTGTTCTTTTGGAAAAAGAGTCAAGTCTCTATCTTCGGATAGGTAATTCCCCCGTCGGGATCGCCTCCTCCCATTCCAAATCCCACGAAATGAGCCCGCTTTTTTCTAAAATTCTATTCACCGCATTTTAACCAATAGCGCAGAAAATCCCACTCCATTAGCCATGGAGGAACCGATGTCCTTATCGAAACAATCGATCGAAACGCTTCTGGATCTCGTCGAAATCAAGATCAGCTACATGGACGTGTACGACCGCGACGACGCCAAGGAGTTGCGATTGCTGGAACGCTGTCGCAATGAACTGAAGATGGGTTCGGGCGACGCCCCGGCCAACAACATGGCGTTCGTCCGCGCGCCGCGCCGGATGACCCCGATGCGCCACGACCTCGCGGCCGTGTGACTTTTCGCAGTTTCGGTTGCGAGGCGGCCAAAGGCCGCCACCAATCGGGGCTACGACGCACGAGGCATCTGCGCGATAATGCGCGAGATGCTTCGCGACGATTGGAAAGGAAGGCGACATGGCGCCCGGTTCGCCTGAACGGAACCGCATCTATCCGGTGATCTTGTCCGGGGGGTCCGGAACCCGCCTGTGGCCGATGTCTCGCGCGCATTATCCCAAGCAATTTCTGCCGCTCGCCTCGGAGCGGACTCTGCTGCAGGAAGCGGCGCTGCGGGTCGCCGAAGGCGAGCGTTTCGCTTCCCCCCTCTTCATCGCCAACGACGAGCATCGCTTCATCCTCGCCGAGCAACTTCGCACCATTGGCGTCACTCCGCGAGCGATTGTGCTCGAGCCGATGGGCCGCAACACCGCGCCGGCGGCTTGCATCGCGGCGTTGACGCTCAGCGCCGGCGATCCCGCCGCGCTGATGCTGGTGATGCCGTCGGATCATGTCATCGCCGATCCCGACGCTTTCTATGCCGCGATCGATCGAGCCGCGGCCGCCGCATGCACCCGCCGTCTCATTACTTTTGGGATCGCCGCCGACCGGGCCGAAACCGGATACGGCTATATCCGGCGTGGCGCCGCGCTGGCCGGCCTTGCTGAGGTTTTCGACGTGGCGGCGTTCGTCGAAAAGCCCGACCGGGCGCGGGCGGAAGCCTATCTTGCCGAGGGCGAATATGCCTGGAACAGCGGCATTTTCCTGTTTCCCGCGGCGCTTTACCTTTCGGAATTGGAGCGGCTCCAGCCCGCGATGGTGAAGGCTTGCCGCCGCGCCCTCGCCGGCGCCAAGCGAGACGCGGATTTCTTGCGTCTCGAACCGGAGGCCTTCGGTATTGCCGACAACATCTCGATCGATTACGCGGTCATGGAGCATACCGACTGCGCCGCGATGGTGCCCGTCCGTATGGGCTGGAGCGACGTCGGCACCTGGGATGCACTGTGGCGTGCCGCACGCCAGGACGAGAATGACAATATCGCTCTCGGCCAGAACGTCGCGGAGGATACTAAGCGCTGCTATCTGCGTTCCGAGAACGGACGCATCGTCACCGTCGGGAACGAGGATATGATAGTGGTCGCCACCGACCACGCGGTGATGGTCGCCA
>Ga0182024_10020393_pt1 | contig 12114 bp, 10 predicted proteins | sample P32metaG_FD_120480 | JGI IMG/M metagenome (GOLD analysis project Ga0182024, IMG submission 120480) | Permafrost microbial communities from Stordalen Mire, Sweden - P3-2 metaG (Illumina Assembly) | ecosystem: Environmental > Terrestrial > Soil > Wetlands > Permafrost | place: Sweden: Stordalen...
GCTGGCGCGGTCTTCAGTGCCCAAGGCCGCGGCGGGAGCGACGCCGAAGCGGACAGTTGCGCCCGAACCAGCGCCGGGGGCAGCGACTGCAATGCATCCGGGCGCGGCTGGAGCCGGAAAGCCGCCGACGACAACCGCAACCGCGCCGCCGGCGAAGCATCTGCCCGCAGTCCGCCTGGCGCCCATTCCGGCAGCGCCCGAGGCGCCGCCGCCCATCATGGAAGACTGGTGGCTGGTGCGCGATGACGCGGGCCACGCCGGCTGGATGCTGGCCGGGCGGCTCGACGTGGACGCGCCGGACGAGATCGCCGGCTACGCCGAGGGCCAGCGCATCGTGGGCGCTTACCAGATCGCCAAGGTGGTCGATCCCGAGGCAACCACGCCTCATCACGAGGTGCCGGAGTACGTGACCGTGCTCTCGCCGCCCAGGGCCGGGCTGCCGTTCGACTTCGACCAGGTGCGCGTTTTCACGTGGAGCCGCAACCACCACCGCTATGAGACGGCGTTTCGGCTGCATCCCATCCAGGGCTTTCTGCCGGTCAAGGTGACGCAGGTGATTGCGCCGGGCGGCAGCATACCGGGGTTCAGCTTTGAGATCGCCACCGGAGATAATGTCAGCGTCGATCCCGACACCGGCATCACCAAGCCGGTGAATCCGCGGACGATTCATTACATAATGAACGACACCAGGGTCACGCGCGTGGGGCCGGACCTGGCGCCGATCCCGATCGTGCATTCGGCGGAAGACAAGGCCAAAGCCAAAGCCGCCAGGCCGGCCAGGAAGCGCAAGTAGCTCCCGCCTCATCCATTCAATCGCGGCGCTCATGCACCACAAAATATGGTGCCCCAGGTCTCGACCTTGAGACCTGGGAAACCGCAAATCTAAACCGGCATGATCTGGATTCCATTCCCCATCCTTGCGACTTTTTTCTGTCGCAAGTCTCCCACCGGTCTTATCGTCCCGCCGCCCGGCGCCCGGCAAAATCCTTGCCTGCCAGCGCCGCCGCCGCCAGCGCCGCCACCCCGGCCAGACCAGCGACAATCTGGGCCATCGAGTAGCCGGCCTGCATCAGGATTCCCCCGCCGAATGCGCCCAGCACGGCGCCCATGCGGCCTGCGCCCAGCATCCAGGCCACTCCGGAGGCGCGGCTCTGGGTGGGATAAGACTCCGCCGCCAGCACCGGCATGGAGGTCTGCGCGCCGTTCATGGCAATGCCGGCCAGAAACGTGGCGCAGGTGAGCCCCGCCAGCGAATGGGTTGAGCCGGCCAGCACCAGCAGCAGCAGCCCGGTGAGCAGATAAGCGCCGCTCACCACGCGGGTCGCGTTCATGCGGTCCATGAGCCAGCCGCAGCAGACCGCGCCGATGGCTCCGCCAAGCGGAAACAGCGCCGTGACCACGGCCGCGCGGCTCACCGAGTAGCCGGCGTCCCGCATCAGGGTCGGCATCCAGCTGGTGAGCAGGTAAAACAGCAGCAGCCCCATGAAATAAGTGATCCACAGCAGCAGCGTGCCGGCCAGATATTCGGGCGCGAGGATGATTTTGAGCGGCGAGCCGCTGCCGGCGGGCGCAGCCTCGGCGATGCGGAAGCTGACCGCCGCGGCGATCTGCCGCAGCGCCTCAGGGTCGCGGCCGGCGATGCGATTGAGCGCCGCCTTGATCTTGTGCGCGGGCCAGTGCCGCGCGACCATGAAGCTGATCGACTCCGGCAAGCTGAGCAGCAGCACGGCGAGCAGCAACGGCGCCACGCCGCCGAGCAGAAACACGCTGCGCCAGCCGAAATGGGGAATGAGCCAAGCAGCCAGAAAGCCGCCCGCGGAGGCGCCCAGCGGAAAGCCGCAGAACATCATGTTCGAGAGCAGCGCCCGGCGCCGCGCCGGAACGAACTCGGCTGCCAGCGTGGTGCAGTTGGGCATGGCGGCCCCAATGCCAAGGCCGGTGAGGAAGCGATACGCCAGCAGCGCGTGCTCGCTCATTGCCGAGGCCGACAGCAAGCTGCCCACCGCGCACACCAGCACCGACGCCACCAGCACGCGCTTGCGCCCATGCTTGTCGGCCAGCGGTCCGGCGATGAGCGCGCCAACGCCCAGCCCAACCAGCGCGGCGCTCAGGATGGGCCCCAGAGCCAGCTTTGAGATTCCCAGGCTGAGAGTCAGCGCCGGGGCTACGAATGCCATCGCGGCAGTGTGAAACCCATCCGCCACCATGGCCAGAAAGCACAGCGCCAGGATCATCCACTGCGCCCCAGCCATGGGCCGCAGGTCGATAAATTCCTGGACATTCAGGACAGCCTCGTCCGTCGGTTGGCCCGCCGCTGCCATGCCTGCTCCAGTTCCAATTGCACGAGGGAAATTCGTACTCGATATTGTTGCACATCGCCCAAACCCGAGAATAAGCAGCACGGAAAACCGGCTGCAACAAATGCCAGCTCCATCAACGGAAGATGGGTGAACCATCTTTTTAGCATCGAACGCAGTCAGCAACCGATATGGGTGCCCTGCCCAGGGGGCGCCCACTGGATTTTCAGACCTGGGAGGCCACAAATGTCAGGCGACCCGCACAGCGCGGTCCGCTTGTTGTGGTTTCATGAGGGGTGTAGCATTTATCCAGTGTCCGATTGGGCAGGAAGGGCCATTCAGCGATGAGCGAAATCATCTTTGAGGTGCGCGAGGACGAAGCAGACGGCGGCTACACAGCTTCCGCGCTGGGCTACGGCATCCATACGCAAGGGGACACTCTGGAGGAGCTGCGCGCGATGGTGAAGGACGCCGTTCGTTGCTACTTCGACGATGAAGCATCCGCGCCCAGGATCATCCGCCTCCATTTCGTACGCGACGAAGTGCTGGTGCAGTGAGGCTGCCACATGACGTCAACCTGCCTCAAAACATGGGTGCCCCGGGTCTGGATTTTCAGACCTGGGAAACCGCGAATCGCAACGGTTCCTCGCAATGCGATTCGCCTTCGGACGAAAATTCATGAATACAGCCACATTCTGCTGGATTTCGGCTATCCTGCTGTTTGTGAAGGAGAAACAGTGGCAAAGCCGAACCTAAACTACCCAGCAATTCTTAATCTTTTTCCGCAGCATATCGACCCTAAAAGGTCGCAAAGCGCATCATTTCTCATTTGGTATCTGGAGAACTACTACCGCTTAGACAAGCAAGATGCGATTGACTCGGTATGTGACCAGCGGGGAGACAAGGGAGTGGACGGCGTTTACGTCAACGACAGCGACGAAACGATAACGATTTTTCAGGGAACGATTTCTCAGAAGAGCGACACTACTATCGGTGACAAGTCCCTTCGAGAGTTCGCAGGAACGCTAACGCAATTCAAAGATGCTGCTTCGGTCAAGGCATTGGCTGTTGCCGCTGGCAACAATCTCTTGGCGGAACTCATCAGACGCCTCGATCTGGACACAAAGGTCGGAAAGTACAAACTCCGCGGCGAGTTCCTAACGAATATCGAATACGACGCGAATGGTAAGAACTTTCTGGACGTAACGCCTAACATCGAGTTTGTCGGAAGAAACCGCTTAGAGACGACGTATATTTCCGATTCACGGGATATTCCCGTTCATCCCAAAGCCACCTTTGACATCATTGGCTTTACTGCCACCGAGTATGCTGTTGATTCAAACACCAAGGCGCTGATTGCCCCAGTCAAGGCTACTGAATTGGTCAAACTCAGTGGAATTGCCGATCAGTCACTATTCGCCTACAACGTACGTGGTCCCCTTGGTAAGACGGGCGTCAATAAGGCCATCGTGCATAGCATCGCAGATGCAAGTCGCCATCGCTTATTTCCACTCTTTCATAACGGCATAACGATCATCGCGAAAAGGCTCGAGAGCACTAAGGACGAAGTGGCCGTCTTTGATTATTTTGTCGTCAACGGTTGCCAGAGCCTGAGCTCATTCTTCAACCACCAGACAAAGCTGACGGATGACTTGCGGGTCCTTACGAAGTTTGTTCAGGTCGATCCTACTTCGGAACTAGCGAAGCTGATTACCGAGATCTCCAACAATCAAAATGGCGTTAAGGCGCGGGATTTTATGGCCAACAACCCATTCCAAATTAGGCTTCAGCAAGAGTTTCGACAAAATTACGATGGGCAATACTTCTTTGAAATAAAGCGAGGGGAGGTGCTGGGTTCCGGGAGGATAATCTCTAATGAAGAGGCAGGCCTGTTACTGATGGCTTTTGATAGTGGCGAGCCGTGGGCTACGCATCGCAAGTACCAGGTGTTCGAGGACAAGTACAACGATCTCTTTGCGCGCAAGGAGGTTACTGCAGATCGAATAATTCTTTGCCACATCATCGCGGACTGCATTGACGCAGCGTTGCCAGGGCTAACTAACGGCCTTGTCGCAAAATATGTGCTGACGCGTTATATGCTCCTCTACTTTGTTCGGAACATATTAAAAAAAGATGAACTTTGGCCAGAGATCAACACCAATCCCCAGAGATTTGTGAGGCTGGGAACCAGTCGCCAGCACTTTCATAAGTGCGTGGAAAGCATTGTGAACGATCTTGTGACGGATGTAAACGCTGAGATCGATGGCGCGGGCGATGATTTTGACTATCGGGGAAAACTGCGAGATTCCATTTGGGTCGAAGCTCTGAATAAGAACGTGGTTGGCGATCATCTCAAACTGGTGGCGCGGAAGAAAATTCCGTCATTCAAAGACGACTGGGGCGCTGGCGCCTGATACCGCCTCAACCCCGCCCTTTCAGCACATGCTCCACCACCCGCATCATCTCCGCCTCGGGCGCGGGTTTGCCGGTCCAGATTTCGAACTGGCGCGCGCCTTGCTGGACGAACATCTCTACGCCGCTGACCACCGCAATGCCGCGTGAGCGGGCCAGCTTGAGGAGCGGCGTCTCCAGCGGGTTGTAGACCATGTCGAAGACCAGCCGGGCGTTGAGCTCGCCGTGCAGATCGCCGCTCACGAGGTCCTGGAGCGCCTCGGGCAGCGCCTGCTTCGATCCGGCCATGCCGCAGGGGGTGGTGTTGATGAGCACGTCGAACCGGCTCTTGGCGAACACCGCCGGCTTGAGCGCCCTGGCCTTGAACGCGCCGCCCTTGGCCTTTCTGGCCAGCGCCACCGCCGACTCGTGGGTGCGGTTGACGATGAAGACCTCCGCGCCCTGATCGACCAGGCCAAATACCGCTGCCCGCGCCGCTCCGCCCGCGCCCAGCACGGCGATCTTTGCGCCCTTGAGCCGCAGGCGCTTTTCGAGCGGGCGCACCACGCCGGCCACGTCGGTGTTGAAGCCGTAGAGCTTGCCGTCGGCGCCCGTGCGCAGCGTGTTGCAGGCGCCGGTGCGCGCGGTGAAGGGGTCCATGTTGGCCAGGTGGGGCAGCACCTCCTGCTTGAGCGGCATGGTGACGGCGACGCCGCTCAGGGGCAGTTCGCGCACCAGTGTGAGCAGGTCGGCCAGGGTGCGGGTCTTGAGCGGGAGGAGCACGGCGTTCACGTTTTCGCGGCGGAAGGCGGTCGAGTGCATCAGCGGCGAAAGTGAGTGCGCGATGGGGTTGCCGGCCACGCCGAAGATGCGCGTGGCCGGGTCGAGCTGATCGATGCGGTAGAGGTCGCGGAGGGTGCGCGCGGTGACCTGGCCGGGCGCTGTCTCGGTGGCGTCGGAAAACGAAGCGAACGTAAACGCTGCGCCCGAGCGTGGGCCGAGCACGCGGCTGACCAGGCCTTCTTCGCCCATGGCGATTCCGACCACGCGCGCGGTGAGCGAGCGGTCCTCAATGAGGCGCAGCACGGCGAGATTGTCGGCGAGCGAGCGCGCCGTCGAAACCACCTTGACGAAGTCGGGCGCGAAGGCCTGGATGCGGTGGGCGGCGTGGTCGAGGGCCTTGGTGCGCGTGAAGTCGTGAAAGCTGATGAGGAGCGCCGCGCCGGCTTCGGCCAGGGCAGCGCGGAATTTCCTGAGTTGCGCGGGCTTGGCCTCTTCTGCGGACTCGACTTCGAGATCGACGATCTGGCAGCCGGCCTGGGCGGCTTTGATGAGAAGGTCGAGCTCGGCGGTGAGCGCGCCCGCAAAGTGCCCGCCGTGCGGCTCGCGGCGGCAGGTGGCGATGGCGGTCACGTCGCGGTGGGCGGCGAGGAAGTCCGCGAGCGGCGCGAGGGCGGCGGCGGGTTTGGGCAGTGCGTCGAGGCGGAACTCGAGGAATTTTTGGCCGATCAGGGCGGCCTCGGCCCGCGCAAACATCTCAGCCGGCGAGTCGCCCTGAATGGCGACGCAGACCTTGCCCAGGCGCAGGCGCGCGGCAGGCGGCGGGCCGGGCGGCGGGACAGCCGATGCGGCAGGAACAACCGGGATGGGAGCGGGGCGGGGCATCGCATTCGATTGACGCATCTTAACGGGGTTGCGGGCGGGATGCAAGAAATGGATGGGGGCGAGTCCAGGGTGAGCGGGCTTGAAACGACGAAGGGTGCGAGTTTTGGCTTTCGAGGAGAGGGGCGGTAAGAGTGTGGGCGAGGACGCCCACACGACAGCCGGTCTGGAGACCGGCGCTACCCTGAGGGGCGATCGAGGCGTTCCTTTTTCGTTCCTCTCTAAAATGCGACTGCCCTTGGGCGAGTCAGAAGGCGGCGGCGTTCAGCTCGGCGATGCGGCCGTTGGGGCCGACGAGGAAGGGCAGCGACAGGGCGTTCCAGTTGCCGTTGTCGAGCGGGGCCCAGGTCTTGCCATCGTCGCGGCTGATGTCGGAGCCATTGGTTCCGGCGGTGATCCAGGCTTTGAGGGTGTCGCTCCATTGGACGGTGGAGCGGTAGCCGTGGGGCGGTTTGGCGGCGGCGGCCCAGTGTTGGCCAAGGTCTGTGGACCATGCCGCAGTAGCCGCGCCCTCCATGGGTTTGGTATAGTCGCCGCCGACAGCGACGAGGAAATAATTCGACGGGTTTTCGCAGTCCGTGCATCGCGGCCGCGTAAAACGGTAACCCAGGGAGAACGCGCCTGCTGATTCAGCCCCACTTGCAACGGGAATTTCGCTTTTAATCCAATCAATTGTTGCCCACCGGTTGAAGAGGAACGCGCCCGCTTGTCCGCCAGTGACAAAACCGCGCATATAGCCGGTACGCCTTTGCGGAAAGAGACCGTTGCTGGCGGCGAAGGCAGCTAGTGACTTTCCTTTGACCCGGAGTCCGAGTCTAATATCACGCTTCCAGGTCCTGCCACCATCTTCGGTTTCAAAGATAGAAAATTTATCCTTAACCGGATCCCCGAGTAACATTCCATCGTTGTACTGCGGGCTAAGCCAGAAACAGTCAAAGAAGCCTTCCCGGGCATCGGGGTTCTTAAAGACTAATACCCAGGTCTGACATCCATCCGTTGTCTTGTACAACCGGCTTTTTTCGCCTGCCCCCGACGCCATCACGATGGCCGTCTTCGCATCCCACGCCTGCACGCCGCGGAAGTCGAGCGATGCGCCTTCCTTATCTCCGTCCGGCACCGCGCATTTCAGCCAGTGCGCGCCGCCGTCGATGGTTCTCAGCACCGTTCCGCCGGTCCCGCTTGCCCAGGCCACTATCCCGTCCACCGAGTCGATGCCGCGCAGCCCGGCCGTCGTACCCGAGTCCTGCATGAGCCAGACTGCCGGGACCGGAGCCGTGGACGGCGCGGTAGATTGGGCGGCGGCGAGCGCGGAAGCGGCGGCGAACAAGCTGACCCAGAGCAGATGCATGGCTTGCAGTATAGCGGGGTTAGCGGAGCGAGCGGCGTTAGCGGTGTTAGCACGCGCAGCCACCTTGCCCCGCCAACCCGCTAACTCCGCCTGAAAAAAAAGCGCCGGGGCAAGAGTCGCCCCGGCGATGCGCGTGCAACGCAATGAACTTTTTCTAGGCGGCCATGCCATTGGTAGGTAGCTGGATGGGCCGCTCCCCGGGCCGCTCGGAGCGCACCGGCATGGGTACGATGGGCGCGCTCAACTGGCGGCGCAGGCTGCCAGCCAGATCGGCCACGGTGCGCAGCCGCTCGGCCATGGGCGAGGAGACCTCGCTGCCGCTGAGGGCCAGTTGCGAGTGCAGCAGCAGGCCGGCCACGGTAGTCTTGAGCTCGCTCTCGATGGCTGCCTGGGCCGCGCGGTGCGCCAGCGTCTGCTCCCGCTCCCGCCGGTGCAGCGCGGAGCGAATCTCCCGCACCAGGCGGGTGGCTCCGGAGAGCGCGAAGTTGACCTGCAGGGGGATGGCCAAGCCGGCGTGCTCCCAGACCGCCTCGGCCCCGGACGGGTCGCACTCGGCCATGCTTTCATCCACCACGACGGCGGCAAACTCGCGCCGGCGCAACAGGGCCAGTGCCGCCTTGCGACCTTCCGCCACTTCCACGTCCATGCCCAATTGGCCTCCCGCCACGGCAGCGCAATTGCGGGCGCCCTCGATTCCGGTCACTATCAAGATATTCATCCCAGCTCCTCGGTAATGTGTGGCAGCCCGGGGCAAGCCCTGGGCCGGTTGATGGGGTTTGGCGGGACGGGTCCCGTGCAGCCCTTTGGTTTTCCCGTAATTGGTCTATCGACGAAAGTGGATTCCGGCTTTAGCCCGGGCGGCTAATCGTCCCGAAGCGGGTCGGCGATGCCGTATTCCTTGAGCTTGCGGTAGAGAGTGGTCTTGCCGATGCCCAGCAGCTTGGCCGCCTGCAGCTTGTCGCCGTTGAGCGTGCGAATCGCGCTCAGGATGGCCTGGCGCTCGAGGTCGGCCAGGGTCGACACCTCGAGCGTGCCTCCCTCCGGCGCCGGTTCGCCGGCCTGGGCGGCGGCGCGCCGCGCGTCAAGACCCTGCTGCTGCAGCGTGGTGGGCAGGTCGCCCAGGTGCAGGATCGGTCCTGAACTCAGCGCGCAGGCCCGCTCAATTGAGTTCTCAAGCTCGCGCACGTTGCCCGGCCAGTCGTGGCGCATCATGGTGCGCAGCGCCTCGTCGCTCAGCGTGAACTTGGTGCCATGCTCGCGGCTGATGCGGTCGAGGAAGTGCGCGGCCAACAGCGGTATGTCTTCGCGGCGGTCGCGCAGCGAGGGCAGGCGCAGGTTCACCACGTTGAGCCGGTAGAAGAGGTCCTTGCGGAACGTGCCCTTCTCGACCATCACCGCCAGGTCGCGGTTGGTGGCGGCCACGATGCGCGCCTTGATGGGAACCCGGTGCGTGGCTCCCACCGGCCGAACCTCTTTTTCCTACAGCGCGCGCAGCAGCTTGGCCTGGAGGTCAATCGACAGCTCGCCAATCTCGTCCAGAAAGACGGTGCCGCCCTCGGCCGAGACCAGCAGCCCATCCTTGTTGCGGTTGGCGCCCGTGAAGGCGCCCCTCACGTAGCCGAACAGCTCGCTCTCGATCAGCGTGGGCACCAGCGAGCCGCAATCCACCGGCAGGAACGGCTTGCTCGAGTTGGGCCCGAAGGCGTGGATGGTGCGCGCCACCAGCTCCTTGCCGGTGCCGCTCTCGCCCAGCACCAAGACCGGGTGCGTGCTCTGCGCGACTTTCGACAGGATGCGGTAGAGCTTCTCCATCTCGCCGGAGCGGCCGATCATCGCGCCCAGCCCCTGCGAGAGCCGCAGGCGCTCGCGCAACTGGCGGGTGGCCGTGTCGTTGAGATGGCTCAGGGCGGCGCGGTCCAGCACCGTGGAGAGCTCGTCCATGGCAAAGGGCTTGGTCAGGTAGTCCGAGGCCCCGCAGCGCATGGCCTCCACGGCCGCGTTCACGCTCCCCGATGCGGTCATGGCGATGACCGAGGTCTGCGGATAGAGCAGCTTGACCTCGGCCACCAGTTCCAGGCCCTGATTGGAGCCCGGGGGCAGGTTGACCAGCAGGATGTCGGATGCCCGGTTGCGCAGCAGGTTGAGCGCATGGCCCAGGTCGCCGGTGCTCTCGACCACATAGCCGAGGCTCGAAGCGATCTCCGCGCAGGCCGAGCGCACCGCCGCGTCGGCATCCACGACCAGCAGTTGCAGCCGCGCGGCCGGCTCCGCCATTTGAGGGATAAACTCCATTGTCCGGGTGCTTACCAGTGTTTCGAGCATTGTAATCGCCTCTCGCGTTTTCTGTTTTCGCTTGCCGATTGCGTTTCATGGTTGCGGGCCGGGCTTGCATCGAATTTCATTCGATCGCGGAGGGCCCGGTGGCGCGCCGGCTCAGAGATCCCGATTCACAAATCCCTGACCGGCAGGTCAATCTCAAACCGTGCGCCCGCCCTGGCTCTGTCGGTCGAGCGAATCCGCCCTCCCGCCGTCTCCACAATCGAGCGGGAGATGGACAGGCCGAGGCCGCGGTGGCTGGCCGGCCAGCCGGGGCTGAGGGGAACGACGCGGGCGCGGGTGGTGTATCCGGATGCGAAGATGCTTTCGTGCGCGCCTGCGGGAATGCCGGGCCCGTTGTCCTCGACCGCCACCGACAGCCACCGGGCGCCGTCCGCGGCCGGCGGAATCTCCCTCAGCCCGATGGCGATCCGCCCCCCGCCCGGCATGGCTTCGGACGAGTTCTTGACCAGGTTCACCAGCACGCGGGTCAGGTCCTCGGCGGTGAGCCTTATCGGCCGGTCGCCCCCGTCAACGACGACCGAGAGTGAGATCGCTGCGCCGGCCAGCGCGGCCAGCAGGTTGCGGTTGGCGGTCAGCTCGGCTGCCAGGCTCTCGATGGGCACGGCCGGCATCATGTCCCAGCGTGGAGCGCGTTGCGGACCAGCCCCGAATGCGCCCCGCCTCCTCCCGGGATCCCAGCTATGGACGGATAGCTCCGCCGAAGGACCGATCAGGACAGTTGGGCCTGGCGCCGGGCCGGGAACTGGCGCCTCGCCGGATTTGAGCAGGGCCAGCTTCTCCACCAGCCGGCGGCTGGCAGAGGCCACCAGCCTCAACTCGCTTCCATAATGAAGGAACGGGGCCGCAAGCACCCCCGGCTCCTCGATCAGATCGCAATAAAGACCCAGCGCCGTCACCATGTTTCTGGCGTCGTGCGCCACATCGGTCAGGCTCTCGCCGCCGCTCTCGAGCATGGAAAGCCTCTCCAGGTTCGCATCCATGCGTCTACTCTCCGGCTCGCCCAACTCTAAAGTCCGCTTTGCCTGTTCCATCGCCGCTCCCTCTTTTTCCCGTTTTTGCGCGCTCGCAGGCCGCGCAAAGACGCATAGCCGTCCCATCGCGGGTCCAATGGCGCGTTCAAGCCAAAGTTTCCCGCTCCTGGTCTACCGCTCCGGTAACTCGTTCCAGTCTGGTTCCGGTTTCGGCTTCCCGTTCCTGCCTTAACTTTCCGGGGATTGTCCTGATCTGTTACACGTAGCGTGCCAAACTAGAACTCGCAACCTAAGAGCCTGATAAGGAACGAGATTATCGTTCATGGTGGAGAAATGGCTTTCACCCTGCAACCTTCTATTTGTCCCGAAACGGGACACACCGCGCTGTCATCTTGCAAGGAAGAGTTTTATTATCAGCGAGTTAGAGCGTATTTCCCGTTCCGGATGTGGCCGGGTTCAGATTCCCTTGTTGGAACAGCTCCGGCCCCTCCCGGTCCCCGATCTGCGATTCTTCCCCTTCCCGTACAATCGCCTTATGGCTCCCACCGCATCTTCCGCCTTCTTCCGCCCCGGCGGCAGGTCTCCCAACCAGCTGCGCGCGCTCACGCTCACGCCCGGATTTGTCCAGACTGCCGAGGGCTCGGTGCTGGTTTCGCTGGGCAACACGCGGGTGCTGACCAACGCCACCATTGAGCAGGGCGTGCCGGGCTGGCTGCGCAACTCCGGCCGCGGCTGGGTCACGGCCGAATACGCCATGCTGCCCCGCTCCACCGTCACCCGCACGCCAAGGGAGAGCGAGCGCGGCAAGATCGGCGGCCGCACGCACGAGATTCAGCGCCTGATCGGCCGCAGCCTCCGCTCGGTCGTGGACATGAAGGCGCTGGGCGAGCGCACCGTGATTCTCGACTGCGACGTGATCCAGGCCGACGGCGGCACGCGCACCGCGGCCATTACGGGCGCGGCCGTTGCGCTGGCCCTGGCGCTCAACGCGCTGGTCGAGGCCGGCACCCTCAAGACATCCCCGCTCAAACAGCTCGTGGCCGCCACCTCGGTCGGCATCGTCGAAGGCGCCGCGCTGCTCGACCTCTGCTACGAAGAGGACTCC
>Ga0182024_10020394_pt1 | contig 12113 bp, 11 predicted proteins | sample P32metaG_FD_120480 | JGI IMG/M metagenome (GOLD analysis project Ga0182024, IMG submission 120480) | Permafrost microbial communities from Stordalen Mire, Sweden - P3-2 metaG (Illumina Assembly) | ecosystem: Environmental > Terrestrial > Soil > Wetlands > Permafrost | place: Sweden: Stordalen...
CGATCTATCCTAAGATGTTCACGCAAACGCTCTAAGTCTTGAACTAGGTGAGAGGTCGTATTGACTTCGAGATCGCTTATCTCCCCGACGTGCGGCCGACTGCGTCCGCAGCCTCGTTGGTCGTGGAGGTCTCCCCGTTTTTACGCCACGACCTCTCCAGAAATGGCGGCGGTTTGAGTGATGTTCTTCGCTTGGCGGGCGTACTCTTCCGGTGAGAGATTTCCCAGCGAGCTGTGCGGGTGGTTGGCGTTGTAGTCGCGTCGCCAGGCCGAAGCCTGTACGCGCGCATCGGCAAGCGATCGGAACCAGTTCGGATTGAGCAGTTCTTGTCGCACGCGGTTGTTGAACGATTCGCAAAAGGCGTTATCTGATGGGCGTCCTGGACGCGAGAAATCGAGCTTTACGCGATTCCAGTAGGCCCATTGATCCAACTGCAAAGAGACGAACTCTGGACCGTTATCGCAGTGGATCCGTTGCGGCGACCCACGCTCGGCAACGAGGCGGAGGAGGACCGCCACGACGTCGGCCGATTTAAATCCATGGCCTACCTCGAGCGCAAGGCTCTCGCGGCTAAAGGAATCGACTATAGTTAAGAGCCGGATCTTCGCGCCGTCGGCGAGCACATCGTGCATGAAGTCCATGGCCCAGCTCTGGTTTGGTGCGGTGGGCACGACACGCTCCTGACGGACAACCGCGGCGCGCCGGCGCTTGGGTGTTTTGGTGCGAATGCTAAGGTTTTCTTCGCGGTAAATCCGCCGAACGCGCTTGTGGTTGACGATCCATCCTTCGCGCCGCAGGAGCACCGCTATCCGTTTGTAGCCGTAGCGGATCCGATTCCACGCAATCTCTTTGATCCGTGTCCGCAGCACCGGATCATCGCGTTTCACTGGTTGATACCAGAGCATCTTGCGATTGATATCGAGTACCGCACATGCGCGCCGTTCGCTCAACCGCCAGAGCTCGCGGATCTTCGGCAGCATGACCTTCCGACGCACGTGCCTCACCACTTTTTTTAACGACGTCCTGCAAGACCTGACGATCGAGCGTCAGATCCGCGACGAGCCGCTTGAGGCGGCCATTTTCTTCGCGCAGCTGGCGCAGTTCGCGGATCTCGGGGGTTCCGAGGCTACCAAAGCGTTTGCGCCACGCGTAGAACGTCGCTTCGGAGATGCCGAGCTTGCGTGTGATTTCGGCAATCGACGTGCCGGCCTCGGCTTGGCGCAGCGCTGCCGCGACCTGCTCGTCGGAGTAGCGGGACTTGCGCACGGGCGAACCTCCTATTGGTCGGTGTTCGCCGCCTTTTTCTAGTTATCCGTGGCGTAAAATCGTGGGAGAAGACCCGTCGTGGAGATAGCGGCACAGCGCATTCTTCGAGCTCTTTCTCCAAAGTTGCTCCGTCAGAACCCGGAAGGAGCGCTTGGGATAGTCGAAGGTATATTACAAGACGAGTTCGGGCCCATCAAAGTGGAACTCTGAACAACGGCAGTTGGTCAGGGCGGCACTGCTAACACCGTCACTGCTAACACGACTGCTAACGCGCACAGTTTCCTTCCATCGCTCCTATATACAAAAGGGCCTAATTCTAGCGGCTACGGTAACCAGGATCGCCCGCGTTTCCACCGTCGCCATATTTCGACTCCCACTTTCCCCATGAGATTTCTTCGCAAATAGGGGCGAAATCGCTCCGACTGTACACAGACTGTACACGGGCCCTTTTAAACGGCAGTGATTGTAACTGCTCGCACCGCTGCCCAACATGATAGTTCGGAGTTGCCTTTTCACGGCGATAACCAGAAGACGGTTCCGTCGCCGTTTGTGCCTCCAAGAGCGGTCGTGCCATAGAGCGTGCCCTTGACGTTGATAAGCTCCGCAAACGGGTTTTCGCCGTCTCCCGTGCCGCCGAAGCTTTGGAGCACGGTTTCCGTGCCGGACGGCGTGATCGAGAAGACGGTTCCGCAACCGCTACTTGGGCGGCAGTACGCACCTCCTTTAACAGTCGTGCCGTAGAGCGTGCCCTTGACGTTGATCAGGCTCGCATACGGATATTTGCCGTCTCCCGAGCCGCCTTTGAAGCTGTGAAGCACGGTTTCTGAACCGGACGGCGTGATCGAGAAGAGGGTCCCCAGGGAGTTTGCGCCCCCTTGTTCGGTCGTGCCGTAAAGCGTGCCTTTGACGTTGATGAGATTCGCCCACGGGCCTGCGCCGTCTCCCGAGCCACCTTTGAAACTGTGGAGCACGGTCTCCGTGCCGGACGGCGTGATCGAGAAGACGGTCCCACCGCCTGCGCCCCCGTCCCACGTCGTGCCGTAGAGCGTGCCCTTGACGTTGAGGAGGCCCGCATACGGATTTGCGCCGTCTCCGTAGCCATACGGGCCGAAGTTGTGGAGCACGGTCTCCGTTCCGGACCGCGTGATCGAGAAGACGGTTCCGCAACCCCCTCGATTGCATAGGCTGCCGCCACCTTCGGTCGTACCGTAGAGCGTGCCCGCGACGTTGTTGAGGCCCGCCTGCGGGATTTCGCCGTCTCCGTAGCCGCCTTTGAAGCTGTAGAGCACAGTTTCTGAACCGGACGTTGTGATTGAGAAGACCGTTCCATAGGAGTTGTTCGCGCCCCCTAGTTCGGTCGTGCCGTAGAGGGTGCCCTTGACGTTGATGAGGCTCGCATACGGGTTGGCGCCGTCGCCGGGGCCACCGGCGAAGCTGTAGAGCACCTTGTACGCGGGACGCACGTGCGTTCGCTCCGCCTTGACTCCGACAGGCGATGGGCTCAGCGGCGTCCCGCTTCCGCCGCCGCAGCCTGCGAGCATTGCCGCAGCCGCGCAAAAACTAAGTGCGTAGCGACCAGTGAATGAAATCCTCACTTGCTTTACTCCGTAATCCGATAGTCTCTCGGCGTTTGGATGGTTCGGCGCCCGCCGATCACTCGCCTCGGCACTAAAGGCAGCGCCACATTGAGACGCCCTACCTCGGCGAGTTTTGAGCGACCGCCTCCTATGACGCGACAACCCCTCATGCTGCCTACGGCGACGGCTTCCAACTAAGGGCCGCGTCTAGGAAACCCTTGGCGCTTTCCGCATCGCCATCGTGATCGCATCATCGAGCTTGTCCGCGGCTTCGCTCATCAACTTGTCGGTAGCCTTTGCGTAAGTGCGCAGGGTCGTCGCAATATCGGCGTGTCGGAGCATCTTCGAGATCGTCTTCACATCGACTCCGCTTTCGAGCAAGAGGGTCGCGTATGTGTGGCGCAGATCGTGCAGTCGGATGCGCCTGAGACCCGAACCGTGCAGCGTCCGCATGAAAGCCGTGGTGAAGGTGTTGGGAACCCACGGCTGACCATTCCGCTGGAAGACTAGTGTCTCGGGCGTCTGCAAGACTGCGACGTTGTCCGGGAAACGCTGAGTCTGCTCGATGCGATGACGCCGTAGACGCTCGACGACGAATGGTGCAAGATTGATCGTGGCCTGAGACCCCTTCGTCTTAGGGTCCTTGAAGCCAGATTGTAGATCCAAAAAGTCTAAGTGGCCCGAGTCGTTCCGAGTGTAACACTGATCGACGAAGCGACTCATCAATCGCGCACAAATATTGCGAAGCAGTCGGGTCCAACCCGGCAATATAAAGCTCCGTCGGCCAGCTCGTCTCCATTGCGCTCCAAGTCAAAACGACCTTTGGACCGCCTCTTAGGATTAAGCGACTACGACACCTTCGCGAATGGGTGACGGGAAATGCTGTCGAACCGCAACGGGGTCGAAAGGGGCATCGTAATGTTTGATTTTCGTCGCGCTTTTGGAGTCTGCGTGGCTGCGGCAATGCTCGCAGGCTGCGGCGGCGGAACCGGGACGCCGCTGAGTCCATCGCCTGCCGGAGTCACGGCGGAGCGAACGCGCCCGAGTCATACGTATGGCGTGCTTCACAGCTTCAAAGGCGGTTCGGGGGACGGCGAATACCCGGAGGCGGGCCTCATCAACGTTAAGGGCACGCTCTACGGCACGACCTACGAAGGTGGCGCAAACGGCAACGGAACGGTCTTCAAGCTCACAACGTCCGGTGCGGAAACTGTGCTCCACAGTTTCGGCGGCTCGGGCGACGGCGCATTACCGTTGGCGGGCCTCCTTAACGTCAAGGGCACGCTCTACGGCACGACCTACGAAGGTGGAGCAAACGGCGACGGAACGGTCTTTGCGATCACAACGTCCGGTGCGGAAACTGTGCTCTACAGCTTCAAAGGCGGTTCGGGGGACGGCGCAATCCCGGTGGCGGGCCTCATCAACGTTAAGGGCACGCTCTACGGCACGACCTTTTTGGGGGGCGCAAACGGCGACGGAACGGTCTTCAAGCTCACAACGTCCGGCACCGAAACCGTGCTCCACAATTTCCCCACCGGATCGAGAGACGGCTATTTCCTCTATGCGGGCCTCCTTAACGTCAAGGGCACGCTCTACAGCACGACCTACGCAGGTGGCGCAAGCTCCTTCGGAACCGTCTTCTCGATCACAACGTCCGGTGCGGAAACCGTGCTCTACAGCTTCAAAGGCGCCCCGGGAGACGGCCTATTCCCGTATGCGGGCCTCATCAACGTTAAGGGCACGCTCTACGGCGCGACCTACGAAGGTGGCGCAAACTATGACGGAACGGTCTTTGCGATCACAACGTCCGGTGCGGAAACTGTGCTCTACAGCTTCAAAGGCGGCTCGGGAGACGGCGAAGACCCGGAGGCGGGCCTCATCAACGTTAAGGGCACGCTCTACGGCACGACCTACGAAGGTGGCGCAAACGGCGACGGAACGGTCTTTAAGATCACAACGTCCGGTGCGGAAACTGTGCTCCACAGTTTCGGCGGCTTGGGCGACGGCGCATTACCGTTGGCGGGCCTCCTTAACTTCGAGGGCACGCTCTACGGCACGACCTACGAAGGTGGCGCAAACGGCGATGGAACCGTCTTCTCGTTAAAGCCATGAAACGGCTACGCTGAAAGCATCGCAATAACGGGCCCGCTCCGACGGGCTCGTTGCCTTTCGGGCCCCCGCTGCCCCACGCACGGCTTCGCGAATCGCGAGGCCGTTGTTGCATTGGGGACTTGCCGCCGAATCAGCGGGGACCGTCTTTCGCATCCCTCCGTGAAAATCCGAATCAGACCTCGACTCCCGCACCGCTAAAAACGCCAAAAAAGCGACGCTAAGTGTTAAGCTGGTAGCGGATTGATGACAAGGGAGCTTCCGTAGACGATGAAGGAGATTTTTCGCAAGCTGCGCGTGCTCGCGTGGATCGTGCAAACCTCGCCAGACGAAAATGATAGCGAAATGGCCACGGCAGAGCTGGTGCCCATCTGCGCGCCTACGGGATACGCTCTGTTCAAGAACCTCGGAGAGTCGCCCACTGTATCCATCATTCCCGCGAATGGACCCTTCTGGGCAGTGTTCCCGGTCCAAGAAGACGGCGATGTCCACCCGGTGCCCGTTGGCTATTCCGAAGTCGCGCCGTACGAGCCAAGTGAGCCAGATTGGCATGAAGAAGCGAGGAAGTTCCTAGCAGACGTGGCTGATGATACTGGGGCTTAACGAGCGACGACCTCGCCCGATAAGGTACTCACGCGGTCATTTCGCTATCTTTCGTGGGAGGACGCGCCTTGTCGGCAGCTTCCCGCATCAAGGAGTCTGTCAACTTACGTACAGATCGCGTCGAGCGCCATCGAGGCGAACGTATCCCGCAGGTCGTTAAACCGTACATGTGGCAGTCCGGCGTCTCGCAGCGAACTCATGTCCTTATCGTGCGACGAGCTGCTTCTTGGATGATGGATGGGTGACGGGGTAATGCAACCGACTGCCCACGCGACTGCCCACACGCTCGGTTTCTTTCAGTTTCTTTGGTTACGAAAACGTGAGGGAACCCAATGGGTTTGACGACGCTCTATTTCTTCCATTTCCTCGTCGTTCATCAGGAAGTCGATTTCGACTCCCACTTTCCCCACCAGATTTGAGCACGAAAACGCATCCAAAATGAGGTCATTGGTGACGGATTGGTGACGCGACGTGAGCTCTGACCCTGAAGGACTACGTCAGTACCTTTCGCGCGTTGCTCCATTTCTGCGAGACGAGCCCGATCGCGAAAAGGTTCGAGTCGATGGGGAAGCGCGCTACCAACCCCAGAGCAGCGCGTTCGAGGGAGCGCAGTAGACGCCCGTCGCTCCCGTTCTCCCCTCGAATCGTATAGCGGCGTTGAGGCAATCCCTCTCTGTTATAAAGGGGGCTGATGGAAGCGCGGGCGGTTCTGGTCCAAAGCTCGGAGGTGACATCCGAGTTTGTCCGGACGGCAGAGACTCCGGTTGATCGAAGGTCAACCCTCGTCCCGCGGCTACCGAGTCGCTCGTCAGGTGCCATACGGTCCCGACATGCGGCCTGGCGATCAGGTAGCCCACGACGATTAAAAAGATCGCAAACGCGCTAAGTGAGCGCACGGCTGGAACATTCTTCTTATACCCGGCCCTCCCCCGGCGAGTACGGCGTTACTTTCGCCGCAAAGCCGCGTCTGTTCGGTATGGCGCTATCTTCCTATCAGGCAATGCCGGCCGACGAGCCCGGTATGCTAGCCGTCCGCTTTATGGTCGGAGCCCTTTCACTCAAAGCGGCGCGTTGCGAACTTCTAACGTGGGCGGCGGAGCTTACGGTTAGGCTTGACGTAGACGCGACGACTCAAGTCGAAAGGATCGAGTACGATGCCTGAAATGGAAAACCAATCAAGAGATGACCTGTTCCAATCGTTCGTCGCTGAAGTCGAGCGACGAGTCAGCGAAGAATATGGCAGTCCTCCGCCCTTTGAGGTGACCTTTAACCGCGCAGGGGACGATCGCGTAGAGATCAGCGTCATTGTGGTCGGGCGATCGCTAACGGACCGACGCATGGTGGCGAGCTTTACGAAAGATGGTGCCGTGAACGAAGCGTGGGATTTCCTCGTCCGGACTTATCGGGCGGGCTCTTTCCGACGCCTCTAACTAACAGCCTAAGCCCGCATTCACCGGATGAAATCGGCGAAAGGGGAATCTAACCTACTCTAGGGCAACCATGGGCCGTGATATGGTTCCGTCCATTTTGAACCGTCAGAAAACATTGCCCAAGTATCCCTGCATTCCGCCGAAACAATACGAGTGCTTCCCTCACGAAATCCGGCCGAGATCTTGTCCACACGAGAATATGACGAATGCGGAGCTACAGCACCAAACGTTAGGAGGTTCCCCGGTCCCATTGGCGTGTAGGAGAGCACACCAATCGAATCAATCATCCTATGGCTCTTGTTTTGCACTAAAAACGACACGTTTATGTCGTCGTGCGTCGTCGGCCCACCTACCATCTTGCACGTAAGCTCGATCGGGTTTGCTTGCGCCTGAAGCACCCAGTTCACCCCGTAGGAGACTACGATGCCTACCGGCACAAGAACGACCAGAGCGACGATTGAGCCCACGATGTACCAAGCTCGCCGATTCACGATTCGCTCAAGTCTCCTGACGACGGGAACGAGTTACATTTAGCTAAGATGTCTCTTTGCCCTCCTAAGCACCTCGACGACGGCTCCGTCGATTCGATCGGCGGCGTCACGCATCAGCCAATCGGTCACGTGCGCGTAAATATCGGCGGTCGTCGAGATCGTCGAGTGGCCGAGCGCGTTCGACACGGTCTTTAATTCTACGCCAGCGTCGAGCGCGATCGACGCGAACGTATGCCGCAGATCGTGCAGCCCCATATGCGGCACCCGGCATCGCGTAGCATCCGCGTAAAGGCCGTGTTAAACGTGTTTGGAACCCACGCCTCGCCGCCGCGCTCGAAGATTAACGTCGTCGTCGTCGGGCGCCCAAAGCCGTTGTGCAAGAGCCCCGCGCCCTGCGCGACGTAATGCCGGTGAAGGGGGCCGCGACTCATACTAGAAGGGATTTAGTACGTCCTAAACCTTCATCCAAGTGAACCATGTCTCGAACATGCTTCGATTATTGAGGACCGGCAAAGCCGATAAAGCAGCGATTTGTGATAACCAAGGCTGACATCACGCCGCGTAACGTGTGGCCCCGCAAGTTCACCTCGCGTCTGGCAAGCATCATCTTTTTTGCCACGATGTTAAGCGGGCCAACGATCGGAGCTTCGCCTGACCATGTTTCGAGCGAGAATCCATGGCGGTGCGACGGCCATTTACTACCGGACTTGAACATGTCGCCGGAGGACGCTGGTGGGTCGCAAGAGGCCATTTCATATCTTTACGTCGGCGCGCACGGACTGAAGAACAACTATCTTGCAGCGGCGACGTTTACGTTGCCTCGGACGAGTCTCCAGCGGGGCTGGTACGCTAACTCCATCGTGCTCAAGACGATGGGCGACGACCGTATCTTTACCTCGCTGATGCTAGTGCGCAACAAACGCTTCCATTTCACAGAGCACATTGCGGTAGCGTGGGCGATGCCGCACGCGACCAGCGTGTCATATAAGGACACAAACCTACTTTACCCCGATCCGGGCGGTCCACGCCGACTGGGCATCGGCGTAAAGGACGACCTGCTTTCGCTCTACGTTGATGGCCAGACGATCTGCACGACGCGCAGCAGCCGATTCGTTGGGGTTGACGCGATCAAGTATTTCCAAGTGCGCACAGAGACGAACGCTCCAGGAAGTCACGCAAGCGGGACGGTCCGCTCGATCGCGCTCAAGCGCCACGACGACTCATCACCGAAGCCCTACTTCGTACGCTGTGAGTGGCACGGCTCCGGCGTCAGCTGGTTCCCACTCGGTAATGGCTTGTTTCGCACCAGCGGTGCATTTTATGCCAACGAAGCAACGTACATCGGCGGCGCTGAACCAGGGAGGAAGTGCACGGGAGTAGTTCACCGGGCGTGAGGGTGTTTCACCCCCAAAGCCTCTGCCCTCTGCACGGCTTCGCGAACCTCGCAGCGTGCTCGCAGTCTCGCAGCTTAGATCGCGGCGCTTAACGCGTTGCGGCTTGGATCGCGGCGGCTTCGATCGCCGGGTGCCAGAGGGGGGGCGCAGGCTTGCGCACGATATCCCCTATCCCCCCACCAGACGTGAGCACGAAAATGGGTCGAAATCTAGGCGATTGGTGACGGATTGGTTACGAGGACACTCTTCGAGAAATTAACGACGACTCGCCCTGTCACTTGATCCCCAGGAGCTGGCGGAGCCACTCCCCGTGGTAGCTGTGCAGATCCGCCCATATACCCAGGGCAAACAGCGCGGCGAGACCGAGCAATGCGAGTACTGGGTTCACTGGTCGGCCAGATACCTTAACGTTAATTCTTGGCCTTTTCACCGGGCTATTGTACGCTTAACCTCTCCGTTTTGCCAAGTATCATAACGCCCAAACGTTTGCTCTCGTTATCCAAGCCGCGGTGGCTGGCGTAGTCAGCGGTATGAGCTGAAGTATCGAAGGCGCTACGATACGTTCGCTGCTTTTCGCAGTGCGGAAGTTGCGGCGCCGTCTATGCGATCTGCTGCATCGCGCATCAGCGAATCCGTAACGTGCGCATAAATGTCGGCTGTGGTGGAAATCGTAGAGTGCCCTAGCGCGTTCGAGACGGTCTTCAGATCGACCCCGGCATCGTCCACCCCGCTCTAAAGCGTTTTGACCCGTCTAAGCGCGCACGTAACCGCATCATCATGCGCGGCGCCGGCGCGGTGCTACGAAGATGAACACAGTTAACGCAGTCCGTAACGCGCTGGTCTACCTTGGGACCTTAATCGTCCCCAGGAAAAGGCGGCACCGGCGTGAAGGTTCTGGTTCTTCCCCCTACGTTCTAACGGAGGCGCTCCCTATGACACTGTCCACGCGTCGCGCACTGGTAGTGGCGGCGCTCTTCACCATTGCCGGATGTGGCGGCAGCACAGGACAAAGCTCCTTGGCGCCCTCGGGCACGACCTCGTCCGCCGTGAGCCGGCTCACCGTGCCGGCCGGCGCGTTCTTTCCGGTGGCGCATCACGCCGCCGTGCAGCGGTCGATTCACGCGACCTATAGTACGAAGAAATCGCTGTTGTTCGAAACGGATTTCTCAAACGACACCGTCAACATCTTCCTTACCAGCCAGCTCTCGGCGGGGGACCCCTCGCCGATCGCGACGATTACCGAGCCAACGGGAGGCTGCCCTTACGACATGGTCCTCGACAAGAAGAAAACGCTTTATCTCGCCGACCAGTGCTTGAACCAAGTCGAAGAGTATCCCAAAGGCTCGACGACGCTGAAGACGACGATCACCGACGGCCTTTCAGCTCCGAGTGGCTTAGCGATCGACAAGCACAACACTCTCTACGTCAGCCTCGTCGACGGCGGCGAGATTCAAGAATACGCCAACGGCAGCACGTCGCCGACCAAGACGGTAACCGGCATGGTGGACCCCTTCGGCATCTCACTCGACTCCAGCGGCAACTTGTACATTCCCGACTTCGGCTGCGAGTGCGTCTGGGAGCTGCCCGCGGGTGGCTCGAGCGTGACCAACTTGGGTCTGCAAGACCTTACGGAGCCGCTCCAAAGTGCGGTTGACCAGAAGACAGGCTACCTCTGGGTGACCGACGGCTCGGGCGACCGAGTCCAAATCTACAAGCTCGGATCGACCACTCCCGTCGAGACCATCGCGGGCCAAGGCTTCCCCTATTCGGTGAGCGTCCAGAATAAGGGCAAGCCCGTAGGCGAAACGGTCTACGGCGACGAGGGGAGCGACGACGTGTACGCCTTTAAACCGAACTCGTACACGCCGTTCGCAACCGTCACCGATGCTGGTGAGCCGACGGGTTCGTTGCTCGCCAAGCCATAACCAGAAGCATTCGTCAACACGAATGCTTTGAAGGCGGGGCCGGCGCCGCTTTTCCGGGCTCCGCCTCTTGCCTTGCGGAACACGGACCTACGTTTGCTCGGTGAAGCGGCTTGAGCCCCAGGAGCGCGCCCGCCTTCTTGCGTGGCTCCTACTCTATTTCAACGACGACGGCAACTTGAATAAGCCGGTGCATCTTCATTTGTGACTCTGCTTTAACGAGTAACGCAGATTATTTCTTAGCTGCCACCACGCCTAGCGGTACATCGAAATTGCCCGTAAAGACTGCAACCGCTGAACCGCCAGCCGGGTAGTTGTAAACCTCGCCCTCGTTATTACCCGCATCGCCGCAATAGACAACGCTCGTAGCGATCCAGGTCTGAGCGCAGTCGCTTGAACTCGAAAGCAATACGGTGCCCTTCAACGTCGCGTTCGTTCCGCTGACCTTGTACTGATACATCGCGTTCTCAACCTGATCGAAGACGGTGAGATACGTGCCGTCCCACTGCACGGATCCAGGGAACTGCACCGAGTTGCTCGTTTTGATTGTTACAAATTTACTGCTGCCCTTCGGGAGTTCGACGAGCGCGAAACCTGAGCGGTAGCCGGTATAACCGTCGGCGAAGAGATTACCCTGGTTGTCGTAGCCATCGAAGAACTCTTCGTCCAACGGTGTGGTGTAAACGGTACCCGAGCCGCTCGCGTTCTTGAAGATGACGATGTCGCCGCCAATGGCACTCGCCGTCCCGTCATAGATTCCGACCGCAAGATCACCGTTGGTATCCATGGCGCAGCTGGTCGGGAAAGAGTCGGGGACAGATAGCGTCTTGATCGGCGTCTTAGGGACCTTGTACTCCGTGATCTGGTCAGGGCCCCCGACGTTCCAGAACGTCTTCTTTCCATAGCCGTAGAGGACGTTCGTGCACCCTTGGCCACCATCGCCGGCGATCATACCGATCTGCTGATCGCTCTTCGGATAGTCGAAAATGCTGGCGTAGGTTTCGTACTCGTTGAATACATATTCAAAGATCTTCGACTTCGCGTGCCGGTCAGGAAGAATGGTGGCGTAAGTGGGCAGCGGGCTTAGGCGCGCTGCCGTTACCGGCCTCCCATTCACGAACAGCGTCCTACCTACGTAGGTCGCACTGAGGGCAGCCGTTGACGGCGCCGCCGCCGAGCCGCCGGCACACGCTGATAGTATCGCGAGTGCAACCAGCGCACCGGTGTATTTCACGAAACCAGTATTCATTAAGTATGCTCCTTTACGAGTAGACACGGATCGCAGGTTACTTCTCGACGTTCGGGGCGCGGCCGCTGTTCC
>Ga0182024_10020395_pt1 | contig 12113 bp, 9 predicted proteins | sample P32metaG_FD_120480 | JGI IMG/M metagenome (GOLD analysis project Ga0182024, IMG submission 120480) | Permafrost microbial communities from Stordalen Mire, Sweden - P3-2 metaG (Illumina Assembly) | ecosystem: Environmental > Terrestrial > Soil > Wetlands > Permafrost | place: Sweden: Stordalen...
GGAACGGGACAGCGCCGCCTGCAAGTTCTATATTATGCTCTGCGACGCCCCCTACCTCGACGGCAGCTACACCGTCTTCGGCAAGGTGACCAAGGGGCTGGACGTGGTGCGTACCATTATGGTGCGGCCGGTGATTATCGACGATCAGGACCCGCCCGGCCACAACCGGCCGAAAGACCCGGTGATCATCCGCAAGGCCTCCGTCCGCACGCAGGTGGCCGTGGCCGCGGGGGGCAAATAAGCGATCAACGCAGGCCCGCGGCGAGACGCCGGGAGGGGTCCCACGCAAAGGGGAGTTGTGAACCTGGTCAGGCCTTGACGGGTGCAGCCATAAGCAACGGACCCTTGTGCAGTGGAGTGCCTCTCTCGGCGTCATGCCGCGGGCTTGTTTTTTTCAGGCGACAGGCGAGCGGGGGGCGTTAGCCCCCTGATGATAGAATGCGGTCGGTGACCGAGTGAACAATCAGGGGGCTAACGCCCCCCGCTCGCCCCCAGCAGCAGCGAGCCACGGATCATGGCCAATCAACAAACGCCGACCGCCGCGGATGAAACCTACACCGTCCTGGCCCGGCGCTATCGGCCTCAAACTTTCGCCGAACTCGTCGGTCAGGAATCGACCGCCCGCGCCCTGACCAACGCCCTCAAGGGCAACCGCGTCGCCCACGCCTACCTGTTCACCGGCGCCCGCGGCGTCGGCAAGACCTCCACCGCTCGCATCCTCGCCAAGTGCCTCAACTGCGAAAACGGGCCGACGCCCACCCCCTGCAACGTCTGCTACAACTGCGTCAGCATCACCTCCGGCGACGACACCGACGTCATCGAGATCGACGGCGCCAGCAACAACGGCGTCGATGACGCTCGCATCCTGCGCGGCAACGTCGGCACCCGCCCCTCTCGATCTCGTTACAAGATCTATATTATCGACGAAGTTCACATGCTCTCCAAGGCGGCCTTCAACGCGCTTTTGAAGACGCTGGAAGAACCGCCCGCCCACGTCAAGTTCATCTTCGCCACCACCGAAGTCCAGAAGATCCCCATCACCATCCTGTCGCGCTGCCAGCGCTTCGATTTCTCCGGCATCGCCGTCGACCGCATTCAGGAGCAACTCAAGACGATCACCGCCCAGGAAGGAATGCAGGCCGACGACGAGGCGCTGGAACTGGTTGCCCGCCGCGCCGGCGGCTCGATGCGCGACGCCGAATCGCTGCTCGATCAGCTCCTGGCGTTCGGCAGCGACCGGCTCACGGCCGATCAGGTGCGGCAGATGCTCGGCATGGCTGGCGACGACCGCGTCTTGGCTTTGGCGGAGGCCGTCACGGCCCGCGACGCCGGCGCGGCCCTGGCCGTGCTGGACGAGACCGCTCAGGGCGGTTTGCAGATGGGAGAACTCGTCGATCAGATGCTGGCCTACTGGCGCGACCTGATGGTGGTCCAGTGCGCCGGCGAACAGGCCCGCGACCTGAGCGTGCCGTCGCGCTGCCGGCCGGACCTGCAACGGCAGGCCAAGGCGCTGACCCTCGACGCCGTACTGGCCGGCCTCGACGTGCTGTCCGCGACCCGCAACCGCCTCCGCGACAGCAGCCACGGCCGGACCCTGGTGGAAATGGCCCTCGTCCGCCTCTGCCGGCTCAGCGATCTGCTGCCGGTCGCCCGGCTGGCGCAGCTGCTCGCCCAGGCGCCGGCTTCTCCCGCCGGGACGGCCCGCGTGGCGGCCGTTCCGCCGGAGGGCTTAAAAAAAAAGCTCTTGAGCGGCGGCGTTGACCCCGCTTCCGCCGTCCGCACGCCTTCCCCCTCTTCCGCCGCCCCTGCGCCGCCGGAATCCCTGTCGGAACTCTGGCCGCAAGTTGTGCGGTCGGTAGGACAGATGATGGCCAGCTTTCTGGAAAGGGCCGGCCTTCCAGCAATTGTTGGGCCAAACAATCTGGTGCTTCGCTTCCCCGCGGACTACAATCAAGCTAGAGAGTACTGTCAGGAGCCGACGCGGCTCGCCCGCATCGAGGAGGCCGTGCGGAAAATCTCCGGCCGGCCCTGGACCGTTCGCGTGGAGGGCGGTCCCGGATCGACGGCGACGCCCGTCGCCAAGGAACCGGCGCCCGCCCCGCCGCCTCGCCCCCGGCGGAACCATCGGGCCGAGGCGGAAAAGGAGCCGGTGGTGAAACGGGCGCTCGACGCGCTAGGCGCCCAGGTGCTCCGCGTGGACGAAGGTTTTGGCGAGGTCCCGGCCGGTTCCGTCGCTCGCACGGCGGAACCCCCGGACGAGGAGTCCTGAATCATGTTCAAGGGAGTCGGTCAGCTCGCCGGCCTGATGGGACAGCTGCCGCGCATCCGCGAGGAGATGGAAAAGCTCCAGCAGCGCTTGCCGCAGCTGACCGCCGAGGGAGACGCCGGGGCCGGGATGGTCAAGGTCCGCGTCAACGGCCGGCTGGAGATGATCGCCTGCGTCCTGAGCGACGAGGTGGTAGGCTCCGGCGACCGCGAGATGCTGGAAGACCTCATCCGGGCGGCCACGAACCAGGCGATCGCCAAGGTGCGCGAGCTGATCGCGGAGGAGACCGGCAAGATGACCGGCAACCTCGGCCTGCCGTCCGGAATGGGTTTGCCCGGCCTGCCGGGGCTGACCTAGTAATGAGGGCGTGGCCTCGGTATGGAGGGGCCGTTCGCCGCGAGGAGTCGTCGTCGTGGAAAGTGAACCGGTCGGAGCCATTGCCGCCCTGATGCGCGAGCTGGGCAAGCTGCCGGGGATCGGCCCCAAGACGGCCGAACGCCTGACGCACCACCTGCTCGCCGCCAAGCGCTCCGACGTGCTGGCCCTGGCCGACGCCCTGCGGGCCGTGAAAGAAGAAGTACGGCCCTGCCGGCAGTGCTGTAACCTGACGGAGGGCGACCTGTGCGCCCTCTGCGCCGACCCCCGACGCGATGCGTCGGTGTTGTGCGTGGTCGAGCAGCCGCGCGACGTGTACGCCCTGGAACGATCCGCGACCTACCGCGGACTCTACCACGTCCTGCACGGTCGGCTGGCGCCGCTGGACGGCGTCGGGCCGGAACAATTGACGATCGACAAACTCCTACAACGCCTTCGGGCCGGCGGCGTGCTGGAGGTCATCATGGCGACCAATCCCACCCTGGAAGGCGACGGTACGGCGTTGTACCTGGCCAGCGAACTGGCCGGGACCGGGGTCCGGATTACACAGTTGGCACGGGGCTTGCCTTCGGGGTCCGGGTTGGAATTCGCCAACAACCAGATGCTCGCCGACGCGCTGGAAGGCCGGCGGACGTTTTGAACCTTACCAGTGAGGGGTTGGGACCGAAATCCCTCGCTGGCGCTCGGGGCTGGTAAGAAGCGAAACGGGGGTCCGACGCATGAGCATGTCCATGTCGCCGATCATGGCGCAGAAGATGAGCCAGAACATGATTCTGGCCCCGCGCATGATCCAGTCCATGGAAATCCTGCAACTGCCGATCATGGCGCTTCAGGAACGGATTCAACAGGAATTGCAAGAAAACCCCGTCCTGGAGCTGCGCGATTCCTCCGACGAACAGCAGCCCGCCGCCGAGGGCGAGGAGGCCGATGGCGTACAGACCGCCGTCCTGGAAGACACGCGCGACCCCGGCGCCGGCGAACTCGTCATCGACGAGAGCGGTTCCAACGAGCTGGACTTCGACCGCCTGGAGGCGCTGAGCAAGGACTGGGAAGACCACTTCAACGAGGAGCATCGCCCCTCGCGCAACGGCATGGACGACGAGGGCGACAAGAAGCACGACGCCATGCAGAACATGGCGTCGCGTCCGCAGTCGCTGCAAGACTACCTGAGCGAACAACTCTCGTTCGCCGATCTGCCGGTCGACCAGGCCAAGCTGACCCGTTACGTCATCGCCCACATCGACGACAACGGTTTCCTGAGCGTGCCGGACGAGACCGACCCGGAGCGCCACCGCCGCCGGCCGCCGACGATGGAGGAGCTGGCCCAGAACTACGACCACGGCGTCACGCCCGCCCAGGTCGAGGAGGCGCTGCGGATTATCCAGAAGCTCGACCCGCCGGGCGTCGGCGCCCGCGACACGCGCGAATGTCTGCTGTTGCAGCTGACGCCGGACATGCCGCACCGCGAAATCCTGCGGACGCTGATCCTCAACCACCTGGAGGACATCGCCCACAACCGCCACCCGGCCATCCAGCGGCGCACCGGCTTCGACCTCAACGCCATCAAAGAGGCCATCGAGGACCTGCGCCACCTCAACCTCCGTCCCGGCTCGCAATTCTCCGCCGAGCACGCCCCTTACGTCGTGCCGGACATCCTCGTGGAGCGCAACCAAGACGGCGAATACACGGTAAGGCTGCTCGACGACTGGCTGCCGAACATCTACATCAGCCGGCGTTACATCGACCTCTTGCGTGAGAAGGGGGCCGACCCCAAGACGAAGGAATACCTCAAGCGCAAGATCCAGGCGGCGACGTGGCTGCAAGAGTCGATCGAGCAGCGGCGGAGCACCCTGGAAAAGGTGACGAAGGCGATCATCAAGCACCAGCGGGCGTTCCTGGACAAAGGGCCGGAGCACATCGAGCCGCTGAAGATGCAACAGATCGCGGATCAGGTGGGCGTTCACGTCACGACGGTGAGCCGGGCGGTGGACGACAAGTGGGTTCAGACGCCGCGCGGCGTGTTCCCCTTGAAGCGCTTCTTCGGCGGCGGCACGCACACTTCCAGCGGCGAAGAAGTGGCGTGGGAGACGATCAAGCAGAAGCTGTTGGAGATCATCGACAAGGAGGACAAGTCCAATCCGCTTTCCGACGAGGACCTCGTGACCAAGTTGCAGGAGTCCGGCTACCCGGTCGCCCGCCGCACGGTGACGAAGTACCGCAAGATGCTCAGCATCCCGTCGTCGCGGCAGCGGAAGGATTGGACGGCGTGAAGAAGTAGTCAGTAGTCAGTAGTCAGTAGTCGGCTGAATCCTATCGGTGACAAAGCCGCCAGTCGTTGCCCGTATGCGGCCGACTACTGACTACTGACTACTGACCGAAGGTCACGGAGGACCGGCGATGGCCATTCTGCAGACGCGCGGGCTGATCAAGTTCTATCGCGGCCGTAAGGTCGTGGACGGCGTCAGCTTCGAGGTGGACGTCGGCGAAATCGTCGGCCTGCTCGGGCCGAACGGGGCCGGCAAGACCACCAGCTTCCGCATGATCACCGGCCAAGTCACGCCCAACGACGGCACCGTGCTGTTCAACGGCAAGGACGTGGCCCAGCTGCCGATGTACCGCCGGGCGCGGCTGGGATTGGGCTACCTGCCGCAGCAGTCCAGCGTCTTCCGCAAGCTCACCGTCGAACAAAACATTCTCGCCATCCTCGAAGTGCTGCCTGCCTACCGCAGCCTCGGCCGTAAGCTGACGCGGGCCGAACGCTTCCAGAAGACCGACGAGGTGCTGGAACAATTCGGCCTCAGCCACCTGCGCAAGAACAACGCCTCCCGGCTGTCCGGCGGCGAGACGCGCCGCCTGGAGATCGCCCGCTGTCTGGTCTGCGACCCGCTCATCATCCTCCTCGACGAGCCGTTCGCCGGCATCGACCCGCAGACCGTCAACGACATTCAGCTCATCATCCGCGACCTCAAGCGTCAGGGCATCGGCATCCTCGTCACCGACCACCAGGTGCGCGAGATTTTATCGGTAACGGATCGGATTTATGTGATTCAGAGCGGCAAGGTGCTGACGCACGGCACGCCGCAGGAGATCGTCACGAATCAGACCGTCATCAAGGAATACCTCGGCTCCAGCATCGCCAACGAGCGCGCCGCCCTCATGCTGCAACAGCTGTCGACGCCGGCCCAGGTTGCGACAACGCCGGCGGCGGTCGAACCGGCCCACGAATCCATCCACCAGATCGTCGAGCAGGAGAAGATCCACCGATTGATGGAACGGCTGAAGGCCGACGACCCGGCCGCCGCGGCCGAGTTGTTGCAGCGCGGCGACGGCGCGGTCCCGCACCTGCTGGAGGCGTTGGAACGCCGCGACGTGGACCTGCGCGTGGCGGCGCTGGAGGTGCTGCGGCGGCTGCTCGGCGACGGCGCCGACTTCGACCCGCACGCCCCGGAGGCGCAGCGGCGGCGGCAACTGAACGTGCTGCGCGAGCAGCTCGCGCGCAAAGCGGGTTGACCCCGGCGTGGCTTTGCTCCCTAACTCCCCAAGAAGGCAAGATGGTGAAGATGGGCAACCGCCCAAGTTATCCAGATTGCCTCTTGCCGGGGTTAGGGAGCAAAGCCCCCCGGCGTGTGTGATTCGTGGAAGGCGCCATAACATTCCGCCGTCGGACGTCGGCATTGCACCTTTGGGGCGGCGAGACCCGTCCCCTTCTGAAACAGACCCTCACTCCTGCAAGCCATACTGGCGGATCTTGTCGAACAGCTGCCTCCGGCTGATTCCCAATACGCGCGCGGTTCGCGTACGGTTCCATTTTTCCTGCTCCAGAGCCTGGTGGATCACGCGCCGCTCCGTCTCTGCCAGGATGTCGCGCAGCAACAGCGACCCCGAAGGGGCGGGTTCCGCCTGCCCCGCGGCTGCCTCCCTGGCCGGTTGCAGGTCTTCCGGCCCGATCGTCCGGCCGCGCACCAGGATCGCCGCCCGCGCCAAAACGTTCTGCAATTCGCGCACGTTGCCGGGCCACGGCCGCGCCGCCAACAGGGCCGCCGCCTCCGGCGCCAGCGCCAGGTGCGGCCAGTCGTACTTGCGCGCCAGCCTCTTGACAAGTTGATCGGCGAGTAACGGGATGTCTTCCCTCCGCTGACGCAGCGGCGGCATCTCCAGCGTCACCACGTTGAGCCGGTAATACAGGTCCTCGCGGAAGTGGCCCTCCGCGATCCGCCCCGACAGATCGCGGTTGGTGGCCGCGATCAGACGCACGTCGGCCTCCAACGCCTCCTCGCCGCCGACGCGCTCGAATCGCCCCGTCTGCAACACGCGCAGGAGCTTGGCTTGCAAATCCACGTCCAGCTCGCCGATCTCGTCCAGGAACAACGTGCCGCTGGCCGCCTGCTCGAAACGGCCGGCCCGCCGCGCCACCGCCCCCGTGAAGGCGCCGCGCTCGTGGCCGAACAGCTCGCTTTCCAGCAGCGTCGGACTCAGGGCGGCGCTGTTCACCTTGATAAACGGCTGGTTCGCGCGGCCGGAGTTCCGATGGATGGCGTTGGCCGCCAGCTCCTTTCCCGTTCCGCTTTCTCCCAGAATCAGCACCGGCTCCCGCGTCGCCGCCACGCGGCCGATCGTCTTGAACACCTGCATCATCGCCGGGCCGCGCCCCGCCAATTCCTCGTCGTCGGCGTCCCCGAACCGCTCCCCCGACAGCGCCTCCACCTGGGCCGCCAGCGTCCGCTGCGTCAGGGCGCGGCGCACGGCGAACAGCACGTCGTCGAGGTCGAACGGCTTGGTGATGTAGTCGTAGGCGCCGAGTTTCATCGCCTCGATGGCCGCCGCGCCGCCGCCGTAGGCCGTCACCACGATCACCGGCGTCTCGTCCAGCCGGTCGGCGTGGCCGCGGAGCACGTCCATGCCGTCGCGCACCGGCATTTTGAGATCCAGTAAGGCGAGGGCGACGGTGGGGTCTTCCAGCGCCTTGGCGGCCGCGGCGCCGTCGGCCGCCTCGCGCACGTCGTAACCCTCCGACCGCAATAGCAGCGCCAGGTTGGAGCGGATCACGGCGTCGTCGTCGGCGATGAGGACGGTCGCGCGATGCGGCACGCGGCTCATGACGTTTCCCCCCTTCCCCGGCGAGCGGCGCGGCGTAAGCCCGCCGGTGCGTCACTCCTTCCGCGGCGCTACTCGCTTCGGAGACGCTAGTCTATACCGGCGGGCTTACGCCGCGCCGCTCGCCTCGACAATCCTCCCCCGCCGGCAGCGTCACGCGGAAGGCCGCCCCCGGCGCATCGTCGTCCTCCAGGCGGAGGTCGCCGCCGTGCTGGCGGACGATCTCGCGGCAGAGGGCCAGTCCTAGGCCGGTCCCGTCCGGCCGGGTGGTGTAAAACGGCTCGAACAGGCGCGCCCGCGTCTCCGGCGACACGCCGGGTCCGGTATCCGCGACGAGCAGCTCGACGCGGCGACGGCCGGGCGGCGCCCTTGTTTCCAGACGGAGCACGCCCCCTTTCGGCATCGCCTGGAGGGCGTTCGTCGCCAGGTTGAGCGAAACCTGCTGCAAGGCCGCGGCCGACCCGGCCACGGGCGGCAGATCGGCCGTCAGGTCCGCGTCGATGCGGACGCCCTGGGCGTCGGCCTGGGCGCGGAGGAGTTCCACGGTTTCGCGGGCCACGGCGTTGAGGTCCACCGGCCGGCGCTCGTCCCAGCCGGTGCGGGCGAAGTAGAGCAGTCGTCCGACCAGGCCGTTGAGGCGGTCCACGGCCTGGAGCACGGCCTCCAGCGAGGCGGGCGTCCGCGCCTGATCGGGCAGCCGCTGCCACAACTGCACGGTGGAGCGGATGCCGGCCAGCGGGTTGCGGACCTCATGGGCCACGCCCGCCAGTAGTCGGCCCAGCGAGGCGAGGTGCTCGGCCCGGCGCAGCTCGTCGGCCAGGCCTTCCCGCCGCCGCCGCTCCTGACGCACGCTCCGGGCGAGAGTCGCCGTGAGGACGAGGGCCAGCAGAACGCCGGCCAGGGCCAGCCCCGTGGAAACTTGATAGCGAACGTTCTGGGCCTGCATCTGCTCCGGCCCGGTCAGCCGGATCATCACCCAGACCGCGGCGGCGGCCGGCCGGTCGGGGCCGACGGGGGCGGTCGCCACCACGACGCGGCTCGGCCCCACGTCGAGCGCCTGGACGAGCGGCGGCGTGCCCGGTTCGCGCGTGAGACAGTCGCGGACCTGCTGGCGGATATAAGGTGCCTCCAAAGGGGGAGGATCGCGCCGCGGCGGGGGCGGGCCGGGGGGACGATCGGACCCCGGCGGTGGACCGGGATGCGGCGGCGGCGGGTGGCCGTGTCCGGTCGGGAAGGCGCCGCCCGAAAACTCGTCGAGCTCACCCCCCAGGTAGACGCCGCCCTCGCCGCCGGGCCGATCCGCCAACACCCGGTCGCCGGCGTCCTCGAACCGGCGCTCCGTCCGCGGCGGGACGACTTCGCCCCGCAACGGCAGCGTTTCGTCCACGACCGGCCCCTCGGCCGTGGCCAGGGCCGCCGCCGCCGCCGCCGCGTCTTCGCGGGCGCGCGGCTCCTCGCCCGGCAGCAGGAAGGCCGTCACGCTGTTGAAGAACAGCACCGCCAGGGAGGCCAGGAACAGCAGGATCACCAGCGCCGCCTGCACGCGCGCGCCGACCGCGAAACGCATCATCGGGTCTCCGGTTCAGTACGGCACAAACCGCAGCCACGCCACGCCCAGCGCCAACGTAACCAGCGTCACCGGGACGCCGACCCGGCAATAATCCCAAAAAGAGATCGTCGTTCCCTCTTTTCGGGCCTGCTCCACCACGATCAGGTTGGCGACGGAGCCCAGGACGGTCAAGTTGCCCGCCAGCGTACTCGACATGGCCAGGGCTAGCCAGGCCGCCTCCCGGGACGCCGCCGGCAGGGCCGGGATCACCGGCTTGAACAGCAATACCGCCGGCACGTTGCTCACCAGATTGGACAGGACCGCGGAAGCCACACTGAGCAGAGTAACCGGGTGGTCGCGCAGCAGCGGCCACTCGGCCAGGCCCCACCGATCGACGACGTGAATCTCGAAGGCGTGGACCACGACGAACAGTCCCGCGAACATCAGCAGCAGACCCCAATCGATGTGCCGGTAGATTTTGCCCGGCTTGAGGCGGTCAAGCAACAATAAGGAGGCCGCCCCGAGCGCGACGAGGTGCATCGGGGCGCCGGCGAAAAACAGCGCCACCGCCGCGATCGTTACCGCCAGACTCTTCACCAGAAGGGGGAACCGCTTGGCGTTCACCGCCTTGGGGTTTTCTGGCGGGCCTTCCGGTTCGCCCTCCCCGTTGTCGTTGTTCGCCGGCCGCAGCGCCGAACGGTAGAGCCAGGCGGTCAGCAGGAAGGCGACGACCAGCCCGAGGACGGCGATCGGGCCGAGCCGCTCCGCGAACCGGAGATAACTGATCTTCGACAGCCCGGCGATGATGACGTTCTGCGGATTGCCGGTCGGCGTGGCCGTGGAGCCGATGTTGGACGCCAGCGCCAGGCCGACCAGATGCGGCCGCGGGTCGAGCCGCAGCCGCCGCGTCGTGTGCAGCACCAGCGGACACAGCGCCAGGCAAACCACGTCGTTGACGAGCACCGCCGAGAGGACGCCGGTGGCGGCCATGACCACGGCCAGCAGCGCCGTCGGGTTGCGGACGTGGCCGTCCACGGCGGCCGCCAGCCGCTCGAAAAAGCCGGCCTCGCGCAGGCAGCCGACCACCACCATCATGCCCAGCAACAAGGCAATCGTGCGGAAGTCGATGGCCTTGATCGCCTCGTCGAAGCCCGCGTCGTCGGGGCCGAGCAGCCCCGTCACGATGACCAGCGTGCCGCCGACCAGCGCGACGCCGGTGCGGTCGGTGCGCAGCCAGGGCAGCTTGCCCCGCGCCAGGCCGGTATACGTCAGCACGAACCAGGCCAGCGTCAGCCACATCGTCCAGTCGTTCACGGGTCGCTTTCCTCTCCATTTCGAGGATGGCGGATCAGCAAAAGTTGGTGGACGCGACCACCGGCCGGACCTCGGGGATCGCCGTGTAGCGGCCTGTCGGGTCCACGAGGAAGCCGATGCGTTGTTCGCCGAGCCGGCCCGATCCGTCCACCGCCCGCACCTTTAAGGCGTGTTCGCCCTTGGCCAGCGACTCGCCCGCCAAGGGGCCGGTCCATTCGCCGTCGGGAGACGGGACCAGCGCCGTCCACGGCCCGTCGTCGATCCGACATTCCACGGCCGCGACCGGCCCCGCCGGCCAGACGCGGGCGCGGACGTGGTCCGCCCCGCGGACGACGTGCGCCGGCCCGGTGCAGAGCAGCCGCTCGCGCGGGTGAGTGACGAGGACGAACGGCCCTTGGTCCTGCACGGAGCGGTAGGTCACGGCCAAGTCGTCGCCGCGGACGCAGCCGAGCGTGTAGCCGGGCGGGCCGCCCTCTGGGTCGCCGATCGAGCGCGTGGCGACGACGACGTTGCGGCCGTCGTTGGCGACCTGCCAGTAGTGCGTGTGGCCGGTGAAGATCGCCGCGACCCGCCGCGTCTGCACCACCGCCCGCCAGTCGTCCACGCCCGGCCCGGCGAAATCTTCCCATATCTGATAGGGATAATTGTGCTGAAAGATCACCACGCGCTCGCCGGCCCGGAGGGCGTCATCGACCTGCCCGCGGAACCAATCGACCTGCCCCGCCGACAGGCCGCACGGCCTGGCCTGCTGCGTGTCCAGGCGGACGAAGCGGAAGCCGCGCAGCGACAGCGCCCCGACGGTTTCGCCGACCCGGGCGCGGAAGCCGCGGGCCTCGGGGTCGCCGTGGACGTCGTGGTCGCCGACGATCGCGTACCAGGGCACGCGCAGCCGGTCGGCCACGTCGCGGAAGAGGCGGTATTCCTCGTCGGCGGCGTGCTGGGCGTTGTCGCCGATGAACTGCACGAAGTCGGGCCGGACCAGGCCGTTGACTTCATCCACCATCCAGAGGGCGGTACGGTGATTTTCCAGGTCGGGCTTCGTCAGGTGCAGGTCGCCGGGCACGACGAAGACGACTGCGGCGTCTACGCGAGTCATGGTTGCTTCTCCTCCGAGAGGGCGCCGTTCTTTCGCGTTTCGGGCACGAACACTACGACGATCAGCGTGGCGACCGCCCCGACGCCCGCCAGCACTGCGAACATGCCGCGGTAGTGGAGCGCGCCTACGACCAACCCTGCCAACGTCGGCCCGATGGCCGAGCCGAATACCAGGGCCGAACCGACGAGTACTTGGGCCTGGCCGACGCGGCTGGGATCGGCCAGGCGGTCGGTCATCCAGGACGCCGCCACGACGGCGAACAGAGACTGGGCCAACCCGTCCAACACTTCAATGGCCAGGACTTGCCACGGCTCCTGGGCCAGCGACACCAACACCAACCGCAGGGTCATCGCCGACCAGGCGGCGATGATCACGGGGCGCCGGCCGATGCGGTCGGCCAGCCATCCCGCCGGCCAGAC
>Ga0182024_10020396_pt1 | contig 12113 bp, 6 predicted proteins | sample P32metaG_FD_120480 | JGI IMG/M metagenome (GOLD analysis project Ga0182024, IMG submission 120480) | Permafrost microbial communities from Stordalen Mire, Sweden - P3-2 metaG (Illumina Assembly) | ecosystem: Environmental > Terrestrial > Soil > Wetlands > Permafrost | place: Sweden: Stordalen...
GCTGAACGACCCGGCCGAGCAACGGCGCCGGTTTGAAATGCAGCTTGCGCTGCGCGAAAAGGGAGATGAAGAGGCGCACCAGATGGACGAGGATTACGTTCGCGCGCTTTCCTATGGAATGCCTCCCACGGGCGGGGAAGGCATTGGGATCGACCGCCTGACCATGATCCTGACCAATACCCGATCCATTCGCGACGTAATTCTATTCCCGCTTCTGCGCCCTGTAGTGCAAGTCTCCGGCTTGCCGAATCATGAGCACGATAGCTAGCACCTTCGAGCTCTTCATCGCCATGCGTTACTTGCGCGCGAAGCGCAAGCAGACTGTGATTTCCGTAATCACCGTCATCTCCGTGATTGGCGTGGCGGCGGGCGTGATGGCGCTGGTGATCGGGATCGCAATCAACAATGGATTCCGCAGCACTTTGCAGCGGAGTTTGCTAGGCGCCACGGCTCACGTCATGCTACTCGAAAAAGATCCGTCGCAAGGAATCTCGAATTGGGCGGAACTGGATCCGCAACTGCAGACAATTCCACACGTAGTGAGCGTGTCGCCCGTGCTTTACGGCAAAGTAGTGATGACTGGCGCTCCCGGCGCCAGCCAGGTGGAAGGCGCGGAGCTGAAGGGCGTTCCTCTAGACGCTCCCCCGGACATTCTGCGGCATCTCAAGGAAGGCTCGTTCAAAGAGCTAAAGAACACCACGGGATTGCCTGGCATCATACTGGGCTCGAATCTTGCGCAGAAAACTGGGATGCTTCTGCATGGCGTGGTTAACGTGGTAAGCCCCCAGGCCATTCTCACTCCCATGGGTTTGCACTGGAGCCTCGTGCCATATCAGTTCCGCGTAGTAGGCATCTTCGAATCTGGTTTCGAAGCGGTGGACTCGTTTTGGGCATTCACCGCCTTAAGTTCGGCCGAGCAGATCCTGAACGAAGGCAAACTTGTGAACACGATCGAGCTGCGCCTGGACGATATTTATCAGGCGCAGCAAGTTGCGGAGGCGGCTGAAAGGATTGCGGGCCCGAAGATAGCAGCCAAAACCTGGATGGAGCAGTTCCAGCAGATCCTGGGTGCGCTGAATACAGAGAAAGTGGTCACGGCGCTCACCATCGGCCTCATACAGCTCGTTGCCGCGCTCAACATTCTGATCACGCTGATCATGATGGTGGTGGAGAAGAACCGCGACATTGCGGTGCTGATGTCGATGGGTGCGAAGCGCCAGCAGATCCGAAAGATATTCGTGCTCGAAGGCCTTCTGATCGGTGTGGTGGGAACGGTCGTCGGACTCATTCTCGGTTATTCGCTTTCGTTTCTGGCCGACCATTACCATTGGCTGCGTCTGAACGCCGAGGTGTACTCGCTCCCCTATGTTCCGTTCAATGCGCGCTGGCAGGACGGCATCTGGATCGCAGCCACGGCCATCTTCATCAGCTTCATCGCGACGCTATATCCGGCCAGAAGCGCCACGCGCATCGCGCCGGTGGAAGCGCTGCGGTACGAATAGCTCGTCATCTTTCGTGTACACTATACACATGAAACGTACGAATCTTGTGCTCGACGAGAATCTGCTCAACGAGGCCACCCGTGTGCTCGGTGTTAAGACCTACTCCGCTGCTGTGAATCTCGCTCTCGCCGAGACGTTGCGCGTGAAGAAAGTCCAGGAGATCCCGAGCTTTTTCGGCAGCGGGCTATGGCAAGGCGACCTTTCCGCGATGCGTGAGGATCAGCCGCGGAAGAAGCGGCCATCCGCCGCACGCCGGAGGCCCAAGAAGTGATCCTTGTGGACACTTCCGTTTGGATCTCTCTGCTCCAGCGTAAGCCACGTGCCTGGCTGGATGCGGATCAATTACTGAACTTTATCACCTGTGGGCCCATCATCCAGGAGCTTCTTCAAGGTCTTCGAGAAGACCCGTCGAGTAGCGTTCTCCGCAATGACATCCTGGCCCTTCCCCGCGTAAGTGATCCCGTACCCATGGCTGCCTTTCTGCAAGCCGCCGAAATTTACCGGCAAGGGCGTCAAAAAGGATTTACGATCCGATCTTCCACCGATTGCTTGATCGCGGCGATAGCAATTCAGAACAACGTTCCGGTGTGGCATCGAGATCGTGATTATTCAGCGATCGCCAGATTCACCAGCCTGCGAGCCTACACCGGCACCACTTCCCGCTGACCGCTCTGCGTCACTACCTTGCGGCCCCGCAGGCGCGATTGCAATCTCTCCATGTAGAGATAAATCACAGGCGTGATGTACAGCGTCAGGAACTGGGAAACCACCAATCCGCCTACTACAGCCAAGCCGAGGGGCTGGCGGGCGTCAGCGCCCTCGCCCACTCCCAGGGCGATGGGAAGCGTCCCGAACAATGCCGCGACCGTGGTCATCATGATCGGGCGGAAGCGCAGCATGGCGCCGCGGAAAATGGCGTCGAATGGATTCATGCCATCCACGCGCTGGGCTTCCAGCGCAAAATCTATCATCATGATGGCGTTTTTCTTCACGACGCCGAACAGCATTACCAAGCCGACAAACGCGTAAAGATCCAGCTCCTTGTGGAACAGCCGCAGCGTAAGCAGGGCGCCAAACACCGCTGACGGCAGTCCGGAGAGAATCGTTATCGGGTGGATGAAGCTCTCGTACAAAATTCCCAGCACGATATAAATCACCAGAATCGCAACGATCAGGAGAATCGACATACCTTGGAACGATTTCTGGAACTCCTTCACCGTGCCCTGGAATTTGGCGCTAATGGTTGCAGGCATGCGCAGCTCGCGCACAGTGTTGTCCACTTGCTCGGCGGCCTGTCCGAGCGAAAAACCAGGCTTCAGATTGAACGAAACCGTTACCGCCGGAAGTTGCCCAAAGTGATTCACAGTCAGTGGTCCAACGGTGTTGGAGCGGTGAACCACGGCGTCCAACGGAACCAGCGGCCCCAGGGACGACCGGATGTAGAGTTTCGACAATGCCGACGGGTTGCGCTGGTATTGCGGCTCCACCTCGGCGATTACCGAATACTCGTTAGCCGGCGTATAGATTGTGGAAACCTGTCGTGAGCCATAGGCCGTGTACAAGGCGTCCTCGATTTGCTGCGCCGTCACGCCTAGTTGGAGTGCACGGTCGCGATCGATATCCACCTTGATCTGAGGGCTCGCGATCTGCAGGTCAGTATTCACATCCAGAAATCCAGGCAGGGCGCGCATCCGGGCAGCTAGTTGAGGCGCCCAGGTGTAAATCTCGTTGAGATTGGCGCTCTGCAGCGTCATCTGATACACGCTATTGCTGAATTGACCGCTGATGGTAATGGGCGGGGGATTCTGCAAAAACGCCATGATTCCCGGTATGCTGAACAGCTTGGGACGCACATCTTCCAGAATCTGGTCGACGGAGAGAGGGCGTTCCGAGCGCGGCTTCAACGTCATGAAAACCACTCCCGAGTTTCCAGCCGGAACAAAAGCGCCAACCTCCGTGGCGTAGGGGTATTGCTGCAGAACCGACATCACGGCGCGCTGGTGCTTCACCATGGAATCGAACGAAATGTCCTGGCCGGCCAAAGTGAATCCGAAAAGGAAGCCACTGTCCTGGCTGGGAATAAATCCGGTCGGCATGGTGAAAAACAGAGCCAGCGTTCCGCCCAGCAAGGCAAACGCGAAAACGATGGTCGCGAACTGGTGGCGAAGCACGGTTTTGAGCGTGTACTCGTAAGCGTGCGCCATGCCCTGGAATCCGGCTTCGAGGCCGCGATACAGCCGGCCATGCCGCGCTTTGTGATCGATGCGCAGAAAGCGGCTGCCCAGCATCGGAGTCAAGCTCAGTGAAATGAAGCCGGAGATCAGAATTGCAATGGTGATGGTTACGGAGAATTCGTGCAGCAGACGGCCCACAATGCCGCCCATGAACAAGACCGGGATGAACACCGCCACCAGGGACACGGTCATGGATATAATCGTGAACCCGATTTCGCGAGACGCCAGCAGCGCCGCTTCCATGCGCGAATGGCCGAGTTCCATATGCCGCACGATATTTTCGAGCATGACAATGGCGTCGTCCACCACAAATCCCACCGAAAGCGTCAGAGCCATCAACGAAAGATTGTTGAGGCTATAACCGAGCAGATACATGGCGGCGAACGTGCCGATGATCGACAAAGGCACTACAGCGCCGGGAATCACGGTAGCGGAGACGTTGCGGAGAAACAGGAAAATGACCATCACTACCAGGCACACGGTCAGCACCAGAGTAAACTCCACATCGCGGATGGATTTGCGGATGGATTGCGAGGCATCGAACGCCACGCTCAGATGCACCGTGGGAGGGATCTCCTTCCGGAATACCGGTAGAAGCTTCATGACGTTGTCGACCACTTGGACCGTGTTCGTGCCGGGCTGCCGGTTTACGGCTAGCATGACGCACTGTTTCCCGTTGCTCCAAGCGACAGTCTTATCGTTCTCGACGCCGTCCAGAACTCGCGCCAGCTGCTCTAATCGCACCGGATTGCCATTGCGGTAGGCCACAATCAACGGCCGGTACGCGGCGGCGTTCATCAACTGCCCGCTGGATTGAACCGTGAACGCTTGCTTTTCCCCATAGAGTTTGCCGGTGGGCAGATTGACGTTGCTCTGCTCGATGGCACGTTGCACTTCGTCGATGCCGAGGTTGCGAGCCGTCAGCGCGTCGGGATCCACTTGCACACGGACCGCGTATTTCTGGGTGCCGAACACTTGCACGCGAGAGACGCCGCTGACCATCGAGATGCGCTGTGCGAGCAGCGTCTCGCCGTACTCATCCACGGTATAGAGCGGCAGCGTATCGGAACTAAGCGCCATGTAAAGGATGGGCTGCTCGGCAGGATTGACCTTCTGATAGGATGGCGGCCTGGGCATGTTGGGCGGAAGCTGCGAGCCGGCCTTGGTCATGGCTGCCTGCACGTCCTGCGCCGCGGCGTCAATGCTGCGATCCAGCGTGAATTGGACCGTGACTGTTGTAGTTCCTTGCGAGTTGGTGGAACTCATGTTGTCCACGCCGGAGATAGTGGAAAACTCACGCTCGAGCGGGGTTGCCACCGACGATGCCATGGTTTCCGGATTCGCTCCCGGAAGCGACGCAGTGACTTGAATGGTCGGATAATCCACGCTGGGAAGCGCGGCCACCGGCAAGGCGCGATAGCCCACAATTCCAAACAACAGAACCGCGAACATGACCAGCGCGGTCATTATCGGCCGCTCGATGAAGAGCCTGGAGACGTTCATGGTTTAGCTGCCTTTCGCTTCGAGCTTGTCTGCCGGTACGGGTCTCACATGAGCCCCGGGGTACAAAAGCAGCTGCCCGTCTGTAACCACGGTCTCGCCCGCGGCGACACCCTTCTCGATTACAATCCTGCGATCCAGCGTTGGCCCAACCGTTACCGGCCTCAGCTCCACGCCCTTGTCCGCTTTGACGACGTAGACGAACTGCCCTTGCTGACCCGCTTGCACCGCTTCCGCAGGCACAAGCGTGACATTCTTCAGTGTGTCGAGCGTCAGCGCTACGTTGACCAACTGCCCCGGCCACAGGATGCGTTCCTGGTTGTCAAAAGTGGCCTTCAGGCGAATGGTTCCCGTGGTGTTGTCGACGGTGTTGTCGATGACGGACAGAAATCCGCGAGCGGTCTTGTGCGTGTCCTCCTGCAAGGAGACCTGAACCGGAAGCTTGCGATCGCCGCTGTTCTTGCGGATATCGCCCAGGTATTGCTCCGGAACGCCAAAACTCACGAAGATTGGCTCAATCTGATTGATAACCACCAGTGCCACATCGCTGACTTTCACCAGATTGCCTACATGCACCAGCAGGTTGCCAGCGCGGCCGGAAATCGGCGAGCGGATCTGGCAATAAATGAGATCGAGCTTGGCTCTTTCCACCGCCGCAAGGTCTGTGTCCACGCTTGCGCGGCTGCTTTCGATGGCCGCCTGGTCGGCGCGGGCGGACTGCCGGAGACTGTCCATGTTGGTCTGCATCTGCTCGCTTTGTTCGCGCGAGGTGACACCCTCTTTGCGCAGCGATTCGTAGCGGGCGGCCAGGACCTCGGCATTCTTCAACTGCGCGTTGTCTTTGGCTAGGTTCGCTTCGGCCTGCTGCAATTGCGCGCGGTCCTTGGCGGTGGCGGCTTCGGCCTGCCGCAGCGCGTCCTGATAGGGTCGGGAATCGATCTCGATCAGCAGATCGCCTTTTTGGACGTTGCCACCCTCGGTGAAATGTACAGCCGTCAACTCGCCGGCGATTTGCGATTTGATCTGCACCGTGGCGGAGGGCTCAACGCCGCCGATAGCGTGAATCTCCTCGGGAATAGATTCTTCGGTGGCCAGTGCCACAGTGACCGGCACGGGCGGGGGCGGTCCAGCGGATTTCACTTCACGCGAGCGGCAGGCGCTGAGTAAGAGCGCAAAGAAAACGGCAATGAGTAGGATGAGTCGCAATGATAGACCTGACCCTAGTTTCGATGAGACTCGGCTAGGAGATGATTCTATTTTGCCACAGGCAGCGCAGCGTAAGAAGAATTCACAAAGTGGGGCGGACCCCCTGGTCCGCGGCCGACGCCCCCGTCGGCCTTTCGTTTATTAATCGATCACAGAGCCGGACCAGGGGGTCCGGCGCGGACGTGGGCGTCCGCCCCACGGCGATAGAACTGTAACGCCGCACAGAGCAGCATTCCAACCACAGCCATGGCCATGCCAATGAACACACTGCCAGGGCGGTAAAGCATGATCACTTCGTGGTCGCCCCTCTCCACCACTACGCCTCGAAGCAGATTGTAGGCTCGATAAATCTGCGCGGGTTTTCCGTCCACAGTTGCGCTCCAGCCGGGAAACCAGGCGTCCGCTAGAACCACCATCCCGCGACAAGGAGAGTTGACTCGCAAAACCACGGACGTCGGCCGGTAACGTGGGATGTCAACATCGCCTCCCTCGCATGTTTCGAGAGCCGGCGCCGAACCCTCCAAGATAACCGTCCGCCGCAAGTCAGTGGTAGGGTTTCTAACTGCCGCGAGCACAGCGCGATCATCTGCTACGCTGACGGCCGCGTGTACGATCCTCGCCCGTGGGAAGGCGCTGGGATCTATAAAGACCCGTAACCCGCTCTTTCCCTCAAACGCCGAAATTTGCTCGGGTCTCTTCGGATTGCGTCCGATGAAGTAATTCGTCGCGAGCAGCATCGGGAAGCGCGCTTCGCCTTGTATGTCCACAAACGGCTTCAGGCCGGCGGCGAGAGATCCGCGGAGCTCGTCAACACCGTACCAATCGCCGAAATCGAAACTGATCTCCTTATCGTCCACGTCCACCCGCGGCAGATCCTGTCGCCGCTTCAAGAAGGACGCGATGTCATCCAGCCGATGAAGCTCGCCGGCTTTTTCTATCGGTTGCTGAGCGTAATTGGTGACCTGGTTTAGCTCAAACAGGAGCAAGAAAATCACCAGCAGGCTGGCCGTGCGGCTGCTGAGCCGCGATTTGCTCCAGGCCAGCAGAATTCCGGCCAGGAATAATGCTACCAAAGCAGCTTCTGCCAGGAAAGTGTAAGCGTCGGTAGTAGGCGGACGCACATTGACGAGTACGATCAGCGATGCGTACAAAAACAGCCCGGCGAGCGAGAGAACGCGGACAGCGATCCGAAGTGACTGCAGGCTTACCTCCGAGGACCGAAGCGAGTCCAGCCCGTACGCAGCCAGCACAACGACTCCCAAATGGAAAATAGCAATTGCGACATCCGGGGAACGAGCCTTGTCGAGGGTCGGGATTAGCGCGTAAAGGACGCCATGGAAGAGACTGCGTCCCCCCAAGGCAAAAAGCAGACCAGCCAGGGCGATTGCAGAAAGCAGCCGCACCGTTCTTTCCTGCCATTTCGCTACGGCGCCCAGCAGCGCAAGGGTGACCGCAACCAGCCCGATAAAAGCCGGCCGTTGCGAACCTGGGATCACAATGTCCAGGATCGCCAGCGGATGGAGCGAAAACTGATGGTGCACGCTGTAGGGCACGGTCTCGTCCCAGGAAACCGGAGACGGTGCATTCACCCAGCGCAAAGACAGCTTTCCCAGCTCTTGGGCCGGAATGATCTGCGCCGCGGCGATCAGCACGAAGCAACCAGCGAATGCGGCTGCCGCAATTAGTTTCCGCGCCGGCGCGCTGCGGGACGCCGTGAAGTAGTAGATCCAAAGACCAATCATCAACAGACCGAAGAATAGAGGAACATTGTGGTGGCCACCGAGAAAGGAAGCACCCAGCAATGCGCCTGAAGCGGCTGCATTCGCCACTGTGTTCTCCGAACGCAGGACGCGCAGAAAGAACATAAGAATCAGGGGCAGCAGTAAGGCGCTCATCATCTTTTGCGGCCAGTGGATGGACCCCATGAATCCGCCCAAACCGAAAGCGCATCCAGCCAACACCGAGGCCATGGGCGACAGCCGAAGATCACGGCACAACATGTATCCGAAAAGTACGGCTAGGAATTGGATCAGCACCCAATACCAGTTGAGGGACACAAACTGAATGAAACCATTGTCCAGCGGCATGGAGAAGAGAACCCAGTTGAGAGGATTCAATGTGCCCGGCTGCACTTGGCCAACCAGCGGCACTCCAGCTTGCTGGTGTGTGTCCCACAATGGAAAATGCCCGGTGTGCCACTGGGCCGCTTGAACCTGGAGCCACGGAGCCACCTGGTTGATGTTGTCTCCCTCGTCGAGCCAGGTGTATTGCGTAGTCAGTACGAGCTTCCACGAAAACGCCACCGTGATCGAGAAGAGCAACGCGGGAATCCAAAGGTTGCTGGCGAGCCGGGACACAGAAGGGCGATTATAGCCCACGGACACACCGGTCAGGTGAGTTAGAATCGAATTTGGGCGCTGGTGCTACTCCGTTCACCAAGTTGGTTTCTCTTGCTTTCCCTTGCGGGCTTCTCCGCGTTGTCCGCGCAGCCCGAGAGGATCGTAGTCGATAGCGTTGCCGATCTTCAAGCCTGTGTGGATCGGCCAGCCGGCTCACCGCTAGTCTGTGCATTGCGCAGCTCGCCATCACCGTATGCTATTTCCGGCGCCACATTGACCATTCGCCGCTCCGACACCACGGTTGAGGGAGCAGTGGAGCCCGGTCAGGACCCGCCTACGTTGAAGCGCATGGATCCCGAGCTGAAGAAAATGATCCTGGTTCATAAGTTCGCTTCCAACGTCACAATACGGAATCTGCAAATTGATGGCAATAGTTCAATTGTCCCGGGGAACGGAATCCAAGACCTATCGGTGGAGGGAAGTAACGTTACAGTGGCCGACAACTATTTCGTTGATTCGGCTTCTCTCAGTATGTTCTTCAATGGACCGCACTTTGTGCTCCGCCACAACACCTTCGGCAAACTGATGGCAGGTGGAGTCGTTCATGCGGCGAATGGAGTGCGGCCCAGCCGAACCGCAATCCTGTGTTGGGGACCAAACGCCACTCAGTTCACAATCGAATCCAACAGCGTTTCGGATTACAACGGCGCCATTAACGTCAACGATGTCCCCAACGGAACGGATCCCGCTCAAGCCAGCGTCATCTCGAACAACACCTTCTACCACAACTCGAGCTGTGTTCCCAATTGCGGTGGCGGCCAGGTCTACGTGTCCGGAAAAAGCACAAATGTCAAGATTACGAACAACACCTTCAACGGCGGATGGGCCGAAGCCTCCCGGAACCGGGACACGCTGCACAATTATGGCATCGAGGTGGACAAAGCGTCCTATGTTTACATCGGCTCGAATCAAATCTTCAACCATTCGATCTCCGGCATGTGGATAGGTAACGGCGCTAATCACATCACCATCGAGAATGACACCGTCTACAATAATGGACTGAACGGTGTGCAGATCGCCGGTAACGGCCGTCTGGCGCCGGTGACAGCCGTATCAATCCTAGGGCTCACGTCCCATCACAACGATCAGCAACGGAGCACCGGGGCTCCTTACCCCACCTTGCCGCGATTCTTTGGCGTCATGATCCAGGATGGCGGCGCGGGCAGGGATGTCTGCATCCAGACCGACAGCAATCTGGCTACGAATGCCAGGGGGCCCGTTTATTCGGATGGCAGCTACTCGCGCGGGGAGGCCTGCCCGCGTCCTTACAACTAGCCTATTGCGGCTTGTCCACCACTTCGATGGTCCGAACCGCCAATCCAAGGTCGCGCTGATCCGCACCAACACGCACTGTTCTATCCACATGAACCACGACGTCGATCTCTTTCTTGTCTGGTGCTGCGTGGACGGGAGCGGTAATAACAACCGCCTGATTGCAGTCGCGAATCGTCAAACGCGGGCCTGTCTCGCCATCTATGGTCAACCACGCGAGTAGCGGCTGAGCTGCAACTTGAACAGGAGCACAAAACGCCTCCACATGAACTTCGCCTTCGCCACCCTTGGGTGTGCCCAAGCGAACCGAAGCCTCTTTCGGCATCCACCGGAAGTCTCCTTCTGAGCCATACCAGGAGGGCCCCAGAAGCGATTCTACGAGCGGATGACCAACCTCGATCCGCCGCGGGATCGCCCCTTCCACAGCAGTCGCCTTAAAGACGTTCGTGATATCGCGCAGGCGGCCGTCCTCCACGGCGAAAACCAGCGCCCTTTGCTGGGACAACGCAACACGCTCTTCGCTTTCGGGTAGAGTGTAATCCGCAATATTGCCGAGCTCCGGGTAAGGAGTCATCTTGCGCGCGCTTTCGGGAGTTAAATAAACATCCGTCGCTCCAATTAGACGAAACGGGTGATTGTAAACTCCCAGCCAGAATACCGGTTCGCTCACCCCATCCAGGAGAATTATCTTTCCCGGATCGCGATCGTGGACGGTCTGGACACCCAATACTAACCGCTTCAATGGAACACTGCGCGCCCAAAGCTCCTGGGATGCTCTCCGAGCAGTCGGGATTTGAAAAGCGAGATAAACACCCATCAGCCCGAAGGTGGCAGCCCGAGCGATAGCGCCGCTCCTCAAACTGACCGTCGCTGCCCACGCTCCAAATAGAGCGAGCCCGATAGCTGGCACCATCACGTAGTAGTCAGTGATGTGACTGTGAATGGCGAGGAAGGGTGCTAGCGCGATAAGAAACCAACCCAGGCAAAAGACTGGAATCCGATCACCGCGCAACGCTCTCCATCCGGCGAAACCTAATACGCCTAGAGTAAGAACCAGCGTGACCGGAAGTGCGATAGGCTGGACCCATGAGAAATATTCGGCAGCGGCGCTCGGCCCTAATGCAACTCCCCAGTAGCTCGCCAATGTTCCCAGCGTGGAGAGGCCTGCGCTCAGCGCGTAGAACGCTTCGTTCTTTGGCTTGATTTTCACGGCGAAGAAGACGATCGTGAAGGCCGCTGATGGGATCAACAGCAATACCGTTTGACGCATCAGCTTACGCGCGAAGCAGGCGACATAAAGGATCGCAATAAACGGATAAACCACATTGATTTCCAGAATTCCGAAGCCGAACAAGAACATGGCCCATTGCAGAACGTTAAAGCGCCGTTCATTTATTTCCACGTAGCGGATCAGAGCATAAAACGCCAGCAAGAAGACGCCACTGCAGAGTATTTCGTTATACGCGCAGGTCCAAGTCAAGGGCATCGCCAGTGCGCTGTTGGCAACCCAAAGAATCGGCGCAACGAAGGCAGCCACCAACGACCGGCACAGTCGCTTAGCCACCACCGCCAACAGTGCAATAACAGCCAATTGGGTAACATAGACGGCAATCCGGTAGGGCAGCGCATGGATGCCAAACAACCAAGAGAAGCCCATGAAAAAGGCTCTCTCACTGAAAGGTCGAATGCTTCCTCCAGCCAGTGGGGCAAACATCGCATACCAAAACTGTGACCAATTGTGTACGTGACTCCGCAGCCCCAGCCAGGCGAAGTCATCCGCCTGGAACCACGCGCGGAGCGTGTATTTATACAGAATCGTGCAGAAGAGCATCCCACTGAACGCCGCTATCCAGATGCCCAGGGCATACCGCTTCGTCGATTTGTTCATCGTGGTCAATGCGAATTGTAGCGCACGCACTCGTGCGTGCCGTGTTCGCACCCCTGCGAACACAAGTCTCTGCTTCAAGGCGTTCACACGAGTGTGAACGCGGCACGCAGGA
>Ga0182024_10020398_pt1 | contig 12111 bp, 12 predicted proteins | sample P32metaG_FD_120480 | JGI IMG/M metagenome (GOLD analysis project Ga0182024, IMG submission 120480) | Permafrost microbial communities from Stordalen Mire, Sweden - P3-2 metaG (Illumina Assembly) | ecosystem: Environmental > Terrestrial > Soil > Wetlands > Permafrost | place: Sweden: Stordalen...
ACCGTGGTTCCAGTGGTCGAGCGAGCGAAGAACATTCTGTCCCGGAGTATCGTGGCCGGCAAGGAACCAGAGGTTCTCAATGCCCAGGGAAGCGAGGGCGCGGCGAGCTTCGAGAATGCGCAGCTGGCCGAGCGCCGCGCCGGCCTCGTTGCCCACGTCGTTGCCGCCGCCATCGCCGCTGGTGCAATAAATGAAAGCCACGCGTTTGTGCTCGTCGAGCGCGATGCGAGCAAGATAACCGCCGATGAGCACATCGTCGTCAGGATGGGCAACGATGACCAGCACATCGGCTTTGTAACGGTCATCGGGCGGAAGCAGCGCCGGAGCCAGGGGTGACGCGGCAGGGGATTGCGCCGTGGCCGGGGCGGCCATCAGGAAGCAGAAAAGGAATACGGGAATCAGATGTTGCATTGCGGTTCTTGCTCCTTGATTGCAAAATGCGGATTGCAAATAGCGGATTGCACATGGGGGTTGCGCAGCGTTGCGGTCAAAATGCGGGAGGATCGCCGGCGGGTGCGGGGTCGGTCGCGACAGGTTCGACGAGCTCTGCTGTGGGAAGAATGCGTGCGGTTGCGGGCGGCGGATTTTCTTGTGCGGAGAAGGCTGGCGCCGGCCAGGGTTGAGTCTGGGGTTGCGTTAGTGGAGGGACGACCAGGCCGGCTTTCAGCATCATCAACTCGATATCGAAGGCTTCCTGGCGGATGCGCTGGTCGTAATAGAAGAGGATAAGAGCGATGCCGGTGATGGGGCGGGTGAGCGCCCGGACGGCAAAGCCGGCGCCATAGACGGCGAGCATGAGCAGCATCCCGGTTGTCTGGAGATGCTGCGGGGTGTTTGCGCCGGGCATCAATTCCACGAGAATGGAGAGCGGAACGACGATGGCCATGGATAGGATGAAGTTGAGAACCATGCCGAGCAGCAGGAGCACCAGGATGCGGCCCTTTGTGCCCCTGGTGAGCGAGGCGCTGCGGCGGAGTGCGTCCCAGGCGCTGACCTGTTCGACGACGGTGGCGGGGAAAGCAAGCGAGACGCGGATGGCCATCCAGAAGCCGTAGGTGACGAGGCCGGCGACGGCGAGAATGATGGCCAATACCAGGAGCGCACCCGCGCCGGCAGAACCGGCCCCCAGGGCCGCGAGAACGGTGGAGAACATGACCATGACAAACCAGGCGGAAAAGGGGACGATCCAGATGACGACGATCTCGAAGACGTAGAGGCCGATGGCGCGCCAGCCGCGCGGCCAGACGGCCCGGTAGGAGTCGCGAATGCCGATGGGCTGGCCGAGAAAGGCGCGGCCGGCGGCGTGGCTCATGGCGGCCATGGCCAGCGCGGTTACAGCGAGCAAAGTGGGCAGAGCGAGCAGAAACACGCCCCCCACGAGAAGAGCCACGACTACGCCCGCGAACACCGACGAGGGGCTGTTCAGCGGGCCCACACGCAGTGCGAGCAGAGCCACAATGCCCACGAAAGCCAACAGCAAAGCGGTGGGAAGCGCTGCGATTCCGAAAAAGACGAGGAAGCGGGAGCGGTAAATCTGGGCAGTGCGGTCGAGAATCTCGCTCAGGGTCGAAGGATGGAGTGGCTCATCCATTTGGGCCTTCCGGCGGGGGACCTTCGGGCGGTGGCTGCGACCGGGTCAAGCCGGCGGCCGGTTGGGATGTTTGAGGCTCCGCAGGAGCGGACGGCTCCGCAGGAGCGGACGGCTCCGTCGCAGCGGACGGCGCGAATTCCGGAAGGGGCTCCCAGACGCCGGTCTCAGGCAGGATTGCGACCGGCGGAGTCTCGACAACAGGGGCGGGCGCGGTCATGCCGGCGGCTTCCATCATCCATTCGATGTCGAAACCTTCCTTGCGCATGCGTTGGTCGTAGTAGAAGAGGGTGAGACCGGTGGCATACATGGGACCGATGAAGGTGTTGGTGAGAAAGCCGACAATCTGCTGCACGATCTGCATCCAAACCGGAATTTCAGCGCGATGCTTGGCGGCGGCGAACATGGCCACGATGAAAAAGAGCTGAGAGATGGTCACCAGCCCGATTTCGATGACGAAGATCAGCAACAGCAGAACGAAGATGCGCCCGCGCGACCCCTTGCTGAGCTCGATGCTGCGGCGGATGGCCGGGCGGGCCTTGAGGTCTTCAATGACTGAGGCGGGAATGGCCAGGGAGTAGCGCAGGGCCATGATAACGGCATAGATCATTGCGCCCAATGCGAGCAGGCTGAAGGCGGCTGTAACCAGCAGGAAGACGATCATGGCCTGGGGATTGGCGTTGGCGCCGCCCGCGCCGAAGAGAGCGTGCGGGCGCGCGTATGCAAAAAGGAACACGAAATAGCCGATGAAGAGAAAAATGAACGGGATGTAGATGAGAAAGGCGACGATGGTCATGAGCCACAGGTAGCGTCCCAGCCGGGGTAGGGTGCTGGCATAGGCGCCGCGAATGGTGGCGCGCTGGCCGAGGTTGACCCAGGCCACGGCGCGGTTGTTGGCGGCCACGGCTGCGCCGGCAAAGATGAACATAAGCGGCAGAATGATCAGCAGGAAGCCCAGGGTGAACCACGGCAGTTGCTTTGCCATGTGCAGATGGAGCAGGACCTGTTGCATTCCGATCTGTCCCAGGTTGAGCAGCAGCAGAACGCCGGAATAGATGCCGGCGATGCCCGCGAAGAGCACAAAGTTGGTGCGGTAAAGCTGGGCCGTACGGTCCAGGATCTCGCCCAGAGTCATGGGGCGAAGGTCGGTTTGCATTCCAGGCTCCTCGTAAACGGCTTGTTATCGCTTGGCGGGATGTTAGCACAGCGAGAAAATCGTCCGCCGCATAAGTTAGTGGTGAGTTGTCCCCTATTTATCAACAAATAACTCTTGCGGGAACTGTGCGGTAAACTGGTGTCCCGTGCGATGAACGAGTCACGCCCCTCTGTGAACGATTTGGCGAAAGCCTGCGCCCACTCGGCCGATGCCGCGGAGTGGGCAGAATTTGTGCGCCGTTGCATGCCGCTGACTTCGCTGGTGGCGCTGCGCATCAGCCGCATGTGGGTGAGAGATGCATCGCCTGCAACGGTAGACGATATTGTGCAGGAAGTGTTTCTGAAACTGTGCGAGCAGGAGCGGCGGATTCTGCGCGATTTCGAGCCGCGCGGAGAGGATTCGTTCCTGGGCTTGCTGCGCATGGTTTCGGCCTCGGTGGCCAACGATTATTTCCGTCGCATTTACTCGACCAAGAGGGGTGGCAAAGTGGTAACCATGCCTCTGGGGGACGATGATGCGCATGTGCCGATGGACGGGGCGGGTCCGGCGGCGCGAATGCAGCAGTCGGCGCTCTTGGGGGAACTGGACGAGAAACTTCGCTCAGCGCCGGGCACGATTTCCGAGCGAGACCGGGCGCTGTTCTGGCTTTACTACCGGCAAGGGTATACGGCGGAAGAGATTGCACGGCTTTCCGCGGCCGGGCTGACGGCCAAGGGAGTGGAAAGTGCGCTGCGCCGCGTGACGGTGTGGCTGCGCGACGAGGTGGGAAACAAAGGACCTGGACTCCAGCCTCGATCCGGCTAGGCTGTAAAACGTTTTTGTGAAAGGAATGTCTTCCGCGAACCCGTTAAATAGAGTGCAGACATGAATGAAGATTTCAATCCGGGCAAGGCTCCAGAGAATCCTCCAGCTGAGGGAGGCAATCGATTATCCAGCGCACTGGAGGAACTGATTCAAGGGCGGCTATCCCGCGCGGGCAGTCCGTCTGCGGAGCAGATGGACCGCGAAAGCGAAAGGCGGAAGGCTGTCGCGGCAAAGCCGTGCCCGGAGCCGGGCGAGTGGGCGCTGCTGCTTGGCGATGAGCCGCTTCCGGCGCATTCGGATAAAGTGATCGCATTGCTGGCCCATGCAGCCGGCTGCGGGGTGTGTGCGGAGCGGCTGCGCACGCTGGCCGGGGATATATCGCCGGAAGAGAGCGCCTTCCTTGCGGAACTGACTTTGGCGTCAGCCCAGGGTCAGCGTAAGCTGGCCGCGGAACTGGCGCGGACGCCACGGCTGTCTGGTTCCCGACGAGCGCCGAAGCTCTACCTGTGGACCGGGGCGGGGCTGGCGGCTTCGCTGCTGATTTCGGTGGGACTGGTTTCCTGGTGGCGGATGGCCAACAACCCGGAGCGGATGCTGGCCGAGGCGTACACGCACCGGCGCATCTTCGATCTGCGCATGCCGGGCGCGGGCTTCGCCGAGGTGACGCCGCAGATGCATTTGCGCGGCGGGTCACCTGCAAACGGATCGGCGGACCGTGAATCACGCAGGCTGCCGGAAGCGCGCGCCCGCATTGAACGCCACCTTGAGGCCGCGCCGGAGGACGCGCACTGGCTGCAGTTGGAAGCCCGCTCCGACATTCTGGAGGAGAAGTTCGATCCGGCCATCGAAATTCTGGATCGCCTTGTGGCTGCGGGACCGGTGACCTCGAGCCTGTTACTGGATGACGCGTCAGCCTACTTCCAGCGCGGGACGGCGACGGGGAGCGAAAACGATCGCGCCACGGCGCTCGACGACTTGCGCCGCGCCGATGAGCTGGCTCCGGGCGATCCGGTTGTGCTCTTCAATGAAGCGGTGGCGATGGAAGACCGTGGCCAGGTGATGAATGCAGTGGAAACCTGGAACCGCTATCTGCGCTTCGAGCGCGATCCGCTGTGGCTGGCGGAAGGCCGGCGCCGCTTGCAGGCGCTGGAGCAGAAGCTGAACCAATTGAAGACGCATCAGAGCCGGATGGAGCAGCACCTGGCTTCGCCCGCGACCATGCAGGCGCTCGCTCAGGACTCCGCGGCGCGGCAGTCGCTGGTGGGTGATCTGCGCTACCGGCATCCGTAATACTGGGCGGGGTTGTGCGCTTCAGGCTTAGGCACTTCCGACCTGAGCGCAATCTTTCACGCTGGCAAATAGATTAAGCGCTTCGGTGGAGGATCAGTTTGAAGAGGCATTCACTCGGGGGCTAAAGCCCATGTCATTTTTGGCTGCTTTATGTACGGGCTGAAGCCCGTACCCTTCACCTGAAGCCCGTACCCTTCGATCCGGCCTGCAATCCGCACGCTTCAAATTGACCCAATGCCAGCGCTTCAATTGGTTCTGATCTCAGGCGAACTGGTCGAGGCTGAAGCCGAGCTGGTAGGTTTCGCCGTGAGCGAGCAGGTCGTCCCAGGTCACTTCGCGACGGGTGAGCCCGGCCATGCGGCCCAACATGCAGCTGAGTGCGGTTTCAACTCCGGCGGCAACCTGGTTGTGGCTGTTGCCGGAGGTGATGCTTTCGATGAACGTGCGCTCCTTGTCGCGATCGGCAAAGGCCAGGTTGTCGCTGAAGGCGCCGTTGGCGGCGAACTTGCCGGTTCCAGAAGCAGGCGCGGGCGTGGTTGAAGCTGGGTCCTGCCAGGCCCAGGCCTGCGCGCCCGTGATCTGCACCGGGCCGGAGTAGGGCACTGTGGCCGAGCCGTTGGCGCCGAAGAATTTGAGACCGGCGTCGAACGCGTTGTCAGCGCCGAACTGCGTCGACGAGAACGAGAGGTGGACGTTATCGGGGTAAGTGAAGTCGACCTGGTAGTTGTCCCAGCAGTCGCCGAAATGGGTGAGGATGTTGCGGCCTCCGGTGGCTGTGGCGGAAAGCGGATGGGCGCCGAGAAGCCAGTTGCAGAGGTCGATGATGTGAATGTTCTGCTCGACCAGGATGTCGCCGGAGAGAGCGCGATCCCAAAGCCAGTTGCGCAGGCGGTATTCGCCGGGTGACGGACCGGTGGGCTTCTTTTCGGTTGATGCGGGGGCGTTGTAGTTAGCGGCGACGGCGGCGATCTTGCCCAAAGCGCCAGCCTGGATGCGTTGCGCGATGGCGGCCAGCGGCGGCGCGCTGCGGCACTGGAAGCCGACGTCGACGCTCTGCGTTGACTTGACGCGCTTGCCGATTTCGAGCGCGTGCTTCGCCTGATGGATGTCGATGCCGACAGGCTTTTCGCAGTAGACATGCTTGCCGGATGCGACCGCGGTTTCAAGGTGCTGGACGTGGAAGAAAGGCGGCGTGGAGATCTGGATCAGGTCGATGTCGGCCGAAGCGAGCTGCTCGAAGGCGTGCGGGCCGTGGAAGAGGAGCTTGGCGTCGATGGGCGCGCGGCCGAGACTCGCGTTGAGCTGGTCGAAGTGGCTGCGGCCGAGCTCCAGCTTATCGGGGAAGAGATCGGCGAGGGCCACGACCTGGGCCGTGGTGCTCTTTGAGAAAGATTCCGCAACAGAAGTGCCCCGGTTGCCGCAGCCCAGCAGGCCGTGGCGCACGGCGGAGTTGGCTGCATAGCCGAAGGCGGTGAGCGGTTTGAGCAACGTGAAGCCGGCAGCGGCTGCCGCTCCGGTCTGGATGAGTTCGCGACGGTCCATTTCCTGGTTTCCCCTTGCCGAAGAGTTTAACTTGTCGGATGCTCTTGACACACGCGCCAGATAATCTTGGGCGGTCCATTGGAAATGGTTCAATTTGTCGATGGCGAGCCGGGAAGGCACGGCGGGCCGCGGAACAGGGAAAATAATTGAAGGGAATCTCTGCTTCTCTATTCCTTGAACGGCACATCTACTTCCGCATAGCTGCCGGGTTGCGCCGCGTTCACGGCTGCCGCGATGTTTTCCACAGCCAGTTTCACCATGGGCCATTGGGAATGTTCAAGCACCACGAGCGCAATTTTGCGACCCTTCAAATTCTGCTGATACCGGATGTTGGTGGTCACCATGACCTCGAAACCGGCTTGCTCTGCCGCGTCGATCAGCTCGCCGTTGGCGAGTTCCTCCCATCCGCGCGACCGTGCTTCCTCCACGGAATGGCCGACGAGGAATCGCGAAAGGCCGCGTGGAGTGCCGTTATCGAAGAGGGTTAGCATCCGGGTCTCGGACTATGCGTAGGTCGGGTCCTTATCGAGGGAGCGCGTCACGAACGCCATGAGGCTGTCGATCTGCTCACGCGTCACCGGGAACTGCTCCATGACTTCTTCAATGCTCATGCCTGATTCCAGGTTTTCAAACAGAACCTTGACAGGCGTTCGGGTACCCTTTAGCACCCATGCGCCGCTGACTCTGCCGGGGATGCTTTCGACCGCGGGGCATTGGGACCAATCAAGTGTTGCCATGTTCTGACCCGCCTCTTCATCGTAATCTTGGCCACGGCTGTATGCCAGTTCCGCGCGGAGAAAATCCAAGGCGGTGGGGGGCTTGCTGCGATCAGGCGAGGACTTCGTGGAGGATTCTTTCGAGGTAGATCTTTTCCTGGCGGACGTCTTCTATCTGTTGGGGGCCGCTGGTTTCGCGCTCGATGGTGATGGCGCCCGTGTACCCCAGCCGATGCAGCCTGATGAAGACCTGCTTGAAGTCAACCAGGCCCTTGCCGATGAGGACTTCTTCGCCGAGCTCGCTGGGGTCGGTGGGCCAGCGGCCGTCCTTAGCGTGGACGCTGCGGACATGCGTGCCGATGATGTCGACCGCGTCGACCGGATTGGCCTTGCCGTAGAGGATGAGGTTGGCGGTGTCGAGGCCGACGGCGAGATTGGGCAGGTCCACGTCGCGGATCATGCGCGACATGGTGGTGGGCGTCTCCTGGCCGGTCTCCATGAGGAAGTACTGACCGTTCGACTGGCAGTGCCGGGCGACGGCGCGGATGGCTTCGACGGCGCCGGGATAAAGCGGGTCGGCTGGATCTTCGGGAATGAAACCGCAGTGGGTCTGAACTTGAGATATGCCGAGAATTTTAGCGAAATCGGACGCCTGGCGCAGGGCGTCGATGCGGGCGGCGCGGGTGGATGGAGGAACCAGGCCGATGGTGGCCGGGCCGCGCAGGAAGTTCCACACCAGAGGCTGGGGGCCGACGACTTCAACCGTAGTGGCGACGAGCGAGTATTTCGAGAGCAACTCGCCGAACTGATTGGCAACCTCGGGCGTGAAGCCGTTGATGTAGCCGTCGAGCGAGAGGAAACAGTTGTTGAAGCCGATGTCGTGAACTCGGCGGAAGGTGGCTTCGGGAGCGCCGAAGGGGCTGACGATCAGGCCCAGGTCCATCGGCTTGAGCGCGGTGGGTGCGGCGAACGATGCCGCCGGAGCGATCGCGTCAGCGATGAGGGCTGCGGATGATACGCCGAGGAACGTTCTGCGGTCCATGGAATGTCCTTTCCTGACCGAACGCTGGGAACGCAATCTCCCTTTTTAGCACAGATGGCCAGAGAGCGGCTGCGGCTTCACAAGCCTGCGACTGTCCTATTGCTGGTTCACGATCTTGGACCCCTCGGGGATGGGGACGACAAACTGGTCGTCGGGAAGATTTTGATTCTCCTTCACGTCTTCGATGGTGAGGACGATCTGAATCTCCTCAAGCGGACGTTTGATGGTCACCGTGGAGGGGAATTTGCCGCCTTCGAAGTCCTGGTAGCCCTGGTAGAAGACCTGGGTTTCCAGGTTACCCTCGTTGTCGTATATGTCCTGTTGATAAGGCTGCAGATCGTCTCGATGGAAAGTCACAACGCGCAACGGCGTCAACTGCTGGCTGCTGGATTTGCGGCGGCTGATGGTGAGTACGTATTCGGGGACGGTGAACAAGTGCTTCCGGGCGGCGTCCTCCACCGTTTCCGAGTCCGATACCCTGGAGTACAAATCGTCCGCATCGAGTCCGCGCACCAGCATGGCATCAAAGAAGAACCCCGGCCGCAGGTTTTCCCAGGTGTTCTTCGACTTTACCTTCGCCGGGCCGCAACCCTTGATAACTTTGTCCTCGCGCGGCATGGACAAGGTGAAGCAGTTGCCGTCGCTGGCCATGTCGAAGACGCGGATGCCGATCATCTGCCCCACCACGCGCAGCATTTCAGGTTTCCGCATCAGGATATGTCCTTCGACAGAGGGGTAGTCCGTTGCCACGCCCTCCCTGCTTTTGGAGACGCTGGCGCGAAACTCGACCTTGGCGGTCAGGGTGTTGATGGCCGCCCAACGATGATTGAGGCGGTCAACCAGCTCCTCGGGGGTGAGGTATTGGGTAATCTCCGGCGCCTTGGGCACGGGTAGCTTGCGGGTGGTGGGAAACAGTGAGCAACCGGTAAGCAGGAGTGGAAGAAAAAGCGCCGCGATAGAAGCGAGACGCGTAGAAGCAACGCGAGGGGAAGGGAGCGGGCGGGTTGCCTTCATTGGCCACCCGCCTTCTTGACGGCATGGCGGTAACCGGCCACGTTGCGGTTTTGCTCTTCAAGGGAGCTCGAAAACAGCGAACGTCCCTGGGGATTGGATCCGGCGGCCACGAAGTAGAGATAATTTGTGTTGGCCGGCTCCATGGCGGCGCGCAGAGACCGGGCGCCGGGATTGGCGATGGGGCCGGGGGGCAATCCTTTGTGCAGATATGTGTTGTAGGCGGTGTCGCGGCTCAGGTCGCTCTGATAGATGGCGCCGCGCCAGCGGCCATCGAGCTCCAGGCCGTAGATGACGGCCGGGTCGGTCATCAGGGGCATTCCTTTTGCCAGGCGGTTCTCCAGGACGCTGGCCACCAGCGGGCGCTCCGCGTCCACGGCCGTCTCGCGTTCTACCAACGAAGCCACCGTGACCACGGTATGCACATCGGCCTTCAATCCCAGCCGCTCGGCTTCGCTGCGAAATTGGTGCACCATGGTGGCGCAGATCTGTTCCGGGGTCGTTTTGCGGGCCAGATAGTACGTGTCCGGAAAGAGATAGCCCTCCAGGCTTTTTGCTGCGGGGTCCAGATCCGCCACTAGATTGGTGTGCTGCGCGGCCGCGGCAAGGAAGTCCTGGTGCGGGCCGAAGCCGGCCTGCTCTAGCCGTGCAGCGATCTCAAAGAGATTTGCGCCTTCCGGAATGGTCACCGTCCTGGTAAAAACGTCTCCACGCGCAATCCGCGCGTAGACTTCAATGGCCGAGGCCGGATGATCGAACCGGTACTCGCCGGCCTGGAGCGTGCCGCGCTTCCACATCCTGATCAGATCGATGGCAAACTGGCTGCGCACTACACCCGCCGCCTCAAGTTGCCGGCCGATGCGGGGTGTGGATGAGCCCGGGGCAAGCTCGACAAAAGTTTCCGATGATGGCCCGAAAGGGGTCAAGATGAGCCAGGCTGCTGCCCCGGCCGCAGCAAGCGTCAGGAGAAAAGCCGTCAGCAGGATTGCAGCCGCGCTCGACTTTTTCTTCTTTCTGCTCTTGCGTTTGCCGCCTACCATCCTGTGGCTGTTAACCCTTCACTCATTTAAGACGCGGGGACCCCCTGTGAGGATTCTCTACCTTTGATTGTATCGGGTCGAAGCGCCGACGGTTGTCCGATCGGAATCAGGGCATACGTCATTCCTGATACAGAGATCCCTCCATGCGGCAGGTCAGTCGCACAGTTCCAAAGAAGCGCTTGAAACTAACCTATTCAGCTTGGTCCCGTCCCAACGGTTTGGGGAACTGCATCCCATTGGCTCACGCAGAATCCAGGGCTTGCTTGGCACCAGGAATCCGAATGAGGAACGAATGTTTCCCACGAGAAGATTGCTCTCCCTGTTCATGCTGTCCGGTGCGCTGGCCTGGTCCCAGGCCGAACCGTCCCACCCGGCTCCCAAAGTCGGAGTGGATGTCTTCGGCGGTTATGTTTTTGGATCAGGCAACTCCAACCAGCTGGGCGGCGGGGTGCTCGCAGGAATGGACATGGACAAGATTTACAAACGAATCGGGTTGACCGTCGAATTCGACCGAACCAGCGCTTCAAGCCCGCCTTCCCCGGTTAACGCTACATCGGAAATAAATGTGCTCGTGGGGCCGCGCTTTTCACTGCCATTGTCCAGTTCTTCCCGAGTTGTGCCTTTCGCCGATGCTTTGATCGGCAGCGACACTTTTCATAACGCGGGCCAGGCTTATACCTGGCAATTCAACAACCACACGTCGTTGGCATGGGCTTTCGATGGAGGGCTCGATATTCCTCTCAGCAAGCACTTTGCCGTGCGCGGACAGGGAGGGTATCTGGGCACCTCGCTTGCCGGCAGCACGTATGGCGGACCGGCGGGGAGCACATTTGCAGGACGTGCACGCGTTGCTGGCGCTGTTGTCTTTCGGTTCTGAGCAATGGTCGGGCCTTGCCGATCCCGCGCATTACTCCTCTCCTGTGTTCTGAGTCACGCCTTAGCAAAGCGTCCGTCTCGGCAGTAAGCTTAGAGCCAGGAGCAAGAGACTGGCAGCTGCCCCACAACCCCGCTATCTCGGACTGGACGTCGGCAATCGGCGCATCGGTGTGGCTGTGTCGGACGAACTGGGGCTGGCCGCGCAGCCGGTACTGACGCTCGAGCGGAGACGAACCGCACGCGGTATTTCCAGAGAAGACCTGCGCTCGCTGGCGCGGCTGGCGCGACGGTTTGGAGTGGTGGGGATTGTGGTGGGGAATCCCGTGCACCTGTCGGGAGACGCGAGCCCGCAGGCGGCCAGGACACAGGCGTTTGCGGCTGCGCTGGGAGAGTTGAGCGGGCTTCCCATCCATCTTTGGGACGAGCGGCTGACCACGCGGGAGGCGCACCAGATTCTGTACCAGGCCGGGCACGCGCGGCAGGCACACAAGCGGGTGGTGGACCAAGTCGCTGCTACGCTGATATTGCAATCGTTTCTGGACGAGGGATTAGGGATCACGGGTTAGGGATCGGAGCACGGTGGCCTTGGAGCGGCGGCTGGCTCCATCGAATCTGCGAATTAACCGATGCGAAAATCTGTCCAGGGAGCGTTGCGCAGCTCCTCAGTTGATTCCTGCTGGCAAGCGGTTTGCTAATCCCTAACCCCTAATCGCTAACCCCTGTCCTATAATGAAGAGTCAAGCTTGTCTATCTCTCAGCGGATGGAGCGTCCTCGCTCCCCGTCACGGATCACGGATGCCCGAGCACATTAAAAAGCAGCTTCTCGCTGAGATTGCCATTCTCGAGCACGAGCTAAGCCACGAGCTTCCCGCGGAGATCAAGAAGGCCGTGGCCATGGGAGACCTGTCGGAAAACGCCGAGTACCACATGGCGAAGCAGCGCCAGACCTTCGTGAATGCGCGACTGGGCCAGTTGAAGAGGCGGATGGCGGAGCTTTCGCTGGTGAACCTGACCAACATTCCGCGCGACAAGGCCGGGTTTGGATC
>Ga0182024_10020399_pt1 | contig 12111 bp, 13 predicted proteins | sample P32metaG_FD_120480 | JGI IMG/M metagenome (GOLD analysis project Ga0182024, IMG submission 120480) | Permafrost microbial communities from Stordalen Mire, Sweden - P3-2 metaG (Illumina Assembly) | ecosystem: Environmental > Terrestrial > Soil > Wetlands > Permafrost | place: Sweden: Stordalen...
CTTCACACGCGAGAGGTCGCTGGTTCGAAACCAGCCGTGCCCATGGGAAAGACCTGCAAAACAGCTATATTTACCAGATCATACTCCGGTTTGATCAGATCATTTACTCCGGTTTGATCGGCTCGTTTACTCCGGATTAGTCGGAGTTGTGCTGTAAGCGCGCGCCGAGGTTCGCCGACCATGGACGCAGCCGGTAGACGAGGAAGAGCTGCGTCAGGAGCTCGGCGTGTGCTTTGACGGTCTTCTCGTCGAGCGAGAGTTCCCGCCGAGTGCCGCGTAGTTGCGAGGCCGCTGGTGCGGGCGGCGAGTAGCCGGAGTAGCTGCTCGAGCTTGAACGGATCAACGCGGACGTCGACGACGTCCGGGAGATCGCGCGCGAGCGTCGCCTGGACGTACTCGCCGCTATCGAAGCCAAGTCCGCAACCGTCGTCACCGCGTCCGACACGCGCGGCCTGCGCCTGCTCCGCGACAAACTCGGTCCACGCTTCAAGGCCGGCATCATCGTCTACACAGGCGAACACACACTCCCGATCGACGACCGGATCTGGGCCGTACCGCTCTCCGGGCTTTGGACGTGCGGACGGACTGCCTCCGACTTCGGACGGCGTGAGCGCTTCCGCAACCCTGGGGGACGCGAGCGTAAGCACACGCTCGCGCCGCACGCTCGCAAGTCGTCCCAAGCATGCGTCTGACGAGATGCCGAGCAGACGCTCGCATGTCGCGCACCGCGAGCGTCTGCCGGGGTGTCTGTCGCGCGGCCCGTTTCCGTGAGAGCGAGCGTCTGGCGTTGACGATCTGTGTCGGTTAGCTTCTGCGCGTGATGCGTGAGCCGGCGAGCACTCGCCCGTATATGCCTGGGTACGGCGTCCTGCCGGCGAGTGAGGGCGCGGGCCTGCTGCCGTGGGAGTGGGCGGACAGCCGGCTTCGGGCGTCGCGCAACTACTGGGTCGTGACGCTGTGGCCGGACGGCCGGCCGCACGCGATGCCGGTCTGGGGTGCATGGGACGACGACCACATGTTCTGGTTCACCAGTTCGGCGCGGTCTCGCAAGGCGCGCAATATCGCCGGCGATCCGCGCTGTACGGTCGCGACTGAGGACGAGCAGCACCCCGTTGTGCTGAGCGGCAAGGCGAGATCCGAACGGCGGCACCCGACCTCGCGCTCGTGATCGAGCTGTTCAACGCCAAGTACGAAACCGATTACGGGCTCGACTTTGTCGACCCGGAGCAGAACGCGACGATCCGCGTGCGACCGCAGTGGGCGTTCGGCGTCGACGCTGACAACTTCACCGGCACGCCAACCCGCTGGACCTTCGAATAGCCAGCTGAAATGCTGCGCTCGCGAGTCGCGCGAACGAGTGGCGTGAGGGCCCGTTCCGCGCGCAGTTGTTTTGTGATCCAAGCCGGAGCGAGCCTGGCATGCTCGCTGGCTTATGCAGCTCGTCTGTTGCGCTAGTGACGTCAGCGCGCGTGAAGACGTTTGCCTTTGGGCGGTTGCGGTAACGCCACGCCCGATCTTCGCCGACTCCTCCTTTTGGCGAATTGCGCGAGAGCGCCCGTGACGCGGCTGGTTCCTGCTTCCGCTATGGCGCAGGTACCGCTCCATCATCAGGCGGGCGCTCCCGACCGGGACTGTGCTCGACACGACCTCTTCCGCGCGGGGTGGTTGGGAGGATCTACGGCCGCGTAGCCGTGTTCTAGCCGGACGCGGCGGCTGGTCGCGCGCGTGCGCGGAGGATCTGAGCGGTGAAGACGACGGTGGCGCCGAGGATGGCGTAGATGCCGAGCACGAGCAGCGCCTGGGTCATTCCGTGGCCGTGGAAGTAGACGACGTCGCGCATCGCGGTCATCGCGTCACCGGGTGGTAGGAACTGGCTGAGGGCTCGCCAGAATCCGGGCAGCAGATAGGGGGCCGAGCTGCCCCCGGATGCGGGGTTGCCGATCACCAGGAACATGAGCGCACCGATCCCGATCCCGCCAATGCCGACAAGCATCAGGAAGGCGGAAATCGACAAGCCGACGGCAAGCACGAACAGCGTCGCCACCCCCCAAACAGCGAGGAAGTGGCCGTGGAACGCGCCGACGATGACGTTCGTCAGCAGCGTCGCCACAAGTCCCGCGCTGACCGCCAGGACGAACGTTGCCACAAGGCGCACCGGCGGCGACCGGTGCCGACCGAGCAGGTAGATGACCGCGGAGCCGATGATCCCGATTACGAGCAGGCTGATGAGCATCGAGAATGTCGTCGCGCCCCGCGAATCAGAACTCGGTAAAGGCACGACATCGCGGACCACCAGCGACTTACCTTCCGCCTGAGCCGCCGCCGTGAAGCTCGCTTGCAAGAGCGCCGATACCGCGGGGCTGGCGGCGCTGGCAACCAGCAGCAACGGAGTCGGCGCGGGGCGAAGCGCCCCGTAGACCACGCGATGCAGGATCGCCACTCTGGCGCCGGCCAGCGAGGTGTACGCGTGTATCTCGTACGCGCCGGGAGCGGCGTGTCCCAGCGACTCAGCCTCAGCGCCAACCACCGCCGGGGTTCCCACGAGCGCCAAGGGCAACCCGTGGGGCTTGGGCGCGTGATTGGCCGCGACGTTCGAGCCGACCAGCGCAACGGCGAGCACCAGCACGCCAAGCAACGCGAACAACAGCAGCCGATCCTTCGCCGCCAACGCGCCCGTGGGCGCCGTTTCCTCCGGCCGTTCGCTCACCGACTGGAGTATCTCAGGGGCGGTCGGCCAAGGACCGTACTCGAAGGCGCCCCGTCTCGAGGAGGATCCGATGCCGCACAAGTGCGCCTGCGTTCAGAGCCGGGCCGTGTTTTCTTGGGCGACGATGTCGTAGGCGTCGCTCTCGCGAAACGCTTGGATAGCTGCGTCGAGGTCGTTGAGGTGGTGGTTGGCGCGTTCGATCTTCAGCCGAGACCCAACTGGCGATGCCATGCGCCCCACTGTCTCACAGCTGTGAGCTGCATGAGGCGCATTGAAGCGTTGACGATGCAGCGCCCAGCCTGCCGCCGTCAGCGGTTCCGCGTTCGCCTCGCTTGGTGGGCGGCGCCGGCTTCCCCTCGCTCGCGCGGGAGCGAGGGGTCACCGGCGGGAGCGGGCCGGCGGCCGTTGTCTATTTGGCAGCGCGAAGAACGACGGTTTGGCGTGCGAACGAGCCGGTTGTGACTGTCTTCAGCAGCCATGCGGCTACGTCGGCGCGCGTGATGTTGGGCATGCCCGTCAGTTTTGGTGTGTCCTCGAGGAGCGTGGCGGTCACCTTGTTGCTGAGCGGCTTGTTGTTCAGGGCGACGGGATAGGCGAGGGTCCAGTCCAGGCGGCTGGATTTCAGCTCTGTTTCGCCGCGGGCCTTGTCAGCAAAGACTCCCGCCATGAAACGCTTGTAGACGAACTTGCCCACCGTCGAGCCTTTGGCGAACGATTCGGCGACACCGAGGGCCGACATGATGACCACCCGTTCGACGCCGCTGTCCTGCGCGGCCCGGATCAACGCATGGGTGCTGTCTTCGATCAGGGTCTTGTCGGTCTTCCCCATGCCGTTGCCGAGCATGCTGACTACTGCATCCTGACCGGCCAGGGCCGAGGCCAGCGCGTCAGCGTCGTCGACCCGGCCAGACACGACCGCCAGGTTCGGCTGGCGCTGAGTGACCTTGGCCGGATCGCGGACGTAGGCCGTCACCTCGTGGCCAGCGTCCAGTGCCTGCGATACGAACAACTTGCCCGTGGCGCCAGTTGCGCCGAGAACCAAGAGCTTCATGTTTGTTCCCTTCCATTGGAGTTTGGTCTTGCTAACGGAAAGGTAGCACTTCTGTTTCATAAGTGCAGGCACGATGGTAAGCTGAAGGCGTGAAGTTCAAAGACGCAGCAGTGAACGTGTTCGACGCCCTGTGCCCCTCCCGGCAGGCGTTGGATCAGGTCACGGCGCGGTGGGCGCCCCTGGTGCTGGCCTCCCTGAGCGACACACCGCTACGTTTCGCAGAGCTGCGACGGTCGGTGGACGGCATCTCCGACCGCATGCTGTCCCAGACCCTGCATAACCTCGAGGCTGGCGGGCTCGTGATTCGCGACGTTAAGTCGGCGATCCCGCCCCACGTCGAATACCGCCTGTCGGAACCCGGCTTGCGAATCGCCGCCAAGATCCGCGAACTGATCGACGTCGTCTACAACGAACTTCCAGGGATCATGGCGTTCCGCGCCGCCAGCACAAACCCGGAGACACCGGCGTGAGGTCCGCCAGCTCGCATCCGAGCTAGCCGCGAGAGCAAGGGGGCGGTCGTGTCGTGCTGAGAGGGACTGTCAGTTTCTTTGTGTAAATGGTCATGATGGTGGTCTTGGTCTAGACGGCGGCGAGTCTCTCGCCGTAGTGGATCGTTAGGGCGTTCAGGATCTCTTTCCAGCCGTTGATCTTCCCGATCAGATCAGGCCGGTTGGGACGCTTTCGGTTGGCGACGAGGTAGAGGACCTTCATCGCTGCCTGCTCGTTGGGGAAGTGCCCGCGGTGGCGCACGGCCCTGCGGAATCTCGCGTCGCTGCGCGCGGTCGACACGAACACGTGGCTGTCCGCGCTGCCGGAGAGCGTCGTCCAGACAACCGACCGCGCAGCCGTCATCGCCTCAATGCTCCAGGGCGTGACGCTCCCACCCGGGTTCGACCCGAGCACGATCACCGGGGCGGCTCTCACAAGCGACCGCTACCAACTCGGCGCGACCGTCGCAGGCACCGTCGCCTGCACCTGGTTCAAGCTCTGGTCGCAGGCCCGCAGCGCCGGCGACTCCGCCGGCGTGCAGCAGGCGATCACAGCGATGGCGACCGCGAAGGACTGGCCGATCCTCCAGGAGATGTCCAACAGCGTCGGCTACCCGCAGATCCTCGAGGCATTCGCCGCAGCCATGCCAAGCGGGCGCTGGTACGGGCGGCCGCTCGAGGGCGACGTCAACTCCGGCCTCGGATGTCCTGCACTCGGCGTCCCGCTCACCGTACCGGGCTCCAGCACCAGCGCACCCAGCGGCCTCTCACCCGCGCCCCCCAGCGGATAGCCCGCCACCCATCCTGTAGCTCCTTCGCTCCCGCGACCGCTGGCATTGCACGCGCATCCTCGGCGAGCAGGCCGATAGGCACTTCTCACCATGCAAGCGCTCCGGCGGAGCTCCGCCGCGCGCTTGACACCGCGGCGCAGCGCGCGCTGGAGCGCGGTGGCCGTGACCGCGGGCGCGTGGAGGACTTCCTGTACCTGTTGCGCGCTGAGCCGTGAGCGGCGGCGACTCGCGCGCGTAGGCCGCGTCCGGTCCCGGCTCGGGCCTCCTCACCGCCGGGATCGCGCCCGGGTGGTCGTCGCAGGCGTCGCCTGGCGTCTGCTCAGGCTGAGTCGGGGGCCGGAGCCGTGCGGGGCGGTAGCGAGGGCTCGACGCGGAGCAGGCGTGCCGGCCGCTCCGGCAGCCACCAGTTCCAGCGTCCGAACAGCGACACCACGGCCGGGACGAGCAGCGCACGGATCACTGTGGCGTCGAGCAGGATGCCGGCGGCAAGTCCGGTTGCGAGTACCTTCACGTCGGTATCGGGGCCCGACGCGAGCGCGGTGAACGCGAGGAAGAGAATGATCGCCGCGCTGGTCACCAGGCGACCGGTGCGGCCGATGCCGCGAATCACCGCGGTGTCGGTGGATCCCGTGGCGTCGAACTCCTCGCGCATACGCGAGAGGATGAACACCTCGTAGTCCATCGAGAGGCCGAACAGGAACGCGAACACCATCAGCGGAATCCAGGCCGTCACCGAACCGGTGGCCGGGATCCCCCAGATCAGGTGGGAGCCATGGCCGCGCTGCCAGACGAAGTCGAGCACGCCCCACGCGGCGCCGACGCTGACCACGTTCAGCAGGACCGCCTTCAGCGGCAGAAGCAGCGAGCGGAAGGCGCGCGCGAGCAGCACGAAGGTGACCAGCGCGATCAGCACGATCATCAGCGGGAAGTTGCCGTACACGGCGTTGATGAAGTCGTCGTTCTGAGCCGGGATGCCCCCGACGCGCACGTCAGGCCCGCTCGCGTGCGCGGCCGTGCGCACCCTCGCGAGCACGTCGCGGCCGGCCGAGGAGGATCCGTCGGGACTCGTGAACACGTCGACGATCGCTCCCCCGGGGCCCCGCCACTGCGGGCTCGCCGGCGCCACCGCGCCGTGCACGCCGTGGACGCTCGCGAGTGCCGCGACGACGCTCTGGGGCGCCGCCGCGCCGCGGACCAGGACCTCGTCCGGAACCAGGGCGCCCGACCCGATGCCGGAGCGCTCGAGCGCGACCAATCCCTGCTTGGCGTCGCCCTGCTTGGCGATCGTGTCGGGGTTGGAGAGTCCCGGCTGCAGCGAGGTGGCCGCGAACAGCAGTGCCGCCAGCACGAGCGCCGCGCCGATCGCGGCCAGCCAGCGGCGGCGCACGACGAACTGCGCCCAACGGGTCCACGAGCGGCTCGCCTTGTCGTCGGTCCGGATGCGCGGCCAGTCGAGCTTGTGGCCAAGGCTGCTGAGCACGACCGGCAGCAGCGTCACGGCGACGATCACGCTGATCAGCGGGATCAGCATCCCGCCGTAGCCGACCGAGCGCAGGAACGGAAGGGGCAGTGCCACGAGCGCGAGCAGTCCGATCGCGACCGTCGTGCCGCTGAAGACGACCGCGCGTCCCGCGGTCTCCATCGCGCGTTGCACCGCCGCGTCGCCCGAGAGGCCGTGGGCGCGCTCCTCGCGCCAGCGAACGACGACCAGCAGCGAGTAGTCGATCGCGACGCCGAGGCCGATCAGCGCGACGAGGAACTGCACGATCGGCGAGACAGGCGTCAGCGCCGTCAAGCCCCAGATCGCGAGGAAGGTCGTCAGGATCGACACGATCGCCATCGCGATCGGCACGATCGCCAGGAACGAGGCGAACACGAACGCCAGCACGAGCAGCGCGCCGATGCCGCCGAGCACGGCCTCCACCAGTACCCCGGGGCCGTTGCCGCCGCCGCTCTGGTTCTGGAGCGCGTCGAAGCCGGTCAGATGAACGGGCGCGCCGGCCACCGTCGCGCCGGCGAGCGCTGCCCGGATCTTGGTCTCCGCCTTCGGGTTGTCGCCGAACGGCTGGCTCGGGTCGGCGGGCGGGTAGGCGACGACGAAGGTGGTGCGCCCGTCCGCGGACACGAACGCGCGGCTGTGCGTCGAGCCGTAGCCGGCGACCCGCGTCCCGGGCACCGCCCGCTCGACGCGCTGCTGCACGTCGCGAAGCCCGGCCTCGACCGACGGCGAGTCGATCGACCGGCCGGCGGGCAGCGTCACCACGGGGATCAACGCGGCGCCGTTGCCTCCGGTGCCGTTGAAGTCCTGGGCGATCACCTGGTTGGTGACCCAGCCCTCCTTGCCGGGGACCGAGAACTTCTGCTTGAGGGCCTTCGACGCCGAACTCGCCGAGGCGGCGCCGACGAGCGTGAGCAGAACCCAGAAGACGGCGACGGCGCGCTTGTGGGCAAGGACCCAACGTGTGATCGAGGACATCATCGGCGGCACGACCTCCAACGGTTTGTTTGGCGAGGAGGAGATTTGTAGCAGAAATGATTAGCAACGCGTATAATGCGCGTGAACATGTGTCACGATGGACCGATTCCCGACGAGCTGGCGCGCTTTCCCGGCTACCTCCTCGCACGCCTCGGCACGGCCTCGCAGCAGCGCTTTCGCGCCGCCCTCGAGCCGGACGGCCTGCATCCGCGCCTTTTCGGCGTGATGAACATCCTTGCGGCCCGACCCGGGATCACCCAGCAACTGCTCGCGGAGCACACGGCGATCGACGCCAGTTCGATGGTGGCAGTGATCGACGAGCTCGAGTCACGCGGCCTCGCCGAGCGCCGCAGCCACCCTGCAGACCGCCGCGCCCGCGCGGTCTACCTCACGCGGTCGGGACAGGAGACGCTCAACCGCCTGCGCGGTGTCGCTGTCGCGCTCCAGCGCGACTTCTTCGCGGCTCTCAGCGAGGCGGAGATGGCAGAGCTCCACGCGCTCCTGCGCAAGCTCGCCGAGGCGCGCATCGTCGCCGCCCGGGAACCGTCGTGCCGCGCCTGAAATTCCGGGCGTGCGGGCGAACGCAGGGCGCTGGGGAGGAGTCGGCAATCGTGTAGGGTGCCGCGACGGCTCACAGTGAGGCGACGTTGCGGCGCGAGTTGGCGGAGCGGAAGGCGGGGTGTCTGGTGCCCGAGCCAGGAAACGAGGCGGTCCTGGGAATCATCGGCGGTGCCGGCGTCGGCGCGGCGGCGCGCCTGTACATCGACGTGTCCGCGCGGGTCCGTGCGGCGACCGGCAGCCTGGCGCGGATCGGCCCCGGCTGGCCCGGGATTCGTCGGCATGGCGGCGCCGTCGCACCAGATATGGACCCTCATTTCTACCTCGACTCGATCGTCACGCGGCTAGAGTCGAAGCGACTGCGTCCGCGCGCAGCCTGGCCGGATCGGCACCACTCCGTCTGTTTGGCCGAGGCCACCGAGCTCCGCTGACGAACACCGGCTCATCCCGCCCCGCATCCTCCGAGTATAGGAATTGCTCATGTGACGCCACCGATCGCCGAGTGCGGGCGCGTGCCGTGGTCACCAAGCGATCGTCCCGCGATCCGCCCATCTCACGCCCGCAATGGACGACATTCGATACTCGGGAGAGTCGCTGACGTCGCTCTCGCTTGGCGTGCAAATGCAGGCGCGCCACGGCCTCGCTCGCGAAAGTAGTTCTTGTCGTCCAAGGCGGGCACGCGATCGTCGCAGACGCTGGCTACTGCTCGCCACCGGCAAGCGGGCACCGCGGACCGCGCAGTCGGCGACCAGCGGGTGCGCGGCCGCACGGGCGCACCGGCGATCGGGGAGGGAACCACCCGATCGGGTCTTTGGCTTCAGGAGCGGGACGGGCTCGTGACGGCCCCGTAGCGCAGTCCGTTGATAAGTAGCGCGACCATGCGTTGGCTGTATGCGACCCCTTCGTCCGCCACGGGCAGGGACAGGCTGGCGACGGCGTAGAGGAGATCTTTCGGGCTGATGTCGCCACGCGTCTCGCCGCTCGCTGTCGCGGCGTCGAGCAGCGAGCCGACGGCGGGTTCGAGTCGCTGCATGAAGTAGTCGGGCAAGGCGTCGAACGCCGGATCGCCGGAGTGCAGGGCCGTGGCGAGCCCCGGCTTGATCGCGAGAAACTCGGTGTAGCGCTGGAGCCACCTTGCGAGTGCTTCTCCTGGCTCGTGCGCTGCGCTGAGCGTAGTGGCGGCGTCAGCGCAGGCATCGACCTCCCTGTGGAAGACGGCCTTGACGAGGTCGGAGCGTCGCGGGAAGTGACGGTACAGCGTTCCGACTCCGACGCCGGCGAGATCAGCGATCTCCTTCGCGGGGGCATCGACGCCTGAAGTAGCGAAGACGGCCTTCGCCGCTTCAAGCAGGGAGTCGCTGTTGCGTTGCGCGTCAGCGCGCAGCCGACGCCCCGCGCGGTCGGGTGTGCTCTGACTGGCAGTGCCGGTCGAGTCGACTGCGCTCGTTGCTGCCTTCTCAATCACGGCGCTCCCTAACCAGCTTTTCGGAAAGCCATTCCGTTATAGTTGTGGAAAGGCGTTCCGCTTCGTTCATCGTACGACATCGCGAGAGCGCTCTACCACCTGCGAGCACGGGAGAACCGCATGCTCTACCGCAGCCTCGGCCGGACCGGCATCAAAGTCAGTCCCTACGCGCTCGGCGCGATGACGCTCGGGGCGGAGATCGGCAACCCCGACCACGACGACTCGATCCGCATCATCCACAAGGCGCTGGATGCGGGGATCAACTTCATCGACACAGCGGACGCGTACGGCGATTCCGAGGTCGTCGTCGGCAAGGCGATCAAGGATCGTCGCGACAGCGTCGTCCTCGCGACGAAGGTCGGCCGGCCAGTCAGTGAGGACCCAAGCCAGCAGGGCGCCTCGCGGCGTTGGATCATGACTGCGGTGGAGAACTCGCTGCGCCGCCTGCAGACCGACCACATCGACCTCTACCAGATCCACCGTCCGGATCCCGACACCGACATCGAGGAGACGCTGTCCGCGCTCTCGGACCTGATCCACAGCGGAAAGGTCCGTGCGATCGGCTCATCCTCGATGCCTGCCTCCGACATCGTCGAGGCGCAGTGGGTGGCCGAGCGCCGCAACCTGGAGCGGTTTCATACCGAGCAACCGAACTACTCCATCCTCAATCGGGGAATCGAGACGGAGGTGCTGCCCGTCGCCCAGCGCTACGGGATGGGCACGCTCGTCTGGGCGCCTCTCGCGAGGGGCATGCTCACCGGGCGCATTCGCAAGGACCACCAGACCGACTCGCGTCGCATGGCCATCATGGCGAGCCTGACCGACGAACGCCGGCTCGATGCTGTCGAGCAGCTCATCCCGCTCGCCGACCAGGCGAGCTTGCCGCTGACGCACCTCGCGATCGCGTTTGCGATCGCTCACCCCGGCGTGACCAGCGCGATCATCGGGCCACGCACCATGGAGCAACTCGACGACCTGCTCGCCGGCGCAGAGGTCACGCTCAGCGACGAGATCCTCGACCAGATCGACGCGATCGTTCCGCCCGGCACCAACGTCGGCATGCTCGACGAGGCCACCTACCTGCCCCCGGCACTCCAGCAGTCACACCTCCGCCGCCGACCCGCCCGAGAACGCGCCGCCACCTAACCGCGGCCCTTCGACGGCCCCGCACGGCTGGGCCGCGCGATCAACACACTTCACGCCAGCCCCGCCGGACGACAGACGGGCTCTCTCTTCATCCGCCGTACGGGCACCCTGGAGCCGGCTCCGACGGTCTACCCGGAAAGCAAGCGCGGCGGACAAGCCAGCGAGACACCCGAGTTGGACGAGAAGGACTACTTTGGCGTCCCGCGTCGAGCACGCCCGCATTCGGCGCCTAAGCAGGAGCTATCTCAGCCCGGCGGCGGAGTATCGGATCTCGTCCAACTCGGGAGTCTGGCTGGCTACGCGGCGCGCGCCTCCTTTCCGCGCAACGCAGGTCTGAGCATCCGGTTCGTGAGACGCGCGTTGCGTACCGGAAGCGGGTGTTTGGACAGGCGATGCTGAGTGGTAGGCCGCTCGCGGACCGGGGCTTCAAGCCCCGGTCGCACGCGTTGCTCGGTCGAAGATCGTGACGCGAAGCGCGTTCGTGTGTAATGCGCGGATGCGGCGCGCGCGAGCTTGGTGGTTGATCGTTCTGGTCGTGGCTGTGGTTGGCACGGTCGCCGCGTCGTCCGCTGGGGGTGAGCAGTCTGGGCTGTGGCGTCTGACTGGAAGTGTGAGTCCTGCTGGTGCGTCGTCTTCGATGCTGATGGGCGTGTCGTGTTGGGCGAGTGACGGGTGTTGGGCGGTCGGGACTTCGGATGGCCGCCACATGAAGGGTCTGCTGGTGGAGCGTTGGAATGGCTCGGCTTGGTCGCTCGCGCGCGTTCCGTTGCCGGCAGGCACGAGTCAGGCGGTGTTGAGCGGCGTTGCCTGTATCGCGCGAGACTGCACCGCCGTGGGTTCGTACCACCGCGCCGGCGGGGTGTTCACGCTGGTGGAGCGTTGGAGCGGCGGCCACTGGAGCGTGCAGAGCTCGCCGAACGCGGCGAACGCGTCAAGACAGTGGGGCAGCATGCTGGTTCAGGTTTCCTGCGGTTCGAGCACGAGCTGCGTGGCGCTGGGCGAATACGGCAAGCCGGGGGAGGCGGGCAACAGCACGGCGCAGACGTTGGTCGAGCGCTGGAACGGGGGGCGCTGGACGATCGTGAGGGTGCCGGTCGCGACGGTTAGCCGGACCGTCCAGTCCCTCGCGGGCGTGTCCTGTGTAGCCAAGATGTGTGTTGCCGTCGGCGAGAAGGCCAGCACTAATCCGGCCGTGGAGCACGGCATGCCCGTCGCGGAGATCATGAGATTAGGCGTGTGGTCGGTTCAGTCCCTGCCCCCCGATAAGCAGCCTGCGGCCGGGCTGAACAGCGTGTCATGCTCATCCTCGACCAGCTGCACGGCCGTCGGTTCGTCAGGGACGACTCTGCTGGTCGAGCGCTGGAACGGCGCGAGCTGGAGCCTGCAGAACGCGCCAGACCCCTACCCAAACTCGAACCCAGTGAGCGCC
>Ga0182024_10020400_pt1 | contig 12111 bp, 6 predicted proteins | sample P32metaG_FD_120480 | JGI IMG/M metagenome (GOLD analysis project Ga0182024, IMG submission 120480) | Permafrost microbial communities from Stordalen Mire, Sweden - P3-2 metaG (Illumina Assembly) | ecosystem: Environmental > Terrestrial > Soil > Wetlands > Permafrost | place: Sweden: Stordalen...
ACTTCCTTGACCATGCGCGAGCTGACGAATGAGTAGCGGCCGGCGGGTTGCAGGAAGACCGTCTCGATCTCCGGAGCCAGGCGGCGGTTCATAAGGGCGATTTGGAACTCATACTCATAATCGGAGATGGCGCGGATGCCGCGCAGCACCGCCGTCGCTTTCTGCTGGCGCGCGAACTCGACCATGAGGCCGTCAAACGTGGCCACCGACACGTTGCCGAGCGGGTGCGTCGCCTCTTTGAGCATCTCCACGCGCTCGGCCACGGTGAAGAGCGGATTCTTGACCGGATTGATGAGGATGGCGACCGTGAGGTGCTCAAACAGCCGCGCCCCGCGCTGGATCAGGTCGAGGTGACCGTTGGTCGGCGGATCAAAGGTGCCGGGATAAAGGGCCTTCACGCTCATGGGCTGCCTGTTGCGGATTGTAGCAGCGAGGCGTGCGGGAGGATGGGACGGAAAAGCAGTTCGTTCGACTCGCTGCACTCGCTCCTAATGAACGGGGGGCATCGAGTGTCGAGGTATCCCACCCTAGCGACAAAAACAAAGGCGTCGCGAGGGTGGGGCACCCAGCATTTGAGTTCGTTCCAGCAGTAACTCGCTCAAGCGAGTCACGGTGCTCAGGATGACAGATTATTGGGTAAGTTTGCTGCGCGAGCGCTCAGGCAGAGTGCACCACTTCCTGGGCGGTGCGCTGTGCGGCGCGGGCGGCGAAGTAGATGGAGACGACGGTGATGTCGTCGTTCTGGCCAAAGTGCTTGGCGGACTGCGCGATGTAGCGGGCCGACTCGTGCGCCACCTGCTGGGTGCGCTCAAACCCGAACAGCTCGCCATGCGCGTTGGTGGCCTCGACCACGCCGTCGGACAGGAAGATGAGCCGGTCGCCCTGCTTGAGATGGAACGTGGCCTGCTCGTAGTGCATGTTGGGCAGTACGCCCAGGGGCAGGTCTGCGGCCAGCTCCAGCTCGCGGCCGTCGCGGTAGGGGCTCAGGTGCCCGGCGTTGGCCACAGTCATGGTTCCGTCTGGCCAGATGCGCGCGCACAGGCAGGTGGCAAAGCTGGCCACCGAGTCCTTGCTCTTGATGGGCCCCGAGGCCGCGCCCAGCATGACTTGGTTGAGATGGTTGAGCACCGTAGCCGGGTCGTGCGAGAGCTCGTTGCGCAGCGCGCCCACCAGGCTGCTGGCGTTCATGGCAGCCTGCAGGCCCTTTCCGCTGACGTCGCCGACCACCAGGAAGAGCGAGTCGTCTTTGAGCGGCAGCACCTGAAAGAAATCTCCACCCACGCCGTTGACGGGCAGGTAGGCGCTCTCCAGCATGAAGTTGCGGTTGGACGGCAGTTGCGTGGGAATGAGCAGCGCCTGCACGCTGCGGGCAGCCTCAATCTCCGCGGCCGAGCGCTGCTCCTCCTGGCTGACGTGGATGAAGCGATACAAGATGACGGCGATGAGGCTGGCAAGAAATACGGTGTAAGCGACGGTGCCGGTGTTGAATTCGATGGGGCCGAGATGGTAACTATGCGGGGCAAACTGGCCAAAGCTCCAATGCTTTTGCGCGGCGTAATTGAGGATCGTGTCGAGCGAGTCGATGGCCGCGGCAAAGAAGAACGGCAACAGCATGACGCCGGCCTCGAGACGCCCCCTGCGCCACGCGCGAAACAGCAGCACCGACACCAGCGCACAAAAAACCACCTGTAGCGAGAGCGACAGCCACTCATAGATGAGCTGCAGATGGACCAGCGAGAAAAAGGGCACCAGCAGCGCGGCGATCTGCACCGAGCGCACGATTGAACGATGTTGGCCGCCTGTGAAACGCAGAGCGAACTCGAGCGTGACGACCATGAAGATGCGGCTGGTCCAGAGGTTGCATACGGCAAAGACCGGCCATGGCAGCATTTCAAGGGCAAAGGCGGTTTGAGTGCCTCCCATCAATGTGACGGAAAGGCAGAGCAGGGCGAGCCAGAGATACTCAGAATGGCTGCGCTGGGCGAGAAACAGGGTCGCGCCGAGGCCGGCCACGGCGAGAAAAAGAAAGCTGACGATGAGGCCGGCCGTGACGTGCTGATCCCACTGCCGTCCATGGGCCATGGCCAGCCTGTCGGCAATGTCGTCCGGAGCGCCGAGCTCAACCGGCGCCAGCAGTCCGGCGCTAATTGGGGCCGACGGACCCGCCCAGGTGCGGATCGCCAGCACCCGCTTGTCGCCTGCGCCGGGGGCAGAAAACTCGACGGCGAGAGGCGGCGACTGGTACATGGTTGGCTTGTCGGTCATGCCGCGCGTGTGCCCTGCCTCGATCCCGTCGACGTAAACGGCAAGCTGCCCGCCGTTCCGGCTTGTGAGCAGAAGAGCAAGCGGCTTGTCGCCAGGCAGCTTGCCCAGTTGGGATAGCTGGTCTGGCCCGAGCGTCATCCGGTACCATGCGTAGCCGGAGTAGGGTTCAAAACCCTGGTCGGTAAGTGTCTGGCTGAGCGTGACGGTCTGCCAGGCCGAGTCGTCGAATCCGGGATCGCCCCACCCCGGCTCGTCGCCCACCTGAAAGCGCCATGGGCCGTCGAGAATCATCACGCCGTGGATTCGGCCGGGCGACGATGCGTTGGTGACGGAAGCAGTGCCGATGGCAGGATTCGCAGGCGCGGCTGTGTTGGTCGCTGCAGGAGTTGCCGCAGGCGGAGGCTGCGCTGGCATCGGAATCGACAACGCCAGGACCGGGGCCAGGACCAGCGCAAACCAGCCGAGGATCACCCGCGGGGTTGACTTCGCTGCTCGGGCGGCGGTCTTCATGCGCTTTTCAAGTGTAGAGCAGAAAGGCAGTGCATGTGGGATTCTATGCGACTCAAAACTTGGGAATCCAAGCCCTATGAACGATCGGCGTATCGCTGCTTAGTATCAGAATTGATCTGATCGCTCGGAACGAGGCAGTAGTGGCGCTCTTCGACGATCAGTACTCGGCCGCCCTCGACGGTCAATTCAAACAGCGCGATCACATTGTCAGCCATGAATTGCGCAGAGACAGGACGGCAAATCAAGTCGGGAAACTTTGCTTCGCAGCACGAAATATCCTGAGCGGTTTGCACTGGCGAGAGCTTATCCGAGCCACCCTTCGCCTGCACTGGAATTACAAAGTGGGCGCCATTCCGGTTGAGCCCGACGTAAATCTCGTCGATTTCGATCTGTCCCATACCCTTTACCTGAGTACGGAGATGATTCTGAAGAGAATATGTCGTCAAACCGAGAAAGATGTCGATCAGCCGGTTGTACCGGACCTTCGCCAGTAGCGCCTGCTCATCGCCAAGGGCATAGGCAGAGATTATTTCCGGCGTCGAGTCCGGGATCTTCGTCGCTGCGACGTCATCCCGTGGATTGATTGTCGTTGCGCTAACCTCGCTGAGCCTGAACCGGTACAAACTTCTACCAGCTCCTTCAATTATCCAGGCTTTACCCTTTGGAGCCGTCTTCAAAATTTCAGAAGGCAAATTTCTCCGGTATCTAAATGCATAAATCACATCGCCCAAGTTGTCGGGACGCCCGACGCCGAGCTCCTTTGCGGCTTCGACGAGCTCGTCGCGATGGAACTCGAATTGACGTAGGCCCTTCGACCAGTTTTTCTGGAACACATGGATGATGATCGGGACATATTGGGCAGCCTTATCGGTCTTCTTGGCCATTCGATACCTCTAAGCAAGCGTTAGAGCGAGCTGCAAATTCCCTGTTGTTTCCGAATTACGGAGTCTCCTCCCCACAACGTCGCCGGCCACGCTGTAATACCGCGCCGCGTCGCTCATGTTCATGTAGAGCAACGCTTCATCCCCAAGCTCGATAGCTCCCTCCGGGCGGCAAGGCGTTAGCCCCATGGCCTGAATCAGCTGCGATGCAACCGCTCGTGCCAGCAGTGGCGGAACCGAGTTCCCTACTTGACGAAATCCATGCCACTTTGTCGCATGCAAGCGAAACCAATCCGGATAGGAATGAAGACGAGCCGCCTCGCGAACAGTGATGCATCGAGCGGAAAATGGATGCACGGGGCGCGGCGACGTGAAGGCTCCTTTGTCGCTCCCCGTACCGGCCCGAATCGTGTTGCATATTCCGTTCGGGTCCAGTTTGTGGAAGCGGCTTACGGGTTCGACCTTGCCTGGTTTGGTGTCTCGGAACCGACCTTGCGAAAGCGCAGTGTGCTCAGTGCGAAGACTGGATGTGAGCCGCTTGGACTCCCAGATTCTGGGATGCGAAAAGTCGCTCTTGTCGACATTCAGCCCGCGTAGAATGCGCGCGAAAGGAGACGCTTTTCCGAAACGCGCCTTATCCAGAACATCGGATTCCGTCAGCTCGGGATACTCATCGACATCGGGCAAATCCCCAATCGCTTCCCACACAGTTGTGCGAGACAATTCATGGCCGGCCGGATACTCCGGCAAGCGGAGTCCCTTCTTCGCGCCGATCAGAAATAGCCGCCGCCTGTCCTGAGGCACGCCGAAATCCGCAGCGTTCAGCACGCGGTAGGGCAATCGAACTTGGTATCCGTGAGAATGGAATGCGTCGATCAACTCGTCCAGCAGTTGCCGATGCTTGCCTATGGTGAGGCCTTTCACGTTTTCGAAGACGAAATACTTTGCATCCAGTTCGACAGTCAGGCGAACAAACTCGAGAAGCAGTCGGTTGCGAGGGTCGTCCAATGCCCTCTTGCCGATCATGGAGAACCCCTGGCAGGGCGCGCCACCGAATACAACATCGACCTGCGAATTCTTCAGGTTCGCCGCTCTTCGAATCTCGTCGGCGCCAATCTTCGAACCGTCAGCGCAAATGGTTGTGCAAAGAGGAAAATTGTACTCATGAACGGCACAATGAATTGGGTCGATCTCGACGGCTGCCGCAACTTCGATTCCTGCCTGCTCGAACCCTAGAGACATTCCTCCCGCGCCGGCGAAGAGATCCACTCCAATTGGGCGGCGTGAACCATTTCGATTGCTAGCTCGCAAGGAATTCATTGAGGCGCTCCGTCAACTTCTCGGGATTCTTAAGTTCGCACTGCCATATTGTCATGACCGCCCAACCCAGTCTTTTCAAGTCGCGTCGATTTCCTCTATCCCGAACTACGTTGGAATGGAATTTCGCCTGCCAATACAATGTGCGAGTTTTCGGAGTCGTAGCGTACTTGCATCGATTATGGCGATGCCAGAAACATCCATGAACAAATATTGCTTTTCGCCTGGATGCGAATGCCAAATCGGGCCGTCCCGGTAAATTCCGGTCGTGGAGCCGGTATCGATACCCGAGACTATGAACAATCTTCCTGACGGCAATTTCCGGCTTTGTGTCCCTTGAATGAACCGCAGCCATCATCAGGGAGCGCTTTGCGCGATTCACGTGGTCGGTCACCCCACTGGAACCTCCTGCTCCAATTCTGACTCAACCAAACACACCTGCACAAACTGGCTACGCGCGCCGCGGCTTCACCGCTTCCTTGGCTTCGCTGGGGCCGGTGGCAGGCACATCGGGCACATCGGCCTTGGCGGCGCCGATGTTCAGCTTCTTGCGCAGCTCGGCGTCGAGCTTGGCAAAGGTGTCTTTGTTGTCCTTGAGAAACGTACGCGTGTTTTCGCGGCCCTGGCCGATGCGCTCGCCCGCGTAGCTATACCAGGCGCCGGACTTCTCCACGATATTGTTGGCCACGGCCACGTCGAGCACGTCGCCTTCCTTGCTAATGCCCTCGCCATAGAGAATGTCGAACTCGGCCTCGCGGAATGGCGCCGCCACCTTGTTCTTCACGATCTTCACCTTGGTATGGGAGCCGGTGACCACGTCTCCCTCCTTAACGGCGGCGATGCGACGGATATCGATGCGGACCGACGAGTAGAACTTGAGCGCGCGCCCGCCGGTGGTGGTTTCGGGATTGCCAAACATCACCCCGATCTTCTCGCGGATCTGATTGATGAAAATGAGCGCCGTGCGCGACTTCGACACCGTGCCGGTAAGCTTGCGCAGCGCCTGCGACATGAGCCGCGCCTGCAGGCCCATGTGGCTATCGCCCATCTCGCCGTCGAGCTCGGCCTTGGGCACCAGCGCCGCCACCGAGTCCACCACCAGCACATCGATCGCTCCTGACCGCACCAGCGCCTCGGTGATTTCCAGCGCCTGTTCGCCCGAGTCGGGCTGCGAAACCAGCAGGTTGTCCACGTCCACGCCCAGCTTCTTGGCGTAGCCGGGGTCAAGCGCGTGCTCGGCGTCGACAAAGGCCGCCAAGCCGCCCAGCCGCTGCGCCTCGGCAATGATCTGCAGCGTGATCGTGGTCTTGCCCGAGGACTCGGGGCCGAAGACTTCCGTCACCCGGCCGCGCGGAATGCCGCCCACCCCCAGCGCCGCGTCAAAGCTGATCGATCCGGTGGAGATCACCGCGATCGGCAGCAGCGCCTCCTTTGACCCGAGCCGCACGATCGACCCCTTGCCAAACTGTTTTTCAATCTGAGCGAGGGCAAGCTCTACGGCTTTGTTGCGGTCGTCGATGATGGCCATGAGTGAGACTCCTTTTGAACTGCCTCGCCGCGCGCATCACAGTTTCTCTTGAAGAAACGTGCCGGCTAGGATTGGATTCGATGGGATTGTAGCAGGGCTATGGAAGGTAAAGATATAGAAAAGCGAACAAAAGGGGAATTTAAATCCAGCAGCCATTTCCGGCCGCTCTCGCCGCCATCGTGCAACTCATTGCAAATCGAAGCGCCTCCCTGAAAAAGGAACCGCCAGATCGAAACGCACCTGAGGGTGCAATTTTCGATTCAAATGGTCGGCCCTGGAGGACAGTTTTAGAACTTCCTTGCTGAGTGCGGGTTGGCGAGCCGCGTCTGCGGGTTGCCCGGCATGGCGTAGGGCACGGGCCCCACTTTGTTGGACCAGTCCGGGCTCATGAGCCCGCCCGAGGCCGAAGGATCAACGGCACGCCCAAGTTCGTCACAGGCCTCAAGAACCTGCCTGGACGCAAGATCGCACATCGCGCCTCAGGCCGCTGAGCGGCTAAAATTGCTGTGAATGGGTATCATGTCCCCCCATTTCCGCCTATTCCGCAATCGCGGTTTCCCTCTGAATAGCGGTCACGTTGTAAAAGTTGCGCTGATTCCATGTGGTTTACGGTAGCAAAGTGTATAACAGGCTCTCATGAGGTATGATCGCCTCGCGTTTCCCCAGATACTGTGGCCGTGGCTTCAGCGGTCTTGTTCTCCCGTGAAAGCCAGTTGTTCGCCCGCGCCTGACGCGGGAGAGGAGCGTTCCATGCGCGTGTCCGTCGCCGGTTTCCGCCATCTTACCCGGTCTGCATCGTTCGATCCGTTCCCGTCCTCGAACCTGAAGGTCGCCGCCGGACGCGTCTCATCGAGGCGGGTTTCGGCTGTTCAGAGGGGGCCCGTTTCGGCGCCGGCGGCCTTGCTGGTGATCGCTTGCCTGGCGGGGTTCTCCGGCGGGCTTCACGCACAGACAGTGGCTGCCACCGTAAGCGTCGGAGGCGGTCCCGACGCAGTAGCGGTGAACCCGGCTACCAATACGATCTACGTCGCCAACGAGGGCAGCGCCACCGTAACGGTGATCGACGGGACCACCAATAGCACCGCCACGGTAAACGTCGGGACCAGTCCCCGTGCACTAGCGGTGAACCCGGTGACCAATACGGTCTACGTCGCCAATCAGAGCAGCGGCACCGTAACGGTGATCAACGGGACCACAAATAACACCACCACGGTAAACGTCGGGTACGCTCCTGATGCGATAGCGGTGAACCAGGTGACCAACATGGTCTACGCCGCGAATCATAACAGCGACACCGTAACAGTGATCAACGGGACCACAAACAACACCACCACGGTAAACGTCGGTGTCTATCCTACGGCAGTAGCGGTGAACCAAGTGACCAATATGGTCTACGTCGCTAACTTTGAGAGCGAGACCGTAACGGTGATCGACGGGGCGACGAATAACACTGCCACTGTTAATGTCGGGATCTATCCCGATGCAATTGCGGTAGACACGGTGACCAATACAGTCTACGTCGCCAACGAGGGCAGCGACACCGTAACGGTGATAGACGGGCTCACGAACAACACCAATACGGTGAACGTCGGGACCGGTCCCAGTGCAATCGCCGTGAACCCGGCGACCAATACAGTGTACGTCGCTAACGAAGGCAGCAATTCCGTTACGGAGATCAACGGAACTACAAGTAACACCACTTCAGTAACCGCCGGACTAAATCCCACTTCAATTGCGATGAACCCTGTGACCAATGCGGTCTACGTCATGAACTATGGCAACAACACCGTTACGGTCGTCAATGGGGCCGCGAGCAGCACCACCGCAATGTTCAACGTCTCCGGTCCAACTGCAGTAGCGGTGAACCTGGTGACCAACAATATCTACGTCGCCAATGCGGGCAGCGCCAGCGTAACGGTGATCGACGGGGCGAGTTCGGGCCAGGCGGCAACGACGACCACGGTCACCTCCAACGTCAATCCGGCGGCTCCGGGCACTTCGGTTACCCTTACCGCGAAGGTCTCGAATGCCCCGAACTCGATCACGCCGGCCGATACAGTGACCTTTCTTGATTACGCCGCGCCGCTGGGGCCCGTTGGCGCCGGCACGCTCATCTATCCTGACGGCGGAGTCCAGATCACCACTGAGCAGCTTGGCGGCAGCGGCTCCACTACCTTCAGCACCTCTACGCTGGCAGGGGGCCTGCACACCCTCTTCGTCATCTATTCAGGCGACGCAAGCCTGAGCTCCAGCAGCGGAGAGCTGCTCGAAGGGATCGACCTCTCCCCCGCGATCGCCAGCGCCGATAGCGCCATATTTGCCGTTGGCCAGGCGGGTTCGTTCACCGTGACCACGACAGGAGTACCCGCACCGAGCTTGTCGGTGACCTCCGGCACGCTGCCCAGCGGCGTGACTCTTGTTGACAACAAGAACGGAACGGCCACACTGAGCGGAGTGCCGGCGGGTCCCACGGGGACATATCCCTTCACGATCAAGGCCAGCAACGGGGTGGGTACGGCGGCCACGCAGAGCTTTACCTTGACGGTGGACCAGGTCGCAGCCATCACCAGCGCCAGTAGCGCGATCTTTACCGTTGGCCATGCGAGTGCATTCACCGTGAAGGCGACCGGAGTTCCCACAGCGAGCTTGTCGGTGACCTCTGGCACGCTGCCCAGCGGCGTGACTTTTGTGGACAACACGAACGGAACGGCCAGGCTGAGCAGCACCGCGGCGGCAGGTCCAGTAGGGACCTTTCCCTTGACGATTACGGCCAGCAACGGGGTGGGCACGGCTGCCACGCAGAGCTTTACCTTATATATGGGCCAGGCCCCAGCCTTCACCAGCGCCGGCAGCGCCATACTTGCCGTTGGCCAAACGGGTTCGTTCACCGTGACGGCGACCGGAGTTCCTACGCCAAGCTTCTCGGTCCCGGCGGGCGCGCTGCCCGGCGGCGTGATTCTTGTTGACAACAAGAACGGAACGGCCACGCTGAGCGGGGTCCCGGCGGAGGGTACGGCAGGGACTTATCCCTTCACGATTACGGCCAGCAACGGGGTGGGGACAGCTGCCAAGCAGAGCTTCACCTTGACGCTGGGCTACAGCCCAGTTATCACCAGTACCGGCAGCGCTACTTTTGTGGTTGGCCACGCGGGTTCGTTCACCGTGTCAGCGGCAGGATTTCCCGCTCCGAGCTTTTCGGTGACCTACGGCACGCTTCCCAGCGGCGTGACTTTTGTCGACAATGAAAACGGATCGGCCACGCTGAGCGGCACTGCGGCGGCGGGTCCCGCGGGAACCTATCCCTTCACGATCACGGCCAGCAACGCAGTGTCCACGACCACCCAGGGATTCACCTTGACGTTGGGCCAGGCGCCAGCTTTCACCAGCGCCAGCAGCACAACGTTTGGCGTGGGCGCGGAAAGATATTTCACGGTAACGGCCACCGGTACGCCGGCGCCAACGTTCACCGAAACCGGCGATCTGCCCAGCGGCGTGACTTTTGACCCCTTCTATGGCACTTTGAGCGGCACCCCGGCGTCCGGGACCACCGGAGATTATGCGATCACGTTTACGGCAAGCAACGGCATCAGTCCAAACGCGACACAACACTTTGTCCTGACCGTCGGCTTTGTGGCTCCGGCGATCACCAGCGCGAACAACGCGACGTTCACCATGGGCCAGTCAGGCACGTTCACCGTTATCGCGTCCGGGACGCCCAATCCGACCCTGTCTGAAACATACCCGCTGCCCAGCGGCCTCACATTTAACTCGTCCACCGGCGTGCTCAGCGGCGCCCCCGCGAAGGGGACGACCGGAACCTATCCGATCCTCTTCACGGCCGTGAACGGAATCAACCCTAGAGCTGTGCAGGATTTTACGCTGATCGTTGCGCCGTCAAGCACAACCAGCACTACGATTGCAGCCAGCGCAAATCCGGTGACCTACGGAAGCAGCGTATCCTTCACCGCCGCGGTAACGCCGAGCGCGGCCTCGGGCACAGTGGTCTTTTTCGATGACGGCATCCAGTTTGGCGAGCAGACACTGAGCGCCGGGAAAGCCATTCTGAATACCTCGGTGCTTGATGCCGGAACGCATTACGTCACCGCCGCCTACATGAGCAACGCGACCAACGTGGGCAGCAGTGCGACGATCATCGAGACGGTGACCCCGGCTCCGCTGATCGCGACGGCAAGCTCCGTCTTTATGGTGGAGGGAGGTCAGGTCCCCGAAATTTTGCCCAAATACCGAGGGCTCGTTAACCACGCAACTCCGAACTCGCTGACGAAGCAACCGACCTGTTCGACCACGGCAACGCCCTCGAGCCCCGCCGGGACCTATAGGAGCAGTTGTTCGGGGGGCGTGGACAAAAACTATAAATTCAACTACGAAAGCGGTACGGTGAGGGTCTACAAGCCGGCCGTGTCCGTGTCGCCTATGTCGCTAAGCTTCGGTGGACAGACGGTGAAGACCAAGAGCGTGTCGCAAAAGGTGAAGATTTCGAACGCCGGGGACGGCCCGCTCAGCGTGAAAGGGATCGGCACTTCTGGGACGAACGAGGCAGACTTCACCGAGACCGATACCTGCGGAAAGCTGCCCGCCGCCTTGGCGGTCGAGAGCAGTTGTACCATCAGCGTGACCTTTGCACCGCAGGCTAAGGGCAGTCGTAACGCGGGTCTGACCCTGGCGACGGCGGCGGGAACGAAAACCGTCACGCTCTCCGGCACGGGTCGGTAAGACACCTTGGGGAAGAAGGGGGAATAGGAGAATAGGGGGGACATGATCTGGGGGAATAGGTATCATGTCCCCCTACTGTCCCCCCTGCTGTCCCCTACTGTCCATGTCCCCCTACTGTCCTACTGTCAGTGTCCTCGACTCGCACTGCAAGGCGCATGACCTCGACAACCTTTATGTCGTCGACGCATCCTGCTTCGTTTCTGCGAGCGCCGTCAATCCTTCACTTACCATCATTGCCAACGCCATACGAATTGCGGATCATCTGTAGCTGGAGCGCCTCAAGTGAAAAATTGCATTGAGGACTTTGCCGGCAGGATCAAGTATCGCAACCCTAAATCGAATTCGGCCTGCATTTTCAATACAATGGGTGAATGGACAAAGGCGCAGAGCAAGATCCCAGGGTTTACTTTGCAGCCGAGAGAACCTTCTTAGCTTGGATTCGTACGGGGCTGGGCTTGATCGGCATTGGATTTGCGGTGAGCCGCTTCGGCCTTTTCTTCCGGCAGCTAAGCGCAAGCGAATCCCATCTTCCCACTCGCGCCACAGGCCTATCCGTTTGGTCCGGGGTAACGTTGGTGGGCTTAGGTGTGGTCGTCATCCTGAGTTCCGTCCTGCGACACTTTCAATTGATTCGCGAATTGAAATCGGGAACCTGGGTACCGGGACGGGTGTCGAGGGACGCCGTAATACTGGGACTGCTGTTGGCTGCCGCTGGGGTCGGCATGTGCATTTATCTCATTCTTGCGCATTAGCCATTTTGATTGAGGTTACACTCGGCTAAGAATGAGCGGTCGTGTCGTGATAGATGCGGAGCGTGGCCCCATCCCGGGCTCACGCGGCCTTGAGCGCTTCACTCTTGGACGCGATGCAATTCAG
>Ga0182024_10020401_pt1 | contig 12111 bp, 10 predicted proteins | sample P32metaG_FD_120480 | JGI IMG/M metagenome (GOLD analysis project Ga0182024, IMG submission 120480) | Permafrost microbial communities from Stordalen Mire, Sweden - P3-2 metaG (Illumina Assembly) | ecosystem: Environmental > Terrestrial > Soil > Wetlands > Permafrost | place: Sweden: Stordalen...
ACCGTCGCCGTTGGTGTCCAGCAAGTCGCGCTGAAACGTATGGCCGTTATCCTTGACCCAATTGACCGCCTGCTGCGAGCTGTAGCCCTGCGAGACCACCAGGTTGTTCTTGTTGGCCGAGGTGCCGGCGGTCAAGTATTGATATTCGGTGATCGGATACGACCACTGAATGGCGCCGGTGATCTGTTTGGTGGAGAACGCGGAGGATGCCGCCACGAACTGCGTGACGTCGCGATAGGTAAGGGACTCGGTGCGCGACACGCCATCGATGGTCGTGTACGGCTGCGTGTTCGAGAACACGTAGCTCTTGCTGTATTTGCCGGCGTTGATTTCCAACGCAACGCGATCGCCGGTGCCCAGGAAATTGCTGTGAACGAAATTGCCGTTCAGGCTGAATTTCTGCGATTCCGAGTAACCGATGCCGCCGCCGAACTGCCCGGGCAAGCCTTCCTTGACGTTGTAGTCGACATCGACGAGGTCCGCGCTGCCGGCAACGGGCTTGTTCTCGAACTCGACTTTCTCCACATACGGCAACCGCTGTATGCGCTCCTTGGAGCGTTCGATCGCGGAATTGGACAGCCAACCGCCCTCGAGCTGGCGCATTTCGCGGCGCAGGGTTTCATCGTTGATCGCCGTGATGTTGTTGAAGTTGATGTGGCGTACGTAGACGCGGTTGCCGGGCTCGATGAAGAAGGTGATCGCCACGGTCTTCTTGTCGTTGTCCGGGGTCGGCACCGGGTCGATCTTTGCGAACGCGTAGCCATCGGCGCCGAGCCGGTAGCTCATCAGTTCCTGCGAACTGGTGACGGCCTTGCGTGAATAGGTATCGCCCGGCTTGATGAGCAGCAGTTTGCGCAGCTCCGCCTCGGGTACCACCATGGTGCCGGCGAGCTTGATGTCGGAGATCTTGAATACCTCGCCCTCGGTGACGTTCACCGTGATGTACATGTCGTCTTTTTCGGGCGCGATGGTGACCTGCGTGGATTCGATCTGGAAGTTCGCGTAGCCGCGGTCCATGTAGTAGGACCGCAGTTTTTCCAGATCGCCGGTCAGCGATTCGCGCGAGTAGCGATCATCCTGCTTGTACCAGGAGAGCCAGTTCGGCGTCTTCAGCTCGAAGCTGTCGAGTACGTCCTTTTCCTTGAAACGGGTGTTGCCGACGAGATTGATCTGTTCGATCTTCGCGCGCTTGCCTTCCTTGATGTCGACGACGATGTCGACCTTGTTGCCGGGCAAGTCGGTGATCTTGGTGTCGACGCGCACGGCGTACTTGCCGCGGCTGAAGTATTGATCGGTGAGGTATTGCTTGACCTCGTCCAGGACCGAGCGGTCGAAAGTCTTGCCGGTCGCCAACCCGACGTTGCGCAGACTCTTCTGCAGATCCTCGGTCTTGATGTCCTTGTTGCCCTTGATCTCGAATTTGGCGATGGAGGGACGCTCCACCACGACCACCAGCAAGATGTTGCCGTCGCGCCGCAGCTCGACGTCGCGGAAGAAGCCGGTCGCATACAGCGCGCGCATCGCCTCGCCGATGCGCTGTCCGTCGAGATGATCGCCGATGTTCACAGGCAGGTAGTTGAATACCGTGCCCTCGGAGATGCGCTGCAGGCCTTCGATGCGGATATCGCCGACCGTGAAGGTGTCTTGTACGCCCTGCGCCTGCACGGCCGTAAATGCGGGTTGGATGGCGAGCGCCACCAACAACCCTGCGCGAACGTCAACCCGCACGAAGGAACCGAAGGCTGTGTCTCTGGACGGCGCTCGCGGGCCGGCGCGCAGGCGTCGGCGCAACTTTCTGATAGATCATGATTTCCCGTTAGTTCAAATGTCTTGAGATATCGTTATAAAAGGCAAGACTCATCAAGACTACCAAAAGCGCGATCCCGACTTGCTGACCAAATAGCTGAGCGCGCTCCGACAACGGACTTCCCTTGACCGCCTCGACCACCTGATACACGATCTGGCCGCCGTCCAATAACGGTACCGGCATCAGATTCAGCACTCCCAAGCTGACGGAGATGATCGCCAGAAAGGCAAGATACGCGGTCAAGCCGAGGTAGGCGCTGATGCCGGCGAACTCGGCAATGCTGACGACGCCGCTGATGTTCTTCGGCGAGACCTGGCCGGTGACGATGCGCCAGAGCATCTGCACCGTGAGCGCGGACATCTCCCATGTCTTCTGCACGCCCAGCCCAAGCGCCTCGACCGGTCCGGAGCGGCGCGTCTCGACCAGCCCCGGCGGCCAGCTCGGCACGCCCTCCTCGATCATGATCCCCAAGCGTCCGATCGGCCTGCCGCCCTCAATGACGCGCGGCACGGCCGCCACGAGATGCGTGCCCACGCCGCCGCGCTCGACTTCGATCGACAACTCGCGCCCGCCGGCGCCGCTCACCATGCCGATGAAGTCCGCGCGGTTGGCCACCGGCTGGCCGTTCACGGTCAGCAGCCGATCACCGACGCGCAGGCCGGCCTTCGCGCCGGCACTATCGCTCGGCACCTCGTGCACCAGCGTATTGGCGGTCCAGGTCGACAAATCGAACCCCAAGCCGGGCAGTAATTTACCGGGTTCGGTCAAGGCGCGCCGATCGTCGCGCACACGCAGCGTCAGGGCACGCTCCGACCCACCGCGGCGCACGCTCAAGGGGATGACGCCGTCCTCGCCGAAGCGGCGCATGAGCGCAATCTGCAGCTCCTCGGTGTCGCTCACCGGGCGCTCACCGACCCGCGTGATCTCATCGCCGCGCTGCAGGCCGGCGATCGCCGCCGGGCTGTCGAGGCGCACTTGGCCCACCACCGGCTTGACGATCTCGGTGCCGACCATGGCCAGTGCCGCATACACCAAGGAGGCGAACAACAAGTTCATTGCGGGTCCGGCCAGCAGCACGGCGACGCGCTGCACTACCGGGCGGCGGGTGAAGGAGCGATGCAGTTCGCTCGCCGCAACGTCGCCTTCACGCTCGTCCAGCAGCTTCACGTAGCCGCCAAGCGGAATGGCGGCCAGGCAATATTCGGTGCGGTCGGCATCCCTGCCGATACGCGTCAGCAGCGGCTTGCCGAAGCCGATGCTGAAGCGCAGCACCTTGAAGCCGAGCTTCTTGGCCACCCAGTAATGGCCGAACTCGTGCACGGCCACCAAGATGCTGATCGCCACCAAAAACGCCGCAAGGAAAACCACGTACTTCATGCGAAGGCTCCAGAGCCAGACTCGATCAAAGAAGCGGCCATGCGTCGTGATGCCGCGTCGGCGTCCAATACATCGCTCAGAGCCTTGACCGGGGACGAATCAAGCCGCTGCAGCACCTTGTCAATGACCGTTGCAATACCTACAAAGTTCAAGCGCCCGTCAAGAAAGGCCTGTACGGCGACCTCATTGGCCGCATTCAGCACCGTCGGCGCGGTGCCGCCGGCGCGCGCGGCAGCCCGCGCCAGCATGAGGCTGGGGAATCTAACATGGTCGGGGGGCTCGAATGCGAGGTGCGCGATGGCGATGAGATCGAGGGGGGCGACACCCGAAGCGATGCGCTCAGGCCACGCCAGCGCCTGCGCGATGGGCGTGCGCATATCGGGCGCACCGAGCTGCGCCAGTACCGAGCCGTCAGCGTACTGGACGAGAGAATGCACCACACTCTGCGGGTGCACCACGACGTCGACCTGCGATTCGGGCAGGTTGAACAGCAGCGTTGCCTCGATGACCTCCAAGCCCTTGTTCATGAGAGTCGCCGAGTCCACGGAGATTTTTCGGCCCATCTGCCATTTCGGGTGGGCGCATGCCTGGTCCGGCGTGGCCTGCGCCATTGCTGCCGCATCGGTACAGCGAAACGGTCCGCCCGACGCGGTCAGAATGAGACGGGTCACGCCGCGCGCCGGTTCGCCCGGCAAATACGCGGCGGGCATACACTGAAAAATCGCGTTGTGCTCGCTGTCGATCGGAATCAGTTCCGTGCCGGAGCGGCGCACCTCGTCCATCAACAGCCGCCCGGTCATGACCAGTGCCTCCTTGTTGGCGAGCAGCACCCGCTTCCCGGCACGCACCGCCGACAAGGTCGGCAGCAGCCCGGCCGCACCGACGATGGCCGCCATGACCACGCGGACGTTGCCGGCAGCGACGGCGTCGGCCAGCGCTTGTTCGCCGCATTCCACCCGGGTCGCCGAGCCGCAATCGCGCAGTGCCCGCTGTGCATTCGCCGCTGCTTGGCGATCGACCAGCACCACGGTATCCGGCTTGAAGGTCTTGGCCTGCTCGACGATGGTCTCCCAGCTGCGCTGGGCGCCCAGCATGGCCACCTTGAAGCGCTCTGGATGCAGAGCCATCACCGCCAATGTGCTGCGCCCAATGCTGCCCGTCGAGCCCAAGATTGCAACGCCGAGCTGCTCGCTCATGGAATCACCCCGGAACTGAACAGGGCGAGCGCATATAGCGGCGCCGCGGCCGTGACGCTGTCGAGGCGGTCCATGAGCCCGCCGTGCCCGGGCAGCAGCCTGCCGCTGTCCTTCAGCGACGCGGCGCGCTTGAACATACTTTCCGTCAGATCGCCGATGATGGAGAAAATACCGACGCCGCAGCCGAAAGCCACGGCGAAGAACAGAGGCAGCGAAAAATATACGGCGCCGGCCCAGGCCACGAGACACACCATGATTAGTCCGCCCACAGCTCCTTCCCAGGTTTTGCCGGGACTGACGCGCGGCGCCAGCTTGCGTCTGCCGAAGCGTCTGCCGGCGAAATACGCGCCGACGTCGGCCGCGCATACCATCAGCAACAGCCACAAAACGACTTGCGGGCCGTGTGCGAAACCACCCGTGCTCGCCACCAAGCGCGCCAAAGCCGCGAATGCCGGCGCCAACACCGCCACCCCGCACAAAAGCACCAGCGCCGGTTGATGGCGCTCGGGCGCGAGCGACAACCAGAGAAAGGCGATCACCCACCTCGCTCACGCCGCAGCCAGCAGCATGATCAGATGCGAAGTGCGGCCCGTCCAGATCCAGCTGGCCCAGAGGATGGCGGCCATCGTGGCCGTGTAGGCCGCTCGCGCCACCGGCAAGGTCAGCGCGCCGAAGCCGGCCCATTCCCACGCGGCCAACGCGAACACGAGGGCGAACGCCAACACCGCCCACGACGGCGGTAATAGAAACAACGCCAGCAGCAACAGCATGCCGAGAATCACGCCGGTGAGTATGCGCGTCCTAAGCATGCTGCTTCTCACGCATCCGCCTTCGCACCGACCTGAGCGGAGGTCTTGCCGAAGCGGCGTTCGCGCTGCGCGTATTGGCTGAAGGCCGCGTCCAGATGCGCGGCCGAGAACTCCGGCCATAGCACCTCCGTAAAATACAATTCGGTGTACGCCAGGTTCCACAACAGAAAATTGCTGATGCGCTGCTCGCCGCCGGTCCTGATCATCAAATCAGGATCGGGAATGCCGGCCAGCGCCAAACCGGCGCCTAAGCGTTCCTCCGTGATGTCCGCCGCCTGCAGCTCGCCTGCCGCTACGCCCTGGGCGAGCGCGCGGCACGCCTGTGCAATGTCCCACCGGCCGCCGTATGCCACGGCCACCATGAGCTCCAGGCCGCCGTTGCGCGCCGTGAGCGCCTCGGCATCCTCCATGCGCCGCACCAGTTCGCGGCCCAGCGACGCACGGTCGCCGATGAATCGCAGCCGCACCTGGCTTCGGTGCAGATCCTCGACTTCACGCACCAGCGCGTCCAGGAACAATCCCATGAGCATCCCGACTTCGTCGGGCGGGCGCCGAAAATTCTCGCTGCTGAAGGCGAACAGAGTGAGATAGCGCACCTTGCGCTCGCCGCACTCCTCGACGATCTTGCGCACCACCTTGATACTGAATCGATGACCGGCGATGCGCGGCAGGCCGCGAGATCGCGCCCATCGACCGTTGCCGTCCATGATGATTGCGACATGCTGCGGCGAGTCGGCCATGGGCATTGCTGTAGTTGCGGGTCCCAAGCTTCAGACCTGCAGCAGCTCCTTTTCCTTGTCCGCCATTGCATGGTCGATGTCGGCGACGTGCTTGTCCGTGAGCCTCTGCACCTCGTCCTGGGCGCGCCGGTCATCGTCCTGCGCGATCAGCTTTTCCTTGAGCATTTCCTTGAGCTCGTTCATGACCTCGCGGCGCACACCGCGCACCGCCACGCGTGCATTCTCAGCCTCCGCCTTCACCACCTTGATGATGTCGCGGCGCCGCTCCTCGGTGAGCGCCGGCATGTTGATGCGAATGATCTGGCCGGCGGTATTGGGGTTCAATCCAAGGTCGGATTTGTAGATCGCCTTCTCGATTACCGGCACCATGGCTTTCTCCCACGGGGTCACCGTCAGCGTGCGCGCATCCTCGGTGGCGATATTGGCCACCTGGTTCAGCGGCATTTCCGAACCGTAGTAGTCCACCTTGATGTGTTCGATGAGGCTCGTGTGCGCGCGCCCGGTGCGCAGCTTCTTCAGCTGATCCTTGAATGCCGTAACGCACTTCTGCATGCGCTGCACTGCGTCTTTCTTCAGGTCATCGAGCATGATCCCCCCAACTTCAAGCTTCAGCCGAAACGACGGTACCGACATCCTCGCCCATGACAATACGCATCAAATCGCCCGCATGGAACAAATTGAAGACCTGCAGGGGCAAATTATTTTCCCTGCACATGACGATTGCGGTCGCATCCATGACATTGAGACGGTCGTTGAGAACCTTGTCGAAGCTCAGGCGTGCATAGCGCTTGGCGTTCGGGTTCTTCACCGGATCGGAATCGTAGATGCCGTTGACCTTGGTGGCCTTCAGCAGTATGTCGGCATTGATCTCGATGGCCCGCAGGCTGGCGGCGGTGTCGGTGGTGAAGAAAGGATTGCCGGTGCCGGCGCCGAATATCACCACGCGGCCCTTCTCCAGGTGGCGGACTGCGCGGCGGCGGATGTAGTCCTCGCACACTTCGTTGATGCGCAGCGCCGACATCACGCGCGCGTAGGTGCCCAGGCCCTCGAGAGCGTCCTGCATGGCCAGCGCATTGATCACGGTCGCCAGCATGCCCATGTGGTCCGCGGTCACCCGGTCCATGCCGGCGCGCGCCAAGCCTGCGCCGCGGAAGATGTTGCCGCCGCCCAGCACCACGGCAACCTGCACGCCCATCTGCACCAGATCTCGAATCTCGCCGGCGATACGCTTCAGGATGATGGGATCGATGCCGTAGTCCTCGCCTCCCAGCAACGCCTCGCCGGATAGTTTGACCAAGATTCTCCGATAGCGGGCCGTGGCGGTGGGCGTGGTCATGATCAGGCGCTCCTAGGTGGTCGGCTCTTTCTTGGTGGCATTCACCTGAGCCATGACTTCGCTCACGAAGTCATCCTGCTTCTTCTCGATGCCCACACCCACCTCGTAGCGCACGAATTGCAGCACCTTGGCGCCGGCCTTCTTCAGCAGCTTCTCGACGGTGACGTCTTCGTCCTTCACGAACGGCTGACCCAGCAGGGTCATTTCCGCCAGATACTTGCGCAGACGTCCCTCGACCATCTTGGCGATGATCTCCGGCGGCTTCTTCTCGCCCTTGGTCTGCTCGGTCAGGATGGCGCGCTCCTTTTCGAGCACATCGGCCGGCACGTCGGCCACATCGATGTAGGTGGGATTCACGGCCGCCACGTGCATCGCCAGATCGCGCGCCAGCGCTTCGTCGCCGCCTTGGATGGCGACAAGCGCACCGATACGCCCGCCATGGATGTACGCACCCAGCGCGCCGGTGGCTGCGATGCGCACGAAACGGCGTACCGCAATATTCTCGCCGATCTTGGCGATCAACGCGCGGCGGCGTTCATCGAGGGTGGTGGCGCCGTGGTGCGCCCCCAGCAGCCCGTCCAGTCCCGAGGGCGCTGCTTCCAACGCCGCGCTCGCCGCGGCGCGGGCGAACTCCTGAAACTCATCGCCGCGCGCGACGAAATCGGTTTCGCAGTTCACCTCGACCATGGCCGCGGCATCGGCGCTGCGCTGCACCGCCACGGTGCCTTCCGCCGCAACTCGAGTCGCCTTCTTGTCGGCCTTGGCAAGGCCGCTCTTGCGCATCAGCTCTGCGGCGGCATCCAAATTGCCCTGGGTCTCCACGAGCGCCTTCTTGCACTCCATCATGCCGGCGCCGGTGCGCTCGCGAAGCTGTTTGACTGTATCTGCCGTTATGTTCATCGGTGCATCCAAACCGCCGGCGAAGGCGATCCTCTATGAGCCAAGACTTGGCAAATGTGCGCGGACGCCGCGGAATTGCCGCTCGCCCGAGCACACCCGTAAGGTTGTTCCTAAGCGCCGCGCCGCGGCGGGCCGCTGCGTCCGGCCGGCCGGCGCCGTGGAGCGCTGGCAGGCCGCACTTCGGCCGGTGGTGTATCCGGTGCGTCCACATCCTCGGATTCGACCTCGTCGAGCGAGGCGCCCACGGCGGCAACGCTCGGCACCACCGTGATCGGCACCTTGCGACGCGGCGGCGGCTTGCGTTGTCCGCCTCGCGACGAGGGCGGAGGCCGCCGGCCACCGGCCGCACGCTTCTTTGGGTTGCCCTCTTCGTCCAATTCGACGAACTCGTCCTCGCTGACCGGCACCTCGGGTAGTGAGGCCTTTCCTTCCAGTACCGAGTCGGCAACGCCGGCCGCGTACAACAAAATGGCGCGCATGGCGTCATCGTTGCCGGGTATGACATAGTCGATCCCGTCCGGCGAGCAGTTGGTGTCGACCACCGCCACCACCGGAATACCGAGCTTTTTGGCCTCGTGGACCGCGATTTGCTCGTGGCCCACGTCGATGACGAACAGCGCATCGGGCAGCGCGGTCATGTGGCGAATTCCGCCGAGACTCCGCAGCAGCTTATCCATTTCCCGCCGCAGCATCTGAGCTTCCTTCTTGCCGCGCCGGTCGAGCGCCCCGCTTTGCGCCATCTCGTCAAGGTCGTTCAGCCGCTTGATGGACTGACGAATGGTCTTGAAGTTGGTCAGCATGCCTCCCAGCCAACGCTGGTTGACATAGGGCATGGCGCAGCGGGCGGCCTCCTTCTGCACGGCATCGCGCGCGGAGCGCTTGGTGCCCACGAACAGCACCTTGCCGCCTTCCGCAGCCACGCTCTTGATGAAGGTCGCAGCTTGGCTGTACAGCGGCTGGGTCTTCTCCAGATTGATGATATGGATCTTGTTGCGTTCGCCGAAGATGAAGGGGGCCATCTTCGGGTTCCAGAAGCGGGTTTGGTGCCCAAAATGGACGCCCGCTTCCAGCATCTGTCGCATGGACACGCTGGTCATAAATACTCCTGGTCAGGTTGAGCCTCCGCGCATCCCAAACGGCAACCCGGTTTGCTTGAAATTGTGAGGTCTAGCCCTCAGATTTCAAACCCTCACCGGGCACCTGACCGTCTGTGACGATACGCGTGCGGGGTTGTTAAAAATAGCCGCGCTTTATACCATGAAGACCTGTAGGAAACAAAGCTTAGGTCTGCCTCCTTAAAGCATGGAATGACATTTCAATGACTGTGACCATCAAAACCCCCGAGGAGCAGGAGAAAATGCGAGCCGCCGGCCGGTTTGCGGCCAGTGTCCTGGACATGATCGAGCCCTTTGTCGTGCCCGGCACCACCACCGACGAGCTCGACAAGCGCTGCCATGATTTCATCGTCGAGGAGCTCAAGTCGATCCCGGCCAACCTGAACTACCGCGGCTTTCCGAAGACGATCTGCACCTCCGTGAACCATGTGGTATGTCACGGCATCCCGGGCGATAAGCGGCTGAAAAATGGCGATATCGTCAACATCGACGTAACCGTGATTCGCGACGGCTTCCATGGCGACACCAGCCGCATGTACTTCGTCGGCCAGACCGCGGTGCTGGCGCGGCGCCTCACGCAAATCTGCCACGAGGCCATGTGGCACGGCATCCGCGTGGTCAAGCCCGGCGCGCGCTTGGGCGACATCGGCCACGCCATCCAGACCTTTGCCGAGAGCAATAACTTCTCTGTGGTGCGCGAGTACTGCGGCCATGGCATCGGACGCATCTACCACGAGGATCCTCAAGTGCTGCACTACGGCAAGGCCGGCACGGGGATGGAATTGATGACCGGCATGACCTTCACGATAGAGCCGATGATCAATGCCGGACGGCGCGACGTGAGGCTGCTGCCCGACGGTTGGACGGTGGTGACGAAGGATCAATCGCTATCCGCGCAATGGGAACACACCATCCTCGTCACCGACTCAGGGTACGAGGTTTTGACCCTGGGCGCGAGCGCGACGATGCCCGCCGCCGCGGCAGCCTCTTGAACGCGCACGGCAAGTTTCTCGATCAAAACGTCGATTGGACCTATTTGGAGGTCGTTCCGCAGGCCTTGAACGACGGCCAATTCTCTCCCCTGGTGTTCCGCCAGGTCTTGGACCGCGGTTCCGAACTGTTGAAGGATCGCTTCGTCGCGGACGAAGCAATCGAAGATTTGGTGCGCGATCGGGCCCAGCTGGTCGATGTGGCGCTGCGCGCCGCGTGGGTGCGCCACGCCGGCAGGTTCGCGGACGATCTGGCGCTGGTGGCGGTCGGCGGCTACGGGCGCGGCGAGCTGCATCCGAGTTCCGACATCGACATCATGGTGCTGCTGCCGAAGAGCGATTCGGCGGACTGGCAGCCTGACATCGAGCGCTTCCTGACCTTCCTCTGGGACATCGGCCTCGAGGTCGGGCATAGCGTACGCTCCATCGACGACTGCCAGCGTGAGAGCCTGGCCGACATCAGTGTCGCGACCACCCTATTCGAAGCTCGGCTGCTGGCCGGACCCGAATCGCTGTTCGCGGGCATGCGCCGCGCGCTGGCTCCCGATCGGCTCTGGTCGTCCCAGGACTTCTTCGAGGCCAAGGTACGGGAGCAGACCGAGCGCCACCATCGCTATTTCGATACCGCTTACAACCTCGAGCCCAACGTCAAATCCAGCCCCGGGGGCTTGCGCGACATCCAAACCATCGGCTGGGTTGCGAAGCGCCATTTCGGCACCGATACGCTCGATGAGCTGGTCGCGCACGGCTTCCTGACGCGGGACGAATTGCGCAATCTCAAAGCCGGCCAATCCTTCCTTTGGAAGGTGCGTTTCGGTCTGCACGTGCTGACCAGCCGGCGCGAGGACCGGTTGCTGTTCGATTATCAGATCAAGCTGGCGAAGCTGTTCGGCTACGAGGATGCCAGCTTCACGCTCGCCGTCGAGCAGCTGATGCAAAAGTACTACCGCACCGTGATGGATATCAGCCTTCTCAACGAAATGCTGCTGCAGCTGTTTCGCGAAGCCATCCTCACGCAGAGTGGCCCGCCGCTGCCCATCAACGCCCGCTTCCAGATTCGCAATGATTATCTGGAAGTCACGCATCCGGACGTATTCGCCCGCAATCCTTCCGCGCTGTTGGAATTGTTCGTGCTGCTGCAGCAGCATCCCGAACTGCACGGCGTACGCGCGGAGACGATCCGGCTCATCGGCACGCACGTCGGGTTGATCGACGAGGAATTTCGTCAGAACCCACGTCATCACCGGCTCTTCATGGAAATTCTCTGCGCCCCGGTGGGCGTCACGCACGAGCTGCGCCGCATGAATTTGTACGGCGTACTGGGACGCTACATCCCTTCGTTCGGCCGGGTGGTCGGACGCATGCAGTACGATCTTTTTCACGCCTACACGGTCGATGCGCACACTCTGTTCGTGGTCAGCAATCTGCGGCGCATGGCCATGCCCAAGTTCAACGATGAATTGCCGGCCTTGAGCCAGATCATGCAATCGCTGCCGCGTCAGGAACTCGCCTATCTGGCCGCGCTGTTCCACGACATCGCCAAGGGACGCGGCGGCGATCACTCGGAGCTGGGCGCGGTGGATGCCGAAGCGTTCTGCTTGGAACAGGGTTTGGGGCGCTACGAGGCGCGCCTGGTCGCTTGGCTGGTCAAGAACCATCTGATCCTGTCCATAACCTCGCAGAAAAAGGATATCAGCGATCCGGACATCATCCACGATTTTGCGCGGCGCGTCGGCGATCAGGCACATTTGGATTACTTGTACGTGCTCACCGTGGCCGACGTGCGCGGTACCAATCCGAAATTGTGGAACGCCTGGAAAGCGCGGCTGTTCGAGGAATTCT
>Ga0182024_10020403_pt1 | contig 12110 bp, 8 predicted proteins | sample P32metaG_FD_120480 | JGI IMG/M metagenome (GOLD analysis project Ga0182024, IMG submission 120480) | Permafrost microbial communities from Stordalen Mire, Sweden - P3-2 metaG (Illumina Assembly) | ecosystem: Environmental > Terrestrial > Soil > Wetlands > Permafrost | place: Sweden: Stordalen...
CGACGCGCCATAGGCATCGTCAGCACATCGTCACCCGACATCATCAGCACCCCAAGCCCGACCAGATGGTCAGACTCGATGATCACCTCGGAGCGCGAAAGGTGGGAAGGGGACGACGCTTACACACCGACGATAAGCGTGCTGCCTGGCAGTCTCCAACAGAGCCTAGGGTGGACGATGGGGCGCAGAGAACAGCTCGGCCTGAACGCGGCTTACGCGGTTGAGGCACCGGCACCCGTTGACCCCGACGAGCCGACGACTGAGTAACAGTCTGCGTTAGGCTGTCCTAATTTCCCAGCGCGAGTGTCCTACTTAGGACAGCACCCCTCCGCACGTCTTCTAGTTCCCATCGCAGGCGAACGAATCCTTGGCGAGAACCCGGCTCATCAGATCGGCCAGTCCTTCGGGGAACACCGGTTCGTCGCAGGCGATGAGCTCGGCCAGGGACCACCAGCGGACGTCATCGACAAATTCCCGCTCCAGGGCCCGCCATCCGGCCCGGGACACCTCGCCGCCGGCGCAGCGGGCGACGAAGTAGCTCTCCGAAAATCGCCAGGGCCGTTGCTGGCGGTCGGAATAGACCGCCTCGCGGCGCCAGATGAGCGGGCCAAGTTCAATATCGGAAAAGCCGGTCTCCTCGATCACCTCGCGCATCGCGGCCTGCACCATGGTCTCTCCCGGCTCGACGCCGCCGCCGACAGTGAACCACGCCCCGGGCCCGGTCGGATCGCTGGGAAGACGACCCTTCATCAGCAGGATTCGATCCTGGGCGTCGAGCAACAGGACCCTTGCCGTTGGGCGTTCACGCATGAGCAAGGTTCATGGCCGCAGGGCTTTAGGCCGCCGCGAGCTGCTGCTTCACTTTCTGGGAAAGGGACTTGATGTCGATGGGCTTGGCCAGGAACGAGACGCCGGTTTCGCCTTCGAGGAAGTCGGAGAACTCGGCTTCGGCGTAGCCGGAAATGAACATGACCGGGGCCGCGCCGAGGAAGGGGCGCGCCTTGCGAAGCAGGGTCGGTCCATCGATGCCCGGCATGATCACGTCACTGATCATCAGGTCGATGGTCCCGGCGTGCTTCTCGGCCAGGACCAGAGCCTCCTCGCCGTCGGCCGCTTCGAGGACTTCGTAGCCGCGCGCGCGCAGGAGCAAGGCGGCGGAGTGCCGGACCGAGACATCGTCCTCGACGAAGAGGATCCGGCCGGCGCCGGAGAGATCACGAGGAGCGATCCTTGTCTTGCCAGCCGGGGCCGGCGTCTCGACCGTCAGGGGCGCGATGTGGACGGGAAGGAAGATGCGGAAGGCGGCGCCTTCGCCCGGTCTGGAGACGACGTTGATCCAGCCGTCCGATTGCTTGACGATGCCGAACACAGTGGCCAGCCCCAGCCCGGTGCCTTCGCCGACCGCCTTGGTGGTGAAGAACGGATCGAAGATCTTGCCTATGACCTCCGCCGCTATCCCCGGCCCGTCATCGCTGACCTCGATCAGAGCGAGATCGCCGCCGCCGCCGCCCGTGTAGCCGAGATCGACCGCTTCGCTGGCCGTAAGGCGGGCGGTGCGCATGCGAATGGTGCCGCCCCCGGCGGCCCGCACGGCGTCGCGCGCGTTGACAACCAAATTGATGACAGCATTCTCCAGTTGGGTCTTGTCGGCGCGTATCTGCGGCAGGTTTCGGCCGTATTCGGTGACAAGGCGAACGTCCTCGCGCAGCAATCGGCGCAGCAGGACCTCGAAATTGCTGATCAGCTCGCCCAGGTCCAGGACGGCTCGCTGGATCGTCGTCTTTCGCGAAAAGGCGAGGAGCTGACCGACCAGGTTGCCGATGCTGTTGGACGTCTCGCGTATCTGCGAGAGGTTCTCGTACGACGGATCGCCGAGGGAATGGCGCACCGCGAGCTGATCGAGTTGAAGATTTATGGCCGTCAGCTGATTGTTGACGTCGTGGGCGATGCCCCCCGCGAGCTGGCCTATCGACTCCATCTTGTTCCGCTGGGCGAGCTGCAGCTGCATCGTCTTCTGGTCGGTCACGTCCAGGAGGTAGGCGACCCAGCGGGCGCCGGCTCTGGCCAGATAGAGATGCGCGGTCTTCTCGGCTCGCGCTCCAAGAGCGACCTCGTAAGGATTGGGCCGCCGCTCGGCGAGGCTGGCGGCCGCATGGTCGCGGGAGACGGAGGCCAGCAGGTCGCCGAACCGGGCGCCCTTGACCGCCTCGGCCCCGACGATGCCGGCCAGAGCCGCATTGGCTTCCAGGATCACCCCCTCTAAGGGATCGGGACCTTCGATGAGGGCGGCCCCGAAAGGTGAAGCGGCGGCAAAAGGATCCAGCCTGGCGGGTTGCGGAGAAGTCTTCGCCTGTCCAGCCGCGCCGGCCTCTGAACCGGCGGCGGCCGGCGGCGGGGGCGGGAGCCGCAGGAGGAGCTTCCCGACGCCCAACGGGGTGACGCGGGCCGGCCGCTCGACGCCGCCGACCACAATCGTCCCCTCTCCGGTTACGCCCTTGAGGGCGTCGGCCAGGGCGGGGAAAAGGCCCTCGCTTTTGGGCAAGCGTCTGGCGCCGCCCATCGCCTCCCGCCACGCGCCGTTGACGGCGAGCAGGATGCCGTCGGCCGCGCACGCGGCGGCGGGCTCGACGATGCCGGCGAGCAGGTCGGCGAGTTCGCCCTCGCCGGCGGTTGGCGACTCACGACCCAAGCCGCGGAAGGCAGCCAGTCCGACGAACGCGACTCCGGCGAGGCCGGCGAGGAGCAGCAATCCGGCGAGGGTCGCGGGTCCGGCCCTGAAGGCGGGGACGGCCGCCAGACCGACGGCCAGGAGAAAAAATCCGGCGGCGACAAGGCCCAACGAATCGAAGCGGCGTTTGCCTATTGCGCCCTGGTCCTTTGCTGGAGGTGTCCGCAATGGGCTTCCCTCGACAGCGATTCTCACGCGAATCACCTCATCGATCATAAGCCCGGCCGCCGGTTCGGCGACTCGGACTGGCCAAAGCCCCAGCCCCCCACTCGGCCCCCACCGTTAACAAGACATTAATCGCGGGCCACCGGCGCCCTGGCGTTCGACGGACTCGGAACGGTCGATCGAACGGAAACGCCAGGGTGAATCGACTGCGCCAGAACCTCCGCGGCTGCGGCCGGGCTGAACTTGCCGTTGTCGCGATCGACGGAGAGGTTGGCTGCCTGCATAGCCGAAAGCGAGATGGCGTCCACGAGGGGGCGAAGGGTGGCGACGAAGCGGCGATCGCCGGCGCGGCGCGGCGAGACGAGCAGCACTGCATCGTATGGAGGGATGGCGTTCTTGGGGTCGGCGAGAAGCACGAGGTGCTCGGCGCTCACGCGCCCATCACTCGAGAAGGCGGAAATGACGTCGACTTCGCCGCTCTCGAGGGCGCGATACATGAACGTCGGCTGGTAGGAAACCAGGCGGCGGAACTTCAGCTTATAGGCGGCTCGCAACGCTGCCCATTCGGGCCGCGAAAGGAACTCGAGGTCCGAGCCCATGACGAGGTCCGGCGACGGCGGCGCCAGGTCGGCGATTGTCGCGATCCGCAACGCCCTGGCCCTATCCGCGCGCATGGCCAGCGCATAGGCGTTCTCGAACCCCAAGGACCCCAGCACCAGGACGCCGTCGCGTCGCCTCAGCTCGCTTGTGAGTCCAGCCAGCACCGCCGCGCGGCCGGGGTTATCGGTCCGGTGGAGGACATTGGTCCAAAGCGTTCCCGAATAGTCGACGTAGACGTCGATTTCACCCGCCGCCAGCGCCCGGTAGGCCGTGGCCGAGCCGAGGTCCTCCTTGATGGTCACCCTCGCGCCGCTCGCTTCCAGGCGCCGCGCGATCAGTTCGGCGAGGATCGATTGTTCGGAAAAGTTCTTCGCTCCCACTACGTAGGCGCGCCCTCCCGGCGTGGCGATAAGCGGCGACAGGGCGGCCGCGGCGCCGGCGATAAGACCGACGGCGCCGGCCCAGATCCGCCAGCGGCTGCGCTTGGCGAGACCCTCCTCGATGAGGCCCAGGAGCTGGTCGGTGGCCAGGGCCAGGCCGGCGGCCGCGGCGCAGCCGAAGAGGACGAAGACCCAATTCTCCGTCTGCAGACCGCTGAATATGTAGTTGCCGAGCGAGGTCTGGCCGACCGGGGTCGCCAGGGTCGCCGCGCCGATGGTCCAGACCGCGGCGGTGCGGGCGCCGGCCATGATCACCGGCGCCGCCAAAGGCGCCTCGACCCACAGCAGCCGCTGGAGGGAGGTCATGCCCATCCCCTTGGCCGCCTCGACCACCGCCGGGTCGACGCCCATCAGGCCGGCCACCGAATTCCGCAGGATCGGCAGCATGGAATAGAGAGTGAGGGCCATCAGGGAGGGGGCGAACCCCAAGGCCTGGAAACCGTGGCCGAACCAGCGAAGACTGAGGACCGAGAGGGCCAGCAGGAGGGGGTAGAAGAGGGCGAGCAACGCCAGGCTGGGAATGGTCTGGATGAGGCTGGCCACGAACAGGCTCACCCACCGGATGGAGGCGTTCCGCGTCGCCGCTACGGCCAGCGGCAGGCTGATCGCGAAGCCTAGGACGAGGGCGCTGAGGCTCAGCAGGACATGCTGTGAGAGGTAGGCCGGCAGCAGGGCGGCGGCGGCGGCGAAGCGTTCATGCATCGCGCCCGCTCCGCGCCAGGGCCTGGACGCGCCTCGCCTGGCGAAGCGGAGTTTCCATCAGAGCCGTCGCGCGTGGGTCGCCATGGCCGGCTAGGAGGTCGGTGGGCGTGCCGTCGGCGATGACCTCGCCGGCCTCCAGAATGACGATCCGGTCGGCGAGCAGCAAGGCTTCCATGACGTCGTGGGTGACCATCACGGTGGTCAGGGAGAGGCGGTCGTGCAAGGCCCGGTAATCGGCGCCAAGCGCATCGCGGATGAGGGGATCGAGCGCCCCGAACGGCTCGTCCATGAGCATGATCGCCGGGCCGGCGGCGAGCGCACGGGCGACCCCGACCCGCTGCCGCTGGCCGCCGGAGAGCTGAGCGGGAAAGCGCGGCGCGATCTCAGGTGAAAGGGCGATGAGATCGAACAGTTCGGCGGCGCGGCGAGCCGTGCGGGCCTTATCCCAGCCGGCCAGACGCGGCCCAACCGCGATGTTCTCCGTAACGCTCATGTGGGGGAAAAGTCCCACTTCCTGAAAGACATAGCCGATCTTCCTGCGCAGGCGGTGAGGAGGTTCGTCGGTCGCTGACCTGCCGGCGATCAGGACCTCGCCGGCATCGGGCGCGATGAGGCCGTTGATCATCTTCAGCGTCGTGGTCTTGCCGCACCCCGAGCCACCCAGAAGGGCCACGAACGCGCCGGCATCGATGGTTAGCGACAGCGGTTTGACGGCTGCCACGCCGCCGTAGGATTTGGCCACGCTTCGCAGCTCGATCTCGGGGGCCGTCATAGCGCGCATGCTCTAGCGCTTTGCGGTGGGGTGAAACGGCGCGATTGCGGTGTCGGCGGGGGCGCCGAGGGTGCGAAAGCGGGGATTTTGGGAGGGGGGACTACGCCCGAAGGCCCGTAAGGGTGCGCTGGTCGCCGAGGATGGAGAGGCAGGCGCCGGTGATCGCTTCGGCGTCGAGGTGGGCGGCGGCGTACATCAGCTCGGGCTTGTCCTGATCCTGAAAAACATCCGGGAGGGTGAGGGTCCGAATCTTCAGCCCGCGGTCCAGGACGCCCTTTTCGGCCAGGGCGTGCAGGACGAAGGCCCCGAACCCGCCTCTCGCGCCTTCCTCGATGGTGAGGATGGCCTCGTGTTCGCGGGCGAGCAACAGTAGCAGGTCGACGTCCAACGGTTTGGCGAATCGGGCGTCGACGACGGTTGGCGCGAGTCCCCGGCGGGCGAGGGCGTCAGCGGCCTTCAGGCACTCGGTAAGCCGCGCGCCGAACGAGACAATCGCCAGGGTCTTGCCCTCGCGGATGACGCGGCCGCGGCCGATCTCCAGGGGTTCGGCGATCTCAGGGAGGGGGACGCCCACCCCTTCGCCCCGGGGAAAGCGGAAGGCGCTGGGGCGATCGTCGATCAGCGCCGCGGTGGCGACCATGCGAGCCAACTCGGCCTCGTCCGAGGGGGCCATCAGGATGAAACCGGGAAGCTGCCCCAAGTAGCCGATATCGAAACTGCCGGCGTGGGTGGGGCCATCGGCGCCGACCAGACCGGCGCGGTCGATGGCGAAGCGAACGGGAAGTCCCTGGATCGCGACGTCGTGGACGACCTGATCGTATCCGCGCTGAAGGAAAGTCGAATAGATGGCGGCGAATGGCCGCATGCCGTCGGCGGCGAGACCAGCGGCGAAGGTCACCGCGTGCTGTTCGGCGATGCCGACATCGAAGCAGCGGTCGGGGAAGACCTTGGCGAACATATCCAGGCTGGTGCCAGAGGGCATGGCGGCGGTGATGGCGACGATCTTGTCGTCGCGCGTGGCCTGCTTGATGAGCTCGGCGGCGAAGACCTTCTGGTACTGCGGGGCCCCGGCGGCCGGCTTGGACTGCTGACCGGTGATGACATCGAATTTGGAGACCGCGTGGTGCTTGTCGGCCGCCGTCTCGGCCGGGCCGTAGCCCTTGCCCTTCTGGGTCACGACATGGACGAGGACCGGCTTGTCGTCGATCTGCGAGACGTTCTTGAGGACCGGGACGAGGTGGTCGAGGTTGTGACCGTCGATCGGCCCCACGTAATAGAATCCCAACTCCTCGAAGAAGGTGCCTCCGGTGGCCATGCCGCGGGCGTATTCCTCTGCCTTGCGGGCCATGTTCTTGAGGCCCTTGGGGAGCCAGCTGATCGCGCCCTTGCCGAGCTTGCGCATGCGCCGATAGGCGCTGCCCGAGACGAGGCCGGCCAGATAAGCGCTCATGCCGCCGACCGGCGGGGCGATCGACATGTCGTTGTCGTTGAGGATGACGACGAGCCGCTTGGTGGTATGGCCGGCGTTGTTCATCGCCTCGTAGGCCATGCCGGCGCTCATCGATCCATCGCCAATGACGGCGATGACGGCGTTGTCCTCCCCCCGCATGTCGCGGGCCACGGCAAATCCGAGCGCCGCGGAGATGGAAGTGGCGGCGTGGGCGGCGCCGAAGGGGTCGAATTCGCTCTCGGCCCGTTTGGTAAAGCCGGAAAGGCCGCGGCCGGAGCGGAGAGTGCGGATTCGGTCCCGGCGGCCGGTGAGGATCTTATGCGGATAAGCCTGGTGTCCGACATCCCAAATCAGGATGTCGCGCGGGGTTTCGAACACGTGGTGAAGGGCGACGGTCAGCTCGACGACGCCCAGGCCAGCGCCCAGGTGACCACCGGTCACGCTGACCGCGTCTATGGTCTCGGCGCGCAACTCGTCGGCGAGCTGCCGGAGCTGGGAGACGCTGAAGGAACGCGTATCGGCGGGGAGTGATACGGTGTCGAGCAGTGGCGTGGCTGCGGCCATTGATACTCGTAGTCCTCCCGCCCCCGTTTATGGAGATTCTCGCTTAGGTGCGTCGGTCTAACACGAAATCGACCGCCGACCGCAACACCTGGCCACCGTCGCCGAACGGATCGAGATGGGCTTTTGTCTGAACCGTGAGGACCGCAAGTCGTTCCTTCGCGGGGCCAATTCCCAGCAAAGTCACATAGTTGGCCTTGCCGGCCTTGGCGTCCTTGCCCCCGGCCGCCTTGCCGAGAGATGAGGCATCGCCTTCGGCATCCAGCAGATCATCGACGATCTGATAGGCCAGTCCGATGTCGCGGCCGAACGCCATGAGCGCCGCCCGCTCGGCATCGGTCGAACGGGTCATGGCCAGAGGCAGTTCGAAGGCGCAGGCGATGAGGGCCCCGGTTTTCATCCTCTGCATGCGGGCGACGGCGCCCAGGTCATCGCGCACCCCCAAGAGATCGATCATTTGGCCGCCGGCCATGCCTCGGGCGCCCGACGCGTGAGCCAGCAACCGGCAGAGCTCGGCGCGCACCGCGCCGTCATCGTGCGTCATCGGGTCGGCAAGGATCTCGAAGGCCAGGGTCTGCAGCGCGTCGCCGGCGAGGACCGCGGTGGCCTCGTCGTAGGCCTTGTGGACCGTGGGGCGGCCGCGGCGCATGTCGTCGTCGTCCATGCACGGCAGATCGTCGTGAATCAGCGAATAGGCGTGAATGCACTCCAGCGCGCAGGCGGCGCGCAGCACCGGACGCTCGGGCAGATCGAACATCCGCCCGGTCTCGATGGCGAAGAACGGCCGAAGCCGCTTGCCTGGTCCCAGAGCCGCATAGCGCATGGCCTCGATCAGCCGCTCCTCGGGGCCTTCAGCGCGTGGGGCCAGCTCGTCGAGCGTGCCGGTGACCAGATCGGCAGCCTCGGCGATGCGCTTGGAGAGTTCGGTCATGCGATCGGCAAATGGGCGGCGCGACGATGGCGGGATGAAGGCATGGAGGCTCCGCGGGAGGCGGCGGCCACCCTAACCGAGCGCGACAGCGCGTGAAACGCGGGCTTCGAACGCCGGCGCCGGACTGTGACCGAAAAGCCTCGCCAGCGCGCGGCGTCTTTCCCCACTCAAGGCGAAGGGCTCTTATGTCGGGCATGACCGTTTCCATGCCGACGCCGGACGCCGTGACGATAGCCAGGCGCGCGGAGATAGCCGCGGCCCTGCGCGCGATCGTCCCTGGTGAGGGCGTGGTGGAAGGCGAAGACGGGCGGCGGGCGTTCGCATCCGACGGGCTGACGGCCTACGCGACCTCGCCGCTGGCGGTTGTTCTGCCGAGGCGCACCAGCGAGGTCGCGGCGGTGCTCAGTTACTGCCACGCACAAGGGATAAGGGTAGTGCCCCGAGGCGCCGGCACGTCGCTCTCCGGCGGCGCCCTGCCGCTGGCGGATGGCGTACTCGTTGGTCTCTCGCGCATGTCTGCGATCCTCGACATCGACTACGACAATCGCGTCGCGGTGGTGCAGCCCGGAGTCACCAACCTCGCCATCACCCAGGCGGTGGAAGGACGCGGCTTCTACTATGCGCCCGATCCCTCGAGTCAGATCGCCTGCACGGTGGGCGGCAACGTGGCCGAGAACTCAGGCGGGGTGCACTGCCTGAAATACGGGCTGACGACCAACAACGCGCTGGGCGTCGAACTGGTGATGATGGACGGCGAGATCGTGCGCCTGGGCGGCAAGGCTCTGGAGAGCAGCGATCACGACATGCTCTCGGTGGTGATCGGCTCGGAGGGCCTGCTGGGGGTGGTGACCGAAGTGACGGTGCGGATCCTCCCCAGGCCAATGACGGCGCGGGCGCTCCTGCTTGGTTTCGGCTCGGTTGACGACGCGGGCCGCTGTGTCGGCGCGGTGATCGGCGCCGGTGTGATCCCGGCGGGGATGGAGATGATGGATCGGCCGGCGATCCACGCCGCCGAGGCCTTCGTCGGCGTCGGCTATCCGATGGATGCCGAGGCTTTGCTGATCGTCGAGGTGGACGGCGTCGTCGCCGAGTGTCAGCACCTCTCGGTCGAAATCGGGGAAATGGCCAAAGCCTGCGGGGCGACCTCGATCAGGGCGTCGGCCGACGAGGCCGAGCGGCTGGCGTTCTGGGCCGGGCGCAAGGCGGCCTTCCCCGCCATGAGTCGGATCGCGCCGGACTACTATTGCATGGACGGGACCATCCCCAGGGGGGCATTGCCCGAGGTGCTGGCGCGAATCGCCGCCCTGTCGGACGAACACGGCCTGGCTGTCGCCAATGTGTTCCACGCCGGCGACGGCAACCTGCATCCCCTCATCCTCTACGACGCCAACCGCGACGGAGAGGTCGAGCGCGCCGAAGCCTTCGGAGCCGATATCCTGAAGCTCTGCGTCGAGGTGGGCGGCGTCCTCACCGGCGAGCATGGCGTGGGCGTGGAAAAACGCGACCTGATGGGGACGATGTTCACCGACATCGACCTGGCGCATCAGCAGCGGGTGAAGTGCGCCTTCGACCCCGATCTGCTGATGAACCCAGGGAAGGTCTTCCCCACTCTGCACCGGTGCGCCGAACTGGGCCGGGTGCACGTCCACGGCGGCCGCACGGCCTTTCCCGAACTGCCCCGATTTTGAAGAACGGGCCCAAGCCTTGCCCTTGGCCGTGAAGGCCCCTTCCCCGTTCGCCGCGCCGACGACCACGGCCGAGCTCGTTGCGGCGATTTGCTCTGCCCGAGACGAGCGGCGCGTCGTCGAGCTGCGCGGGGCCGGCACGAAGGCGGGCATGGGCGATCCCAGGCGCGAGCGCGCGATCATCGACCTGCGTGGCTTCGCCGGCATCATCGATTACGAGCCGCGCGAGCTGGTGCTCACCGCGGGCGCCGGAACGCCGCTCGCCGAAATCGAGCGGCTTCTGGCCGCGAACGGTCAGATGCTGGCTTTCGAGCCCACCGGCGGGACAATCGGCGGGGTCGTCGCGGCCGGGACGAGCGGACCCCGCAGGCCCTTTGCTGGAGGGGTGCGGGATCATGTGCTGGGTATCGAAGGGGTGTCCGGCCGCGGCGAGGCGTTCAAGGCTGGCGGCCGGGTAGTGAAGAACGTCACCGGTTACGACATTGCGCGCCTCATGACCGGCTCGTGGGGGCGTCTAGCGGCCATCACCAGCGTGTCGATCAAGGTTCTGCCCAAGCCCCGGGCCGAGGCGACCCTGTTGATCGAGAACCTGGAGGACAGGGCCGGCCTCGTCTTGATGGCGCGCGCCGCCGGTTCGTCGGCGGAGATAACCGGGGCGGCCCATGCGCCCTCGGTAGGGACGTTGCTTCGGCTCGAGGGATTTGGTCCCTCGGTGGCGGCGAGGGCGGACATGCTGCTTGCCCTGTGCGCCGATGGCGGAGAACCGCACTTGATCGAGGGTGAGGATTCCCCCGCGCTCTGGCGAGAGGTTCGGGTGGCAAGCGGCCTTCCCGCCGACCTGCCCCTGTGGCGGGTGACGGGGCCAGCGACGGCGGCGAGCCGGCTGACGGAGGGTCTAGCAGGGGCGATGTGGATCTACGATTGGGCGGGCGCTCTCGTATGGATCGCGGCCCCGGAAGATATCGACGTGCGGGCGGCCCCAAGCGCCGCTGGCGGTCAGGCATCGCTTGTGAGGGCGAGTGAAGACATGCGCGCCCGCATTCCCGCTCTTCACCCAGAGCCCACCGCCACCGCCGCTCTACGCGCCCGCATCAAGGCGGGTTTCGACCCGGCGGGGATACTGGACCCGGATCGGTTCGCCGCCAGGCGCTAAGTGTTCCGGTCGAGACGAGGGCGCCAAGCTGCTCTAGATGGGCGCATGCGCACCAGGTTCGCGGCCGAGGCTCTCGCCGATCCGGAATTCGCGGCGTCTGAGCGGGAGATTCGGCGGTGCGTGCACTGCGGGTTCTGCCTGGCGACCTGCCCCACCTATGTGCTGCTCGGCGACGAGCTGGATTCGCCGCGTGGGCGAATCGCCCTGATGCAGGACATGCTGGAGAACGCCAAGCCGCCCAGCGCCGAGGTGGTGAAGCACATCGACCGGTGTCTTTCCTGCCTGGCGTGCTCGACGACTTGTCCGTCGAGCGTCGACTATGGCCGCCTCGTTGACCATGCGCGGTCGTACATCCACGAGAAGTATCGCCGTCCGTGGGCGGACCGATTGTGGCGCATGCTGCTGGCCAAGGTGCTGCCCTACCCGGCGCGGCTGCGATGGGCTCTGGCGTGGTCGCGAGCCGCCAAGCCGCTCGCGAACCTGGTTGGGCGCGCGCCGATTCTGGAGCCGCTCGCGGCGATACTCAGGCTGGCGCCGCGTCGCCTCCCGCCGGTGGCGCCCGCCGCCAGGCTTGGTCCGCCGGCCGGCCACCCGCGTGTGGCCCTGCTAGGCGGTTGCGCGGAAAGCCTGCTGCGCCCGGAGATCCGCGCCGCGAGTGTGCGGCTGCTGGCAAGATCGGGCTTCGAGGCGGGCATCGCCGAAGGCGAGGTCTGCTGCGGAGCCCTGGTCCACCACCTCGGGCGGCGAGCGGAGGCCGTGGCGGCGGCCAAGCGAAATATCGAAGCCTGGAGCCGTGAGATCGACGCCGGCGGGCTGGCGGCGATCGTCGTCACCGCTTCGGGCTGCGGGACGATGATCAAGGACTATGGATTCCTGCTGCGGGGCGAACCGGCGTGGGCCGAGAAGGCGGCGCGGATCTCGGC
>Ga0182024_10020404_pt1 | contig 12110 bp, 12 predicted proteins | sample P32metaG_FD_120480 | JGI IMG/M metagenome (GOLD analysis project Ga0182024, IMG submission 120480) | Permafrost microbial communities from Stordalen Mire, Sweden - P3-2 metaG (Illumina Assembly) | ecosystem: Environmental > Terrestrial > Soil > Wetlands > Permafrost | place: Sweden: Stordalen...
CGACGGGCGCGCGACGTCGCGTTTCTTCACGACGGCGATGCAGCACGAGGCCGAGCAGCGCGTGCGGCTCGAAGCACGCTTGCGTAAAGCGCTCGAAGAAGAGGCGTTTCAGATCGTCTATCAGCCGATCTACACGTTCGACGGTACGCTGGGCGCGACCGAAGCGTTTGTCCGCTGGCCGCAAGCCGACGGCACGATCGTTGCGCCGAACGTTTTCATCCCGTATGCCGAAGAATGCGGCCTCATCGTCCCGATCGGGAGCTGGATTCTGCGCACCGCCTGCCGCCAAAACGCCGCCTGGAACCTGCTCGCTCCCAATCTGCGCATGAGCGTCAACGTATCCGCCAAGCAACTCGCCGACCCGCATTTCGTACGCACGGTGCGACGCGCTCTTTCGGAATCGGGCTTGGAACCACACCTGCTTGAACTCGAGCTGACCGAAACGGCAATGAGCAGGAACGCCGAGCGCACGTCGGCGGTCATCGAGGAAGTGCGTAAGATCGGCGTCCGCGTTGCTATCGACGACTTCGGCACGGGCTACAACACGCTGGCCACGCTACGCTCGAATGTCGTCGATACGCTCAAGCTCGACATGTGCTTCGTCACCGACATCGCTACCAGCGCGGTCGATCAGGCCATCGCATCGACGGTGATCACCGCCGCGCACGGCCTAGGTGCGAAAGTCGTCGCCGAAGGCGTCGAAACGCTTGCTCAGCGCGCGATGCTCGCCAAGCTCAACTGCGACGCCGCGCAGGGCTTTTTGTTCGGGCGCCCGATGCCGCCCGCCGAATTCGAGGCGTTATTGTCGGCCGACGGAGAGCGGACGGACGGGCCGAAACGCCTGCTCCAACGCACCGGATAGCATGATGCTCCATACGGACGCCACCGCCGCGCTGCTGAGGGTGTGCCGCGCTGCACTGCATGGCGCGGGAGTCAACGATCTGATCGCGACGACGCTCGACGAACTGCGCCAAGTGACCAGGTGCGACGATGCGGCATTCCACGATCGTGTACCGGACGATCCGTTTCTTGCCCCGTTCGTCCGCGACGGCGTCACGACCGTGGAAGTTCGCGCCGACGGCGCGGCGTGGCATGAGACCTCCGTCGCGGTCCGTACGGGATCGCAGAGCTACGGCGCGCTGACGATCGGCTCGCGGCATACGGAGTTCGGCCCCTCCGACCTCGAATTTCTGCGCGAGCTGGCTGACATTCTCTCGATTGCGCACCGCTCCGACAGGCGCCGGCGCGCCGCCGACGTTCTCTTCCGACGCAGTCGCGCCGTCTTCGATTTCAACCCGAGCGCAAAGATGCTGGTCGACCTTGCGACGAATCTCTTCGTCGACGTCAATCGCACGGCGGTCGCCAAATACGGCTATACGCGCGAGCAGTTCCTTACGATGACGCCGGCGGACCTGCTCGCCGCCGGACAACCGAATGCACTCGACGGCAAGGTCGGGATGGGTGAGGAGGCGACTCTGACGTTTGACGCCGTCCACCGCCGAGCGGACGGCTCGCGTCTGGACGCTCACGTGATCTGCATCTCGATGCAGCGCGACGATGACGACATCTTTGTCATGACCGTTCAGGACATGACCGAGCGCAACGACGCGCTTGCTCGCGCGCTCACAAGCGAAACACAGCTCGCGCATGACGCGGTGCACGACCGGCTGACCCGCCTGCCGAACCGCTCGTTCCTGGACGAGCACCTGGCGACAGAAATCGCTCGGGCGCGCCGAGAGGGCCAACAGTCGGCGGTGCTCTTCATCGATGTCGACCGCTTCAAGGACGTCAACGATACGATGGGACACGCGGCGGGAGATCTGCTGCTGCGAGAGCTGGCACGGCGCTTGCGGTCGGCGACGCGGCGTTCGGATTGCATAGCGCGGATGGGCGGCGACGAGTTCGTCGGCGTCATCAGCAACATCGCCGACAGCGAACTGATCAATTTGGTGCACAAGCTCGAGCACGCGATCGCCCTGCCGATTCGCCTTCCGGGCGGCGAGATCAACGTCACCTGCAGCATCGGGGTCGCGCTGTTTCCGCGCGACGGTGACGACCCTGAAGCGTTGATCCGCAATGCCGACAGCGCAATGTACCAGGCGAAGCGCGAAGGCCGAGCGGCGACCCGCTTCTTCGCCTCGAACGTCGCTTCGTTCCGCGCTACGAGGTCTGAGCGGCGAAGCGGCTAACGTCGCTTCGGCGATGACGACGACGAGCGCCGGGCTGATGACCGCCTTTCCGATCGGGCTGGGCTGTATGGCGATGTCCGGGATGTACGGACCGTCCGACGAGAGCGAGAGCATCGCGACGATTCACGCGGCGCTGGACCGCGGCGTGACGCTGCTCGATACCGGTGACTTCTATGGGATGGGGCACAACGAGATGCTCATCGGGAAGGCGCTTGCGGGCGGCAAGCGCGACCGCGTCTTCATTCAAGTGAAGTTCGGCGCACAACGCGATCCGGCCGGTGCGTGGCTGGGGTACGACGCGCGGCCGGCCGCCGTCAAGACCTCGCTCGCATACACGCTGCGACGGCTCGGTACCGATCGCATCGACCTCTACCAGCCGGCGCGACTCGACCCCAACGTCCCGATCGAAGAGACGGTCGGCGCGATCGGGGAGATGATCGACGCCGGCTACGTGCGCTACGTCGGCCTCTCCGAAATGGGCGTGGAGACGATTCGCCGGGCGAACGCCGTGCGGCCGGTGACCGGCGTGCAGCTCGAGTACTCCCTGATGAGCCGCGCGATCGAGGCGTCGATCTTGCCGGCATTGCGCGCGCTCGGCATCACGGCCACCGTTTACGGCGTGCTCTCGCGCGGCTTGCTCGCCGGCAAGCGCAGCGATGCGATGGGCGCGGGGGACATCCGCACGCGAATGCCGCGCTGGAGCAGTGACAACCAAGCGCGCAATCTCGCGCTGGTCGAACGGCTGGCCGAGATCGCGCGCGAAAAGCACGCATCGCCCGCCCAGCTCGCGATGGCCTGGGTCCTCTCGCGCGGGCCGGGGATCGTTCCGCTGGCCGGCGCGCGAACCCGCGCGCAGCTCGACGACGTCCTCGGCGCACTCGGCGTCCGGCTGGATGCGGATGAGCTCGCGCGCATCGACGACGCCGTTCCGCCCGAGGCCGTCGCCGGTTCGCGTTACGACCAACGCCAAATGGCAATGCTGGACAGCGAGCAATAGGCGTGCGCGCGCTCGTCGCTGCACTGATCCTGGCCGCCGGCACCGGTTTCGCACCGCGGGTCGAACATCTTGACTGCGTCACCCCGAAGGCGACGGTCACCGGCACCGTGCTGCACCGCACCTGGATCAACGTGTACACGAAGCCGTCGCCTCGCGCGACGGTGATGAGCTACACGATCGCTTCGCCGCTTCCGCTATGGGTCATCGGACGATCCGGCAGCTTCCTGCACGTCACGACCGGCGACGACCTACCGAACTGGCCTTTCAAGCCACGCACCGATCTTGGCTGGGTGCGCGCCTCCGACGTCGCCGGCCAAGCGATCCGCAACTGCACCTAACTTCCGTATCTGGGGCGGCACGATTCGTCGGCGCGCTTGGTCTGCGGCAAGAATGGCGGCACGACGGGCCCATACTCTTGGATGGAGCAACGGCGCAAGCGGCGCCGGCGGCGCCGGCGCGCTGCGGCATGGGACGGTTGCCCGGCGTCGAAACGCTTGGTCGACCGGGGTAAGGGTCTCGCCGCGACCGTCACACAAGGAGCGTTTTCTCACATGCGCAGATTTTTAGCGTTTGCGACCATCGTCGCGTTGACGGCGTGCGGCGGCGGCGGGGGCTCGAACAGCGCACCCGTGACGGCCCCGACAACCCCGCCCGGCACGCCGTCCGGAAATCTTGTGACGCCGACATTCACGCTGCGCATCCCGGCACCGACGGGATCGGCGGCGAAACGCAGCCCGAAGTTCGTCTCGTCACACGCGCTGTCGGTGAAGATCACGCTCAACAGCGACTCGGCCGGCATCAACCCGGCATCGCTGGCGGGGAATCCGGCTATCACCAACGTCAACGGCACGAGCGGGTTGAGTTGCACCGCGGGTTGCACGGTCAACGGACCGCCTTCGCCTGTCGGCAATGACAACTTCACCGTGACCTTGTTCGACAACACGAATGCCACGGGCAGCGCACTCGACACCGCGACACAGACGTTCCCTATCGCGGCAGGCGTCGCCAACTCGAGCTCGATCACGCTCAACGGCATCCCCGCCGCGATCGCGATCAGCGGCGTCCCGGCCGCGAACGCGTTCGCTGCGGGTACTGCGAGCTCGTCGACCTTGACGGTCACGGTGACCGACGCCGACGGACAGACGATCACCGGCACCTACGCCAACCCCGTCACCGTGGCCGATCCCGACACGCTCAGCGACGGCAGCAGTGTCGCCGCGACCACGTGCCCGGCGCAGGGCGCCGAGACGACCATCGCCGCGTCCAGCGTCATGCTCACGGCCGACACGAGCTCGGCGAAGTTCTGCTACAACGGCATCGCCGAGGGCGACGTGACGCTGACGTCGTCGGCGACGGGCGTGACGGGCGGCACGGCGATCTTCCAACCGCAACTGGCGGCACCGGCCTTCGTGGTCGGTTCGGGGACGCCGGTGGGCGTGGTGAACGGCTCGGAGATCGATCTGTTCGCGCCGAGCGGCGCCGGCAGCACCGGATCGGTGAACTTTACCGAAACCGGCTGGACCGGGGCGCCCTTCAGCCAACTGCTCAGCGCAACGGCGGGCACGTGCAGCAGCGGCGGTCCGCTCAGCACGTTCGCCACGCTCGCGACGGCGGCGAGTGGCGGCGGCGCAACGACGATCACCGCAACGGCCGCGTCGCCCGAGACGCCGGGCCTGTGCGCGGTGACCGTCAGCGACGGAATCACCACGGCGAACAATCCGACCGATGGATCGGGGACGTTCAACGTCTCGTATACGACGACGACGATCCCCGTCAACGGGCACGCCCGCAAGACGCACTGATCCGCATGGCCCGACCGGCGAGCCCGCAGGGTGCTCGCCGATCGCGGCCAACGAGCATCGGTCGTGAGCTCCGCGATCGATGAACTCGTTCACAATGCTGCCGCGCACGAAGCGGACTTCGAAGGTGCGCGGGCGGTCATTCCGTCCAAGCACGTCGCGATCGTGACATGCATGGACTCGCGGATCGACAACTTTCGGATCTTCGGGCTCGAGTCGGGCCAAGCGCACATCCTGCGCAACGCCGGTGGACTGGTCACCGACGATGTCTTGCGCTCGCTCGTGCTCTCACAGCGGCTGCTGCAAACGCGCGAAGTGATCCTCGTGCACCACACCAACTGCGGGCTGTACGGAATCGACGAGGCGGGGCTGCGGGCCGCGATTGCGGCCGAGGCCGGCGAACCGCCGCCCTACGCGTTCGGCGCCTTCGACGACCTCGACGCCGCGGTGCGGCGCGGGATCGAGCGCGTGCGCGAGCATCGCTACCTCCCGCATCGCGATCACGTGCGCGGGTTCGTCTACGACGTCGACACCGGCCACCTGCGCGAAGTGCGCGGATGACCGGTGCTTCGGTCAGGACGCTCTGAGGATCAGGCGTCGCCGGCGCGCGCGGGCATCAGCACGCGCAGTTCGTCCTGCAGCTCGATCAGCGGATCTTTGGCCGACGTTCCCGGCATGGTCACCGCAAAGGTGCCGGGGATGCGCGCTGCGGCGCGCGGGTGCGCCGTGGTGACGGTCGATTGCGCGACGGTGTCGTGGGCGACGGAAGTCTGAACGACGGCGGCCTGAGCGACCGCGGGATGCGCGGCGATGGGATCGGCCATTGCGGCGGCCGCGTTCAGCGCGACGAAGCCGGTGAGGGCGGCGAGAGAGAGGGCGCGATACACGATGTTGTTCTCCATTGGTGTCTAGTGCTGGTGAGGTGAGGGTGGTTGCCCGGGAGGTTGCCCGCGGGCAACTAGCCGCCGCCGGTGGGCGGCGGGGGGAACAGGCGATCCATCTCGGCTTGCCAGGCCGCCGACATTTGGCCGACGCTCAACGCGCCGCGGTAATCGGGGTGAAACTCGCGGTCAGGTTGCGCAGGAAGGACGGCCGGCACCGGACGGATTGACGTTACGCCGATGATGCGCAGCCGAACGCGCGTCGCACTTTCGCTCACGAGCTCACCGACGACGTTGCCTTGCGCGTCGACCAGGTCGTAGTGCGTACCGGCCGCGATGATCGGTGCGCGATCGTTCGGCACGGCATCAGCCGCGACGGCGAACGCGCTCGGCAGCGCGACGAGTGCTGCGACCGTTGTCGCAAGCGCGACGCGCTTGACGACGGTGCTCTTGCATGTGCTCATGCCGATGATACGCCGCAGGCCCTCCGCTCGGATCACCCGCCGGTGCCCCCGACGCATGAGGCCGTTCGCGATCCGCCGAACTCGGCTGACGGTGAGCTCAGCGTGCTGATCCAGCAATTGCGGTATCTCGATGCGCTCGCGCAAGAAGAGCACTTTGCGCGCGCTGCGGAGCGCTGCGGCGTTTCGCAGCCGACGTTATCGGCGGCGCTCAAGCAACTCGAGGACGAACTGGGTGTCGCGCTCGTCGAGCGAGGCAATCGCTTCCGCGGTTTCACTGCCGAAGGCAAGATCGTGCTGCATTGGGCACGCCGCATGCTCGACGACGAGCGCTCGATGCGCCAGGAAACCAGCGCGCAGCGCGGCGCGCTGCGCGGAACGCTGCGCTTGGGTGTCATCCCGTCGGCGAACGCGATCGTTCCACCGCTCACGACATCGTTCGTGATCGCGCACCCCGACGTGGAGATCGACGAGACCGAGACCACCTCGAACGACATTCGCCGGCGTCTGTCCGCTTTCGAGCTCGACGCCGGGATCACGTACATCGACAACGAGCCGCTCGAACACGTGCGCACGCTGCCGATCGCGAAGGAACGCTACGTCATCGCGATGCCGGCCGACTCGCCGCTCGCCGAGCTCGCGACGGTGACGTGGAAGCAAGCCGCCACGCTGCCGCTCTGCCTGCTCGAACCCGGGATGCAGAACCGCCGGATCGTCGACGGCGCGTTCGCGTCGGTCGGCGTGACGCCGCAGGTCCGCTTCGAGGCCGGCTCGATGATGGCCAAGCTCTCCTATCTCGCATCGGGCACGGTATCGAGCATCATGCCGAGCAGCCTCGAGCCGTGGTTACGGCGCATCGACGGCGTGCGCGTCGCGCCGCTCGTCGAGCCCGACATCTCGCACACCATCGGCCTGGTGATCGAGGAGCGTCAGCCGGTGCCGACGCTGATCGAAGCGTTCTGGTCGCACGTGGCGGCCAGCACTCACCAACCGCCGTAACCGGTCCAACCGCCGTCGACATAGATCGAGGTCGCGTTGACGAACGACGCATCGGGTGAGACGACGAACGCGATCGCGTTTGCGATTTCGGCCGGTGTCGCCAGACGTCCCAGCGGCGTGCGGCGCGCGAGATCGGCCTGGCTGAAACGGCCGCTCGCCATGGCGTGCTCGACCAGCGCCGTGTCGGTGTAGCCCGCATTGACCGAAACCACGCGCACGCCGCGCGGTCCCCATTCGCTGCCGAGCGTCACGGTGATGCCGTCCAGACCGTGCTTGCTCGCGCTGTACGCGACGCGTCCGGGCATACCCAGCCGCGAGAAGACCGAGCCGACGTTGACGATGACGCCTTTGCCCTTGGCGAGCATGATTCGCCCGGCAGCCTGCGCGCACAGGAACGGCGCGGTGAGGTTGAGGTCGATCACCGCCCGCCAATCTTCGTACCGCAATTCCTCGGCCGGCACGACGCTCGGACGGCCCGCGTTGTTGACCAAGATGTCGATCGTGCCGAACGCGGCGGCCGCACCGGCGATCAGCCGTTCGACGCCGTCGGGCGTGCTGAGGTCGGCGCCGACGGCGGCGGCCTTCAGCCCGTGATCGCTCAGCGTTCGCGCCACGCCGTCGGCGCGCTCCTGCGACCGCGAGTTGACGACCACCGAAGCGCCGAGATCGGCGAGGCGGCGCGCGGTGGCCAAGCCGATGCCGTCGGACGAGCCGGTGACGACCGCAACCAGACCGTCGAGTTTGCTCACGCGGCATCTCTCCCCGGTTCGAGACGGCTTTCCTTGCGCCGCCGCGAAAAAGCCGCGCCATGGCGGTGGGGATTTCTCCGGTCGCGCCGAGCTTCGCGTATTGGGCGTTCATCAGCTATAGTCATCGCGACGAAGCGCAGGCGACCGCGCTCCACCGCAAGCTCGAAACGTATCGTGTGCCGCGCGCGTACGCCGGTACCGATACGGGCCAAGGTCGCGTTCCCGACCGGTTGTATCCGTGCTTTCGCGACCGTGACGAGCTCGGTGGCGCACCGAGCCTGGGACCGGTCATCGAACGCGCGCTGAGTCAATCGCGCGCGCTGGTCGTCATCTGTTCGCCCAATGTGAAGGCGTCGAAGTGGGTGAACGAAGAGATTCGCTTCTTCCGCTCGCTGGGGCGCGGCGATCAGATCTTCGCCTATCTCATCGACGGCGAGCCGGCCGACGCGTTTCCGGTCGCGCTCACCAAGGACCCGGGGAGCGAACCGCTCGCGCCCGACGCGCGGCCCGGACGCGACGGTGCGCACGCTGCGCTGCTCAAACTCGTCGCGGGAATCACCGGCGTGCGATATGCCGATCTCGTTCACCGCGATCAAACCCGGCGCGCGCACGAGCGTTCGCGCCGGACGGCAATCGGGGGTGCGCTGGCGCTGTTGCTCGCGGTGTTGTACGTGTTGCTATCCGACGCAGGATCGCCGGTGCCGTTCGGTGATGCAACCCGCAGGATACTCGATCACTACGGCCTCTCAGTGTTGCGGCCCGTCGCCTCGAATGCGCAGCTCGTTGCGTCGGCCAGTGGGTTGCGCGAGCAGATCTTGGCCAGCAATTGGGCCTACATCACCAAGAACTGGAAGACCGAGTTCGTGGCAGGCCCACACAACTCGCTCGACGTGTGGAGCACCGCGCAGTATGCCGCCGCGAACCTGCACGCGCGCTCGCGCCGCGCAGACGCGCGCGTGTACCTCGGATACCTGGAGACCGCCTTCGCGCCGGGCGTTTACCGTTATGGACAGGGTCACGAGCCGCTCGGGTGGTACGGCTATTCCGACCCGGCACCCTGGCCCGAACCGCCGCTGTGGATGAGCACTGCGATCGCCGAAGCGCTCGCATATCCTCAGTTGCTCCGATCCGGCGAGCGCGCGACGTGGCTGGAGCGACTGCGCCTGTCGCAGCGGGGGGCCGACGCCTTCGGCCCGCACGGCGACAACCATTGGGACGCGGTGCCGCACGAGGATGACGCGACCGAGTACGATACGTACGCGGCGGCGATCGCGCTGCTCGCAACGCTCGGCGCGAAGGATGCCGGCCTCGGATGGGACGGCAGCACGACCCGGCGCGATGCGGTCGCGCGCGCCACCGCAGGCTGGTTCGTGGCGACGTGGCTTCCCGACGGCCAACCGTTTCCGCGCTGGAACCCGCAGCACGAGCGGGTCGACATTGCCGACTATGGCGGACTGACGCTGCAGATCTATGGCGAGCTGCTGCGCGCGCGGAAAGCGGGCTACGTCGACGTTCCCCCGCCGATGCTCGCGGCGATCGAGCGACGCTTGCTCGCGCTGAACGACGCGCAGCTCGAAGGCGATCGTTCGTCCGTCAATTTTCGAGAGCATTTCAAGAACGGGCGCGGTCAAGACCAATTCTCCGTGCACGACATCACGTTCCCGTTGCTACCCGGCGCGATCGAATGCTCGGCGCGCTACTTGCTGTACCTCGAGGAGATCGGGGCGCCGCGTGAGCGGACCGCGTCGATTCGCCGCGTTGCGGCGCGCCTCTTGAACGCCGCGACAAACCTGCAGAACGACAAGAGCTTCGACCGGTTTGCGCCCGCCGAAGCGGCATACTTCTTGACGTCCTTCGACGAACTCGTGCGATAATAGCTTCCCTTCCCTTTGAGTCGAGGTCGCACGCATGGCACAAGAACGTGTCGCCGTACCGGGTTCGGAGCGCAGCGCACCACCCAACGCCGTCGTCGTCGGCGACGTCGCGCCGAACGAGATCGCCACCGTTACCCTCATCCTCCGGCGCCGAACGGCGCTGCCCGACCCGTCGGCCGGTTCGCCGGCGCTCTCACGCGAAGAGTTTGCGCAGCGCCACGGCGCGACGGCGGAGGATCTCAAAGCGGTCGAGCAGTTCGCGACGGACGCCGGACTCGCGGTCGTCGCCAGCGACGCCGCGCGGCGCAGCGTCCAGCTCAGCGGCACGATCGATGCGCTCTCACGTGCGTTCGGCACCACGCTCAAACGCTACGAGCTCGACGGCCACACGTTTCGCGGCCGGACGGGTGTTCTCACGATTCCGCCGGCCTTGGCGGGAATCGTCTGCGGCGTGCACGGACTCGACGATCGTCCGCAAGCGCGGGCGCACTTCCGTCCGGCCGCGGCCGCAGCGACTTCGTTCTCGGCGGTGCAGCTCGCACAACTCTACGCGTTTCCGGCCGGCACGACCGGAACAGGTCAGACGATCGCGCTGATCGAGCTCGGCGGCGGCTACGCACAATCGGACCTGGTCACGTACTTCTCCGGCCTGAACATCAGCCCTCAGCCGTCGGTAATTAGCGTCGGCGTCGATGGTGCGACCAACGCTCCGATCGGCGATCCAAACAGCGCCGACGGCGAGGTACTGCTCGACATTGAGATCGCCGGCGCGCTGGCGCCCGCCGCGAAGATCGTCGTCTACTTCGCGCCCAACACCGATCAAGGATTTCTCGACGCGGTCACCACCGCGATCCACGACACGACCAATCACCCGAACATCGTCTCGATCAGTTGGGGCGGTCCGGAATCGACCTGGACGGCGCAGTCGACGACGAACTTCGACGACGCGTTTGCCGCCGCGGCAACGCTCGGCGTCTCGGTCACCATTGCATCCGGCGATAACGGTTCGAGCGACGGCGAAACCGACGGGCTCGCGCACGTCGACTTTCCGGCGTCGAGTCCGCACGTCATCGCCTGCGGCGGGACGAGCGTGAACGCATCGGGGATGACGCTGTCGGGCGAAACCGTCTGGAACGACGGCAGCTCCGGCGGCGCGACCGGCGGCGGGATCAGCGACGTGTTCGCGCTGCCGTCATGGCAGAACGGCGCCGGTGTTCCCCCGTCGGCGAACGCCGGCAAGCGTGTCGGCCGCGGCGTCCCCGACGTCGCGGGTGATGCCGATCCGAACACCGGCTACAACGTGGTCGTCGACGGGCAGCAGTCGGTGTTCGGCGGCACGAGCGCCGTCGCGCCGCTGTGGGCCGGTCTGATCGCGCGCCTCAACGAGCAGCGCGCGACGCCGCTCGGGTTCCTCAACCCGACACTCTACGCCGAGCCGGCGGCGTTCCGCGACGTCACGCAGGGCAACAACGGCGCGTACAGCGCGAAGAAAGGCTGGGACGCCTGCACGGGCCTGGGTTCACCGAACGGTGCGGCGCTGGAAACCGCGCTGAAAGCGCTCTAAGCTACGGAGCGCGTCGAAGTCGCCGAAGCAGCCCCATCGCCGGGCCCTCAATGGGCTTGAACAGCTTCAATCCGAGCGCTTCGAGCGCGTTCGGCTGCCGATAGCCTTCATCGAGATCCCACAGCGCGATGTACCGGCGATAGGTCGACGTGAAGCGTTCCGACCAGCTGCGAATACGCTCTTCGTCCCAACCCGAACGCGAGCGCAACGTAGCGAGCACCGCCGCGTCGTCGGACGACCCGTTGACGATGGCCGCGAACTCTTCCGTCGTGACCCCGCCGCGCACGAGAAACGCATGATCGACCGGCGAGTGGCCCAGCAAATAGGTGCCGAGTTGTCCGCGCTCGCGCATGCGCGCTTTGTCGATCAGCCGCGGCAGCCAGCGGATCCCATCGATCTCGACGTTCCAACGGCGCGGGATCTGCGCGTTCGTGACCATGATTGCGCGCTTCGACGCCGATCGCACCGATCTTTCGTCGAACGACCATCGTCCCGGTGCTGGACGATCTCCCCGCCGCGGCGGAATCTACCGGCGCGGCGGCTGCGGGTGCGGCAGAATCCAACTAACGCCGGAGATCCCGAGCACGTCGGGAATCA
>Ga0182024_10020405_pt1 | contig 12109 bp, 7 predicted proteins | sample P32metaG_FD_120480 | JGI IMG/M metagenome (GOLD analysis project Ga0182024, IMG submission 120480) | Permafrost microbial communities from Stordalen Mire, Sweden - P3-2 metaG (Illumina Assembly) | ecosystem: Environmental > Terrestrial > Soil > Wetlands > Permafrost | place: Sweden: Stordalen...
CCAGCGCCAGCAGCCGCTCGGCGAATGCCTGGCTGCCCCAATACCATCCGCGCCGCAATTGGCTTGCCCGCCCGTCCGCATCCGGTGGCGGCACGGCCACCCCGCAGTACGCCTGCGCTTCCGCCCGTGCACGGTCGTCCAGCCGCGCCACCCACTGTTTGCGGCCCTGCGCGGTGTCCTTGCAGGCAAAGGCCCGCAGGGCATCTTCGGCAGCCAGCCACTTGGGCCGACGCCCGGGCGGCAGCGCGCACCCGCCGGCCACGCTGCACCATGGGTAATCGAGCACGCTGCCACCGGCTTGCGGCTTGACGAGCCCGGCCCGCACGGGGTTGAGGTGGATGTAATCCAGCAGCGTCTCGTAATAAAAGCCCTCGCCCTCCACGGGCACCGCCTTGTACCGGTCTCCAAAGAGCCGGCCCCAAAGCCGGTGCCGAATGTTAAAGCGCCGGGTGTAGGTGTTTTGCAGCCACTTCATCCCGTCCACCAGATTCGGCTCCGGGGTCTGGATGAGCAAGTGATAATGGTTGCTCATGAGGACCCATGCATGGACCCGCCACCCGGTGCGTTCGCATGCTTGGCCCATGGCCGCGAGGAAGAAACGCCGGTCATCATCGTCCCGGTAGATGTGCTCCCGCCGGTTTCCCCGCGCCATGACGTGGTAGAGGGCTCCCGGGTGTTCAATGCGGATGCTCCGTGGCATGGACAACGGCTACCAAAGAAGGGGGCCATTTGTCAATAATTGTCGCCTGACCCCTAGTTTCTTAGTTTCTCCCGCATATTTTTTGGGTGGATGATTGGACGATAACCTTTGGCTGAAACTTTGGCTGGCATGGGGGGAATATAACGGAAGGGTCCGGGTTTGTCGGGATCGCCGGCCAGGGCATTAAGGCGCGTGGCAACAGCCCCTAAACCGTGATTCGCGTCGTGCGCGATTGGCTCCGCACCCCTGAAACGGGACACTGGCATGGAACGCGGGATGCCCAGTAGCGCCTACGGGGCCTATACCGGCGGAGCCGGGACCAATGCGGAGTGCGGAATGGCACCGCATAGAACGCAAAGATCACAAATTAGCTGTATCAGACTCTTCCGGGGGGGGAGTCAGAATAACCCCGCAAAAAGGCAAAGGGTGGACATGAAAGGCGATGCGGGATTAACGAATCTCCACCCCCTGAGCAAGCTGTCACCCCGCCTTGGCCGCGGCGGGGCGCTTCTTTTTCGCCTCACGGGGTGGGAATTCCCAACTGATCTTCCCTTTCTCGTCCAGCTTGAGAAAGGCCGAGAACGGGCGCGCCTTGGCCTTCTTTGAGACGAAGCCGGCGATGAGGCCGGTCTTCCCTTCGGTCAGCAGCTTGCGCATCTGATCGGTGGAAATCGTTTTTTGCAGGATGACCTTCCCGATGCGCAACTCGCATGGCTTGCCGGGCTGGCTTCGCAGGTTGTTCTCGCAGGCATAAGCCTTTTCAAGTTCATACACCTGCCCGGCCTTGCAGACAGGGCATGGGGCCACGGGCGTCAGCGTTGCCAGGTCCACCGTCTCATCGCCCGCGCTGCCGTTGGCATTCTCGAATTCAAACTCCGGCTTGTTCTCCGCCCCCAGCTTTACCACCGCGGAAAAAGCCCGGCCCATCTTGCTGCGAAATCCATCCAGCGGCCCCACCCGGCCCTCGGTCAGCAGTTCCGTGACTTCGTCCGGCTCGAATTCCCGCCCCGCCATGCTCTTCCAGACCCGGAGGCCGCAGGTGGCGCAGGTATAGGTGCGGTAATCCTCCTTGTACGGCCCCACGCCGCATTGCGGGCAGACGATATCGAGCGTCGCGAATTCCCCCTCGATGGGTTTCTCCCCGAATCCCTTTACCTTCTCGACGATCTCCCGGGTGAGCCCGCGAATCTGTTCCATGAAGGTATCGCGGGAGAGCTGGCCGCGCTCCATTTGCTTGAGCTTGAATTCCCACTCCCCGGTCATCTCCGGCTTGCAAAGCGTCTCCGCGCGGACGTTGCGCAGCAGGGTGATGAGGGAGATGCCCTTCGAGGTCGCGATCAGGTCGCGCGCCTTGCGCTCGACGTAGCCCTCGTAAATGAGCCCGTCGATGATCGCCGCGCGGGTGGCCGGAGTGCCGAGGCCCTTCTCCCGCATGGCCTCGCGCAATTCCTCGTCATCGACCATCTTGCCGGCCCCTTCCATCGCGGAGAGGAGCGTGGCTTCGTTGAAACGGGCCGGCGGCTTGGTTTCGCTTTCCTTGATCTCGATGGCATCAACACGGGCAGGTTCGCCAGCGGTGATGGGAACCAGGGATTCGCTCTCGCCTTCGATCTGCCGTCCGTAAACTTCCAGCCATCCCGGTTTGACGATGATCTTCCCCTCGGTCTTGAATTTCTCGGCCTCGACCGTCGTGATGCGGGTCGTGATCTCGAACTCCGCCGCGGGGAAGAAGACCGCGATGAAGCGCCGGGCAACCATGTCGTAAACCTTCGCCTGGATTTCATCCAGCTCCCTCGGCGCGAGCCCCGTGGGCACGATGGCAAAGTGATCGGAAACCTTGGCGTTATTGAAAATGCGCTTGTTGGGATGCACCCAGCCGTTCTCGAGCGCCTTCGCCGCATGGCGTGCCAGCCCGGGATCGGTGAATCCCGCCAGAACGTTGCGCGTGGTGGGGATATAATCCTCCGGGAGATAACGGGAATCGGTACGGGGATAGGTGAGGACCTTGTGTTTCTCGTAGAGCGCCTGGGCGATTTGCAGCGTGCGCCCGGCGGGCAGCCCGAACCGCGAGTTGGCCTCGCGTTGCAGCGTGGTCAGGTCGTAAAGCTGCGGCGGGATCTGGGTCTGCGGTTTCTTTTCCTCGGTTACGGTGCCGGTTTTGCCGCGGCATTTTTGCTCGATGGCTTCCGCGCGCGCTTTCTCCCAGATGCGCTCCGCGCGCGCGTCCTCCTCCGGCCCTTTTTTGAAAGCCTCGTCAAACCACCGCCCGCGGTAAGCGCCCGCCGCGACGCCGAAGTCCCCAAACACCTCCCAGTAAGTCCGCGATTTGAAGGCCCGGATTTTCTCCTCCCGCTCGACGAGGATGGCCAGGGTCGGCGTCTGGACGCGTCCGGCGGTCGTCTTCTGGAAGCCGCCGGCGTGGCGGGAGTTGAAAGCGGTCAGCGCCCGCGTGCTGTTGATGCCCACCAGCCAATCGCTCTCCGAGCGGGAGACCGCAGCATCGGCCAGCGGGCGGAGTTCCTCGTCGGACCGGAGATGCTCGAAGGCGGTGCGGATCGCCTGGGGAGTCATCGATTGCAGCCAGAGCCGCTGCAACGGTTTCGGCGCCCCGGCCAGCTTGACGAGGTTGCGGAAGATCAGCTCCCCCTCGCGGCCGGCGTCGCACGCATTGATCAAGGCGTCGATGTCGCGCCGGCGGATCAATTTCTTGAGCAGATTGAACCGGGCCTCATTCTTCTCGATGGGCTTGAGATCGAACTCCTCGGGGAGCACGGGCAGGTTCTCGAGGTTCCACTTGCCGCGCTTGACCTCAACCCCCTCGGGGGCTGCGAGTTCGACCAGGTGACCGACGGCGGAGGAGATGAGAAACCGGTCATTCTCGAAGAACTCGCCGGTCTTCTTGAAGCCGCCGAGGGCGCGGGCGATGTCGCCGGCGACGCTGGGTTTTTCTGCGATGATGAGGGTTTTGCCCATAGGAGGAAGGGAGTCGGGAACCTCGCGCAAAGAAGCGAAGGCGCAAATCTTTACAAGCAAAAAGTGCCCGGAAGGGATTTTCGGGGAGATGGAGGATGGGACGCCAGAGGGGGCCGGGGATGTGGCGAGGATGTTGGATTACCGGTGACAAATGCCCTCCAGATTCGATACGGATTGAATTCCCCCTCTCCACACATGCAAACATCCCCGCTGCTCCTCCGTCTCTGTCTCCTCCTCGTTGCCGCGGCTCCGTTCCGGTCCGCTGCCGACCCGCAGATACTCACCCCACCCTCTCCGCTGACTCCCGCGATTCACGGGCCGAAGCTCTTCGGGGTGCGCCCGGGCACGCCGTTCCTATACTCCATCCCGGCCACCGGGCAGCGGCCGATGCAATTCTCCGCGGAGGGCCTGCCGCAGGGGCTGCAATTGGACCCCACGACGGGGCGCATCACCGGTTCGCTGGCGCAGGCGGGTACATGGCAGATCACCCTTCACGCGACCAATGCCCTGGGCGCGGGGGCGCGGCCCTTCAAGGTCATTGCCGGCGATGAGATCGGCCTGACGCCGGCGATGGGCTGGAATACATTCGATACCTACGGGGTAAGGGTGACCCAGGCCAATATCCTCGCCGCGGCCCATGCGATGGTGGACGACGGCCTGGACCAGCACGGCTGGACCTATATCACCTGCGACGACGGCTGGCAGGGCGCGCGCGGCGGCCCTCTCAATGCCATCCAGCCGAATCCCGGATTTCCGGACATCGCCGGCATGGTCGCCGAAATCCACGGGCTCGGGCTCAAGGCGGGCATATACTCCACCCCGTGGGTCACCTCCTACGGGCGGCGCATCGGCGGCTCCTCGCAGAATGCCGATGGCAGTTGGGATCCTTCTTTCGCAAAAGCCAACCCTCACGATCACAGCCAGAAGTTCCCCTTCGCCATCGCGCAATACCACTTTGCCTCGCAGGACGCCAAACAGATCGCGCAATGGGGCTTCGACTATCTCAAGTACGACTGGGCGCCCATCCACGCGCCGGACGCGAAGGAGATGTACGACGCCCTCCGCGCCTCCGGCCGCAGCATCGTCTTCAGCCTCTCGAACAACGGTCTATATACCCTCCTGGGCGAGATCGAGGGCGTCTCCCCCTATGCAAACTCATGGCGCACGACCGATGATGTGCATGACAAGTGGGCGCATATCACCAATAGCGCTTTCGGCGAAGACCCCTGGGCGCAATACGCGCGGCCCGGACACTTCAACGATCCGGACATGCTGGTGCTTGGAGTCATCGGCTGGGGGCATCCGCATCCCACCCACCTCACGCCCGATGAGCAATATACGCAGATCAGCATGTGGTGCCTGCTCTCGGCCCCGCTCATCCTCGGCTGCGATCTGCAAAAACTCAGTCCTTTCACCCGGAGCCTCGTCACCAATGACGAGGTGCTCGACATCGACCAGGACAGCCTCGGCAAGCAGGCGACTTGTGTGTCAAAATCCGGCGACACCTGTGTCTATGCGAAACCGCTGGAGGATGGGACATGGGCGGTGGGCCTCGTCAATCTCGGAGAGACTCCCACGACCGTGACCGTGAACTGGGCCACCCTGCGTCTCGCCGCTCCCCAGGTGGTCCGCGATCTCTGGCGCCAGAAGGATGCCGGCACGTTCAATGGCCAATACTCCGCGCAGGTGGCGCCACACGGCATCCAGCTCGTACGCGTCACCCCGGCCCACTAACCGCGCGCCGGATGCGTGCGGCGATCACTCCGTTTTCATACTGGATCAGCTCCCCTTATACGAGACGCGCCAGATGGTCCCGTTTCCATCTTCGCTGATGAGCAGCGCGCCATCGCGAGCCACCGCGACCCCGACCGGCCTGCCCCACACGCTGCGGTAATCCACGACGAAACCGGTCAGGAAGTCGTCGTACTCGCCGGTGGGAACTCCGTGGCTTACCCGGACCCGCACCACTTTGTATCCCGTTCGCGATGTGCGATTCCATGAACCATGGAAGGCCACGAATGCGTCCCCCCGGTATTCGGCCGGGAAAGCCGCCGGCCCATCTGTCGCGGGATAAAAGCAAACCTCGAGCGGGGCGGAATGGGACTGGAACAACACGTCTGGGTCCGTCATCTGGCCGGCAAGATCGGGACGCTCGCCTGCGTGGCGCGGGTCTTCGTGGTTGCCAATGTAATACCAGGGCCAGCCGTAGAATGCGCCCTCTTTGACGCGGGTCAGGTAATCGGGCACGAGGTTATCCCCCAGATCGTCGCGCTCATTGGTCGAAGCCCATAAGTCGCCTGTTTCCGGATTCACGGCGATGCCGGCGCCATTGCGAATGCCGGTTGCGAATGTGTGGAGCGGTTCCTGCCCTTCGGGATCGGTCACGAGAATATCCGCCCGATTGGTTTCATCATCCCACGCCGCTCCGTGTCCATGGGCGGCTTCCCATTGCCGGATCGCGTCGGGGTCTTTCTTGCTCATTTTTTGGGCGACATTCGAGCCGGAGCCGACGGTGATGAACATGCGCTTGCCATCGAGGGAAAAGGCCACGTCACGCGTGCTGTGTCCGCCGTGGCTGTCCGTCAGGCGGGGGACAATGATTTGCGACGTCCCGGATGCTTGGAGATCTCCGTTATGATAGGGGAATCGGACCACGGAATTATTGTTCGCAATATAAATCCACTGGGGGTCCTTTCCCGGCGGATAAAAGGCGATGCCGAACGGGCGGTCGAGCCCGGCGGCGAACACCTGATTTTCAGAGGGCGCATCGGCTCCATCGGCGGCGCGCAACACGCGGATCCGGTTCGCTGCGGTTTCCGCAACGAAGATATCGCCGTTGGGCGCCATGCGAAGGATGCGCGGATTCTTGAGGCCGGTGATGAATGGCCGCACCGTGAAACCCGGCGGCACCGCTAGCGTGGCATTCGCAGGCGGCTTGACCACCTTCGGACCATTGCCCGCCGAGACCGTGGCGTAGGGAGGAGGCAAATCCGCGACGGTGAGGTGATGCGTGACCCCGGGTGCGGCATGGTGCCAATCGCCGGGATCACTCGCGGGCGGAGCAGCCCGTGCCGCGCGGTTAATCGCGGAAAAATTCGCCGGCAGTTTCAATGTGGCCAGATAGGCGATCATATCGGCCCGCTCCTGCGCGCCGGGGATGACGATCGGCATCACGGTTCCCGGCACGGCCGCTTGCGGATTGGTGATAAAGCGGTCCAAGGTGCCCGAGTCCCACGTGAGCCCGGATTGCTTCAGCGCCGTGGTGTAATTGAAATTCGGGAGGCTCGCGGCGGGCCGGCCAACGATGCCAACGAGGCTGGGCCCCTGCTTGGTGATGAGGGTCTCACCAGGTCCCAAGGTATCGGCGTGGCAAATCGCGCAGCTCTGCTGAAAGAATGTCTTCCCGCGGCTCGGGTCGCCTGTCTGGATGTCCTGGGCGGGAGCGCGCTGCTCGAGAGCGAGGCAGGAAATCAGAAGAATGCCGGGGAGAATAAGGCGTGGGGTTTTCAAAATGCGGCGAGCGTTGGATGTTTGCGAGGATGGATCGTTTTTGTGATCGATTTTTGGGGGGACGAAATTGCCAGTGTGGGCGGTTTTTGATTTTTTATCCACTTCATATTTTGGCAAGCGATTAAACGTGACAGCGATTAAAAGCCGGCCCCGGCTCGCCGGTGAGCAGACTGGAATTCGTGTATTGCTCGAAGTCTCTTCAGGTACTACCATTTTCCCATGAGTGTCCTGACCTGCAACCTGCCTCTCGCGCTCGACGGACGCGTTGCCGACCTGGCCATGCGGAGGGGTGTCCCCATATCTGTTCTCGTTCGGGAGGCCATTGAAGCCAAAGTTGCCAAGGAAGCCGCAGCGCCGAGAAAGCTGTCTCGCATGTGATGTCAGATTGCTCATGAATAGAAGAAAAAGACAGCGGTTTACCTGCCTGGCTTGCTTTTGGTTTTCCAAGGTTTCCAGTATCCTGCCCGTTCTTTGCGCTGGATTTACCAGCCTTGCCGTCGCCTGTCATGTTTCTGGGCAGGTTGTACAATCCCCGGAGGCTGCAACTGGCAGCACTGCACTGCCAGAAGATATAAATAAGTCACTATATGCAACAATGGAACCATTGCTGCGAAAAGGCGACGGTCAGTTAACGCCGGAACTGCGGACCGCATATTTGGATTGGTCTTCCAATATAGTGATGATGCAACTGTACCAGAATCATCAAACGGTGCCGGACGATTGTCTCGCGGAAGTGCGCGGAAACTCTGATCTGCGTACCGCGGTGTACGGCGCGGTATTCCCGCCTGATCCGAGCATCTTGCAAAATTATGCCCGCTTGCGGGCGGATTTGGGAACGGCTTTTGCAGCAAAATATCGCTCGCTGGTTATAGCCGCGGCTGTTGCCGGAAGAACCGAAAACGCGAACATCAACGAGGACTTGGAAGTAATCCCCGCCGGACTTGGCAAAGACGCTGCCCTAAAACCATTAAAAACAGCGGAAGCGAAGTCTTTCATTATCGGCATCGCGGATTTCATGAAGATCAATCAGGTCTCCGCGTTGAACCTTTATCAAGACACAACATTGCAAGACCGCCTTGCTGCTTTTCTTCAAGCACGCAATGCGGACCCGGCATTGATGGCGGACATCCAAGAATCAGTTCCGTTCGGGGAAGAGCTGAAAAATGCGATGGTCCTCCTTGGTCAACGGCCTGCCGCACGGGAACCTCCTCCCGATACGATAACCTGGCTGCGATATTTGGCCTCCATCTATGAAGCCACTCCCAGTTCCACGCCTGTTTTGAAAGGACACCCAATCGCCTGGCCGCTTTTTCCAATTGCTCAAGCCCAATGGCCATTGCTTATGCCGTTGGCGCATCCGGTGCCTTTGGGGGAAGCCAAGTATATCTGGGCGAGGTTTCAAGACGCAACTAGCCCGGATCGCTTCCACAAGTATGGGCATATCGGAGTCCCGCGAAAGCCATGCCGTATGAACTGCAACCGTCCCCCTGGTTCTGGAGTGCATGGCCTGATCAGATTTACCACGGAGGCGAGTGTATCCCGATATCGAAGGCAACGGTTGAATTGTATTCCTCCTTGGGAAAGCCGGCGGGATATGCCGGGCAGCCTGGGCACGCCAATCTAATCTCTTATGATTATGTTAACGGCTCCTGGAGGGCAACAATTGAACAGGCCTTTGCCGGTGGACCGGATGTCACTTATGCCAAATGGTATTTCAATGACCAGCGAGGGGCGAATCTCCGGTTCAGAAAGTTATACAATTGGGCTGGAGCAGAGTATCCCTTGGGACTTGCGCTCGCCATGAACAGTAGTTTGCAGTCGTATATGGACACGAGGATGGCTGCTGACATTTTCAATGTTTTGCCACCTGAAGAACAGCGCACTATCGGCAAGAGCTTGCTGCAACACGCTTTGGAGACGAGCCCGTTCAACCCGGACATTTGGTATCGCCTGGCCCAGCTAATGCCCGATGCCGATCATGGCATGGAACTCGTGCAAAATGTCAGGGACGAGGCTCCCGACGACACTGGTTATTGGAAAACCGTGGAAGAATTCGTGGCGCGTTATTCAATTCTCAACCAGAATGCACCTCAAACGGAATCGGAGCTTACACAGATTTGCGAATTTCTTAAGGGCGTTCCCGGCATTAAGTCGAGTGACATAGATTCTTATTCCGCGAAATTTGGGCAGAAATAGCAAGCGATTAAAGGCCAGCGCCGACCTGCCGGTGAGCAGCGACTCGGGGCTGATGGAATTCCGGTATTGCGTGAAGTCTGTTCAGGTAGTACCGTTTTTCCATGAGTGTCCTGACCTGCAAACTGCCGCTCGCGCTTGAAGGACGCCTCGCCGACCTGGCCAGGCGGAGGGGTGTCCCCAAATCTGTTCTCGTTCGGGAGGCCATTGAGGCCAAAGTCGCCGAAGAAGCCGCGGCGCCGCGAAAGGCTCCCGCCAACCTGATTGAAGCGTTGGGGGATAGTGTGGGCTCCATTGCCTCGGGCAAGCGGGACCTTGCCCGCAATAAGAAGCATCTCTTTTCTACGGCTGCACTTCAACCGGAGTCCCGATTTTAACCTTGTCGTAGATCATCTTTGCGATGTCGGCGGGGAGGCGGACGCAGCCGTGGGAGGCGGCATAGCCGGGCAGGATGCCGACGTGCATCCCCACCCCTTCATAAAAGCGGCAGAACCAGAGCATCGGCGCGCCGATGAAGTGCGTGCCGCTGGGCGCGGAATCGATGAGATCGCTCACCCCGGCCCGGACGATCCGGTTATTGCTGTCGCAAAAGGCGCCGTAAACCGATGACCGATGGTCCGGGTCCTTCTCGATGACCGTGAAGCTCCCGGTAGGTGTTTCGTGCCCCGTTTTCCCGCTGGAGATGGGCGTGTCGATGCCGATTTCATCGCCGACCATCAGATATGCCCGCTGGCGGGAGATGGAGATGATGACGTGCGAGTTATCCTGCGTCATGGTATCGAGCACGCGCGGCGTCATCCGGGCCGGCTCCTGTTTGTGGATGAGGTCCTCAGCCGGTTTCATCTTGGAATGGCCGAAAATTGAGAATTGCGCTCGCCCCTGCGAAGGGGCGGCGCACCAGACGGCCACCGCGAGGCCGATGCATTTCAGCGCATGGAGAAAAACCGGGGCGCTCATGCCCGGCGCCGTTTTTCGATTGTGCATGGCGGCGCGAAGGGGCATACCCTCACGGGTCTGTGACCGAGGAGCATTGCACCAGCGTCCGGATACCGGCGCGACCCCTCCCCGCGGGTAAATGCCGTCCATCTCCCCCTGCCGTGATTCGGGCCGGGTTTGCCACGGGCTCTTAAATGCGGCACTTGTTCTCATCGACGGCCCGGCAGTGTACCAAAGCGAAGAGCGGCAGCAATCTCCTTCCGTGCGCGCGGCCCGATCCTTCCAAAGATGTTTCCCCCTCCGCGTAAATTTCGACTGGCAACCCCGGCGGCGCTGCTCGTGTGGCTCATCCTCGCGGTCTTGCAATTTGGCGCCCTGGGCAGCGACCCCTCGGATCCGGGGCCGCCGGAGCCCAACCCGATGAAGATCGAGGTGCCCCGCGGGGGCGCCGTGCTCATCACCCTGAGCGCCAATTCCCTGACCTCGCCGATCACCCGCTTCCGTATCAAGCGGACCGCGAAGCTGGGGAAACTCGGCACGCCTAAAATGGTGACTGCCTCGACCGCCGTGGTGCGGTACCAGCCGCCGCCGGGAGAGGGACCGGACGTGGACAGCTTTGTCATCGAGGTCCAATCCCTGGCCGGCGTTTCGGCCCCGGCAGACGTGGATATCAATATCACCGACAAGGACCCTCTCTTCATCGCCCCGACGGATATCGAATTCGGCCAGGTCCTCCCGGGGCAGACGGCCCGGCGTACGCTCGATCTCCAAAACCTCGGCGGCGGCCTCGCGGAGGGAACCGTCGTGGTGCCGGACGGCTGGACGGTCGAGGGCAACCCCGCATACCACCTGCTCGCGGGCGGGAAGCAGACCTTCACCGTCGATTTCACGCCGGCCGGTGCGGGTCCGTGCACTGGCGATGTCGAGTACACGGGCAACCATGAGAAAGCCACCGATCTGAATGGCGAAGGCCTCGCGCCCCTCGCCGTAACCTCCGGCACCGTGGAGTTGATCCCGTCCGGGACGATGCGCATTGGAACGATCCATGTTGTCAACCGCACCAGCGCCGCGCAGATCGTCCGGGTAACCCCCGGCGCGCGCGTGCAAGCCGACGCCACGGCGGAAGTCCCCGCCGGGGGCGTGGCGGACATCGCATTGCGCGTGGCCGGCGATGCGGAGATTGAAGACCACGTCACGGTCGAAGGTGATGGGCTCAAGGCGGATGTGCCCGTCCACGCCATGGCCATCCCGGAGCCGGACGCGGCCGGGACCCCTCCCGCCGCGCCGCCAGCCGATGCGAGCCAGCCCCCGCCCACCCAGCCGGAACGCCCCGCCGAGATGGCGCAGGTTGCCAATAGCTTCGGTCCCGCCCCCGCATCAACCCCCGAAGACCAGCCGCCTCCCGCGACGCTTCCGCCGCTGCTGCAGGATAATCAGGACACCGAGGCCCCTGAGCCGATCCAGATCGCTGCGCTGGAAATCGGAAACGTCGGCCAAACAGAGGCCGAGGCGGGATGCGATTTCCGCGGGGATTCGCAGGCCCAATCCTATCGCCTGGAGATGCAAAGCGTCGGCCTGGACCCGGAGGGACACCCGGCCATCCTCTGGACCCCGCTTCCCGCGACGCTGACGGTCAAAGGGCCGATTGTCGTCGCGCAATTGAAAGACCTGGCCGCGCTCAACAAGCAGCTTGGCGTCACCGCCGTCCTCGAGAATCATTCGGGCCGCTACGTCGGCGCCGATCTGAACCAGATGTACGACATCATGAAGGATTTCGACCCGGAGCAGATCGGCGTC
>Ga0182024_10020406_pt1 | contig 12109 bp, 11 predicted proteins | sample P32metaG_FD_120480 | JGI IMG/M metagenome (GOLD analysis project Ga0182024, IMG submission 120480) | Permafrost microbial communities from Stordalen Mire, Sweden - P3-2 metaG (Illumina Assembly) | ecosystem: Environmental > Terrestrial > Soil > Wetlands > Permafrost | place: Sweden: Stordalen...
GCGTACCGGGCAAGATGCAAACGATCTGATTGGCGAAGCGAAGGCCGCAGGAGCCGGTCTTGTCGTTCTCCCGATCACCCGCCTCGATCCAGCATTTCTTGAATTGCGCAGCGGGATCGCCGGTGACATGGTGCAGAAATTTGTCACCTACCAGGTCGCGGTTGCAATTGTCGGAGACACCAGTCCACTCGAGTCCGAAAGCAAATCTCTTCGCGACTTCATTCGCGAATCGAATCGGCGAGGCTCGGTCTGGTTCCTCGCCGATAAGGATGCACTACGTGAAAAGCTGAGCACGGGCAGCCGCGCATAGGAACTGGGCACGCGCCTGCCCATTCTTCAGAAACGGAAATACCCGCCAATCATCGGCTCGGCCGTGTGCGTAAACGCGTCGGTCGATGTATAGAGCCGCGTCGGGTCGGGCGCCTTGTAGAGGTTGCCGCGATATTGAAAGCGCAGCCCGAGATGCGGCACCAGGCCCCAGTCGAGCCCCGCACCATAGATGAATGTCGGCTTCGTCGCGGTGTGGGTTGAGCTTTGGTTGCCACCGGGGACATCGAAAAGAAGCCCCACACCGGCGACCGCGAAGGGCCGGAGATGAGTCAACCGCAAAGAGGCCACCCAATCGCCTGAAATCTCGTGCGCGTTGGCGGAGACGGAAGCCGGCATAGGCGCGCCGCACGGGGGCACAAGCCCCACAAGGGCACAAGTAACCGGACGCGTTCTACACCTAGTTGGCGCGGTTGTAGGAATACGTCTCCTCGTAGCCGACCAGCAAGTTCGAGATGTGACGCACTTCGATCATGCCGCCCGCAGTATTCGCTGGACTCTGTACCGTGCCGTTGCCATTCGTAGTGCCGGTGAAGGCGCCGTAGAGGCTAGCCGCCGCATCGGTTTCGGCATGCGCCGCTGCGCAGGCCAGAACGGCTGCGCAAAGACACAAGCTAAGCAATGCAGTAATTCGCATAACGTTCTCCCTCGACGGGCCGATGGACTCCGATTCTGAGCGCCATGCCGCAACTGCGCTCTTGGTGAGTAATCGCGCTCATCGGCATTCATCTAGGGAGCGAGGGCGATGACTCCCGCCCGTCACATTCGGAAGAAGATGCCGACCATGGGTTCCTGGGTGTGGACAAAGGCCCCAGTCTGCGCGTAGCCGAATACCACGTCCGGGGCCTTGTAGAAATTGACACGATATTGTAGACGCAGGCCGACGCGCGAGGTCAGGTTCCAGTCTGCCCCGCAGCCGCCCACCCAGGTCGGCCGCGAGAGCGAGTTCAATCCAATTTCGCTGCCCGTGGCATTGAAGTAAGTGAAGCCAAGACCCGCCGTGCCAAAAGGCTCAAGCTTCCCCACCTTGGCGGATGCCACGTAATTCACGGTGAATTCGAGGGCGTCGGCGCTTACGTTAAGCGGCGGATTATTACAGCGGAATCCGCAGGAACCCGGGATGGGCGCCAGCGACTGACTGGCTCCGCTGACCGCGAAATTGGCTTCAAACCCCAGCAGCGGAGCGACGATGTGGCGCAGGCCAATCATGCCGCCGCCGGAGTTAGCCGAACTCTGTGTAGCACCGTTGCCGCTGGTCGAATTGTTGAGCGTACCAAAGACACTGGCGGAGATGTCTGTCTGCGCATGGGCCCCGGCCCCGGTTAACGCAATCATCCCCATCATCGAAAATACAGCCTGCTTCCAAAAAGTTTGCACGCATCTTCTCCAATTTCAGATTCACTCGTTTTTCTATACGAACGCGGATTGTAACGCACTCCGGATTTGCAGCACGGCTTTTATGCAAGTGCTCCTCGTTAGATATCCATAAGTGCAATTCGTGACCCTTCGAGGGTGCTCTGCGCAGTCGAAGAGCGACCGCTCTCTGCCGCGCCCTGGGAAAAAGCTGCCCACGACAGAATATCCATTCAGGGCCGTGGTGAGGAGGGCCTGTTGCGGCGCAATGTATCCTGTGAGCACTTTATGACACGCTTGATGCTGGCCGCGCTCGCTGGCTCTTCGCTCTTACTTTCGACGTATTTTACCGGCCAGGAGGGTTCGACGCAGGGGCTCGCCTACAAAGATGAGCAGCCCGTGCGCGCGCGCCACGGCATGGTAGTGACCGTGCATCATCTCGCTTCCGGCGCAGGGCTCGAAGTGCTGCGCGAGGGCGGCAACGCGGTGGACGCGGCCGTTGCGACCGGTTTCGCGCTCGCCGTTGTGCATCCCGCGGCAGGCAATCTTGGCGGCGGCGGGTTTCTCTTGCTGCGCACACACGACGGCAAGTCCACCTTCATCGACTATCGCGAGAAGGCGCCGCTGGCTTCTACGGAAACCATGTACCAGGACGCGCAGGGCAACGTGTTGCCGGCGACAAGCCTGCAATCGAGCGTGATCGGGTACCGTTCCATTGCAACGCCCGGCTCCGTGGCAGGCCTCGCCTACGCCGAACGCAAATACGGCAAGCTGGGACTGGCGCGCGTGATGAATCCCGCAATCAGGCTGGCCCGTGATGGCTTTGAGCTTTCAGCCGAGGAGGCGCACGAGCTCGCCGATGAGGACCTGGCTAAATTTCCCGATTCGAAACATATTTTTCAGCGCGACGGCCAGCTTTACAAAGCCGGCGAAATCTTCAAGCAGCCGCAGCTGGCGCAGACGCTCGCGCGCATTGCCACCAATCCCGACGATTTTTATCACGGGAAGATGGCGCAGCAGTTGATCGACGATCTGAAGCCGGGCGGCGCACTGCTCACGCTCGAAGACCTTGCCCAATACACGGTCGTCGAGCGCACGCCGGTCACGGGCACATTTCACAACTACACGGTTCTCAGCGCGCCGCCGCCCTCTTCAGGCGGTGTGGTGCTGATAAGCGCGCTCAACATTCTCGAAGGCTACGATCTTGCTTCGCTCGGCGATCGCACCGCTGCCTCGATGCACCTGATCACCGAAGCGTATCGTCGCGCCTACATGGATCGCGCGGACTACCTGGGCGATCCCGATTACAACTCAATCCCAGTGGCCGAACTCACCGCGAAGAAGTATGCCGAAGCGTGGCGCGCAAGCATCCAGCCGAAAGCGGCAACTCCCAGCGCATCGCTGCAACGCCCTTCCGGCTTTTTGCCCCAAGCTCCGACCGCAACGGGCCATCGCCGCGTCGAGTCGCAGGATACGACGCATTATTCCGTTGTCGATGACGAGGGCAACGCTGTCTCTGTGACCACGACGCTCAACGACGGCTTTGGCTCGCATGTCACCGCCGGCTCGCTCGGATTCCTGCTCAACGACGAGATGGATGACTTCGCCTCCAAGATGGGCGTTCCGAATATGTTCGGACTCATCCAGGGTCCGGCCAACGCCATTGCCCCCGGCAAACGTCCGCTCAGCTCCATGACCCCGACCATTATTTTGGAAGACGGCAAACTCCGTTACGTGCTCGGCTCGCCCGGTGGAGCGCGCATCATCACGACCGTCGCGAATATTTTCTTGTCGGCAGCGGAGGGCGGATTAAACATCCAGCAAGCCGTGGACGCTCCGCGTTTCCACCATCAATATCAGCCCGACAGGCTCTATCTCGAGCCGGGCTTCAGCGAGGCCACGTTAAGCGACCTGCGCGCCATGGGTTACACACTCAGGAACCATGGCAGCTATTGGTCGAACGGCGAATGCATCGCGGTGAATCCGAAGACAGGTGAGTTGGAAGGCGGCCAGGATCATCGCAGTCACTATGGCAAGGCGGCGGCCTACTAGCAGCCCCAGTCACTCCTATACGATCGAATTCTCCGCTGGAGACTCCACCGGCACTGCCTGCACCGCGGCCGATTCAACTTCCACACCCTCCACCGCGGACGCGAGCGCTGTGGGCAAAAAGATGGAAAAGACCGTCCCACTTGCGCCGTAACGCTGCCTGCTCCACACTCTCACGTTGCCGCGATGCCGTTCGACAAGCTGCGCGACCACCCACATACCCAGTCCGGTTCCAGTCTCTGCCTTGGTGGTGAAGAACGGCTCAAAGATGCGGCGCATCGTGGCGCGATCCATCCCCACGCCGGAATCGCAAAGGGTCACTCGGATTCCTTCCACCGTTCGATCGCGCCAATTGTGCGAAGGACGAAGCCGAATCACCATCTTTCCGCCTTGCGGCATGGCTTCAATCGAGTTGGCGATCAGGTTCGCGAAGAGCTGCTGCGCCTCGCTGGGCATGCAGGCGATAGCGATTTCATTTGTGGCGAGAACGTCAACCGTGATTCCCGCGACCGTTAGCCTGGGGCGAAACATTGCGATGACACCGTCAATGACTTCCGACAGCATCGTGATCTTCGGCGTGCCCTGCTCACGGTGGAATTTCAAAGTCGACTGCGTTATCAGCGATACACGCAGCAGTTCGTCCAATGCGTTGCGCGCGTGCTTGTGGGCCTCCCCAGCGGTACCGCTCATCGTGATCAGGTAGAGCAGGTTCGTCACTGCTTCAAGGGGATTGTTGATTTCGTGCGCCACCGACGCCGCCAATCTCCCTGCCACGGCAAGTTTCTCTGCGCGCAGCATCGCCTCTTCCGCTCTCTTGCGATGCGTCACGTCCGTCGCAACGCCCATGAGGAACGCCGCGCGGCCATCTTTGTCCCGCACGCATTGTCCCTGCGACTCGACCCAGCGCACAGTTCCGTCCGGCCAGATGACACGGTATTGGCGACGAAATTCGTCAGCATGCTCAAGGTCGTGGGCGAACGCAGTTCTCATCGTTTCCGCATCGTCGGGATGAATGGCATCGAACCAGATCTGGTTCCGGGGCTCAAATTCACCGGGTTCATAACCGATGATTCGGAACATTTCGTCAGACCACTGAACGGATTCGCTCACCACGTCCCAGCTCCAAAGCCCCATGCCGCTGGCCCGTAGGGCCATCTGGAGTGCCGCGTCGCGATCTCGCAAGGCCTCGCCGGAGCGGGCCCGCTCCTCGGCCATTTGTTTTTGGGCTTGGGCCAAAATGAGGCTCTTCTTCAGCTCCCGTGCATTCAATTCAGTGCGCTGGTCAGCCCAGCGCCGGATCAGAACCCCCAGCAATGTCGACAGCACGAGGAACAGCGAGAGCCGCACTTCTTCCTGCGCGAATCCGGTCGAGAACCGGAACTGGGTCTTGGTCAGCAGCAGGTCCACGAGGGTCACATCGAGGACTGCGCACCCGAAACTGCCCGCCATCCCGAAGAACCATGCACTCAAGACCACGGTGGGAAATGCGAGCAGGAGAGGAAAAGCGTGCAGCGGTGCGATCGCATACGTCAGACCAACCGACACCACCGCTGTCCCGCATCCCAGCAGAGTTCGGATGGGCCAGGGAAGGTGGTCGATAGAGCTGGCGCTTGGAATCTTCAACGCTTTCCTCGATTCGCCGAACGGTCGCGCAGAGTGTCCGAATGGGTAGCTAAAGTATCACGCTGGGCAAACGAGCAAGCCATGCGAAGGTGCGAGGCTCGGAGCCGGAATCTCCGGATGGGTCGTCTGAATGGGTCCGGCGGGGGATCGCAGTGTCGGTAGCATAGGAAACTTGGGCTTCGCTGTCCAGTGAATTGAGGGTTGATCGCCAATCGAGGGTTACCATACACGCAACAGCAGAACCACTCTATTTCGGGGTAACTTATTGGAAAAATGCGACAATAGGGACAGTTTCCGGATTGCGCCGCAATCAATCCGGCGCGAAGGAATTCTTTTCCATCATGCTTCGAGTCTTATCAACGCACTTATTTTTGAATCAGCGCCTTCACCCCGGGCTCTTGGAAGTCGCTTGTCGCGGCGGCGCGCAGGGGGTTGAGGTTTTTGCCGCTCGCCAACACTTCGACTACACCAGCCGCGAACATGTCGGAGAGATTGCTGCATGGTTTGGCGAGAATTCTCTCGAACCCTTTTCGCTGCACGCGCCTATGTTTCCAGACCGCGAAATGGGCCGGGCGGGCGCCCCTGCAGTGAATGTGCTGCACCCTGAGAAGTCGCGCCGCATCGACGCGATGGACGAGATCAAGCGAGCGCTTGAGTCCGCGGAACGAATTCCCTTCAAGAACCTGGTCGTACATCTGGGCGAGAACGACGACCAATGGTCGCCGCGGAGCATTGAATATGGCATGACGGCCCTGGAGCACCTCGGCGCCTTCGCACGCCCTCTTGGCGTCAAGCTCCTGGTCGAGAACCTCTTGAGCGATGCCACCACCCCCGAGCACCTGTTGACCATTCTCGATATGGGTCACTTGCAGAATGTGAGTATTTGCCTCGACCTCGGCCACGCGCATATCGGTTCCGGCGCAACGGAAGCCATCGCGACGCTCGGCAACCGGATTGGCTCCGTGCACATGCATGACAATCACGGAACGAAGGACGAGCATCTTTGGCCAGGAGACGGCACCATCGACTGGCCCGCAGTGGCAAAGGCCCTGGCTGAACTGGCAACACCGCCCGCCGCCGTTCTCGAAATCAGCCACACGCTGAACGACCCACCCGCGACCCTGCCCGACAGGATCAAAAAGGCTTTCGATTTGCTTTGAGGGTTGTGCATGAGGACGTCCGACTGCAGCCTTGCAAGCTGGCATTTACTGAAATCGGAGATAAAACGGTCGCGGAAAGTGCGCGCACATTGCGATCTTCGTGACTCGGAAACGAAAGACACTGGCTTTGGACCCATTGCCAATCTGGATCGTAATAAGCTGCGCTGAGCAATGCATCCATCGGTTCTGTAGAATCTTTGCGGCGAAGAAGCAGTTCGATTTCTTGCCGATCTCTCTTTGAAACCTCACGATATTGCATCTACAGATAAGCTACGCTCGCACCTCGGTTCAGCGCGACGCGCATGATGGCGAACGGTCGTCTTCCTGTGTACTGTGAACTAAGAACTGCTTCAACAGATTCTCGGCAACTGCTCGCCAATCTGGGTGGGGATGACGCGATTTCCGCCGATGGATGTGCGCGCCACCAGCATCCGCTTGTGCTGCTCGGTCACCTGCCCGATGCGCGCGGCCTCGCGTCCGAACGGATGCGCCCGCAGCACATCGAGCACGCGCCCTGCAGCCTCCGGCGCGACAAAAAACACCGCCTTGCCTTCATTGGCCACATAAACCGGGTCGAGCCCCAACAGTTCGCAGGCAGACTGCACTTCCAGCCGCACCGGCAGGCTGGATTCATCAATCTCGACGCCCACGTTCGACGAAGTCGCAATTTCATTCAGAGTTGAGGCGAGCCCGCCGCGGGTTGGATCGCGCATCGCGTGGACTGCCGCTCCCACAGCATCGAGCACTTCGGCAATCATCCCGTTCAGCGCCGCGCAGTCGGACCGGATCTGGCTCTCGAATTCGAGGCCCTCGCGCACGCTCATGATCGCCATGCCGTGATCGCCGATGGTTCCCGAAACAAGCACCACATCGCCGGGTTGCGCGCGATGCGGGCCAACGTTAACGCCCGGCCGCAGAATTCCCACGCCTGCCGTATTGATGTAACAACCATCGCCATGCCCGCGCTCGACGACCTTGGTATCGCCGGTAACAATCCGGACGCCCGCCGTAGCTGCGGCCTCAGCCATCGCATCGACGATAGCCGCCAACTGCGCCAGCGGAAATCCCTCTTCCAGAATGAAGCTGGCACTGAGATACTTCGGCTCCGCGCCAGAGACGGCAAGATCGTTGACCGTCCCATTCACGGCCAGCGCGCCGATCGATCCGCCCGGAAAAAACAGCGGCTGCACAACAAAGGAATCCGTACTCATCGCCAGCTTGCCGGACCCTAGCTCGAACACCGCTGCGTCACCAAGATTCTCAAGCGCAGGATTGCGAAAAGCCGGTAGAAACAGATGCTCGACAAGCTCGTTGCCCAGCTTGCCTCCGCCTCCATGCCCCATCACGATGGCCGGATAGCCAACCAGCGGCAATGGACACACCCAATTCGAAAAGTCCGGCGCCCCGCTCTCAGCCATGCGCCGCTCCCAAGAACGTGGGTGCCCCAGGTCTCGATTCTGAGACCTGGGAAAACTGCCAAACTCCGCCGCCGAAACTAGCCATACGTTGCTCCGCTCATCGCCGTACCCGCATTCGCCAAATCATCCGCCGACAAGAACCTCCCGTAGTTGAAATACGCCGCGCACGCACCTTCGCTCGACACCATGGTCGCGCCCAGCGGATGCCGAGGCGTGCACTCCTTGCCAAAGGCCGGGCACTCGGCCGGCTTGATCGCTCCGCGCAATACATCACCCGAATGACAGAGCGGCGACTCTTCCGTATGAATGCCCGAAATCTGAAACCGCTCTTCGGCATCGAAGTCGCGATAGGCATCGTTCAGCCGCCAGCCGCTCTTCGGGATCACGCCGATGCCGCGCCAGGCGCGATCCGTGACTTCGAATACCGCTGCCAGCAACTTCTGCGCCGCACGATTCCCTTCGAAGGTCACGACGCGGGCATACGCATTCTCCACCTCGTGCTTGCCCGCCTCAAGCTGCACCACGGCCCGCCGAATTCCATCGAGCAGATCAAGCGGCTCGAAGCCCGTCACCACAATCGGAATACGATACTTCTCGGCCAGCGGCGGATACTCCCAATAGCCCATCACGCTGCACACATGGCCCGCCGCCAAAAACGCCTGCACTCTATTCCCCGGCGAACTCATGATGGCTTCAATCGCCGGCGGCACCAACACGTGCGAAACCAGCAACGAAAAATTCTTGAGGCCCCGTCGCTGCGCCAGGTGCACGCTCATGGCGTTCGCCGGCGCAGTGGTCTCAAACCCCACGCCGAAAAACACCACCTGCCTGTCGGGATTCTTCGCCGCCAACTCCACAGCATCGAGAGGCGAATACACCACGCGCACATCGCCGCCCGCGCCCTTTATCTGAAACAGGTCGGCATCTGTCCCCGGCACGCGCAGCATGTCGCCGAAGCTACAGAAAATCACCCCCGGCTGGGCCGCAATCGCCAGCGCCTTGTCAATCAGTTCGAGCGGCGTAACGCACACCGGGCAACCGGGCCCGTGCACCATCTCAATCCCGGCCGGCAGCATCTGGTCGATCCCGTTGCGAATGATGGAGTGCGTCTGCCCTCCGCACACTTCCATGATCTTCCACGGGCGCGTCGCCACCTGCGCAATCTCCCGCGCCATGCGCTGGGCAATCTCGCCGTTACGAAACTCGGTGAGGTACTTCATACGCCGCTTTCGACCTGAACAATCTGGGGTGCCCCATCCAAGCTCCGCTTGGGTGGGAAAGCACGAACCCCACAAGTGTCATTTTGCAAAACACCAATCCGCTCCAACACGGGTGCCCCACGTCTCGAGTTTGAGACGTGGGAAAGTACGAATCTCAATTACGGATCTTTGAATCCGGCTTCACGGAGCAGCTGCCGTCCGGGCAATTCGACTGCGGAGCCTTCGCAGCCCGCGCAAACTGCTCTTCCTCGTCAGCCAGCTCTTCGTCCAGCACGCCCATCGCGCGAAACTCGGCCAGCGTCTGCTCGGCCGTCTCCTCGTCGATCTTCGAGAGAGCAAACCCGACGTGGACGATGGTGTAGTCGCCCACTTCCACCTCCGGCACGTAGTCCAGGCAGACGCGCTTGACCACGCCGCCAAAGTTCACGCGGCCGAGGCGCAGCCCGCCCTCGTTGGTGATTTCTTCCACTCGTCCAGGGATCGCGAGACACATGGCAACTACCTTATACCTCCTAAGGCACGGGTGAAGTGTGATTCAAATCACGCGACGGCCCTCGAGCTTCCCTTCGGAAGATAGCTTGACTCCGCTACTCATCTCCGGCGGAGCCTCTGGAGACAAACCTGCCGTCGGTCGGCAACCTGCCTGATCCCCCGCCACCCCCCCAGGGTGGTTTCTCGAATTCCCTGCATCGAGGAGAGTTGCGGGCACGGATCTCCGCCAATGTCTCTCTTTTCAGGAAGTTCAATCCCAAGATCTTGCCAGGAAGGAACTTGGGGCCAGCCGGAATTGGGCCGGATGACGGAGTGCGCCAGTGCTGAGCGTCTCTGAAACCAGCGTAGTGAATTCAGAGAAATAATCTGCAATGGGCGGGATTCGGTAAGAGATGGGCCAGAGAAGCTCGCCTATTGCTCAAGGAGTAATCTCCGGAATGGCGGTAATTGGCCAACAATGCTGAATTGCATGATCTTTTCGGGAATGTAGCGTTCTAGGATCACATTCAGAACAGTCCCCAGTGTGATAAATTCGACCGCTGAAATTGTATGCGTTATCGACACATAGTTCTGGCATTTTCGGTATTTTGTGTTGCTGCTGTGCTGCTCTGCTGGCGGCACTCGGTCAATCGTGAAACTGCACCGGCGGTCGCGCCTTACACGGCACATCTGACCATCACGGAGAATAGAGTTCTTCCCGATGGCTCCTCTTGGAACACCGTTTCCACCGAGGTGCACGCCCGCGACCGGAAGGGAAGAATCTATGTGAAGACTGAGCGGGTATTTCGGGACGGAGACCAAAGAACTGAACGGTTCTCGTTTCTTGTGCAAGACGAAGCGAAGCTTCAGGAGCTAACTTGGGATTCGAATCATCAGGTGGCGACCCGGGGGCATTGGCCGTTTTGGTCGGGGCGCAATGGCTGCTGGGCAGATGAACAGGGGCAGCATCAGTTCCGTTTCCCGAGTGAGGAGGATTGGCACAAGGTTCCCTCTTCGCCTGGGGAAGGAAAGTTGGAGACGATTGCGTCGATTGCCGATCCTTCAGGGGCTAAGCGGATCAAGGCGCGCTTTGTGTCGGAAAATCTTGGTCACAAGGAAATTCACGGACTGAATGCATCTGGCATGCGATGGACCACGACGCTACTCGAAAATGGTGGGCCGTCTGCCATTCCGGAACATGCGACTGAACTCTGGAAATCCAGTGAATTCGACTTGACGCTGCTGAAGGTCACGAGTGGCCCCAAGTACGGATTGAAACGTGTGGAAATATCCGACCTGCAGAGGGCTGATCCCGATCCGGCGCTCTTCGAACCGCCGCGAGGCTATAAAGTTCAGACCATCGAGTATCATCGGGTGCCGTGCGGACAGCAGTAGAAGATTGCTGTTCGTTCGGGACAGCAGAAGCAGCCGTCAACGGCAGGTTCCGGTCGAGTTGTGGGCCACTCGGTAATTACGAACTGGTACACGGGTCACGACCACAGATCAAAGCGCCATCGAGGGCGGCCTGGCATTGCAACAAAGCGGCCATCGGCGACAATCTCTTCAGTCTCTAAGCTTCTACGAGCGCGCCCTCTTCCCTTCATTCTCCGCCACCCGCGCCTTCACCATCTTCTTCACCAAGGCAGCCGGCAGAGGCGTGTCGGCTGGAAACTGCAGCGTGCCCTTCGAAGTGCGGTAGCCCTTCAGTTCCTCTTTCATTTCGTCGATGAGCGAGGCCTGCATGGGGAAAAAGCTGCAATGGTTCTTGAATGCCGCGTAGGCGACCAGAGCCCCTTTGTAACGAAACGCGGGCATGCCGTAACTCAAGCCCTCCGTCGCCTCCGCAGGAACGGTCGACCGAATCGTCGCGCGGATCTTCTCCAGCGTGCTGCGCGCGGGCTCCGGCACCTTGGCCAGATAAGCGTTCACCGCGGCCACGTCCCCTGTTGCTTCTCCGCCCGATTTTTTTGACGCCTTCAACTCGCTCACTCTCCCTTCGCGACTGTGGGAAAGTTAATAGTGCCGTGACCACGAGGATTCGTGCTTTCCCAGGTCTCAAAAGCGAGACCTGGGGCACCGGACTTCATGGGCACGATTAGAAAATCGCGCGGTCAAGGTACTAGCTCGCGGGACGGCTGGCTCGTTGCTCCTTGAGATAGTCGAGCCAATCTGCCATGCCCGCACCGGTTTTCGCCGACGTCTCAAAAACGCGAATACCAGGCCGGATCGCGCGAATGTTCTTGAAAGCCGCCTCACGGTCAAACTCGCACGGCCCGGCCAGATCGATCTTGGTGATCACTGCGGCATCGGCCGAATTGAACAGCGTGGGATACTTCAGCGGCTTGTCCTCCCCCTCGGTCACACTGAGCAGCGCCACGCGCACCGCTTCGCCCAGGTCATAGCTCGACGGGCACACAAGATTGCCGACGTTTTCAATAAACAGATAGTCGAGGCCAGCGAGGTCCCAGCCTTCAAGGTGCTTCGAAAC
>Ga0182024_10020407_pt1 | contig 12109 bp, 17 predicted proteins | sample P32metaG_FD_120480 | JGI IMG/M metagenome (GOLD analysis project Ga0182024, IMG submission 120480) | Permafrost microbial communities from Stordalen Mire, Sweden - P3-2 metaG (Illumina Assembly) | ecosystem: Environmental > Terrestrial > Soil > Wetlands > Permafrost | place: Sweden: Stordalen...
CTGCTGTCCCATACCGGAATCTGAGATTCTGACATTCACGTCAACCTTGGCTGGACCCCCACCACCCCCGCCAGAGGCTCCAGGAGCCCCGCCTGCGGCTCTACCGCGCGCTCCGGCAGTGCCAGTAGTACCCAGCATACCGGCCAGTCCTGGGCTAATCCCAGAGAGCTGTGCTTGGGCACTAGCAAAGGCTCCAGCACTCCCACCCGCATTATACAGGTCATCCAGGATACCTTGGATCCGCTGACCGACCCCATTGAGCGCGGTCCCGCCGCCCCCGCCAGTTCCAGAATCTCCCGCACCGTGTATTTGAATTGAAGGCATCCGCTATCCTATCCTATTGACCCGCTTCCCGCTAGAATCAAACTCCTGCACGGATGCAGTCAAGGTTGAGCCGAGCGGTGCAGCCTGACCGGTCAAGCGCCGCCGTTCGATAGCTTCCAGGATGGCGCGGGACTTGCCCTTGCCCTGGAACTCGTCTAGAGCCTCGCCAGTTAGCACATTGGACCATGCAACCTTGTTGCGGATCATCTCACGCTTAGGGTCCAGGGCCCCCAACGGCTTGCCATCCAGCCCAACCCGGACCATCTTGAACTCGTCCGGATGGTCCTTGGCGTGCATAGCCAGGATCCAGTCAAGCTGATGCTTGGGTAGATTCAGGAGCCCATCGTCAAACGGGCTGATCCCAATAGCCTTGGCCGCGACCCAGAGCCTGATACCTAGATCATTCTCTAGGCTAGCTGGACTTATTGCGTCTAGCGCGAAATCGCTGCACCGCCGAATCCAGGGCAATGCTGATTTCCAGCACGCGCTCGACAACCTCTGCGGGCCAATTCTGCCAGTCGATCATGGGCTTCCCATCCGGGCCCGGGCCATGCACCCACTTAGCTGAAGTTCGCTCTAGCAGGACCTGGAACATAGCAATGCTCTTTACGTGCAATGCGGCCATCTGGTCCCAGCCGAATTCCTCCCCAGGTCCACTTGAATATGGGTCGATCTCCCGACGAATCCTCCGGATAGCTGCTCCAATCTTCAGTTCATGGAAGCTGGACGGAATCGTAAACTCAAAGGATTCCCCGTCATTATCCACCGTAATTGTGCGGTCCAGGATCTTGAAGGCTTCCCAAGGCGGGGTGACATTGGTAGTTGGGGTTTCTGTGCTCATAGGTCTATATCTAGCCTATGCTACGGAATTCTCGATTAGACAGATTCCCCAAAAAAATCCCAGATTGACCCCATTTCTGGGAATCAACCTGGGCTAGGTAGAAAGGAATACAACAACAAGGAACAACCGACCTCTGGATCCTATATGGGGGGTCCAGAGGCTCTGGTCAAGTGACTAAACGCCCAGAGCACCCGCCCCAGCAACATTAGCCACGAGGGACGGAATGCTGAAGACTGAGTTAGATTGCAGAATCGAGGTTCCGGTATCATCTAGCACGTCCAGGGCCAAGAAGCTCACGGAGTCCATGATGATGGCATTCGTGGCGATGGTCTCGGAGAAGCTGTTAGCCGTGCAGGAGACATAAGTAAAGGATGGGGTATTCGTATTACCATCAATGATGTGGATATCGACCTGGGTATTTGCCAGGGTGTAGATCAGACGCTTGCCGGTTCCAAGCAGGGCGATGCCCTGAGCCGTAAGCTCAAAGAATTCCACAGAAATTGTAGGGCTAAAGCGGAGCTGCTGGATCTCTTGCGGATTGGTAGAACCAATCCCATAAAGCTGCTGCGCGCCCATGTCAACGGAGTGGGTGGTGGTCTGCGCGTATGCGACTACCACGTCCCCGATCATGATCTTTACTCCGTTGGAATTTGCTGCCGCGTATGCTAATTGCTGTTGGTTATACGAGGGCATATATCAAAACTCCGCAGATCTTCTTGGAAAATTCCATAAGATGGATTATAGCTATTTACTTTCAGCTACCCTATAGACGGCTTACCCGAGATTTTTTATTCCTGGGTATTGGCTCGAACTTCCTATGATGCTAGCATAATATAATGGAACAAGCATTAGACATTACTGGAATCAAGTACGGTAGACTCACAGCACTAAAGGTCGGACCTCGGACCAGGAGAGGGAGGGCGACTTGGCTCTGCCAGTGCGAGTGCGGGTCCATGCCTAAAGCTATAGATAGGCATCAGCTAATCTCAGGCAGAACCATAAGTTGTGGGTGCGCCCAGAGAGAAGCGGCCCGCCAGAACGGCAAAAAGGGTATAACACACGGACACTCGAATTCCCCGGAATACAATGTCTGGTATAGTATGGTGGGTCGGTGCGAGGACCCCAAGAATCGAAGCTATGCTGATTATGGCGGGAGAGGAATTAAAGTTTGCGATTCCTGGAAATCTGACATTAGAAATTTTATAGATTCTATGGGAATCCCCATACCTGGGATGACCATTGAGCGCAAAAATAATAATGGAGATTACTGCCCAGAGAACTGCATCTGGATACCCAGGTCGGAGCAATCCAGGAATAGACGCAATAATGTCTGGATAACCTATAATGGAGAAACTAAACTTAAAGGGGATTGGTGCAAAGAATTAGGTCTGAACAACGCTAACTGGGATCAGAAGATCAGAAATGGCTGGACGGTAGAAGAAATCCTAGGCACCCCTAAGGGCGTTAGACTGAGCCGAGTAAGAAAAGAATAGGGGGCCTAAGCCCCCTAATTCCTTATACAGTTCCAGAGACGGTCCCGCTGTAAAGCTGGATTGTTACGGTCTCGCAAATAAACCTGTACTGGCCGACTGTAGTTGCAGTTGCGGTCACTGAGGCAGTCTGGGTTGGACCATCGAAGGCCACTACCAGGGTTGCCGCATCCCAGCTTGCCAGGACCCCATTGGAGCCCGGGGTATAGACAGAGGCATTCAGCGCGGCCTTGGCAGCATTGGCAATCTGGGTCAGGGTATCCGGGCTAGCAATCCCGCCAATATACGGCTGGAGTGCATTGCGCATCGTGTAGGCCAGCCACCAGCGGCAGGCTACCTGCTGGGTGAAGACATTCAGAGGATTGGTATCGACCTGCCAAGTGGTGAAGTCCGAGATAATGGTAGGCGTGGTTCCATTGGCCCCACCCAGCATGATCGGCATGACGCCACCAATCTGCACCTGATTCAACTCGCTTGGGGTCAGGTTATACTCCACCCCGACTGCATTGAGGGGCTTATTCGTCAGGGGGAGCGCAACCTGATTGGAGCTTGCAATGCCCGCAGCCATAGCCGCAGCCATGATTCCGCCGAAGGTCTGGATCTGGCCGGTAATGGTATTGACCAGAGTAATGCCAGGATAGGCATAGCAGGACTCCAGGCTGTTCATAGCAGCCGCGTTGGCCAGCGTGATAGCGATGGAATCCCCCGGGCTGGATCCGGTGAAGAACCGGCGATTCGCGCGGGATACTGGCTCGGAGGCAGTCTCGGCGTGCTGGGCTCCCAGGACCTGGACGGCCAAGCTGTTGCTGTCCGCGAAGACTGCCCACCCGGGCATATTCAGCGCGGCATTGAAGCCGGAAGCATAGGACCCGTTGGTCGGCGGGGTGGAGGTAGCGCCCGCAAAGTGGGTCAGGGACTGGGCGGCTAGCGGGCTGGACGTGCTCGCGCCGGATACAACCATAGCGGTCGCAACAGTGCTGGCAAATTGATTGACCCAGAAAGCTGCATCGTAGGGAATCGCAAGCACTGGGTCATAGACTAGGGAGCCGGTCCCAGGTGGGGTTAGGGTGGTCGTGCCAACTGGGCTCAGCCAGGAGGACGGAAGCTGCCCGCCCGTATCCGAGATCAGCGTAGCCGCGTAGAACCCAGTTCCGTTAATATACTCGACCACTAGGGAGATGGTGGAATATGCGCCGGATACTAGGCTGATGTTGAAGGACTCGCCGGGATTCGTGCTAACCAGCATAAGCTCGGTCGCATTGCCCTCGGTCCCGGAAACCATGAAGGTCACCGTGCCGGTTGCGGTCCCGGTATAGGCTAGCTGGAACGGAACCCCCAGGTTATTGCCCGTGTAGGTCGCATTGGAGTAGCCATCGTATAGGGTCAGGTCGCTTGAGTAGGCCGAATACTGAGTGCCGATTGTAACTTCGGCTTGGGTCAGATTGGACGGGACTCCAGAGGTGCTCGTGGTCAGCATGATCACGCCAGAACCGCCCTCGTTCATGAGGGTCTGCATTGCTGGGGTATTGACGCCCACGGGAATAAAGGTGATATTGTTCGAGCCGGTCAAAGCTGGGCTCGGGTTCATCAGGGCATTGACATAGCCGGAAGCCGGTCCACCACGGATGAAGGCCAGGAGGTCAGCGGGAGTATTGAAGGTATAGCCAGATCCAGCAGCACCATTATACCCGAATCCAAGATAGATCAGGGGCAGGGTAAGCTGGTTCGCCGGGACGAAATACGCGCTTACGTTGTCCTGGTAATACGTGTTAGGCTGAAAGAGGACATTCCCGCCGAAGTTGATGTTCATATTTGGCATTGGTTATTCCTTACTTGGCAGGACGGTTCTTGAGATCTTCTAGGAGATCTGCCCATCCACTGGCCGTGCGCGCCCGCTGCACAGAATGCAGGCGGATTAGTTTCTTGAAGACAGCATCACGGGTCTTATCCAGACTCTCCAGATACTTATCAATCCTGATCAAGGGTTCCGCGCGGGTAGTTGCCGCAACCTCTTGAGTTTCTTCATCAGCCATAAGTAGGACCTCCCATTCGGCGGATTATCCTCTATAAGGTTAGTTCCTCTCATAGACAGCTTAGGTCTGGATCGTGTCGATTAGGGTCCCCAGCATTGGGCTCCCGGCTCCAGGATATCCCACGATATCTGTATCTATGGTCTCGATCATCCCGTAGTTTGCCTGAAGCCCTACATTGAAGGCCCCCTCTATGGTATAGAGGATATCTGCGAAGTAGAAACCGGGGTCCATGTCCTTGCCCGACATCTGATCTGAATGCACCATGAAGGTGTGATTCATGTCCATGCCCATGGGCTGGAACGTGCTGGAGAGCATACTGGCAAAGATGGCCAGGACTGCATCCCGGTAGAATTCCCGCTCGGCGGAAGTCCGGACGAATACCTCCATCCTCCAAGTCCGCTTTGCAGTCACGGCCAGGGTCTGGTTCTGTATCCCACCTGGACCCGCCAGCGTAGTCGGAACATCCTGCCCGATCTGGGTTCTGCTCTGCTGCATCGTAATCTGGTTGACCAGGATGAAGGGAATCGCCTGCATCCCGGCTTTGGGCATCTCGTGCAGGACTTGGGGTCTCTGGTAACCGGGGGGCAGAGTCAGGCCCATAATGCCAGCCTCCAGGCTCCGCTCGACCAGCACGGTTGCAAAGTCCGGGGAGACTAGCAGGCTCGTATACGGGGCCAGCCCAGATACATACCCCGTGGACACTGAGTCCGTGACCATATAGTTATAGTTGCCCATATTCGTGGGCAAGGGTCCCTGCAAAAGCTCGCCTGGATCCACAAAGGTATCGTAGGATGATCTAGGATTCTGTACGGTCCCTATGACTGAATAAGCGCCTGAACCAAATGACCTAGAATAAACTAGCGGGCCTCCAGCGATGCCGGAAACTTGAAGCACGACAACCCCACCCGTTGGGGCCACTTTACCAGAGACTGCAACCATCCGGAATCTATATCATTCTTATAGGAATGACCCTATAAGCAATGACAGGCCCATGGCCAAAGCTCCCCAGGCCAGGATCCTGGATGCCCCGAGCCCAGCACTTGCACCACCAGCCCGCGCTGCCCAGGCCCCCAAGCCTGCCAGGAAGGCCAAGGACACGGGCACAATCCAGAGGACCGGCAATCCCAGCAGGACTATCAAGACTGGCACTAGAGCCCCCGCAGAGAAGCTCAGAGCGCTCGCTAGAGCCGCCTGCACCGGACGGGCGGATAGCTCCTCCGTAATGCCCATCTCATCGCGCATATGCGCGCCGAGTGCATCGTGCATGGTTAGCTGGATGGCCACCTCGCCTGCCAGGGCTGCATCCAGCCCCCGCTCGCGGTAGATTTCCTGCAATTCCTGGACTTCCTGGGCCGGGTGCTTGATAAGCTCCTGGGCTTCGGTCGCCCTGCTGGCCCGCTCCAGGTCCGATTGCGCGGAGACCGAGACGTACTCCCCGGCAGCCATCGAGAAGGCCCCGGCAGCCAGTGCAGCGATTCCCGCCAGCACCGGATTCGCGTGGGTCCCCAGCCCTAAGACCAGGGACGATACGGACAATATGCCGTCATTGGCCCCCAAAACTGCCGCGCGAATCCAACCCGAGTCCTCAGTAGCCATGTGCTTATAGTCCTTCTTCTTCGTGGGATAGGTATCTGTCCTTCAGCTTGACAGCCAGGAACCCGCCAATAGCACAACCTAGGGTAAAGGCGACTGCCCCCGAGATTGTCTCAATAGCCGAGCCTAGTCCAAAAATCTGACAGACTGCTAGAGCCCCGGCGCAGATTCCGGTCCTCCAAGCCGAAGACTTATCGGCGGAGTCGTTCCACAGAACGCAGAGCGATTCATAGACGAAGCCGGATAGGAATACGAGCACGGGCACTAGCATAGGCATAGTCTAGCACAGAATCGGCTGGACCCAGGTTGACTAGGATGCTGGCCTAGGCTATGCTGGTCCTAGGGCTGGCTGATTTGCACACCAAATCGGGCCTAGGTGGCAGGGAATTAAGACCTATTACGACCTGAGAGCGCCGTGACAAGCAATCTAGGGATATCCCACCGGGTCCCTAGCTTCTACCAGTTAACAGTTCCACCACCAGCTAGCTTCGCTGCCAACTCTGCTAGCTTTTGACCTGGAGCGTAGGCTGGCATACTAGGAATAATCCAGCTTCCAGGAGCGGAATTTGGACCCATCCTAGCAAACCCGGTCATATATTGACCCCCGGCTCTGGGAGCCCCGAAGACCCCGCGCGCTGCCGAGCCCCCGCCATAGTGCAGCGGGTAGGACTTGCCAGGCGTGAGGTATTTCTTCAAATCCACCTCATCATGTCCGACTTCCAGGAAGTGCGCCTCGGGGGCGATAGCTTCGTCCGCTAATACAGCTACTGAGTTAAGCCCGTGCTGCTCCATGCGGAGGGATCGAGCGTACCGACCCCCAGGATTCCTAATTATTTTGTGATTCAAAGACATACCACCCGTGGCGAAGGAACTCCACATGCGGAATATTTCTAGCTGGATATCTGTAAGCTCGGTTGGATCTGCGCTGGTATATACATCGTAAATAATACTGTCACTCATCGTACTGTGCCCATGCAACTTCCCCCGATTCATATCGCATCATGTGCTCAGCTATCAGATACTTTCTATCCAGGTGTACGGAGGAATCTGCGTAGAGTATTCTGGCGACTCTAGCTGCTACCCGAGAACTGTAGTATACCTGCCATATAGAACTAGCTTGGTACGGCTGGACCTGGGATTTAACTCCAGAGGCGTCAACAAAACGCATAAATGCTTCTATGGCGGGTAGAGTTCCGCACAGCCCGATTCTGGCTTTTTCTCCACTTGGTTTCCCAAGGTAGCCATCTCCGTCTACATAACCACGCCAAAAATGACGAGATAGCCCAAGCCCACCTAGGGGGGTCCTGGGTCCGGTTAGTCCTAAATTTATCAATTTTTGAACTAACTCCCCTGAATGGGTAGAAAGTACAGATAGTTGCCCTGAATACGTGTATCCAGGAAATCCAGACCCATTATTAACAATACGGACTGGGGCGTCGGTTTGTAGGAACTTCTGATATTTAAGCATATGATTGTGATCTTTGGATGAGATTGCCAGCTTAATCTCGTTCCTTTTCTTGTTGGATTGGATACACCCATCTGCAAAAAGAAACCCAGCCCAATATTCAGAATGCTCGTTAAGTTCATCAAACACAGAAAGATTCACCGCATACTTTCTATGGGATTCAGAGGAGTTCCGGGTATGCAGCCCTCTGCGATGTATGATCCTCTGCAACGTTGAGGGTACAATATTGTGGAGGCCCCCAGCTTCCTGGAGGGTCTTACCATCCATGTAGGCCCGGATACATTCGAGAATCTGATCCTCAGTTCTATTTAATGCTTTTGCTACCATGTAGGTATTATAGCACATGGGGGAAAATACACAACAGCTAGGAACTCGGAAGCAGGGAGATTTGCCCCGGCGTACCCCAGTTCGACTGCACCCCATCGCGCATCCATAGATCTAGAGGCTGGAGGCGGAATCTCTTGGGGAAGGAAACCGTGCCCTGGATGAAGGGCCGGTTCTGCGCCATGCCGCCCTCGGGGCGGAAGCAGACGTAGGATAGCGCGGCCTGGAACTCGACCACATAAGGGGTGTTTGGGGTATAGCCGCTGGGAATCATAACGCTGGCCCCGGAGACCGTATAGCCGGTAACTGGTATTACTGTGCTGGTGTAGGAGTCCCAGGTCGTGACTGCCCCCGAGGGGGCCACATAGAGACCCTGCTGGTAGGGCAGGTAGACTTCCCCCGAGGGTCCGCTATTGAGCGTGCTATTCATCCGGACAATAGAATTCGTCTGGATCAGGATATCATACTCCCCAATCTCATTCCAGACAATCCCGGATTCCGAGGTGACAGTGACCCAAGGCTCACCACCTATGGTGGGTCCTAGCTTGGTATCCATCCGCTGTCCTGGCTCCACGCCTCCCGCGCCCTGATGGGTCAGGGTCATAAGGCCTATGAAGTTGACTTGGGGGTCCCAGTAGACTCCGCGCCCTTGGCAAGTCATGCAGCCTGGGTTCGGACTGCCCACTGGACTATTATCACAGCGGAAGTTCACACAAGCACAGGTATGGCTCTTGCACCAGCCCAGGTTCTCCCCGAAAGCACCTATGATCTTATTGAAGGGATCCGTGGGCAGGGCATAGGGGAAGGGTGGCGGAATGTATGTTACGTTCGCCCCGATTGACCCTGAAGCTACATACCCGGGAGGGAATACCTCGCTCATTTAGACTCACGTATATTATATAGTATATACACCCCCAAGCTCAAGACAAGTCGCAAGTTGGATTGAGGGTGTATATGACTCATTCTATGACTATAGCAGCTTTCTCTGCTTTCTCCTTTGCTCGACGTAGTGCCTGCGCTTGCCGCATCTTCTCTTTGGTCTCCTCACTCCTAGGCTGCTGCATCGGAGCTAGCCTAGCTTTACGCGCCTCCTCGGTCATAGTGGCCCAACCTAACCGAGTCGCGGATCCAATCTTCTCCCTAGTCTCGATTCCTATATTCCGGCTCCTTTCCGCAATTCTCTCCTTCTCCTCGGGACTGCGTTTTTTCCCGAGATTATTGGTATTACCCATCCGGGATTCACTCATCCTCTGTCTGGATTCCTCGCTATGCTTATATCCAGTTGTAGTAGCCTTACCCCTCCGCATATCACTCATCTTCTGGCGAGTTTCGTCCGACGCTTTACGCCCAGTAGCTTTAACTCTCATTTTCTCTATAGATTCTGGGTGGTGTTTACCGTAATTACCCCCAGCAGCTAGGTTATAGCCATTGGGGGCCGTGGACATGAATAGCTGGATGTAAGCGATCTCTTTCCGGTCCAACGCAGCCTGGGTTCTACACTTACATAGAATCTCCTTGGAGAAGCAGTCCCACCCGTATTTTTGAATAGCACGACTAAGCGGGTAGTCTTCCTTCGAGTACCGGTGGACTTTCCACCGGTGGGCTATATCCCAGCTTTGTCCCACGTATTTCTTGCCATTGTAGAGGTTAGTTATAAGATAAATGCCTATTGCCATGAGACCAATGTAGCAGGAACCAAACTAAGTGTCAACTAGCAATAGGTAGGCACGCTAAGTTAGAGAGTCTAACCCTGAGTTAGAACGTGATAAACATGGGTCCAGACACCTTACTTTTTGCAGTATTTATCAGCGAATCTCGCATCTTCTGGAAATAATCCAGTAATCCACTGTAAGGTCCCTTAGGGGAGTATTGTACGCTATAGCTCAAACCATCTACCGACGTACTTGTAGAAGTTTGCCCGAGGTTTATGGTCCCTTGGATTGTATTGAGGGCCTGTATGGCTGCTTGTGCTAGGACCAATTCTTTGATGAAGGCGTATCGGGTTTGATAATCATTCTGAGTGAGACCAGCAGTGTACTGGAGCCAGATGCCCCCAGGTACGGAATCTGAAAATCCCATAAATGAAAGTTGCAAGGCAAATAGAGGCAACATCTGAACGTTAGTTGCGGGCACTAGACGGATGAGCGCACGGTCTTCATCCGTTACAACCCAACTTGGCGGAACTTGAAAAAATTCATTTAATAGAGGATATATATAGGCCATCCTCTTCACCCCGTTCCAATCCATCGGATCGTAAGCTACTGAACGGCAGGGTCGGTAGCGGAGACTGTAGTCCATCCACCCATCATCCTGCGCCCTCGGAAACCAAAAGTCGTAGGCTGCATCTGCTATATCATAATCGATCCCCATCTGCTGCTGCATCCCGCTGGACCCTTCTACGCTTATTGCAATACTTGCAGGCGTACCCGGCATTAGTGCTGGGGGAGATGCAACCCAACTCTGGCAGAGCAGTAGACCGGTCTCCCTTTCCACATAGTCCTCGGCATACCTAATCCACTGCACCATCGTCCCGCTAGCCACAGGGGTAGGCGGATTGCCGTAATACGTTAGTGGGACGCCCACGAAGTTCTGGAGGTCCTGGGGCATAATCCCAGTCTTGGTAGGCTGCATTGCACCCCCAGGCGGATAGCCGACTACAACGGGCGCTGGGCCACTCGTATCCCAGGTCCAGAGTGCCTTGGCCTGGACTACCGGTCCATTCTGCCCGTTAAAGCCGCTCATGGTTTAGCCCGCCTTCTTGACGATTGGCTTGGCTGCGGTCTTGGCCTTCTCCGCCTTGATCTCGCCCAATATAGTTGCATCCTGGGCTTCCAGGGCTGCCAGGACCGGATCAACAAGCGGAGTCGGAACCGTGCCGAAGGCAGCTACGGAAATTTGAGGGGAATCCTGGACTTCTTGGCTTATGTCCGTCAGGATGCCTGACTGATACTGCCGTCCGTTCCAGGTGAATTCGAGCCCAGCCAGGGGTACCGTGGACAGGCTACGGGCTCGGGCCATTTGCGCGGTATACGAGCCGGATCTGAGGGATGCGATGAAGTTCATTCTGGCAATATGGCAGGGTTTGCACTAAAGACCCATGGACAGGTTTGGGCTAGGCTGGTAAGCAGGGGGTGAAAGGAAACTAAGATGACAGACATATTAGCGGAACAACTCCGAGTGCATAAGGCCGAGGCGGCTGGGCGGGAGGCGGCGCTTAAGTTAAGTCAGGCCCCAATCCCTAAGGTGGTTCACCCGTCCCACTATTCCCGATTCGTCATAGAGCCCGTGACTTTCTGCGCGGCTAATAACTTGAGCTTCAATCAGTCAAACGTCATCAAGTATGTGTGCCGCGCCGAGTTCAAGAACGGGCGGGAGGACCTCCAGAAGGCCATCCGGTACCTGGAGATGGAGATCGAGAGCATGGCTCGCTGGGAGCGAGTTGCAGCGGGCGAGAGTCCTCAGGACGTGTGGAAGGAATCCCTATGACCCTATATATCCTAAATTCTGTCACAGGCTCCTACGGGGAGTATAACCACCATGCCGTGGGAATCTTCACTGACAGGGAGGTGGCTGAAAAATTGGCTGAGGAAAAGCACCAGGAATCCATACTAGCACATGCTGAATATGAAGCCTGGATGGAGAAGTATGAATCATGCGATGTCCCGGATGATGAGAATGAGAGTTGCTGGGACATCACGGAGCGAGAGCACGGACCCTGCCCGGAGGCCGATGAGATTACTTCGTATTACGTTTCCTCCTGCGAGTATATCCTGGATACCTATATGACCCCTATCTGGAATGCCCAGAGGGCTGACCGCATAGCCAAATATGAAGCGGAGAACCCAAGCACATGACTATCATTGTAAATTTATTCGGTGGCCCAGGCTCTGGAAAGAGCACCACGGCTGCCAAGATCTTTGCGGCCCTGAAGGACCTGGGCGTGAACGTCGAGCTAGCTACCGAGTTCGCCAAGGACCTGACCTGGGAGGGCGCGCAAGGGACCTTGCACTGCCAACCTTTCATCACTGGCACCCAGATC
>Ga0182024_10020408_pt1 | contig 12109 bp, 10 predicted proteins | sample P32metaG_FD_120480 | JGI IMG/M metagenome (GOLD analysis project Ga0182024, IMG submission 120480) | Permafrost microbial communities from Stordalen Mire, Sweden - P3-2 metaG (Illumina Assembly) | ecosystem: Environmental > Terrestrial > Soil > Wetlands > Permafrost | place: Sweden: Stordalen...
ATGCGTACGCCGACGAAATGTCGTGGCGCGAAGATAACCGCCGCGCCTCGAATGGCGAGCTTTACCTAATGGCGGCTCGCGCTACCGGGCGTCATCCCGTCTCGCAACAGTGGAAAGGCTACTGGCAGCGGAGCTTGCACCATGGACAATGAGCACACGATCAATGGGTTGGTCCGCAAGCGGGCGGAACTGGCGGGGCTACTAGAGGACTATCAAGCCAAGGCGCGGCAATTGCTCATAGACCTGGACAATGTGGACGCCACGATCCGCATGTTCGCGCCAGATATGGAATTGAGCGAGATAAAGCCGAAGCCCCTGCCGCCGCGCCACGCGGCCTACAAAGGTGAGGTTGCCCGGATTGTGCTCGGTACCCTGCGGAACGCAAAGCGCGCCTGTACAACGCAGGAATTGACCATGCACGTCATGGCAGAACGCGGAATGAATACCGCCGATAAGCGGCTCGTAAAGACGGTCACCAAGCGCGTGAGTTCGTCTCTGCGGCACCATCGGAATAAGGGTTCAATACGCTCGCGCGAAGGGTTGGGGGCCGGCCTTGTTTGGGAGATTGCGCCCTAGGATAATCTTCGGCGATGCCTAGGACGTATCAGCGCAAATTCCAAAGCTCGCACAACAGCCCGCGCAAAATGCGCCTCAATGGGCGGCTTACCAGCCTTCGATTGGAGCCGGAATTTTGGGATGCCCTAATTGAGATAGCCGAGCGACGGCGAATGGGAACAGGAACTAGAGGATTGTCGCAAGGAGTTAGCCAGCTTCGAATCTGGCACTCAACGCATAGGTATGCGACCGTCGGGTTGCGGCGAATTCGCAGACATTACGTCCGCCCGCAAAGCCGAGGTGGAGGATGACATCGCGGCGTTGGAATGGTTGATTGAGCTAGGCCGGTCCCGTTAACGCCTAGCTTGCTACCTAACGCCGCACAATTGCAGTCGAGTGTAAAATTACGTTTCCAATTAATGGTTGACTGTTTCCGCTACGGCATTTATCCCTTTGTTTCCCGAGTCTGGGCGCCCAACCTATTTATGGAAGTGGAGCCAAAAGCCTGAGGGGCCTCGGAATCGCTTCTAAGTGGCGCGCGTAACGGGATTCGAACCCGCACTCTCGGGATTACCAATCCCGTGCTGTGCGCCCTAGGGGTAGCTTCGTGGGCGGCCCTAGGTACTCCAGTCCAGCTCTACGCGCTTGCACCGCTTGACACAACGCCCGGAAGCGCAATCTTCCGGGCGTTGTTCATTTCACACGATATTGAACTTTTTTGGAACCGCACTACCACCAGTAAGGATAGTTGTTCCCGTCGTGGTCGGTCCCGAATTAGGTGCGCCACGAACTACATGATACCGCTCGCCGTCAAAGGTTAAAACCCCATCAGCCTTTAATTTGCTCAGCAACGATGATACCGAGCGCACCTTAAGCTGATGGCCCTTTGCCGCTGCCTTTTCAACTACGTCCGACGCAGCAACACCCCCATCAGCCGAGTTTATAATTTCCATGACCGTCTTTTTGGTGTTGCGTTTTCGCGCCGCTACTGGCGCGGCGACTTGTTCGCCACGCGATGCTGCTATGGCTTCATCAAGCACTGTAAGCCCAAACTTTTCCTGTGCTACCCGCTGCTCAAGGTCTCGCAAAATCGCTACGCGCCGCTCTCGCATCTCTAGGAGCCGCTTCATTTGTTCCGATTCCCTCTTCATGATTTCTCCTGTGGAAGGGGGCCAAAAGGTGTGCCAGACGAGACTCGAACTCGTATGCTGAGGGGCCTCGGTTTTCCAGACCGATGCGTCTACCAATTCCGCCACTGGCACACGGCTTCTTGTGCGCCAGATTCGGAACAAACGCAATCGGAAACACAAGAAACGGAAAAGTTGTTAATATAGGCAACAGTTGCGAATCGTTCTCGCTTAGCTTGCTACCTAATGCCGTGGAACTCCGGCAGCTCGTCGAGAAAGAGCACGCCGAGATGTGCCAGCGACACCTCGCCGGGCCGCGCGCGCAGGCCGCCGCCGACCAGCGCCGGCAGCGACGCCGAATGATGCGGATCGCGGAACGGCCGCGCCCGCATCAGCTTGCCGCCGCTCAGCAGGCCCGCGACGGAATGGATCATGCTGACTTCGAGCGCCTCGGCGGGATCGAGCGGCGGCAGCAGGCCGGGCAGGCGCGCCGCGAGCATCGATTTGCCCGAGCCCGGCGGTCCGATCATCAGGAGATTGTGGCCGCCGGCCGCGGCCACTTCGAGCGCGCGCTTGGCGGTCTCCTGACCCTTGATGTCCTTGAGGTCGAGCGCCGACTGCGCGGCCTCGGCGATGCGCGGTTCCGGCGGCGACAGGATTTGCGTGCCCTTGAAATGATTGATCAGCGCCAGGAGCGACGGCGCCGCCAGGACCTCCGCGCCGCCGGCCCACGCCGCTTCGCCGCCCGAGGCCGCCGGGCAGATGATGCCCCAGCCGTCGCCGGCCGCCCCCATCGCCGCCGGAAGCACGCCCGACACCGGCAGGATCGAGCCATCGAGCGCGAGTTCGCCCAGGGCGACGAAATGGTCGATATCCTCGGGCGCGATCACTTCCATCGCCGCGAGCAGCGCGAGCGCAATGGGCAGGTCGAAATGGCTGCCTTCCTTGAGGAGATCGGCGGGCGCGAGGTTGACGGTGATGCGCTTGGGCGGAAGCGCCAACCCCATCGCGGCAAGCGCCGCGCGCACCCGCTCGCGCGATTCGCCCACCGCCTTGTCCGGCAGGCCGACGACGTTGAAGGCGGGAAGGCCGGACGCGATGATCACCTGGGTCTCGACGTCGAGCACGTCGATGCCCTGGAACGCCACTGTCTTGACCCGCGCGACCAATCGTCCGTCCCTCCCCGAACGCTGGCGACTGTATGTCAGGGCGGAACGCGAAGCCAGCCCGGCTCGGGGACCGCCGAGCGGGGCGCGTCCAGTTGCTATTAATGCGTGTTAAATCCGATTAACACACTTAATGATAGAAATTGGGTTCGTTTGGTAAAATTAAGTTTTCGCGCCCTCCCATCCCCCTTCGAGGGGCCGGATGGCCGCGGCAAACTCCTGGCTCTCAATTTAACGCATCAAGCGTTAAATTCAAGACCCCCAGTCCAAGTTTTCTCCGATCTTATGTGCCGTAAAGGGCATTCGTCGAGCGCCTGATCTGTCGCTGCTCCTGCGCTTAATCAGGATGTTGGCGGGGCTTTAGTCTTGCCTTTGCCTGCGACGGCGTGGGCACAATCCGTCTTGCCAACCAACTCACAGAGCGACATCTGCGGACGTGCCGCAACGCCTCCGAAGCACCGCGTTCGGCTTCTTCATTGCTATATATAGTCGTCGCGATTTTCCGCCATTCCCACGCACAGTGGAATCGTGTAATAAGCGACTTACCCGGAACGGCTCAACGTCGTCCGTGGTTCTGGGGTGCCCGGCCTTCTCCAAGAGGCTTGGCATTCGCAGGTAACATCCAAGCGGCAACTGGGCGGATCGAAAGGTCCGCCCTTTTTTCACGCGGTGAAAAGCCCGCGCAATCTATCGAACATTACAATGTGATTGTAAAGCTTACTTGACGCGGAAATCTCGCTTTTCCCCATAAATTCGCATTAAAAACGCGTCTGGTTTTTTCTAACCTATTGATTTTACAGCGAACCCCACTGATCGAAAATCACCGGGTCGAGCTGATTCGTCATGCGCGATTGCGACGGCAAATCCCGGCGCACAAAGCTAGAATGCGCCATGTGCAACTATTTCAGCCGCTATCGCGAGCCGCGCCAGCTCCAGGTCGCGCTTCGCTTCGTCGATCCGCTGCCGAACGATCCGCCGCGCTACGTCGTGCGGCCGACCGATACCGAGCGCGTGGTCGCAATCGGCAAGGACGGTGAGCGTCGTTTCATCCCGATGCGATGGGGCCTGGTGCCGTGGTGGGCCAAAGATGTGAAGACCGGATTGACGCTGTTCAACTGGCAGTCGGAAACCGTCTTGAAAAAGAGCACCTTCGCGGAGCCTTTCAATCGCGGCCATCGCTGCCTCGTCTCTTGCGACGGGTTCTTCGAGTTCACCGGGCCGAAGGGCGCGAAGCAGCCGCATTTGTTCAAGCCGAAGGACGACCGCATCATGGCGTTCGCGGGCTTGTGGGAGCGCTGGAACGGCCCCAAGGGGAATTTGCTGCCGGAGCCGCTGCTGTCGTTCTCGATCGCCACCGCGGCGGCCAACGCGACGGTGGCGCCGTTTCACAATCGCATGCCCGTGGTGTTGACGCGAAGCGCGGAATGGGATTCGTGGCTCGATCCCGAAGCCGCGCCCGCCGGCCTGCTTCGGCTTCTCGTCCCGGCTCCCGACGATCTCCTCGAAGAGGTGACGGTGACGCGCGACCTCCTGCGGATCAAGGAACCGGGCCCGGACGTCCTCTCACCGGCTCGGTAATTTCATGGTGCGACGGTGGATTCCGCCGCAAGCGTGGCGCTCGCGGATCGGACAGGGGCGTTATTAAGAACGCGTTCACCAATATAGGGGATCATGAACGCCTCTCGGAACGGCGGCGCGGTTTCCGCGCCGGCACCTTCCCGTCATAGGCGATCCCACGCGCAAAGGACCGGTGGCTTGGACGAAGTCGCAGTAAAGCCCGCTTCTTCGGCCGACATCGACCGCCTGATCGCGCTGTGGGAGCGCGTATTGCGGCACGCGCCCATCCGGCACGACGACAATTTCTTCGATCTCGGCGGCGATTCGCTCCAGGCGATAGCGCTTTTCCTCGAGATCGAACAAGAGACCGGCCGCGCGCTGCCGATTACCAGTATCTACGACGCGCCAACGCCGGCCGCGCTGGCATCGTTGCTCGCCGATGCCGGCCCGGTCCCGTTTTCGCCGCTGGTGTTGCTGAAAGCCGGTGCCGCCACGGCGCCTCTCTTCATCGCGCACGGCCTCGGCGGCAATGTCATGGAGTTGGCGCCGCTCGCCAAGCGGCTCGATACGCCGCGTCCGGTCTATGCGATCCAGCCGAAGGGGCTCGACGGCGCCGAAGCGCCGTACGACCGGGTCGCCGACATGGCGGACTATTATTTCGGCGCGGTCCGCGCCCTACAGCCGCACGGCCCCTATTTCCTTTCCGGCTATTCCTTCGGCGGCCTGATCGCGATGGAACTGGCGCGGCGCCTCAAGGAGGCCGGCGAGGGAATCGCGCTGCTCGCCTTCCTCGATACTTACGCGCATCCGCACTCGTTTCCGCTCGAATGGCGCATCTATGTGAAGATTCGCGCGATGATGGGATATACGCGGGATCTGACGACCGCGCCCGCCGAGATCGCGGCCGCACCGGCGCTCCTGCGAGTCTACAACGCGACGAGCGACGCGCTGCTGGCGTACCGACCGCGGCGATATTCCGGCAAGATTCTGTTCCTCAAAGCGCGCCGCAGTCTCTTTCCGCTGAACCCGCGGGATATTTGGCGCCGGCTGTCGCAGGAATACGAGATGCGCATCGTCCCCGGGAACCATGATTCCATGATGCGCGAGGATGTCGACAGTCTGGCGGCCGAATTGTCCCGCTGCCTCGCGCAGGCCGGCGGGGAATGACGGGAAGAATCGAGCCGCTGGTCATGGACGACGGCTGGACCGGATCGCGCCCAACTTCCGACCTGGTCTCGGACCTGCCGCACCGCGTCAACGATCTGGCGTCGCGCTGGGCCGAGCTCGCGCGGGATCGTCCGGCCCTGATCGAGAAATCGGGTCACTGGACCTATGGCGAATTGCCCGCGATCGTCGCCGAGGCGCGCCGCTTTCTCGGCGAGGCGGGAATTCGTCCCGGCGACCGCGTGATGGTGGTGGCCGAGAATTGCCGAGCCCTGGTGGCGTTGCTGCTGGCGGCGTGGAGCCTCGATTCCTGGGCGGCGATCGTGAACGCCCGCCTGTCGGAGCGCGAGGTCGACCAGATCCGCAAGCATAGCGGCGCGCGACGCGTCCTCTATACCGTCGCGGTTTCCGCCCACGCCCGCGGGCACGCCGAGCGCCATGGCGCCACGAACCATGAAACGCGATTTGGCCGGATCGCGCTCGGTCCGCTCAATGCGGGATCGGTGCCGGAGGCGGTCGAGCGCGACGGTGCGCGGCAGGTCGCGGCGCTGATCTACACGTCCGGCACCACCGGCCATCCCAAGGGCGTGATGCTGACGCATCGCAATCTGCTCTTCGTCGCCAAGATGTCGGGCATGCTGCGGTCGCTCGGTCCCGAGGACCGCGTCCTGGGCGTGCTGCCGATCTCGCACATTCTGGGCCTTAGCGTCGTGCTGCTGGGCTCGCTCTATCACGGCGCGAGCCTCCATCTGGCGCCGCGCTTCGATCCCTCGGAGACGTTGGCGGCGCTGGCGCGCGGTCGGCTCACCTTCATGCTCGGCGCGCCCGGTATGTACGCGCTGCTGGGCGAATACGCCAAGGCCAAAGGGATTCCCCGAATTGAAGCCCCGGGCCTGCGCGTGATCGCGTCGGCGGGCGCCCCGCTCGATTCCGGTATCAAGGAATCGACCGAGCGGCTGCTCGGCCTTCCTTTGAACAATGGCTATGGCGTCACCGAAATGGCCCCGACCGTGTCGCAGACCCTGCCCGACCGGCCACGCCCAGATCTGTCGGTCGGACCGCTATGGCCAGGCGTCGAGGCGAAACTGGTAGGGCAGGGCGGCCGCGCCGTGCCTGAGGGTGAGATCGGCGAACTCCATGTGCGCGGGCCCAATTTGATGAAGGGCTATTACCGGGCGCCCGAGGATACCGATGCCGCGATCGACGAACAGGGCTGGTTGAATACCCGCGATCTGGCGCGGTTCGAGGACGATCACCTCTTCATCGTCGGCCGCGCCCAGGAACTCATCGTAAGGTTCGGCTTCAATGTTTATCCGCCGGAGGTCGAGGCGGTACTGAACGCCCATCCCGCCGTCACCCAATCCGCGGTGATCGGCCGACCGGTGGCCGGCAGCGAGGACATTCTCGCCTTCGTCCAAACCGCGCCCGGTGCCTCGGTGACGGTGGCGCAACTCACCGCGCACGCGGCGGCGTCGCTCGCGCCCTACAAGCGCCCGTCGACGATTTTCCTGGTCTCGAAATTGCCCGCGGGTCCCACCGGTAAAATCCTCAAGAGCGCGCTGCCGGCGCTCGCGGAGGAATTGGCGCGACGAGGCTGATTATCCTGTGGCTCCCGCGTGCGCGAATTCCCGATAGAGGTCGCGCGCCTTGCGATAGAAAGGCCCCGGCTGCAGCGCGCGGGCGTCGATGCGCATGACCGGCTGCACCTTGTGGAGATTTCCCGTCGAGAAAATTTCGTCGGCGTTCTCGAAATCGTGGTAGCGCAAGCTGGTTTCGACCACCTCGGTACCGGCGCCCCGCAACAGGCCGATCACGCGGCGGCGCGTGATGCCGTCGAGGAAGGTGCCGTTTGGGACCGGCGTGAACACGGCGCCGTCCTTGGCCATGAAGATATTGGCGATGGCGAGTTCCGCGACATTGCCGAGCGCATCGCATAACAGGCAATTGTCGAAGCCGCGCGCATGCGCTTCGATCATCGCCCGCGCATTGTTCGGATAGAGGCAGCCCGCCTTGGCTTCGAGCGGCGCGCTGTCGGGCGTGGGCCGGCGGAACGGCGACAGAGTAATTGAGAAGCCGGCCGACTTCGGCATCGGGATTTCATAGATCGTGAGGCAATACCGAGTGGAATCGGTGCCTGGGATAATCGAGGACAGACCGCCCTGCTCGGCCCAATAGAAGGGCCGGATATAAAGTTCCGAGCGGGGCGCGAACCGCGCCACCCCTTCGGCGGCGAGCGCCACCCAAGCCTCGGCCGAGATCACCGGTTTGAGAAACATGTTTTCCGCCGAGCGGTTGACACGCGCGCAATGCAGGTCGAGGTCCGGCGTCACGCCCTCGAAGGCGCGCGCGCCGTCGAACACCGACGAACCCGCCCAGGCGGCATGGCTGCGAGAACCCATGATCGGCACGTTGCCCTCATGCCAATTGTCTTCGAAGAAGGTCCAGGTTTTCGACCAGGCGCTACTCACCATTCCAATCTCCAAATCAGAGCACCACTTCGATCAGCTTCGGGCCGCGGTCCGCGAACCCGGCGCGCAGTGCGTCGGCAAAATCGTCCAGCGTGTCGACGCGCCGACCAGGGACCCCCATGCCTTTGGCCAGCGAAACCCAGTCCAAATCGGGCCGGCCGATCTCGAGCATGTCGAGGGCGCGCGGACCCATATTACCGGCGCCGACATTGGCGTATTCACCCTTCAGGATCGAGTAAGCGCGGTTGGCGAAGATGATTGTCGTGATGTTCAGACTTTCCCGCGCCATGGTCCACAGCGCTTGCAAAGTATACATGCCGCTGCCGTCGGCTTCGAGGCAGAGGACCTGGCGATCCGGGCAAGCGATCGCGGCGCCCACCGCCAGCGGCATGCCAATGCCGATCGAGCCGCCGGTATTGGTCAGCCAATCGTGCGGCGGCGCCCCTTTCGTGTAGCCCATCATGCCGCGACCCGAGGTAATGGATTCGTCGACCACGATGACATTTTCGGGGAGGAGTGCCCCCACCGCGGCGGCTAGCCCCGGCAGCGAAATCGCACCGCTCGACAGCGGCGGACGCTCCGGCTTTTGTGGTTGGGCTGCCGCGTCTCGCGCGCCGAGCGAATCCGCCAGCGCTTCCAGCGCACCGACACAATCCTCCCCGGGCCGAGCCAACGGGAAAATCGCGCAGTCGGGGGGCGTGGGCACGCTGCTCCGACCCGGATAGGCGAAGAACGCGACCGGCGCCGCGGCGCCCACGAGAATGAGCTGCCGGAATTCCTTCATTCGCTCGAACGCCTGTTCGAGCACATAGGGCACGCGCTCGACGATGGGTCTGCCGGCGCCGCGCTCGATACGCGACGTGGAGTAGGGCGAGAACAACGTGGCGCCAGTCGCCGCGGCGATCCGTCCGGCGGCGGCGAGGCCGCCGCCATAAAGCGCGTTTCCGGCCAAGATGATTCCGCTGCGCGCTCCAGAGCGGAGCATGGCGGCGGCGCGCTCAATAGTCGCCGCGGCAGGCACCGGCGCAATCGGGAAAGGCGGAAGGGAGGCGATCGCGCCGCCTTCATTCCAGGCGGTGTCGGCGGGGAGAATCAGCGTCGCGATGCGGCCCGGCGCCAAGCGCGCCGCGATGATTGCCTCGGCCCCATCGCCGGCTACGTCGGCTGCCGCGCTCGAGGTGCGAACCCATTTCGAAACGGGCCGAGCCAAGGCCTCGATATCGGAGGTGAGGGGCGCATCGTAGCGTTTGTGGTACGTGGCGTGCTCGCCGACGATGTTGACGATCGGGACATGGGCACGGGCGGCATTGTGCAGATTCGCGAGACCGTTCGACAGCCCGGGTCCGAGATGGAGGAGCGTGCAGGCCGGCTTTTCAGTCATGCGCGCATAGCCATCGGCGGCGCCGGTTACCACGCCCTCGAAAAGAGCGAGGACGCAGCGCATCTCCGCGACATGATCGAGCGCGGCGACGAAATGCATTTCCGAGGTACCCGGGTTGGCGAAGCAGATTTCGACGCCGCCCGCGACCAAGGTTCGTACCAGGCTTTCCGCTCCGTTCATCGCGCCGCCTCCCATCGCCCGCCAGTCAACCGGATATCTCTAAAGTTCTTCTTAACTTTTAACCAACATAGTCCGGCCTCGGCGAACCGTAGAGGAGTTTGGCGGCGATCCCATGAAAGACGAAACGCTCGCCATTCATGCCGGCTATGACATCGATCCCACGACCAAATCGGTCGCGGTGCCGATCTATCAGACCGTGGCGTATGCCTTCGACAGCGCCGAGCATGGCGCGGCGCTGTTCAACCTCGAAACCGAGGGCAATATCTATACAAGGCTCGGCAACCCGACCAATGCTGTTTTGGAGCGCCGGATCGCCGCGCTTGAGGGTGGCGTGGAAGCGCTCAGCGTCGCGTCCGGCGCGGCCGCCATCCACTACGCCGTCGCCAACATCACCGAGCAGGGCACGAACATCGTATCCGTCCCGCAGCTTTACGGCGCCACCTACACGCTGTTCGCGCATTTGTTTCCGAAGCAGGGGATCGAAGTTCGGTTCGCCGCCTCCGATCGTTCGGACGCGGTCGAGCGAATGATCGACGACAAGACGCGCGCGGTTTATTGCGAAAGCGTCGGCAATCCCGCCGGCAATATCGTCGATATCGAGGCGCTGGCCGCCGCCGCGCACCGGCGCGGCGTTCCGCTGATCGTCGACAACACGGTCGCGACGCCGATCCTGTTGAAGCCGATCCGATATGGCGCCGACATTGTGCTGCATTCGGCGACGAAATTCATCTGCGGCCATGGCACCACCATGGGCGGCATCATCGTCGATAGCGGAAAATTTCCATGGCGCGAATATCCCGACCGCTTTGCCATGCTGACCGCGCCGGAACCCGCCTATCACGATGTCACCTATGTCGATCATTACCGCGAGGCGGCGTATGTCGCTCGCTGTCGTACGGTGTGCCTCCGCAACACCGGCGCCGTGATGCCCGCCTTGAGCGCGTTTCTGATGCTGCAAGGCGTCGAAACGCTGGCGCTGCGCGTCGAGCGCCACGTCGAAAACGCCCGCAAGGTCGCCGAGTTCCTCCGCGCCGATCCGCGCATCGAATGGGTGAGCTATGCGGGATTTCCCGACAGCCCTCATTATGAACTGGCCCAAAAATATCTGAACGGACAGGGCTGTTCGCTCCTGACCTTCGGCGTCAAGGGAGGTTTCGAGGCGGGGATCAGAGCGTTTAACGCCCTAAAGCTGTTCAAGCGGTTGGTCAATATGGGCGACGCCAAATCGCTCGCGACTCATCCCGCTTCCACGACGCACCGCCAACTCAACGCGGAGGAGTTGAAGCGCACCGGCGTCACCCCCGAAATGATCCGGCTCAGCGTCGGCATCGAACATATCGACGATATTCTTGCCGATCTCGCCCAAGCGCTGAATGCGGTGTGAGCGGCGAAAATGCCCGTGAGCCTCGACCAAGGACATGGCAAATCGCGGGGGCGCCGCGACGATTCGCTCGCGATCGGGATCGTCAACAACATGCCCGACAGCGCGTTGGAAGCAACGGAGCGTCAATTCCTTCGGCTATTGAACGACGCGCTTCCCGACTCCGCGATCCGGGTGCGGCTCTTCGCCATTCCCGGCGTCCCCCGGGGCGAACGCGGCCGCGAGCGGATCGGCCGCATTTATTCGGGCATCGAGGAACTCCGGTCCAGCGATCTCGATGCGCTCATCGTCACGGGCGCCGAGCCGCGCACCGACGATCTCAGGGATGAAGCCTATTGGCCGGCGCTAACCGAGATTTTCGATTGGGCGGAGCGCAACACCCTTTCGACCCTTCTCTCGTGCCTCGCGGCCCACGCGGCGGTGTTGCATCTCGACGGTATCCGCCGTTCTCCGCTCCCCGAAAAGCGCTTCGGGCTGTTTGAGGAATTGCGGCTGGCGGATCATGCGCTGACACGCGGCCTGCCGGCCGAGGTGCGGTTCCCGCATTCGCGCTGGAACGATCTCGCCGCGGCCGATCTCGACGGCCACGGCTACCGTCTCCTTACGGGGTCGGACCTCGCCGGTGTCGATCTCTTCGTCAAGGAGAGAAAGAGTCTGTTCGTTTTTCTCCAAGGACATCCCGAATACGATGCCGACTCTCTGCAAAAGGAGTATCGCCGCGACGTCGCGCGGTTTCTCAAGGGCACGCGGCAATCCTATCCAGTGTTGCCTTCGGGATGCTTCAACGAGCGCGAGCGGCTCGAACTCCAATCCTTTGAAACGCAGGCCCGGACCCATCGCCGCGAAAGCATGCTGACGGAACTGCCCTTGCCGTCGGTATCGGCCGACCGTGAGAGCGCATGGCACCCGGATGCCGCCATGGTCTATCGGAATTGGGTGCAATATGTCATGGCGGAGCGCGCCGCTCGCAAAATCGGTACCCTGAAACGCGCCGGCTAGAGTGCGCGGAGGTAAGACCAGCGCCCGAGGTCTTTACAGGCAAGGCGCTAGAGCGTGGGCGCCTCGAGAACCCGTAAATCCGGTGCGGGTCGGAGGGCCGCCTCCGTCAGCGCTTGCAGTCCGGCGAGGTC
>Ga0182024_10020409_pt1 | contig 12108 bp, 9 predicted proteins | sample P32metaG_FD_120480 | JGI IMG/M metagenome (GOLD analysis project Ga0182024, IMG submission 120480) | Permafrost microbial communities from Stordalen Mire, Sweden - P3-2 metaG (Illumina Assembly) | ecosystem: Environmental > Terrestrial > Soil > Wetlands > Permafrost | place: Sweden: Stordalen...
CGCGATAGCACGGTCGTCGCGTCGAGATGGGCGAACGAGGTCGCGGGCGCCGGGTCGGTCAGATCGTCGGCCGGCACGTAGATCGCCTGCACCGAGGTGATCGAGCCCTTCTTGGTCGTGGTGATGCGTTCCTGGAGCGCGCCCATGTCGGTGGCGAGCGTCGGCTGATAGCCGACCGCCGACGGGATGCGGCCTAAGAGGGCCGACACTTCCGAACCCGCCTGGGTGAAACGGAAGATGTTGTCGACGAAGAACAGCACATCCTGGCCTTCCTCGTCGCGGAAGTATTCGGCGAGCGTCAGGCCGCTGAGGCCGACGCGGGCGCGCGCGCCCGGCGGCTCGTTCATCTGGCCGTAGACCAAAGCCGCCTTCGAGCCCGGCCCATCGGCGACGATGACCCCCGATTCCATCATCTCGTGATAGAGGTCGTTGCCCTCGCGGGTGCGCTCGCCGACCCCGGCGAACACCGAATAGCCGCCATGGGCCTTCGCGATGTTGTTGATCAGCTCCATGATGATGACGGTCTTGCCGACCCCGGCGCCGCCAAACAGGCCAACCTTGCCGCCCTTGGCGTAGGGCGCCAGCAGGTCGACGACCTTGATCCCGGTGATCAGGATTTCCGCGTCGGTCGATTGCTCGACGAATTCGGGCGCCGGACGGTGGATCGGCAAGCGCATCTTGGTGGTGATCGGCCCCCGCTCGTCGACCGGCTCGCCGATGACGTTGAGGATGCGGCCGAGCGTCTCGGGGCCGACCGGCATCATGATCGGGCTGCCGGTATCGACCACCTGAGCGCCGCGCACCAGCCCGTCGGTGGTGTCCATCGCGATCGTGCGCACGGTGTTCTCGCCGAGATGCTGCGCGACTTCGAGCGTCAGCACGCGCCCGGCATTGTCGACATGCAGCGCCGACAGGATCGAGGGCAGCTCGCCCTCGAAATGCACATCGACGACCGCGCCGATAACCTGGGTGATGGAGCCGACGATATTACTGGCCATGATCCGGTAATCCCTGGGGTTAAAGCGCCTCGGCGCCGGAGATGATCTCGATCAGCTCCTTGGTGATGGCGGCCTGGCGGGTGCGGTTGTAGTTCATGTTCAGCCGGTCGATCATGTCGCCGGCGTTGCGGGTGGCGTTGTCCATCGCGGTCATCCGCGCGCCCTGCTCGCTCGCCGCGTTTTCGAGGAGCGCGGTGTAGATCTGCACCGCGAGGTTGCGCGGCAAGAGCTCGGCGAGGATCTCCTCCTCGTCGGGCTCGAACTCGTAGATCGCGCCGCCCTCGAGAGGGGGCGCGCCACCTGCGTCGGGCTGCGCGAACGGGATCAGCTGCTGCACCGTGACGATTTGGGTGATCGCCGAGCGGAAGCGGTTGAAGACGATCGAGCAGGTATCAAACTCGCCGGCCTCGAACAACGCCAGGACGCGCTGGGCGATGTCGCGCGCCTCGTCGAACGAGAGCCGGCGGCGGCCGATATCGGTCAGGCTGTCATGGATGAGGCGCGCATAGTCGCGGCGCAGCCCGTCGCGCCCCTTGCGGCCGACGGTGAGGATCTTGACCTCCTTGCCGGCGGCGAGAAGCGCGCGGATCTGCCGCCGCGCCTCGCGCAGGATCGTCGCGTTGAAACCGCCGGCGAGCCCGCGATCGGAGGTCGCGACGACGAGGAGATGCGTCTGTTCCTTGCCGGTGCCGGCCAGGAGCCGCGGTCCACCCTGGCGCGCGGCCATGCTGGCGGCGAGTGAAGCCAACACCCGTTCCATGCGCATGGCGTAGGGGCGCGCGGCCTCGGCCTGCTCCTGGGCGCGGCGCAGGCGCGAGGCGGCGACCATCTTCATCGCCGAGGTGATCTTCTGGGTCGACCTGACGCTGCGGATACGGACGCGCAGGTCCTTGAGGCTGGGCATTAGCGCCTACGCAAACGTCTTGGCGAAATTTTCGAGGAACCCGGCCAGCGCCTTGTCCGAATCGTCGGAGATCGCGCCCGAATCGCGGATCGCGGCGAGCAGCTCGGGTTTGGTCGAGCGCAGCTCGCCGAGCATCGATGCCTCGAAGCGGTTGATGTCGTTGATCGCGATCCCGTCGAGATAGCCGCGCGTGCCGGCGAAGATCGAGACCACCTGCTCCTCGACCGGCACCGGGGAGAATTGCGGCTGCTTCAGGAGTTCGGTGAGGCGCGAACCGCGCGCCAGCAGGCGCTGGGTCGAGGCGTCGAGGTCGGAGGCGAATTGCGAGAACGCCGCCATCTCGCGGTATTGCGCGAGCTCCAACTTGATGCGGCCGGCGACCTGCTTCATCGCGCGGATTTGCGCCGCCGAGCCGACCCGGCTCACCGATAGCCCGACATTGATCGCCGGGCGGATGCCGCGATAGAACAGCTCGGTCTCGAGGAAGATTTGCCCGTCGGTGATCGAGATCACGTTGGTCGGGATATAGGCCGACACGTCACCCGCCTGCGTCTCGATGACCGGCAACGCGGTCAAGGAGCCCGCGCCGAGCTCGTCGTTCATCTTGGCGGCGCGCTCTAACAGCCGCGAATGCAGATAGAAGACGTCGCCCGGATAGGCCTCGCGGCCCGGCGGGCGGCGCAGCAGCAGCGACATCTGGCGATAGGCGACCGCCTGCTTCGACAGATCGTCATAGATGATGAGGGCGTGCATGCCGTTGTCGCGGAAGAACTCGCCCATCGTGCAGCCGGTATAGGGGGCGAGGAACTGCAGCGGCGCCGGCTCCGAGGCCGTCGCGGCGACGACGATCGAATACTCCATCGCGCCGTAATCCTGCAGCGTCTTGACGATCTGGGCGACCGTCGAACGCTTCTGACCGATCGCGACATAGACGCAATAAAGCTTCTTCGATTCGTCGGTGCCGGCGTTGGCGGCCTTTTGGTTGAGGATCGTGTCGATCGCCACCGCGGTCTTGCCGGTTTGGCGGTCGCCGATGATCAGCTCGCGCTGGCCGCGGCCGATCGGCACCAGCGAATCGATCGCCTTGAGGCCGGTCTGCACCGGCTCGTGCACCGATTTGCGCGGGATGATGCCGGGCGCCTTGACCTCGACGCGGCTCCGCGTGACGTCGGTCAGCGGCCCCTTGCCGTCGATCGGGTTGCCGAGCCCGTCGACGACGCGGCCCAGCAGGCCGCGTCCGATCGGCACGTCGACGATCGCGCCGGTGCGCTTGACGACGTCGCCCTCGCCGATGCCGCTATCGTCGCCGAAGATCACGACACCGACATTGTCGGTTTCGAGGTTGAGCGCCATGCCGCGCGTGCCGTTGGGGAACTCGACCATCTCGCCGGCCTGGACCTTGTCGAGCCCATAGACGCGGGCGATGCCGTCGCCGACCGACAGCACCTGACCGATCTCGGCGACATCGGCCTCGCTGCCGAAATTGGCGATCTGCTGTTTCAGGATGGCGGAGATTTCCGCCGCGCGAATTTCCATAATTGTCCCTCTGGGTTCGTCCCGGGCTTTTGGCCCTTCAGCCAATGCCTTTCATGCTGAGCTGCAAGCGTTGCAGCTGGCCTTTCAACGATCCGTCGACCATGCGCGAGCCGATCTTGACGATCATGCCGCCAAGAAGGCTCGGGTCGACCCTAACATCTATCGCCACGCGGCTGCCGAGGACGCGGCGCAATTGCTCGCCGAGCGCGCCCTGCTGCGCCTCGGAAAGCGGCTGCGCCGCGGTGATCTCGGCGGTGACCTCGCCGCGCCGCTCGGCGAGCTTCGCCAGATAGGCCTCGATCATCGCCGGCACCGCGAAGAGCCGCCGGTTGCGCGCGACGATGGCGATGAAATCGGCGGTCAGCTTCGACAGGCTGGCGCTGTCGGCGAGCGCGGCCATCGCCTTGCCCTGCTCGGCGCGCGATAGCACCGGGCTGCGCACCAGGCGCATGAGGTCGCCGCTGCCGGCGAGCATCGCGCGCAATTCGCGCAAATCGCCGGCGACCTCATCGAGCTCGTGACGTTCGTCCGCGAGCTCGAACAGCGCCGCCGCATAACGTTCTGCCAGGCCGGAAACGCCTGTCGATTCAGCAGCCAAAGGGAGACGGTCCTCGATCTGCGCGCCGGGGAGCGGTGGGTCGCGACATGGGCCTTGTTGGACCTCGGCTAAAGACGACCTCGGGGCCGCGCCAATCTAAGAACGGCCCCGCGAGATCCGCGCGGTTCCTAACATGTTTCGCACCCACCGCGCAACCGCGCGAGCCTTGCAGGAATTCAATGGCTTAGGTGCTTTGGCGTCGACTCACGCTCCTAGAGAAAGCTGTAGGGGTCGATATCGACCTGCAGCCGGGTCGATCCGGCGAAGCGCACCTTGGCGAGCCACTCGCGTAGCACTGCTTGGAGATTGACCCCGCGATCGGCCTGAAGCAGCAGGCGCCGCCGATGGCGGCCGCGCAGCACCGCGAGTGGCGCGGGCGCCGGACCTAGCACCGTCACGCCCGGCATGCGCGGCGCGGCGCGGGCCAGCGCGCCGACGGCGAAATCGGCGGAATCGGCGTCGGGCGCGCTGACCACGAAGGCGGCGAGCCGGGCGAACGGCGGCAGGCGCGCGTCGCGCCGCTGCGCCGCCTCGGCTTCGAGGAAGCGATCGCGGTCGTTGGCGGCGAGCGCCTTCATCACTGGCTGCTCCGGCATGTAGGTCTGGATCAGCACGCGCCCCGGCCGCTCGGCGCGGCCCGCACGGCCGCCGACCTGATGCAGCAGCTGGTAGGTTCGCTCGGCGGCGCGCAGATCGCCGCCATTGAGGCCGAGATCGGCGTCGACCACGCCGACCAGGGTCAGCATCGGGAAATGATGCCCCTTGGCGACGATCTGCGTGCCGATCAGCACGTCGTAGCGGTGCGCCGCCATGGCGTCGGCGAGGTCGGCGGCGGCGCGCGGGCCGGGCAGCATGTCGCTGACCATCAGCGCGACCCGCGCCTCGGGGAAGCGCTCGGCGACCTCCTCGCTGAGCCGCTCGACCCCCGGCCCGCACGGCACCAGCGTCCCGGCCGCGAGGCATTCCGGGCAGAACGCCGGCAGCCTCGCCCAATAGCCGCAATGATGGCATTGCAGCCTGCCGGTAAAGCGGTGCTCGACCAGCCAAGCGGTGCAGCTCGGACACTGGAAGCGATGGCCGCAGGCGCGGCACAAGGTCAGCGGCGCATAGCCGCGGCGATTGAGGAACAAGAGCGCCTGCTCGCCGTCCGCCAGCGTCTCGGCCATCGCCGCGACCAGCGGCGGCGACAGGAAGCGCCCCGGCGGAAGCTGCTCCTTGCGCATATCGATGAGGGCGACCGCCGGCAGCGAGGCCGCCGCGTGGCGCTCGGGCAGATGCACCCGGTCGTAGCGGCCGCGCGATATGTTGACCACGGTTTCGAGCGATGGCGTGGCCGACACCAGCACGATCGGGATGCGCGCCAGCGAGGCGCGCAGCACCGCCATGTCGCGCGCCTGGTAGCAGACGCCGTCCTCCTGCTTGAACGAGGGGTCGTGCTCCTCGTCGACGATGATGAGGCCCAATTCGGGGAGCGGCAGGAACAGCGCAGAGCGCGCGCCGACCACCACGCGCGCGCGCCCGGCGGCGAGCGCGCGCCAGGAGTCGCGCCGCTGGGTCTGACCGATATCCGAATGCCATTCGGTCGGCCGCGCCGCGAACCGCCGGCGAAAGCGCTCGAGCCATTGCGCCGACAGCGCGATCTCGGGCAGCAGCACGAGCACTTGCTGCTCCTTGGCGAGTGCGGCGGCGATCGCGGCGAAATAGGTCTCGGTCTTGCCCGAGCCGGTCACCCCATCGAGCACGGTGACATTGAACCCGCCCCCCTCGACCCGCTCGACGAGCTTGTTCGCCGCGCGACCCTGGGCCGGCGATAAACTGGGTCCCGCGGCGCGCCAATCGGGCGTCTCGACGGGCGGCGGGACCGGCTGGGCGAAATGCTCGGCGGCAAGCCCGGCGGCGACGAGGCCGCGCACCACCGACGCGCCGACCCCGGCGCGCCGCGCGGTCTCGGCGACCGTCTCGGCCGGCATGTCGCGCAGGATTGCGAGCACGCGTCGCCGCGCCGGCGTCAGTTTTTTCGCTGGCGGCATTTCGCCGAGCGCGGCGATGCCGGCTTCCGTGATTCGGCAAACCCGGCGCGGCGCGGGCGGCAGCAGCGCCGCCTCGATGCTCATCGCCATGCGCAGCACCAAGCCGGGCGGCGCCAGCGTGTAGCCGGCGACGCGGTCGATGAACCGGCGCAGCTCGGCCGGCAGCTTCGGCGTCGGCAGCACCTCGACGATCGGCCGCAGGCGCTCCTCGGCGACATCGTCGCTCTCGCCGTCCCAGACGACGCCGATGAGTCGGCGCGGCCCGAGCATGACACGGACGAATCGTCCGGGTTCCAGCGCCGATTCGCCTTCCGGCGTGCGGTAGTCGAGCGTCGCGGGCAAGGGCAGCGGCAGCAGCACGCGCAGCCGGGTGCCCAATTCGGGCGCATCCGCCGGGTTGGCGAGGCTGGCAGGGCAATCGGCCATCGGCTACACTCGCCCGCACGCCGGCACGCCGCAAGCGCCGCCACGCGCAGGGAGTTGGGGTATCGCATGGTTGACCGTCCTCGCGATCAGACGCGACAAGCGCGCGATGCCGCCGCGCCGGCCGAGATCGCCAAGGGGGAGATCGCCAAAGGAGAAATAGACAGCCGCGAGGTCATCGCTTATTTGCGCCGGCACCCCGATTTCCTCGATGAGCATCCCGAGGCGCTGCGCTTGCTGCGCCCGCCGAGCCGCGAGATCGGCGATGGGGTCGTCGATTTCCAGTATTTCCTCCACGAGCGGCAGCGCCGCGAGCTCAATCGCGTCAATCTCGAATACCGCAACCTGATCGCGGTCAGCCGCGGCAATCTGGCGAGCCAGACCCGGGTGCACAAGGCGGCGCTGACCGTGCTCGCCGCGCCGAGCTTCGGCCAGTTGCTGCAGATCGTCACCACCGACCTCGCGGTGCTGCTCGATGTCGATGTCGTGACGATCGCGGTCGAGAACATCGCCGGTATCGCGCCGCGCCTCAACCTCCATGGCATCCACCTCTTGGAGGCCGGCACGGTCGAGGACCTGCTCGGCGAGGACAGGACCGTGGTTTACGAGGCGGATGTCGCCGGCGACCCTGTGTTGTTCGGCGGCGCGGCGGGGCTGGTGCGCTCGCAGGCGCTGTTGCGGCTGCGCTTCGGACGCGAGACGCCGACCGGGCTCCTCTGCATCGGCACGCGCAAGCCGGGGCGGTTTCATCCCGGGCTCGGCACCGAGCTTCTCGGTTTTCTCGGCCGCATCGTCGGCCTGTCGATCGGGTTATGGCTCAACCCGCTGCGCTAAAAACGGCGCAGGCAGCCCCCCAAAAGCCTTTCCCCACACTCCCCGAACCCTTACCGCTGGCGCGTTTCCCGGTGGCCGAGGATTTGCGTGCCGCGATCGGCTCGTGGCTTGAATGGCTCACCGCCGAGCGGCGCGCCTCGGCTCATACGATCGCCGCCTATGGCCGCGACCTCGCGGCGTTTTTCGACTTTCTCGGCGAGCATCGCGGCGAGGTGCCGGACCTGGCGGCGATGTCGCACCTCAGCCCGGCGGATTTCCGCGCCTATCTGGCGCGGCGCGCGATGGACGGGCGCGAGCGGACGACGATCGCCCGCGGCCTCTCGGTGCTGCGCGGCTTTGTGCGGTTCCTCGAACGGCGCAAGTTGGCGAGCGTGCCGGGCCTCGCGGTGTTGCGCGCGCCGAAGCTGCCGCAAAGCGTGCCGAAGCCGCTGACCGTGGAGGATGCCGGCGCCGCGATCGACGCCGCCGGCGATGTTTCCGCGAGCGTCTGGCAGCAGAAGCGTGACGTCGCGATCCTGACGCTGCTTTATGGCTGCGGGCTGCGCATCTCCGAGGCGCTGGGGCTGACGCGGCGCGAGGCGCCGCAAGGAACGTCACCGGGCGAGGTGCTGGTGGTCCTCGGCAAGGGCCGCAAGGAGCGCCATGTGCCGGTGCTGGCGGCGGTCAGCGAGGCCGTGGCCGATTACCTGACGGCCTGCCCCTATCCGCTGGCGAAGGACGGGCCGCTCTTTGTCGGCGCGCGCGGCGGGCCGCTGAGCCCGCGTCTCGTGCAGCGCCAGATGCAGACGCTGCGCGGCATGCTTGGCCTCGCCGAGACCGCGACGCCGCACGCGCTGCGCCACAGCTTCGCGACGCATCTATTGAGCGGCGGCGGCGACCTCAGGGCGATCCAGGAACTGCTCGGCCACGCCAGCCTATCGACCACCCAGCGCTACACCAAGGTCGAGCCCGAACATCTGCTCAAGGTCTACGAAGCGGCGCATCCCAGAGCGCGGAAATAGTAGCAAAAAATAGTACCCACCCCGGCGCAGGCCGGGGCCCATTCATCCGCCCCTCGCATGGTTGAGACATGGGCCCCGGCCTTCGCCGGGGTGGATCGAGATTAAAGGACGCTCGCTAACCCAATACCGCCTTCGCGGTGGTGCCGATCGCGGCGGGGGACTCGACGACGGTGATGCCGGCGCTCCTGAGCGCCTCGATCTTGTCGCCGGCGCCGCCCTTGCCGCCGGCGATGATCGCGCCGGCATGGCCCATGCGCCGCCCCGGCGGCGCCGCGGTGCCGGCGATAAAGCCGATGACCGGCTTCTTGCGCCGCGCCGACTTGATCAGCGCCGCCGCATCTTCCTCGCCGCGGCCGCCGATCTCGCCGATCATCACGATACCGTCGGTTTCCTTGTCGGCGATGAACATCTCGATGACGTCGGTGAAGTCGAGCCCGTGCACCGGATCGCCGCCGATGCCGACGCAGCTCGACTGGCCGAGCCCGGCGGCGGTGGTCTGCGCCACCGCCTCGTAAGTGAGGGTGCCGGAGCGCGAGACAATGCCGACCCGGCCGCGGCGATGGATATGCCCCGGCATGATGCCGATCTTGCACTGGTCCGGGGTGATGACGCCGGGGCAGTTCGGGCCGATCAGCCGCGTCTTGGAGCCCGACAGCGCGCGCTTGACGTGCACCATGTCCTGCACCGGGATGCCGTCGGTGATGCAGATGACAAGCGGGATGCCGGCGTCGATCGCCTCAAGGATCGCATCGGCGGCCGAGGGCGGCGGGACGTAGATGACGCTGGCAGTGCAGCCGGTCGCTGCGCAGGCCTCGTGCACCGTGTCCCACACCGGCAGGTCGAGATGCCGGCTGCCGCCTTTGCCCGGGGTCACGCCGCCGACCATCTTGGTGCCGTAGGCGATCGCCTGCTCGGAATGGAAGGTGCCTTGGGCGCCGGTGAAACCCTGGCAGATGACGGTGGTCGTGGCGTCGACGAGGATCGCCATCAGTCTATGGCTCCAGGGTCTCGGAGATCGATTTGACGACTTTTTGCGCGGCGTCGGCGAAATCCTCGGCGGCGATGATCGGCAGGCCGGACTGGCTCAAGATCTTGCGGCCGAGCTCGACATTGGTGCCTTCGAGCCGCACCACCAGCGGTACATGCAGATTGACCTCGCGCGCCGCCGCGACGACGCCGTCGGCGATCACGTCGCAGCGCGCGATGCCGCCGAAGATATTGACCAGGATCGCTTCGACATTGGGCTCGGAGAGGATCAACTTGAACGCCGCGGTGACCCGCTCGCGCGTCGCCCCGCCGCCGACATCGAGGAAATTCGCCGGGTTGCCGCCATAGAGCTTGATGATGTCCATCGTCGCCATGGCGAGCCCGGCGCCGTTGACCATGCAGCCGATATTGCCGTCGAGCTTGACGTAGCTCAGCGAATTCTTCTGGCCCTCGCGCTCGGTCGGGTCTTCCTCGTCCTCGTCGCGCAGCGCCTCGATCTCGGGGTGGCGGAACAAGGCGTTGTCGTCGAACCCCATCTTGGCGTCGAGCGCGACGAGGCCGCCCGACCCGGTCACGACGAGCGGGTTCACCTCGATCAGCGAGGCGTCGAGTTCATGGAACGCGCGGTAGAGCGCGCCGGTCAGCGCGACCATCGCCTTGACCCCCGCGCCGCCGAGCCCGAGCTCGAAGGCGATCCGGCGGCCGTGGAACGGCTCGATCCCGGTGGCCGGGTCAACCGCGAGCTGCATGATCTTGTCGGGCGCGCGCGCCGCCAGCTCCTCGATCTCGACTCCGCCCTCGGCCGCGGCGATCAGCGTCGTGCGCCCGGTCGTGCGGTCGATCGACAGCGCGAGGTAGAGCTCGCGGGCGATATCGGAGGCAGCCTCGACATAGACGCGCTTGACGTCGCGGCCCTGCGGCCCGGTCTGATGCGTCACCAGGCGCTTGCCGAGCATGCCCGCCGCCGCTTCGCCGGCTTTCTCGGGCGAACGCACCAGCTTGACGCCGCCCGCCTTGCCGCGCCCGCCGGCGTGGATCTGCGCCTTGACCGCCCAGAGCTCGCCGCCGAGCCGGCGCGCCGCCGCCTCGGCCTCCGCGGCGGTATAGGCGACGCCGCCGGGCTGCACCGGCACGCCATACTTCGCCAGCAGCTCCTTGGCCTGGTACTCGTGGATGTTCATCTCAGCGGCCAGATACCCCAAAACTCGTCACGGCCGGGCTTGACCCGGCCATCTCAAGATCCCCGGGTCAAGCCCGGGGATGACGAGGTGAAAATCAGGCTTGCAGCTTCTTTGCCACATCGATCAGCTCGCGCACCCCGGCGCAGGATTTGTCGAACGCCGCTTGCTCGGCCGGGTCGAGCGAAATCTCGACGATGCGCTCGACGCCGCCGGCGCCAATCACCACCGGCACGCCGACATAGAGGCCGTCGACCCCGTACTGACCCGACAACAGCGCGGCGCAGGGCAGCACCCGCTTCTTGTCGAGCAGATAGGCCTCGGCCATCGAGACGGCCGCGCTCGCCGGCGCGTAGAACGCCGAGCCGGTCTTGAGGAAATTGACGATCTCCGCGCCGCCGTCGCGGGTGCGCTGCACGATCGCGTCGAGCTTGGCCTGCGTCGTCCAGCCCATCTTGATGATGTCGGGCAAGGGGATGCCGGCGACGGTCGAATAGCGCGCCAGCGGCACCATCGTGTCGCCATGCCCGCCGAGCACGAACGCGGTCACATCCTCGACCGACACGCCCAGTTCCTCGGCGAGGAAATAGCGGAACCGGGCGCTATCTAGCACCCCGGCCATACCGACGACGCGGTTCGCCGGCAGCCCGCACGCCTCGCGCATGACCCATACCATCACGTCGAGCGGGTTGGTGATGGTGATCACGAACGCGCCCGGGCAATGCTCCTTGATCGCCGCGCCGACCGACGCGACGATTTTGGTGTTGATGCCGATCAGGTCGTCGCGGCTCATGCCGGGCTTGCGCGGCACGCCGGCGGTGACGATCACGACATCGGCGCCCTTGATCGCCGCGTAATCGCTGGCGCCGGTGATGGCGGCGTCGTAGCCCTCGATTGAGCTGCCCTGGATGATGTCGAGCGCCTTTCCTTGCGGCACTCCGTCGACGATGTCGAACAGGACGACATCGCCCAATTGCTTCAACCCGATCAACAGCGCGAGCGTGCCGCCGATCTGGCCGGCGCCGATCAGCGCGATCTTCTTGCGTGCCATGGAATGCCCCGTGGGAAATGGGTCGTGTCTGGATCGGCCGGTCTTAGCGCGATTTCCAGGGCCGGGCAAGGCGGCCCGGGTCAAGCCCCGCCGGACTCGTCAGGCAGTGGCGTCTCGCGTTGCCGGCCATGCATGGCGGATGTCGAGAACTTCGACGCCGGCTGCGATGATCCGATAGGTCAGGACATAGGGTGCTACAACCAACCGGCGGGTATTTGACGTTCTGCCGCGCGCGCCGCTCAACGGAAATTCGGAAAGCTGTCGATAGGCTGTCTTGAGTCGCTCCTGGAAACGTCTGGCGCTGGCAGGATTTCGCTCATTCAAATACTCGACAATGACGGCAATCTGAAGCCGAGCACGCGCCGTGGCGGCGACCGTCGAAGCCATCAACGGGCAGCGTGCTTGGCTTCAGCCCTCGCGATCTTCTCCTCCATTTCGGCCAGCACCTCCTCGAACGGCACGGTCTCGCCCCGTTCCGCTTCCTCGATGCCGGCTTGAATATCCAGCACCTCCTGCCCCTCATTGGCGAGATACTCGCGCACCGCGTCGAGGATTACCCAGGAGCGCG
>Ga0182024_10020410_pt1 | contig 12108 bp, 11 predicted proteins | sample P32metaG_FD_120480 | JGI IMG/M metagenome (GOLD analysis project Ga0182024, IMG submission 120480) | Permafrost microbial communities from Stordalen Mire, Sweden - P3-2 metaG (Illumina Assembly) | ecosystem: Environmental > Terrestrial > Soil > Wetlands > Permafrost | place: Sweden: Stordalen...
ATGAAGAACGACGGTGGCGCGAGCTTCAGCTTGCAGCGTCGGCTTCAGCCGACGGTCTTCGCGCTCACAGAATTCCGGCGAATGTGCGGCGAAGCCTGGGCTGTTCTTCAGGGGAGCGATCTCTTACGGCAGTAGCTCCACCGCCTGAACCTTAATCAGCTCGCCGTCCAGCGTACCGGTGACCTTCACCTTCAGGTCCTTATCCTTCGAGCTTTTCTTGAGCATCGAAAGCGTCCGTGCATTGCCGCTCTCGTCGAACTTGAGAAACTTGCCATCGGCCTGCACCAATCCGAATCCGCTCTTGGCGCAATCGAGCGCGCAGGACCGGGTATGGCCGGCCAGATCCTTGCCTTTGCACATCACGTCCACCACAGTGCCCGAAAAAGTCTCGGCCGAGGCGAGCGCGCCCATCGCCATCATGCCGATTGAGAGAAGTCGTAGTTTCATGTTATTTATTATGTACCTTGTGTCGACGCTGAATCGAGCTTGTGTCGCCGCGCCGTTGGCATCTCTGCTTCTAGTCGCGCAAACCGCGCCGCCCGCGATCGAAGAAGTTCGCGTCAGCAGCCATCCCTATACGCCCTTCCGCCTGCGCGCGGAATCGAGTCTGGTGCAAGTCAACGTGGTGGTTCGCGATCGGAACGGCCGCGCGATCCCCGATCTGAAACAGGCCGATTTCCGGCTCTTTGAAGAGGGCAAATTGCGTGAGATCGCCAGCTTCTCAGTGGACACACGCCTGGCCCCTAAGGTCGCTATCGCGGGCGGTGAAGAGAAAACCACGCCTCCGTCCGCCCCATCTCCCTTGCGGTTCATCTTGCTGTATTTCGACGACACCAGCACCGCCCCCGCCGAACTCCTTTTCGTTAAGAATGCGGCGAGGCACTTCGTCGAAGATAGTTTGAATCCCAACGACCGTGTGGCCGTATTCACCAGTTCGTCAGGCCGGATTACAAAGGATTACAGCGGAGACCGGCGGCAGTTGACCGAGGCGATCGACAAGGTCCAAAACCACGCCAGATTTTCGCAGTTTGACAGCGGCTCCTGTCCCCGCATCACGCCGTACGACGCCTATAAAATCGCCATCCTCATGGACGAGAATGCGATTCATTCCGCCATCACCGAATTGAGCATTTGCACGCAGGGGCTGCCGACCGCGCCGCCGAGACCCAGAATGCCCGGGAACAACAACCGGACATCGCCCGAGCGGAATCAAATCCTGAATCAAGCGACGCAGATCTGGGATCAGGTTCGCATCGTCTCCCAAAACACCTTGGCCGCCATCTCCAACGCGCTGGGCGAGCTATACAGGATGCCGGGAACGAGGGCGCCCGGGAGCCGCGTTCTCCTTCTTGTTTCCTCGGGCTTCCTGACCGGAAGTCTGGAGCGCGAACGCGATCTGGTGGTGGATCAAGCCCTCCGCGCCGGAGTCGTGATCAATTCGTTGGACGCGAAAGGGCTGTTTGCGGAGCCGCCGGGGCGTCCACCCGGCGAGAATCCCGAGACCAGCGGCACGCCGATAGAAGTATTCGTGCAGGAGACCATGAACGCCATCGACCGCCAGGAAGAGCCTTCCAGCATTCTGGCCAACTTCGCAGCGTCTACTGGAGGTTTGTACTTCCATCACAACAACGGCTTCTCCGAAGGCTTCCGCGAACTGGGCGCCGTGCCGGAGGCAACCTACATCCTGGGATTCCGTCCCGACGAAGCGGCGCTCGATGGCAAGTACCATAAGCTGAAGGTCCGGCTGGGCTCGTCGAACACTTACGGCATCCAGTCGCGCCCGGGCTATTTCGCGGTCAAACCCGCGGCCGAGGACGCCGCCGAAGCCGAGTTAGACCGCCAAGTGGTTGGAGCGGCCATCGTAAAGGACATCCCGGCCGCTGTCGACTACCAGCCCGGCGTCAAATCGTCCACCGGCATCACGCCGTTACACATCAAGATGCACGTAGACCTGAAGGGCGTGGAATTCCCGCAGCGAAACGGCCGGCACTTGCAGCGGCTGACCTTTGTATTCGCGCTGTTGGACAAGGAAAACAGCATCGTCGCCGCCCGCGAAGGCATCATGGAATTTGAGCTCACCGATGCCCGATTCGGGAGCGTGATCGAAGACGGCGTCAGCGCCGTGCTCACCCTGGACGCGCCTTCCGGCATTTACCTGCTGCGCACGGTGGCGATGGAGGGTGTTCACTCGAAGATGGCAACCCGGTCGTTCGTAATCAAGGTTCCGTAAGGATGTCCCTTGCGCAAAGCCGATAGGCGGTTTATACTGCCTTTTTTGTGGTGCATGCGATGGCAGCATTTCAGGAAGAGATCGACCCTCTGGCGCCGCAGCGCGAAGCGGCGCTATTTTACGGCCTATTCCTGCGCGGCCATTCCGCTGAAACGCTGCGCCGCGATATCGACGTTCCCCGTAAGGTGCTCGACAAGATGATGAAGCGGCATCGCAATGAGACGCAGGTCCGCCAGAAATTCCATCGCGTTTATAACTTCCGCAAACAAGTGCTGGCGATTTTCGACGAATTGGTCGATCGCGAACGGACCGGCAAGCGCATGCAGGAACGGGTCAATTAATCGATCGTCCCTTTCGCGATTGCCCTACCGAGCCGCGACCACAGGGAGCGATCTCTACAACGCCTCAGGCAACTTCAATTGCGCCTTGTTCAGCGCCTTTTCGAGCATATCCACCGCTTCCGCTTCATGTAACCCGCGCGACGTCGAAAATTCCGTGATCAGCATGTGGCGCGCACGGTCCAGCATCTTCTTCTCGCGGAACGAGAGAGGCTTTTCGAGTTGCAGCAGCAGCAGGCCTTTCATAACCTCCGCCACGTCCAGCAGGCTGCCGTTCTGCATCTTCTCGCTGTTCTCTTTGAACCGGTCTTTCCAGTCCTGATGGCGCCGGCAGCGCCCCTCGGAAAGGAAACTGATCACCCGCGACACCTCGACGTTACGCGTCACCTTGCGGAGGCGCAGATCTTCGACGTGAGAAAACGGCACCATCACCGTCATACTGGTGTAGGTAAGCTTTAGCAGGTAGAATCGTTCGAAATGCCCGGCGAATGCCCGGCTGCTGATATTCTCGATGGTCGCCACCCCATGATTGGGATAAACGACCTTCTCTCCGATGTGAAAGGTCAAGCTCGGATGCACCGCGCACTCCTTGGACCCGATCGTCTCCGCCCGATTTTCTCCTCAATCGCAAGAGGAGTAGGGAAAGAGCATCTTAATCTGAACTTAATCTTCTGTCAACAACAAAGTGCGCCTTTCGATCTCCTAATGCAGATGATTGATTCCAAGCAGCTTGCCGTTGTAATCAGTTACGATGAATAAATACCTCAATGCCTTACGACGATTTGAAGAAGAGTGTCAATCTTCCCCGCACCAGTTTCCCGATGAAAGCGAATCTCGGCACGCTGGAGCCCAAACTGCTCGCGCAATGGACCGAATCGAATCTTTATCAGCGCATCCGCGCCGATCGCAAGGGCCGTCCGACTTATATTCTGCACGACGGGCCTCCCTATGCCAACGGAGTGATCCATCTTGGCACCGCGTTTAATAAAATACTCAAGGATTTCGTCGTCAAGTTGAAGACAATGGAGGGCTATGACGCCCCCTACGTCCCCGGTTGGGACTGCCACGGCCTGCCCATCGAGCACAAGATCGACAACGAACTCGGATCGAAAAAGGCCGGCATGACGCAAGCGCAGATCCGCGCCGCCTGCCGCAAATACGCGCAGAAGTACGTCGATCTTCAGCGCCGCGACTTCATCCGCCTGGGCGTCCTGGGCCGATGGGAAGATCCCTACCTGACCATGAGCGCCCAATATGAGGCGGTCATCGCGCAGGCTTTCGTCGATTTTCTCGACCAGGGGTTCGTGTACAAGGGCCTCAAACCGGTCAACTGGTGCATCTACGACCGTACCGCGCTGGCCGAAGCCGAGGTCGAATATGAGAACCATTCCAGCCCCTCGATCTGGGTAAGATTCCCGCTGATGTCGGACCCCGTGACGATCCAACCCGCCCTCGCCGGCAAGCGGGTTTTCGGCCTCATCTGGACCACGACTCCCTGGACGATTCCAGCGAATCTAGCCATCGCGTATCACCCGAAGTTTACTTACTCAGCCATTGAAAATAATGGAGATGTTTACATCGTCGCAGAGGATTTAGTCAACGCCACCGCCGAAGCGTGCGATTGGCAAAAGCCCGTTCTGCTCGCGACATTTTCAGGCGAAAAACTCAACCAAACCATTTTCCGCCACCCCTTCCTCGACCGCGATTCCATCGGCATCCTGGGCGATCACGTCACGCTCGAACAAGGTACCGGAGCCGTCCACACCGCCCCCGGTCATGGCGCTGACGACTACGTGGTCGGCCGAGCCAACGGCCTCCCGGTTTACTGCCCCGTCGACGCCGCGGGACGCTTCTATCAGGCCGAAGGCGCGGCGGGAACTCTGCCCCAGGAACTGCTCGGCAAAACGGTCTGGGAAGGCAATCCCATCGTGATCGAGATTTTGAAGAACGCCGGCGCGCTCCTTGCGACCCGAACGATCACCCACAGCTATCCGCATTGCTGGCGCTGCCATCGCCCCACCATCTTCCGCGCCACCGAACAGTGGTTCGTCGGGATGGACCGCAACGACCTCCGCGCCAACGCCCTCGCCGCCGTCAAAAACGTATCTTGGACACCAACTTCCGGCGAAGAGCGAATGCATAACATGATCGCTACCCGCCCCGATTGGTGCATCTCCCGGCAGCGCGTTTGGGGTGTGCCGATTATCGTCTTCTATTGCGAAGCGTGCAACGAGCCTCTCACCGATCGCAGGATTCTCAATCGCGTAGTCGACCTCTTCCGCGAGCATACCGCCGACGTCTGGTACTCCAAATCGGCCGCCGAGCTGATCGGCGACGGCGTGACGTGCTCGAAATGCAACTGCGCCTCATTCCGTAAAGAGACCGACATTCTCGACGTCTGGTTCGATTCCGGAGCCAGTCATCTTGCCGTGCTGACGCCTGAGAATGATCTGCCCTGGCCCTCCGACATGTATCTCGAAGGCGGCGACCAGTATCGCGGCTGGTTCCAAAGCTCGCTCCTCATTGCCGTCGCGCTAAAAGGTTCCTCCCCCTATCGCGCCTCGGCGACCGCCGGCTGGACCCTCGACGGCGACGGCCACGCCATGCATAAATCCAAGGGCAACGCGGTCGAGCCCGAAATTTTCATCAAACAACACGGCGCGGATTTGTTGCGCCTCTGGACCGCGTCGGTCGACTTCACCGAAGACGTCCGCCTCTCGCAGACCATCATCGACCGCCTGGTCGAGGCCTATCGCAAACTTCGCAACACCTTCAAGTACGCGCTCGGCAATCTCGAAGACTTCGATCCCCTCGTCGATGCCGTTCCTCCCGCCGAAATGCTGGAGCTCGACCGCTGGATTCTCGCGCGCGCCGAGGAGCTGGTGCGAAAATGCCGCGCGTACTACACCGCCCTGGAGTTCCACAAAGTCTACCGGGCAGTCTACGATTTCGCCGCCGCCGACTTGAGCTCCGTCTATTTCGAAATCCTGCGGGACCGCCTCTACACCTCGGCGACGAAAAGCCATGCCCGCCGCAGCGGCCAGTCCGCCGTTTACAAAATTCACTACGCCCTCACGCGTCTGCTGGCCCCTCTGCTCTCGTTCACGGCCGAGGAAGTCTGGTCGTACACCGCCAAGCCGCCCGGAGCGCCCGATAGCGTCCACCTGGCTCACTTGCCGGAACCCGACGAACTGGCCGGCGGCCTCGACGCCGCGAAGCTCGAAAAGTGGGACCAATTGATGGCCATTCGCGAGCGCGTTCTCAAAATGCTGGAAACCTCTCGGCAAGACAAGCTGATCGGCGCGCCTCTCGAAGCCAAACTAACTTTGAAGAAGGAGCCGGTCCTCGAAGAGTATTTCAAAGATCTTCCCGCGATCTTCGTAGTCTCCCAAGTCGAGTTCGGAATCTCGGATTGCGTCGACAAAGCCACCGGCGCCAAGTGCGAGCGCTGCTGGAAGTACATCGCGGAGGAAGGCGCGCAAGTGTGCGCCCCATGCCGTGCCGCCCTCACGGAAATGGGAATCCTGGAAAATCCCGCATGAACCCCCGCCTTCGTTCCGTGGCCATCATCGCTGGAGTCGTGGTCCTCGACCGCATCACCAAGCTGTACATCCAGCGAAACTTTTCGCCCTGGGACACCAAACCAGTCATCGCCGGATTTTTCAACATCGTTCATGCCGAGAATCCCGGCGCGGCGTTCGGATTCCTCTCGGAATCCACCAGCCAGTGGCGCAGCCTGCTGCTCGTAGGCGTGTCTCTCGCGGTAATGGCGATCATCGCCCGCATGTTGTTCCGTCCCTCCTCCAAAAACTCGCCTCTGCTCGAAACAGCCCTGGCGCTGGTGCTCGGCGGCGCGACCGGCAATATGCTGGATCGCCTGTTTCGCGGCACCGTCACCGATTTTCTGCAATTCTTTTTCGGCAGCTACGAATTCCCCAGCTTCAACGCGGCCGACAGCGCCATCACCGTGGGCGCGTGCCTGCTGCTGATCGATATGTATAGCAACCGCGGAAAGTCGTTAACTGTTACCGGGCCCGTTTGAAGTACGAGTCAACGCAATCGGATGCTTCGGCTGGTACAGACCCGCTTCGCCTCCGCCCGGAAGTTTGATGTGGGTGATCGAACCCCATCGTGCCTCCTGCGCTTCGGAACAGTGGACGCCCTTCTCCGCGAGGACCGCGATTTCGGCCTTCAGATCGTCACACATGAAGTAGAGTTCGTGCCGGACTTCCCCCTCGGAAGGATGAACCGCCAGTTCCGCGGGAGGCAGCGCGAAGATCAGCCATCCGTGGCCGGCGTCCACCGATGAAAGTCCCAGCACCTCCCGGAGGAAGGCGCGATCAGCCGCCGCATCCTCGCTGTACACGACCACATGCGCGCCAAAGATCATGACCTCTGCTCCTTTTCCCAGACCAATCCGTGCATCATAGCTCGGATCGCGTAAAATGTGGCGCACGCACTCATGCGTGCCGCGTCGCCACTCGTGGCGACGCGTCTCAAATGGCGCTCGTCCGCTGAATTTCGCCGTTTGCCGGTTTCCGTGCGGATCGCCGCCCAGGATAGCGTAATCTCCTTGCAATGGTAATCTTCCTAAGGAACAAATGAAAAACGTCCAATCCATCCTTGCGTCTTTTTGCGTCTTCTTGACCGCCCAACTGGCCCCCGCGCAACAAGTCGATTCGCCGCACTGGTACTCCTCCATCACTCATCCCTACGAGCCGAAGGGAGTGCCGCCGGTGAACGTTTCGAACACCGGACGAATCGAATCTCTTCTCCGCGACGGCAAGCTTTATTTATCGCTCGCGGACGCCGTCGCACTCGCCCTCGAAAACAATGTCGATATCGAAGTCGAGCGCTACCTGTTCCCCCTCGCGCAGGCGGATCTGCTGCGCGCCCAGTCCGGCAATTCCGCGCAGGGCATTTCCACCGCGACCTCCGCCGGCGCCACCGGTTTGAATGCCACCTCGGCGCAGAGCTTCCTCTCTATTCTCAGCGCCAACAGCTTCGCGACGGGTAACTTCGCCGCCGTCAATCCGAACGGATTTGACCCCACCATCAACGGCACCATAGACTGGGGCCACATCACCTCGCCTCAGCAGAACACCGTCACCACCGGCACCACCTCCCTCGTCTCCACCAGCACCCTGGCGAACTTCAGCGTTCAGGATAATTTCTCGACCGGCGGATCGGCCACGCTGAGCTACAACAATACCTTCTCCTCCCAGAACTCCTACTTGAACCTCTTCAACCCCGTTACCAGCGCGTACCTGGATCTGACGGTTACGCAGCCGCTGCTCCAAGGCTTCGGGATCGCCACAAACAACCGGCCCATCCGCGTGGCGAAAAACAATCTGCGCGCGGCCGACATCGTATTTAAGCAGCAGGTCATCGTCACGGTCGAAACCGTGGTGCAGGCCTACTGGCTGCTGGTCAGCGCCAATCAGGATGTCGAGGTCAAGCGCAAGGCGCTCGCGCTTTCGCAACACTTATACAGCGACAACCAGAAGCAGGTCGAGGTCGGATCGCTCGCGCCCATCGAAATCGTTCGCGCCGAAGCCGAAGTGGCCGCCGATCAACAGGCGCTTGTTACCTCGGAAACCACCGTCCTCCAGCAGGAGACCATCCTCAAGAACGCCCTCAGCCGCAACGGGCTGGCCAATCCGGCCGTCGCCGCCGCGCGTATCGTCGCCATCGACCGCATCCGGATTCCCGACGTCGAGAAATTTCAAACCTTGCAGGAACTCGTCGCAAGCGCGGTCGAGAACCGGCCGGAGCTCCAGCAAAGCCACATCCAGCTCGAGAACCAGAAAATCCTGTTAACCGGCCAGCGCAATCTGATGCTCCCTACCCTCAGCGCCTTCGCCGATTTGCGCAACAGCGGCCTCGCAGGCGATCCCAACACCCTGCCCGCTCCCGGCGCGACCGCCCCTTTTGCCACCAATCAGAATCCCTACTTCGTAGGAGGCTACGGCAACGTTCTGGGGCAGGTGTTCTCGCGCAATTTTCCCAATTACTCCGTTGGCTTGCAGTTGAGTATTCCTCTGCGTAACCGCAATGCGCAAGCCAACTACGCCACCGCCGCCGTCACCTTGCGGCAGAGTGAGTTGAGCGTGCAAAAACTGATCAACCAGATTCATGTGGACGTGCAGAACGCCTTGATCGCGTTGCAGCAGGCGCGCGCCCAATATGCGGCCGCGGCCAAGAGCCGGATTCTACAGGAGCAGACGCTCGACGCCGAGCAAAAGAAGTACGCTGTCGGCGCGTCGACTCCCTTTCTCGTCATTCAGGCGCAACGCGACCTGGCCACGGCGGGCGGCGCGGAAGTGGTCGCGGAGGCGCAGTACATCCAGGCCCGCTTGCAGCTCGATGTCGCGACCGGCCGCGCTCTGGACGTTTATAACATTGAAATTGACGAAGCCAGGAAAGGCCGCGTGTTGAAGGCGCCGAGCGTTCTGCCCGTGGTCGAAAACAACAGGTAGTGGTGTTTAACAGCCGGTAAGTCTTTCCGCTTCGGCGCCACCAAAGCGGTGCTCAATAACTGCGTAAATTGACAAATCAACAACTTGCGAACTTGGCACGGGGATTGCTCTGTTCTCCGCGTGACGAACAAGATGAGTGCTCAAGGAACAACGGTTGCTCCTCTCAAAAACTCTTCCATTTAACTCCCCACCCCTACCCTCTAAACTACCCCTGTTTCCTTCCCAACCAAGTTCCTTGAGCCTCAAAGGGGCCTTTAAAAAGCCCGACCGGACTGCAATTTTCCTTGGTAATTTTCCCGTGAAATTATGGTCGTTTAAGGCTCCCTAGAGCGTCGTTTTTGATCATGTAAGGCGTTTTAAGGGTCGCAAATATACCTTCCTCCTATCGATTGCCGTCCCCAAGTCCGATATAAAGGGTAATGCTCATATCGAACGATGAGATCCAGTTCCAGATCAGCCTTCTCAACATCGCGTCCTTAGGCGAGGCGGAACGCCAGGCGCAGGAGCTCGAACAACTGTTAGCCGACCAAAAAACATCAAAGCTATAGTAGGGGAGTGCGAATCGTCTCCCTTATTGCCAGCGCCACCGAAATGGTGCATGCTCTAGGGCTCGGCGATTTTCAGGTCGGCCGGTCGCACGAGTGCGATTATCCCCCCGGCGTTCTACAACTTCCCGTTTGCACCGAGCCCGTTTTCGACATCCACGGCGACAGCCGCCAAATCGATCAGCGAGTCAAAGAAACGCTGGCCACCGCGGAAAGCGTGTATCGAATATTCGACGAAACGCTGGAGCGCCTCCAACCCACTCATATCGTTACGCAAACGCAGTGCAAAGTATGCGCGGTAAGTTTGGCCGATGTCGAAAGGGCTCTCAGCGCCCGGTTTTCGACCCGCCCGGAAGTAATCGCGCTGGAGCCCAACTCGCTCGCTGAAATCTATAAAGATATCAATCGCTTGGCGAAAGCCTGCGGGGTGGATGGGCAGCCGCTGGTGAACGAAATCCAATCCGAGATGGAAACCATCGCGGTTCTTGCGAGGGCGACGGAACGGAGTCCTCGCGTCATCAATATTGAATGGCAAGAGCCGCTCATGGCTGCCGGCAATTGGATACCGGAGCTGACCGAAATGCTCGGCGCGGAAAATTTGTTCGGCTCCGCCGGCGCGCATTCCCCCTGGATGCAATGGGATGACGTTCTCAAGTCCGATCCGGACGTCATCGTCTGCATGCCCTGCGGCTACAATTTGAAACAGACCCGCGCCGAGATGCATTGGCACGACTGGACTCAGCTGCGCGCGCAGGTTTATCTCGCCGACGGCAATCAATATCTGAATCGCCCCGGACCGCGCGTGGCAAAATCGCTGCGGATTCTGGCGGAAATCCTGTATCCTGAGTCGTTTGAGCCATCGCTTGCAGGGATTGGCTGGGAGAAATTCCAATGATCGTTTGTTTCGGAGAAATCATGCTGCGCCTGGCGCCTCCCAGAATGGAGCGATTTTTCCAATCCCCTGAACTGGTTGCGACTTTCGGCGGCGGTGAAGCGAACGTTGCGGTAGCCGTTGCAGGTTTCGGTTTGCCCGCGCGCTTTGTAACCGTGCTGCCCGAAAAACATCCAGCGGCCGACGCGGCGATTCGCGAACTGCGTGGGCTGGGCGTCGATACCTCCTGCATCGTGCGCGGCGAAGGACGCATGGGCCTTTATTATCTGGAGGCTGGCGCAAACCAAAGGCCCTCGATGGTGACTTATGATCGCGACCGCTCATCCATCGCGCTGGCCAAGCCCGGCTCGATCGATTGGGAAAAAGCGTTTGCAGGCGCGAACTGGTTTCATATCACGGGAATAACGCCCGCAATCAGCGAATCGTCCGCCGAACTGGCGATCGAGAGCGTCACAGCGGCTAAAGCGCATGGTCTGACTGTAAGCTGTGACCTGAACTATCGAAAGAACTTATGGAAGTGGGGCAAGAAAGCGCACGAGGTGATGCCGGAGCTGTTTCAACATGTCGACATCGGCATCGCCAACGAAGAGGACGTCCAACTCGCGCTGGGAATTCGAGACGAAGCGGATGTCGAGAGCGGGCGCCTCGACCGCGGCGCGTACGAGAAACTGGCAAAAACCGTCCTCGATAAATTCCCTGGATTGAAGATCATCGCGATTACACTGCGCGAATCGAAGAGCGCGTCGCACAACAATTGGTCGGCCTGTTTGCACGACCGCCGGAAATTCCACCTGAGCCGCCACTACGAAATCACAAACATAGTAGATCGCGTAGGCTCCGGCGATTCCTTCGGCGGAGGATTGATCTTCGGATTGCAAACCCTAGGCTCGCACCAGGAAGCCCTGGAATTCGCGGTAGCGGCGTCGTGCCTGAAACATTCAATTCCAGGCGATTACTGCCGCTTAACGCGCGCCGAAGTGGAAGATCTTGTCAAGGGCGGCGGCTCGGGAAGGGTGAAGAGATAGGTCCGTCTGAAACCGGCACGCGGACAGGCGCCAAAATTCTTACTTCACGACACAAGAAAAATTGGCTGCCTCGTCCATACTCCCCGACCCCGAATATTTCGCGACCATCGGATAAGGGCACAGGGGACGCGTGCGCACGATTCCACTCCCCGGATTTCCCTCCGCCTTGTATTTCGTCGCGATAATCTTCGCGGGCGCCGGCCCTTTCTCCACCCACTGCTCAATCGCTTTGATCATGCTGTGATCCGTATCAGCCGCGGCCGGCGACATCGCGCCGAAATCGCTGGCCCCCGGCCCGCCTCCGCAATGTTGCATGCCCGGAACCATGAACAGCTCGACAAACTCATCCGCCTGCTTGCGCCCCATCTTCTCAACCACGCTCTCGTAATAATGAATCGTGTTGACCGGCGGGATGGCCGCGTCGCTCCATCCGTGATACAGCAGCAGTTTCCCGCCGCGATCCTTGAACGCCTTCATGTCCGGATCGGTCGCGTTGAAGATCAGCGATTCTTTATCGTCGGTAAACTTCACATCGCGGTCGAAATTCATCTTGCGGTAATCCCACGACGCATCCTGAAACGTCATGTCGGCGAAAAATC
>Ga0182024_10020411_pt1 | contig 12108 bp, 13 predicted proteins | sample P32metaG_FD_120480 | JGI IMG/M metagenome (GOLD analysis project Ga0182024, IMG submission 120480) | Permafrost microbial communities from Stordalen Mire, Sweden - P3-2 metaG (Illumina Assembly) | ecosystem: Environmental > Terrestrial > Soil > Wetlands > Permafrost | place: Sweden: Stordalen...
CTTCTGCTCTTCGAGCATGGAGATGATAGGGTAGGGCGTGGCCGGGTCGAATTCCGTGGAATTGGCGCCCTTGCGCTTGAGCACATGGCGGGCGAACTCGATGGCCATGGTCTGCATGCCGAGACAGACGCCGAAGTAGGGCGTCTTCTTTTCGCGGGCCCAGCGGATGGCCTCGATCTTGCCCTCGATGCCGCGGTGTCCGAAGCCGCCCGGCACCAGGATGCCGCGCATGCCCTTCAGGGTCTTGGCGGCGTGGGCCGGCCCCCGCTCCAGGTCCGCGGCCTCGATCCAGTGCATCTCGGTGCGCACGCCGTTGGCGATGCCGCCGTGGGTGAGGGCCTCGCTGATGCTCTTGTAGGCGTCGCGCACCTCGGTGTACTTGCCCACCACCGCGATATCCACGGTGGAGGCGGGACGGCGCACCGTGGCCACCACCTTTTCCCAGGCGTGCAGGTTGGACGAATGGGTGCGCAGCCCTAGGCGCCGGCAAAGGAGCTCGTCCAGGCCTTCGCCGCGCAGCCAAAGCGGCATCTCATAGATGGTGTCGACGTCGCGGTTCTCGATGACCGCCTTCTCGTCGACGTTGCAGAACAGCGCGATCTTCTCCTTGGTGTCCGGGAAGAAAGGGTGCTCGGTGCGGCAGACGATCACGTCGGGCTGTATGCCGATGCCCAGCAGTTCCTTCACCGAATGCTGGGTGGGCTTGGTCTTGAGCTCGCCCGCAGATTTCATGTAGGGGACCAGGGTGAGGTGCACGTAGGCGCAATGCTCCTTGCCCCAGTCCGTGCGCATCTGGCGTATGGCCTCAAGGAACGGCAGGCTCTCGATGTCGCCGATGGTGCCGCCCACCTCCACGATGACCACGTCGAGGCTCTTGTCCTTGGCCAAGGCCTTGATGCGGTCCTTGATCTCGTTGGTGATGTGGGGGACCACCTGCACGGTCTTGCCCAGGTATTCGCCCTTGCGCTCCTTGGCGATGACGGAACTGTATATCTGGCCCGTGGTGGTGTTGTTGGCGCGGCTCAGGCGGGCATGGGTGAAGCGCTCGTAGTGGCCCAGGTCCAGGTCGGTCTCGGCGCCGTCGTCGGTGACGAAGACCTCCCCGTGCTGGAAGGGGGACATGGTGCCGGGATCGACGTTGATGTAGGGGTCCAGCTTCATGTTCTGGACCTTGAGCCCGCGGCCCTCGAGTATGGAGCCGAGGGAGCTGGCCACGATGCCCTTGCCCAGGGATGAAACCACGCCGCCGGTGACGAAGATGAATTTTGTGGGCATGCCGCTTGGTTTCCGATGCGAAGAGGGTGGTGGGTATGGGGGGGGCGCGGCCAAATAAAAACCACGCCAAGAACCCGGGGACCCTAGCCCGAGGATCTTGGCGTGGTTCCCGAATGCCATGGGCACTCGGGAGTTCGTTATACAGTAAAAAGGGGCGGCGTCCCAGATAGATTATCAAAGTTTTTTGGGCGGCCAACGCCGGGAAAAAAGGGGGATCTTAAAGGAGGCGGCGTACCCTGCGGGCGTCTTTTGGGGTGTCGACCGCGACGCTGTTCAGACGGGTGAAGCCGACGGCGATGCGTTCACCCATGTCCAAGACACGGAGCTGCTCTAGCTTTTCGGACTGTTCCAGGGCGCTGGGGCGGGTTCCGGCCAAACGTTTTAAGAAGCCGCTACGGTAAGCGTAAAGGCCGATGTGAAGGCCCATGCGTAAGGTGTCCCTTCCCTGCGCGGAACCCGCGATCTTGCCGGGCCTTTGGCCGGGATGGTCCCGGTTGAAGGGGATGGGGGAGCGGGAAAAATACAGGGCCAGGCTCCGGGCATCCCACAGGACTTTGACTGCGTTAGGATTGGAGTATTCCTGCCCTTCCAAATTGCGGGCCAGGGTGGCCATGGGCGCGCCGGTTTTCTTCAGCACGGACACGACCTGCTCGACCATGGCCGGCGGAAGCAGGGGTTCGTCGCCTTGCACATTGACCAGAATCGCGTCGTCGGGCACGCGGCCCAGCTTGCGGAGGGCCGCGGCGATACGGTCCGTGCCGCTGGGGCAGGACACGGGCGTCATCAGCGCTTCCCCGCCGAAACTGCGCACCACGGTGGCGATTCTAGCGTCGTCCGTGGCCACATAGACGGCGTCGACGCCTTTGGCTTTGCGGGCCTGTTCCCAGACGCGCTGGATCATGGGCTTGCCCTTCAGGTCGATGAGGGGCTTGCCCGGGAAACGGGAGCTGGCGAAACGGGCCGGGATGAAGGCGAGGACAGGGGGCATCAGAATCCGATTCTTGTTTTGGGTTCAGCACTTGAAATCACAAATTGTGATTTCAAGTTTATTGTGTCGGCCGGAGACACTTGAATATTTTGATATCACAAATTGTGATATCAAAATCCTGTCGTCCCATGCTGCCCAGGCTATTCCTTGAAGTCCTTCCCGTACTTCTCCGCGATGTCCCTCACGATGGCCGTGGTGCTTCTGCCTTCCACGAACGGCAAACTCAGCACCTTGCCGCCCGCCGCTTCCACGGTGTCTCGGCCCAGGATCTTGTCGATGGGCCAGTCGCCGCCTTTGACCAGGATCTGGGGGACCACGATTTTGATCAACGCGCGCGGGTCGTCTTCCTCAAAGATGCACACATAATCCACGCAGGTCAGGGCGGCCAGCAATTCGGCGCGTTCGGCTTCCGGCAAAATGGGGCGCTTGTCGCCCTTGAGGCGTTTGACGCAGGCGTCGGCGTTGAGGCCGACGGCCAGGGCGTCGCCCAGGGCCCGGGCCAGGCGCAAATAGCGCAGGTGCCCGACGTGGAGCAGGTCGAAGACGCCGTTGGTGAAGACCAGGCTCCGGCCTTCGCCCCTAAGGCGCAGGGATTCCGAGGCTAAGGCTTCCCGCGACAGAACACGTCCCATTTAGGTCCCGCCCCCATCCAGCTCAGTGGTTTTCACCGGATCCGTCCACCCCTTGCCCGCGCTCCAAGGCCGCCTGGGCCGCCACCGCCAAGGCCCACGAGGGGAACGCGGCCGTGATCGGAATCGCCTCGACCACCAAGGCCAGGGCCAAGCCCCAGCGGAAGCCCAGCAAAATGACCAGGACCACTGCCGTCAGCAGGTCGACCCCCAATTGCGGGATCTCGGCCAGGCCCAGGCTGAAAAACTGCAGTCCGAAGCTGACCGCATCGGAAAGCAGGGCCACGGCCATGGCCCAGCGCCAGCGGGCTTGCCGGAAGGCGGCGGCGAAATTCCGGATCGGTTTTATCACAGCCGCCTCGGATCCACGGACGATCCGGTCCCGCAGGCGCTCAGGCGAGCGCCCGCTCAAGCTGGGCCGGGCTCACCACGGCCACCCCGATCTCGGCCACCACGATGCCGGCCGCGGCGTTGGCGAGGGTGCAGGCTTCGGGCACGGGCATGCCCGCGGCCAGGGCCAGGGTCAGGGTGGCGATGACCGTGTCGCCGGCCCCGGTGACGTCGAAGACCTCGCGGGCCCGGGTGGGGATGTGCGTTACCCCGCCTTGGGACTGCAGGAGGGTCATGCCGTGCTCCCCACGGGTCACCAGGACGGCGTCGCTGCGCAGGCGGTCCAGGAGTATCCCGGCCGCCCGTTCCGCGCTCGCGTCGTCCTTGATGGCCAGCCCGCTGGCGGCCGAGGCTTCTGCTTGGTTGGGTGTGACGATGCCGACGCCGGCGAACCAGTCCACGTTGGCTGGTTTGGGATCCGCCGCCACCACTTTGCCGAGCTCGCGGGCGCGGCGCGTGACAGCCGCGACGAGGTCCGCGCTGAGGGCGCCCTTGGCGTAGTCGCTGAACAACACGGCGTCGCAGTCCTTAAGCAGCCTCAAGCAGGTGTCCGAAACCGCCTTTTGTGCTGAGGCCCCGAGCGGCTCCTGCGACTCGCGGTCCACCCGCACAACCTGCTGGCTTTGGGACAGGACGCGGGTCTTCTGAATGGTGGGGCGGCCGGGGTCCTCGACGAGGCCGTTGATGTCGATGCCCTTCGCGCTGAGCAGCTCGCGCAGGGTCGAGGCCATGGCGTCCGATCCTACGACACCCAAGAGGAGCACTTGGCCTCCCAGGGCCGCAATATTGCAGGCCACATTTGCCGCACCGCCCGGCTTCACTTCCTCGCTCGACACGTGCACCACGGGGATGGGGGCCTCCGGGGAGATGCGCTCCACCTTGCCCCACACGTAATGGTCGGCCATGACGTCGCCGACGACCAGGACCCGCTTGCCGGCCAGCTTGGGCACCCAGGCCCTCAGGGCCGCGTTATCCACGGGGCTTCGCCCGCTTGAAAAAGCCCCGCCGCTCAAGGTCGCGTTCCGCCAAAAAGCACAGGATGTGCCCCATGCTGGTGTGGCATTCCTGCACATGGGCGGTGAAGTCCGCGGGCACGGTCAGGCAGAGGTCGACCGCCCCTTTTTTCGCCACGGGGCCGCCGCCCTTGCCGCTGAAGGCCAGGGTGGCCAGGCCCATGCTTTTGGCCCTCGCCAGGCCCTTGAGCACGTTGGGGCTCTTGCCGCTGGTGCTGATCCCCAGGGCCACATCGCCTTTGCGCCCGTACGCTTCGACCTGGCGGCTGAACACGTTTTCAAAGCCGTAGTCGTTGCCGATGCTGGTCAGGGCCGAGCTGTCGGTGGTGAGCGCCAGCGCCGGCAGGCCCCGGCGCTCAAGCTTGTACAGGCGGCCGCTCAGCTCCGCGGCCAGGTGCTGGGCGTCGGCGGCCGAACCGCCGTTGCCGAAGATCAGCCACTGGCCGCCCCGGGCCAGGCTGTCGGAGAGCATGCGCCCGGCCCGCTCCAGCGAGGGGACCAGGGTCTCCAGCACCTTGACCTTGGCCAGGATGGAGCCGCCGAGGTAGTCCCTGATGAAGCTTTCCTCGCCGGCCGCCGCCCTGGTTTTTTTCGCCGCCGCCTTAGTCATTCGACGCTCCCGGAGCGGGCCGAACCCACTGCGCGTTTTGGAGGTTGATGTTGATGCTGCCGATGATGATTTTGCTGCGTATCAGCACCGGCAAGCGCCGCTCGTCGTCGGTGATCCAGAGGAAGACGTCGCCCCTCTGCCGGAACACGCCGTTGAAGAAAAGGTGGGGCTGGACCACCACGCAGTCGAAGGTCCCGGCCAGGGTCGTGACGCGCTCCTTGCGCAGCACGTTCACGACGAGTTGGTAGCTCTTCTTGTCGTCGGCCGTGACCGGCATGCGGACGATGGAGCCGACCACCATGGGTTGAGTGCGGAAATAGTAGAAACAGGAGAGGACATCCTGGCTGCCGATGGGCATGGGCGCCTGGGTGTTTTTGGCGGGCTCGAGGATCAGGCCCCGGCGCTGGTCGTAGTCATAAACCGCGTCGGAAACGAAATGGCCTTCGTGCAGGTGCTTTTCGTAGCCCCAGGAAAAACCGTAGTCCACGTCGATGTAGGAGTCGAGGAAGTCGTGGACCTTGAAGATGGCGTTAAAAAACGTCTGGGACTGGGCCTCGGCCAGGATATGGAACGTGGGCCGGCCGTTCATGGTGACGAGGCCGGGAATGGTGAGCGTGGCGTAGCCCGCCGTCATCCCGCCGTACTGCACCGCGAAGGTGAGTTTTTCGCCCACGGTGAAGGCGCTGTTGGGGTCCTTCTTCCACCCGTAACGGTCGGCGTCGTCCTCGGGATACGCGACCGCCGCATCCACGGCGGCTAAGCGGGCCGCCGCCTTGGCAAGGCCCGCCGCGGAGGCCGCGGCCAGGGCGGTTCCCGGCCTTATCGGGATTTCAATCCGCTGGCCCACGCTAAGGCCCCACGGGCTGGCCAAATGGTTGGCCGCGGCGATCTCACGCCAGCGGAAGCCCGTGCCGAGCCAACGCTCCGAAAGGGTCCACAGGCTTTCCCCGGGCCCCACCTTGACCGCCGTGAGGGCCGGCGCGGAACTGACAGGGGCCGCCGGCGACCCGGGAAGGGTCGCGGGCTTGCACAAAGCCAGGGGCTGGCCCTGCCGGATGACCAAGCAGCCCCGTTCGGCGCAGGCGCCGTCCAGGACCGCCAGCGCGATCAGCGGCAGCAGCGCTAGTCGACGCATGCCCTCACGGCCTCAATGATGGAAGGCCGCGACGCAGACGGCGATGACACCCAGCCCGGTCGCGACGGCAGGCAGGTACTTCCAGGAGGCCGCGCTGTCCCACCAGGCCGCGTTTTCGGAGCTGGGCGCGGGCTCCAAGCGCTGGACGGCCTGTTTGACCTCGACCAGCTCCTCGTCGTTGTTTTCCTCGTCCCGCTTCACCATGCCCAGCAGCTCATCCATGCTGTCCACCTTGGCCAGGGCCGCCTGGGTGGATTTCAACGCCGTGAGCCCCGCCGCCAGACGCTCCTCGTTCGCGGCCAGGTCCTGTTTCAGCGCGGCCAGTCCCTGGGCCAAAACCAGCTCCTGGGCGCTCCCCGAGGCGGCGGACACCGCGTTGGCGGCCTGCGCCTCGTCCAGGCTCAGGGACTTGCGTTCCAGGCTCTCGATGCGTTCGCGCAAACCTTCCAGGGACGTTTCCAGGCGCTCCTGCGCCTTGGCGTTGGAGGCCAGCGCCGCGGAGGCGTCGTCCAGGGCGCCGGCGACGCCGCTGAGCCGGATCGCAGTATCCTGCAGGCGGCCGTCCTGGTCCCGCAGGCGGCTGTCCTGCTGGCGCAAGCGGGTGTCCTGGTCGGCCAAATCTGCCTGGAAATCGGGCGAAGCCTGGGTGGCCTGGCTCGGGCCCTGGCCGTTGTCCATGGACGCCGGCGCCACGCTGCGCCCGTCCGGGGGGGCGTCGGCGCGCGTGTTGGCCGCGGACAGCAGGAGGCCCGCGGCGACAAAGGCGGGGGCGAGACCGAGAAGGGAGCGCAGCGTTTTATGCTTCAAGACCGCGGCGTTTCATCGGCGGAAGCCGGCTTTTCAGCCGTGCCCGCGAAAAATTCATAGGCGGCGTCAAAGAGCGTCACGAGCAGGAAGCCGCCGCCCAAAAGGGCCGCCAGAAAAAAGAAGGTTCCGTTCACGACGAACTGCACCGCCGGCATCTGCTCGTCGCCGGGGGAGACGCAGACGTGCCAGACCGTGTAAAGAAGCACGGCCAAAAACGAAAGAAAGATGACGTTGGCCCAGAAATAGTCGGACCAGCGCGCATTGGGAACGGCGCCGGACGGGGCGGTCTTTTCGTGTTCTTCCCTGTTTTTCTTGGACATGGACCACCTCATCAGGCCGAAACACGGGGCAATTCCTTCATAACAATAACACAGGCCACCTAGCTGTCAAAGCCCGGCCAGGGCCTCCCGCAGGGCCTGCCGGTCCGCTTTAGGGGCGGGATCCACGATCCAGACCCGGCTGCGGCGGCGGCCCCAGTCCCGCGCTTCGGCGCTGGTGTTGAAGCAGAGATCCATGCGCCGGCCCTTGATCGCGCCACCCACGTCGGCGGCCAGGCCGGGCCCGTAGCCTTCCACATAGACCCTCGTGCCCAGGGGTATCACGGCGGGATCCACGGCCACGATGCCGAAACGGGCCCGCGAACCCGTGCGCGTGGTGCCGACCCAGGCGAGCGAATTGTCCCCCGGGCCGGGATCGTAGCCCGTGGTCTCAAGCTCGAGGCGCCTCCGCGCGACCCCCATGAGCGGCCAGGCGATGTCCAGGGGCGGCGCCACGCCCTTGAGCAGCCAGGCGGCGGTCCCCGGGCGCAGGCACTTGACCTCTTTCACCCTATGCAAGCCCAGCAGCCCGCGCTCCATCAAGACGGTCCACGGCGCGGGCTTGGGGCGCTTCAAGAGCAGCACGCATCCCCTGGGCAGGTGCGGGCCGGCGTTGATTTTGGGGCTGGGATCCAGCGAGCATACCTCGATCACATCGACCGCGCCGTGGGCTTCGGCCTGGCCCCGGGCCAGCAGGAGGCATCCGGCCAGCCAGGGGCTCAAGCCCAGCGCCGCCGCGGCCAGGAAGAGGCCCAGGCGCGCCTTTTGCGCGGAGGATGGCGCCCGGCGGGGGCTCACCGCCGCGCCGGGGCCTTGTCGTAGCGCAGGCACCCGTCCTCGCAGGAGCAGGCGTCCCCCACGGCCGCGTCGGGCAACTCGCCCCGGGCGGAGATCTCGCGCAGTTCCGGCAGCACGCGCTCGCGCACCTGTTCCGGGAACAGCGGATTGATGTGTATCTCGCTGCCGCCCTCGAAGCCGGCCGGGATGTTCACGCGCCATTTGACCAGCACGTGGAAGGGCATGGCGGGCTCGGCGCCGCGCGGCCTGAAGTACCATTCCTCGTTGCAGGGCACCCGCTCCCCGCTGGCGGCGTGCAGGGCGCGCAGCAGGTCGCTGAACCCCTTCAATTCCTCGGCGCTCAAGCCGGAGGGGTCGGACGCCGCCGACTTGCTGTAGACGGCCAGGCAGGGATAGATGTGCCCGGGCTCGACCACGGCCACGGCCACGGCGTTCTCCGCCAGCACCAGGCCGCGGGCCTTGAGCGCGGCCAGCAGGACCTGGTTGTAGTAGGGCGGAAAGCGCCGCAGGACCTCAAGGCGCCGGTGTATGCCCGCCCCCCAGGTGTCCACGCCCAGCACCTGTTTATGGAGGTGGTCGAAACTGGCGCCGGCCTGGGCCAGCCAGTTCTGGTAGACCGCCACGTGCTTGACGTAGGGGTTCTCGCGGTGGATTTCGCTGACCGCGTTCAGCGTGAAACTGAGGAAGATGAAGTGTTCCTCAGGGCTGAGGCTGCCGGAGCTGAGCAGGTCGGCCCAGGTCTCGGCGTCGGAGCGGAAATGCCGGCCGCTGACGATCAGGTCGTGGCTCCCCCCGAAAAACGCGTCGGCCATCTCGAGCTTGACGTCCTGGGAGCACGCGGCGATCTCGGCGGGCGTCCTGCCCTGGTGCTCAAGCTTCTCGTCGATCACCCCCAGGACATGGGCGCGGCCCTGGGGGGTCGAAAGGTAGGCGTCCTTCCATTGCCGCTGCAGGGGCGAAAGCCTGAAGCCGTAGTTCCGCTTCCAGAACTCCATGGTGACGATTTCGAAGAGGTTGGGGACCCGCCGGAACAGGGCGGGCCGGGCCATGGCCTGCTCCGCGGTCTGCTTTTCCAGCACCCTGAAGCCGGAACCGTCGCGCACCACCCGGCTCTTCTCGGCGGGCGTGTGCTCCAGGTTTTTGGGGCAGAAATGGCAGACCGCGTCCCGGTCCAGGTCCGGCGCTATGGGTTCGGGCGTGCGCCGGGGGTCGTTGGCGTAGGGCCTCTGGCTGCGGCCGGGGACCGTCCAGACTTCCTCGCCCACCACGGGGTTGAGGATGCGCAGGCTTCCGTCAGCGAGGGTGTTGTAGACAAAGAGTGGTTTGAGCATCGCTGCCGCATTAAGATAACGTTACGCCCTCGCGGGCCAAATCCGGTCAAACAGAATACCAGAGCCGGCCCATTCTTGACAGCCTCCGGAAAAAACCATGCCCACGGCACGCACCCGCCGACTAATAGCCCAGGACAAGGCCTTCGTCTGGCATCCCTTCACCCAGATGCGCGACTGGCTGGCCGATCCCGAACCCCTGGTCATCACCGGGGCCAAGGCTTCCACCCTCTTCGACAGCGAGGGCCGGCCCTATCTCGACGCCGTCTCAAGCCTCTGGGTCACGGTCCATGGCCACGGCCATCCGCGCCTGAAAGCGGCTCTCAGCCGCCAGATGGACAAGCTGGACCATTCCACCCTGCTGGGCCTGGCCAACGAGCCCAGCATTGAACTGGCCGTGGCCCTGGCGAAGGCCGCGCCCAAGGGCCTGGAGAAAGTCTTCTATTCGGACAGCGGCTCCACGGCCATGGAGATCGCGCTCAAGATCGCCTTCCAATACTGGCAAAACCAGGGAGGCTCGGGCGCCAAAAAACGGTCCTTCATCACGCTTTCCCAGTCCTACCACGGCGACACCCTGGGCTCGGTCAGCCTGGGCGGCATGGACCTCTTCCACAGGATCTACCGGCCGCTATTGTTCAAGACCCTCCAGGTGCCCAGCCCCTACGGCGGCGGCGGCGTCCATGAGGGCGTGAAGGCCTTGGCCGCCATCGAAGCCCTGCTTAAAAACAAGGGGGGCCAGGTGGCCGCGGTGGTGGTGGAACCCCTGATGCAGGGGGCGGCCGGCATGCTCAAGGCCCCGCCGGGATTCCTCAAAGGGCTGCGCCGCCTCTGCGACCGCCATGACGCCCTGCTCATCGCCGACGAGGTGGCCACGGGCTTCGGCCGCAGCGGCACGCTCTTCGCCTGCGAACAGGAGGGCGTAAGCCCGGACTTGATGGCCGTCGCCAAAGGCCTGAGCGGCGGCGTGCTCCCCCTGGCCGCCACCCTGGCCACGCGGCGCGTGTACCGGGGTTTTCTCTTTCCCTACGCCGACCGGAAGACTTTTTTCCACGGGCACACCTATACCGGCAACCCCCTGGCCTGCGCCGTGGCCCTGGAAAGCTTGAAACTCTTCAAGACCGAGGACACCTTGCGGCGCCTCCGGCCCAAAATACGGCGATTAGGGGAGGGCCTGTCGCGGCTGCTGGAGCGTCCCCACGTCGGGGAAGTGCGGCAGGTGGGCTTCATGGCGGGCGTGGAACTCATGCGCGACAAGGGCAAACGCGTCCCTTACCGCTACGAAGAGGCCATCGGCGCCAAGGTCTGCCGGCGCGCGCGGGCCTACGGGGTGATACTCAGGCCCTTGGGCGACGTGGTCGTGCTGATGCCGCCCCTATGCATTTCGCCGACGGAACTGGATTTTCTGCTGACTGTGGTGGAGGCCAGCGTCAGGGATGTCACCGAATGAGGTTTGACGCGGGGGGACAGAGGCTGGCTCAAACTCGCGTCCCCTAATTCCCGCTTGCGCCCGCCGACGGAAGCTTGGTCCAAACCCTTTGCACGGACGGCGGCAGGGAGTCCATATGCTTCAAGAAGAGCGCCAGCTGCCAGGTCTGGGTGTCGTCCAGGCTCGTGCTGAACGACGGCATGCCGGTAAGGCGGATGCCGTGCTTGATTTTCCAGAACGAGACCCCCTCGGGATCGTCCTCGACCCCATCCATGGCGAATTGGGGCGGCTCCTGGTAGAGCCCGGCGGCGATGGCTGAGGCCTGCCCGTCGGCCGCGCCATGGCAGACCATGCAGTCCTGCGCGTATAGGTGGAGGCCGGCGGCGAGATTTTTGCCGGACAAAGGCACCGGGTTGGGGCCCTTGGGCGCGTCCCGTTCAAGGGTGGCTTTAAGGGATTCGTGGGCGGCCCATGTTTCCAAGGCCGAGGGCTCGCTGTCCGCGTTCGCCGGCATGCAGCCCGTCGCCACGAAGACATAGGCGCCGCCGACGCCCAGCAATAGGGCGATCAGCAGCCCTAAAAATATTCCGCGTTTCATGGACAGCTCCCTGGACATCCCTTTGCCGAGACGCCGTTTTTAAATTGCCCCACTATTTTTTCCCTTCATTAGTCCTATTGCTTCTCTTCTCTTTCGACGTTCAGGCAGAGTTCGCCGCCCCGCCGCAGCATGGTTCCCGTGACTTTGACGCGGTCAGCGGCCATATGGCGGAGACGGTCGTAATACTTCGTCCTGTCCTTGTCGGCCGTGAGGAAGTAGGCCTTGCCGTCGTCGGTCAAAAGGCCGACCGGGGCGCCGCCGTTCAGGCAGAGGATCGCGCAGGACTTGTGCCCCTTCCCGTGGAGGCCTTCGTTCATGTAGCAGTCCATGTCGACCACTTCCCCGACCAGGGTGACTTTCTCGCCGCGCATGGCCGGCGTCGACATGCCCGGCATGCTGGACATATCCGCGTGGGCCAGGCCTAAGCCCGCCACGCATAGGGCCACGATCGCAATGAGCACTGTTTCGCGCATGTTTGGGGTCTCCGTGAAAAAGGACCTGGTTCTCATCCCGGCCCATAAGCGTGCCTCACCTAAAAATGCCGTTCGAGGACGCTTTATTCCCGGGTTTTCACCTTATGACGAAGCCCGCCCGCGCGCTCCAGGGCCGGCCAAAACGAGAATGGCCCTCCCGAAGGAGGGCCATTCTCGTTCAAAGCCGTACTTAAAAGATCGTAACCGTTCACGGATTATAGTCCAGTCGCGGTCCCGGCGGCCACTTTTTTTGTCAACAGGCCCTCATTTTCCACTGGACTCCTCGGCGGCACCTATGTAATATACGGGCATGGGACCCAC
>Ga0182024_10020412_pt1 | contig 12107 bp, 9 predicted proteins | sample P32metaG_FD_120480 | JGI IMG/M metagenome (GOLD analysis project Ga0182024, IMG submission 120480) | Permafrost microbial communities from Stordalen Mire, Sweden - P3-2 metaG (Illumina Assembly) | ecosystem: Environmental > Terrestrial > Soil > Wetlands > Permafrost | place: Sweden: Stordalen...
CGGATCGAGCTTGGAGACGCGGCTCATATCGCCCAGGTGGGTCTCGCCGCCGTCGCCGAGCTTGGTGTAGATGCGGGTCAGGTTCACGGTCATCGCGGTTCGAGTTTCGCACACCCGGACAGGGTGGGTGGGCATTCATCAACGCGATGGGATACGTTCCCGGCGCACATGCGGATCGGCGTTCCGAAGGAGACCGCGGCGGGCGAGCACAGGGTTGCGCTCGTGCCGGAGGTCGTCAGCAAGCTTCAGGCCAAAGGGCTCGACGTCCTCGTCCAGAGCGGCGCGGGCGCCGATGCGCTGCTGTCCGACGCCGCCTTCGCGCAGGCCGGCGCGCAGATAATCGGTACGCCCGAGCACCCTGGGGCGGGTGGGCATCTCGATCTTGCGGAGGTGTGGGGCGCCGACGTGGTCGTGAAGATCGCGCCGCCGGACGCGGAGGAGATCCGCGGGCTCGGGTCCGGTTCGATCCTGATCGGCTTCCTCGCACCGCTCTCGAGCCCGCAGACCACGCGCGCGCTCGCCGACGCGGGCGCGACCGCGTTCGCGATGGAGGCGATCCCGCGCATCTCACGCGCGCAGGCGATGGACGCGCTGTCCTCGCAGAGCAACGTCGCCGGCTACCGCGCCGCGCTGCTCGGCGCCGAGCAGATCGGCCGCTTCTACCCGATGCTGATGACCGCCGCCGGCACGATCCCGCCGGCGAAGGTGCTCGTGCTGGGGGTCGGGGTGGCGGGGCTGCAGGCGCTCGCGACCGCCAAGCGCCTGGGCGCGCGGACGACCGGCTATGACGTGCGCCCCGAGGTGGCCGAGCAGGTGCAGTCGCTGGGAGCGCAGTGGCTCGACCTCGGCCTGGAGGCCAGCGGCGAGGGCGGCTACGCGCGCGAGCTGACAGACGAGGAGCGCGCCTCACAGCAGCAGGCGCTGACCGACGCGATCAAGGGCTTCGACGTTGTGATCACGACCGCGCTCGTGCCCGGACGCCCCGCCCCGAGGCTGGTCACGGCCGAGGCCGTGGAGGGGATGAAGGCGGGCTCGGTGATCGTCGACATGGCCGGCGAGGCGGGCGGCAACTGCGAGCTGACCGAGCCCGGTCAGACGGTCGTGCGCCACGACGTGAAGATCGTCTCGCCGCTGAACCTGCCGGCTGGTATGCCCGAGCACTCATCGCAGCTGTTCGCGCGCAACGTGCAGGCGCTGCTCGAGTTGTTCGTCGGCGAGGACGGCGAGCTGCATCTGGACTTCGACGATGAGATCGTCAGCGGCGCGTGCATCGTGCGCGACGGGGAGATCGTCCATCCGGGCGCCAAAGCCGCAGTGGAGGCCAACTCATGATCCTCGCCAGCACGCTCACCACGAACCTCGCGATCCTCGTGCTCGCCGGCTTCATCGGCTTCGTGGTGATCTCGAAGGTGCCGAACACGCTGCACACGCCGCTGATGTCGGGCACGAACGCGATCCACGGGATCGTGCTGCTCGGCGGTCTGCTGCTGCTCGGCCTAACCGAACTGGGCGCGTTCAGTAAGGCGCTGCTGGTGATCGCGGTCGCGTTCGGCACGATCAATATCGTCGGCGGCTTTTTGGTGACCGACCGGATGCTCGAGATGTTCAAGGTAAAACCGGGCGGGCGGGACACCGGTAAAGACGGCGGGGACGGTGGCGAGGCCAAGAGCGCCGGCGACGGGCGGGAGGGAGGCTCGTGACCGGGCTGGCGCCGGCCACCGTCTTCTTGCAGAGCGAGAGCTTCATCTACGTCCTGTACATCGTGGCCGTCGCCCTGTTCATCCAGGGGCTGCGCGGCCTCGCCGGGCCGACGACCGCGGTGCGCGGCAACCGCATCGCCGCCGTCGGCATGGGCATCGCGGTGATCGCCACACTGCTGAACTCGAGTGAGGGCAACTGGGGTTTGATCGCGCTCGGGATCGCGCTCGGCGTGGCCGTCGGCGTGCCCGCGGCGCGCCAGGTGAAGATGACCGCGATGCCGCAGATGGTCGCGCTGTTCAACGGCGTCGGCGGTGGCGCGGTGGCGCTGATCTCGTGGGTCGAGTTCCGCCACTACGGCTCGACATATGGCTCGCACGCGATCCACTCTGTGATCGATCATCCGGCGAGCTGCGTTGCGAGGAATCGGTTCGAAGAAGAATGCAGCAGCGCCCTGATCCCCACGTCTGTCCACATCGGCGGCGTCCCCACCTACGTCGCGATCTTCTCGGTGTTCGCCGCGATCGTCGGCTCGGTCTCCTTCTGGGGCTCGAACATCGCCTTCGGCAAGCTCCAGGAAATCATCCCTGGGCGCCCGATCAGCTTCGGCTCGGCCCAGCAGATCGTCAACTTCGTGCTGCTGATACTGGCGCTGGCGGCCGGTATCGACCTGGTCGCGGGTGCGCACTCCGAACTGCTGTTCATCGGCATGCTCCTCGTGGCCGCGCTACTCGGCAACGCCGTCGTACTACCGATCGGGGGCGCGGACATGCCGGTGGTGATCTCGATGCTGAACGCCTTCACCGGGCTCTCGGCAGCCGCCACGGGCGTCGCGCTCAACAACCCCGCGCTGATCGTCGCCGGCATGATCGTGGGCGCGTCCGGCTCGATCCTGACGAACCTGATGGCCACCGCGATGAACCGCTCGATCCCGGCGATCGTCGCCGGTGGGTTTGGAGGCGGGGGCGCGGTCGCGGGCGCCGAAGGCGCCGGCGAGCACGCGGGCACGGTCCGCTCCACGACCGCCGCCGACGCGGCGATCCAGCTCGCGTACGCCAATCGCGTGATGATCGTCCCCGGCTATGGCATGGCGGTCGCCCAGGCCCAGCACGCGGTGCGCGAGCTGACCAAGGAGCTGGAGAAACGCCAGGTGGAGGTCAGCTACGCGATCCACCCCGTCGCCGGGCGCATGCCGGGGCACATGAACGTGCTGCTGGCGGAGGCCGACGTGCCGTATGACCAGCTCAAGGAGATGGACGAGGCCAACCCCGAGTTCCAGCGCACCGACGTCGCGCTCGTGATCGGCGCCAACGACGTGACCAACCCGGCCGCCAAGAACACGCCGTCCTCGCCGATCTACGGGATGCCGATCCTCGAGGTCGCCGACTCTCATTCGGTGATCGTGATCAAGCGCTCGATGAACCCCGGCTTCGCCGGTATCGAGAACGAGCTGTACTTCGACCCGAAGACGGCGATGCTGTTCGGCGACGCGAAGTCGGCGGTCAGCGAGATCACCGCCGAGCTGGCCCAGCTGTAGCCTTGTTGGTCGGGCGGTCCAGCGGCTCGATGGCCAAGCCAGGCAAGGACGCAGTGAGCGAAGTGTGCTGAGGCACACGAGTGATCGAGGACACGGCCTGGCGCCGTGCCAGCGGGCCGCTGGTGCGAGACTGCGCTCGTGATCGAGCGTAGCCAGGCTCTTGCCGCCCTGTCGGAGGACGAGTTCGACGTCGTCGTCATCGGCGGCGGGATCACCGGGGCGGGTGTGGCGCTCGATGCCGCCACACGCGGCTACAGCGTGGCGCTCGTGGAGGGCGCCGACTTCGCCTCGGGGACCTCGAGCCGCTCGAGCAAGCTCGTGCACGGAGGGCTGCGCTATCTGCAGCACTTCGACCTCGGGCTCGTGCGTGAGGCGCTGCTGGAGCGTCAGTTGATGGTGGCGCTGGCGCCACACCTGGTCCATCCGCTGCCGCTGGTGGTGCCGGCGTTCGAGGGTGCCCGTCCGGACCGTCTGGTGGGGGTGGGGCTGAACCTGTACGACGTGATGTCCGTTACCGATCGGAGATCGGCCGGCGATCGCCTGCGCTCGCGCCGGGGCAAGCGCGCGCAGCCCGAGGGAAGCGAATCGTGGAGCCCCGAGCGCCACCGCGTGATCTCGGGGGAGGAGGTCGTCGAGCTGCTGCCGGCGCTCGCCGCGCGCGAGCCGACGAGCGGCTACCTGTTCTATGACTGTCAGACCGATGATGTGCGACTGGTGCTGACGGTGCTCGGCGAGGCCGAGCGCTTCGGTGCTGTCTGCGCCAACCGCGTGCGCGTAACCGGGCTGCTGGAGCGGGACGGACGTACCCGGGGCGTGCGGGCGCTCGACGGGGAAAGCGGCGCGGAGCTGCAGGTGCGCGCAACGAACGTGATCAACGCGACCGGTGTGTGGGCCGATCGGCTGCGCCCGGATGAGCTTCACAACGAGGCCGAGCGGGGTGGGCGGGTCCCAATCATCCGTCCCAGCCGGGGCACGCACCTGATCCTGCGCCACGAGGACCTGCCGCTGATCGGCGGCGCGATCGTCCCGGCGGGCAGCGGACGGTCGATCTTCGCGCTGCCTTGGCTCGGACGCACGCTCGTCGGCACGACCGACAACGACTACGAGGGCGAGCTCGAGCACGTGCGGCCCCCCGCCGAGGACATCGACTACCTGCTCCAGGCGGTCAACGACTTCTTCGGCGCGGCGCTCGACACCGGAGATCTGGTGGGCGCCTTCGCCGGGGTACGTCCCCTGATCTCGACCGGCGACCCGAAGAAGTCGGTGGACATCTCGCGCAAGGCCGAGCTGTATGAGACCTCCAGCGGCATGATCACGATCACCGGGGGCAAGCTGACGACCTGGCGGCGGATGGCGAAGCTGACCGTCGACCGCCTCGTCGAGCGCGATGCGCGCGACGCTCCATGTCGTACCCATGAGATCCCGCTCGGCCAGGCGATCGACCCGGAGGAGCTGCCGCGCGTGGAGGGTGTGCCGGAGGAGTCCTATCAGGCGCTGGCCTATCGCTATGGGGACGCCGCCCATCAGGTGCTCGCGCTGGCGGCGGAATCGAACCCCGCCCACCCCGAGCTGGCCCAGCCGATCGTTCCCGGCCTGCCAGATCTGCTCGCCGAGGTCGTGCTGGCGGCCCGCAACGAGCAGGCGCGCAGCATCGGCGACGTGCTCCTGCGCCGTACACGCCTGGGGCTGCTCGCCGCGCGAGAGCTGCCCGTCGAGCGTGTCGCCGACGTCCTCGCGCGCGAGCTTGGCTGGAGTGAGGATGGCCGCGGTCAAGAGCTTCGCCGCTTTGCCGAGGAGGCCGAGGCCGAGGGGATCGCCCCCACCGCGGACCCCGCGCGCGCGACAGCGCCCGATTCCTCAGAGTCCTCACCGTGAGCGCACCCTCCGTTCGTGTGCGCGCCGTGGATCGCGTGCTCGAGTTGGGCGGGGGGGTGGGCGGGCCATTAATCATGGGGATCGTCAACGCCTCGCCTGACTCCTTCAGCGACGGTGGGCGGTTCGGGACGCTCGCGGCGCAGGTGCAGCTGGCGCGCGAGCTGCTGGAGGAGGGGGCGGACATCATCGATATCGGAGGCGAGTCCGCCAGCACCGGCAGCCCGCCGGTCACGGTCGAGCAGGAGATCGAGCGGGTCGTGCCGCTGATCGAACGCGTGACGGGCGAGCTCGGCGCGCTCGTCTCGGTCGACACCTACAAGCCGGCGGTCGCGCGCGCGGCGATCGCCGCCGGGGCTGTGATCGTCAACGACGTCAGCGGCCTGCGCGACCCCGACATCGCGGCGCTCTGCGCGCAGAGCGGCGCGGCACTGGTCTTGATGCACACGCGCGCGGCGCCCAAGCAGCGGCTGCAGGACCCGGATCTGTACGAGGATGTGTGCGCGGAGGTGCTCGCCTTCCTGCGCGAGCGCATCGCGCTCGCGCTCGCCGCCGGGGTGAGCCCCGAGCAGCTGATCCTCGATCCGGGGCCGGACTTCGCAAAGACGCCCGCCCAGACGATTCGGCTGCTCGCCGACGTGGAGCGCCTGCACGAGCTGGGACGGCCGCTGTTGATGGCGGTCTCGCGCAAGGACTTCATCGGAGCGCTCACGGCGCGGCGCCCGCGTGAGCGCCTGGCGGGCACCCTGGCCGCGCTCGCCCACGGCGTGGACGCGGGCGCTCAGATCTTCCGCGTACACGACGTCGCCGCCGCTGCTGACTTCCTCGCGGTGCGTGCGGCCCTCTCCGGCGAGCGCGAGCCGAGCAGGGATCTGGCGCTCGCCGAGGAACTGCGCTATGACCGGCTCGTCGCTGACTGAATAGATTCGCTTGGCCCAGCGGCGATCGAACGAGCCGGCCGTGCCGATCGCTACGCTGAAGCCCATACACGGGTGCCGGCCGCTGTCCAACGCTGCCGGGCGCCAACCGCCCAAATCCGAAACGAAGGAGAAGCAAACATGTCAGTACTCGACCGCTCCGAGTTGGAGGCGAGCCCGCTCGCCGACCTGCACGCGATCGCCGATCAGCTTGGCCTCGATGGCTTCCGCCGGCTGCGCAAGGCGGATCTGATCGACGCGATCCTCGATCGCACCGGCGCCGGCGGGAATGGCTCGAGCAGTGCCGCGAGCACCGGCGATGAGCGCGAGCGGCCCGCACGCCGGCGTCGTCTCCCTCGCGCGCGCTCCGCCTCCGCCAAGACGTCCACGGCGGCGCGGGAGCGAGACGGCGAGCGGGTGCTCAAGACGGGAGCGGGCAAGGAGTCGCCCTCCAGCGGAGATCGGCCGGCGGATCGGTCGGCCGAGGGCGTGGTCGAGCTGCTGGGCAATGGCTCGGCCTTCCTGCGCGTCGATCCCCCTGAGCCTTCCGACGAGGACGTTTACATCTCCGCCGCCCAGGTTCGCCGCTGCGAGCTCGTCTCCGGCGACCGGGTGACCGGGCCGGTACGCACCCCGCGCCGCTCAGAGCGGTATCCGTCGCTGGTGCGTGTCGACACGATCAATGGAGCGTCCGCCGACACGGTGTCCGAGGGCGCCCGCTATGACGATCTGCCCGTGGCCTACCCGAGCGAGCGGATCGCGCTGAATGCGGGCGACCCGACGCTCGACGCGATCGAGTGGCTGACGCCGCTGGGCCGTGGCTCGCGCGTGGTGATCGCCGGGCCGGCGCGCGCGGGCAAGACCGAGACCCTGCGGCGCCTGCTGCGCGCCGTGACCGCCGGCACCGCCGCGGGTGGTGGGTCCGACGCGCTGGATATCACGGTTGTGCTCGCGGGCGCGAGGCCGGAGGAGATCGCCGACTGGCAGGAGGGGCGGGATGGTGTTCCATCTCCCGTCGCCGCGCTCAGCTTCGCCGCCTCGGCCGACGCGCAAGGTCAGGCCGTAGAGCGCGCCGTGGAGGCCGCCAAGCGCGTCGCCTCCCGTGGGGGACACGCGCTGCTGGCGATAGACGGCCTCGACGGCCTGCACCCGCCGGCCGCGCGCAAGACGCTCGCGGCCGCGCGCAACCTGCGCGACGGTGGCTCGCTCACCGTGATCGCCACCGCCGCGCGCCCATTCGGGGGCGAGACGACCGTGATCGCGCTCGACGCGGCGCTCACCGGCAGCGGCCTGCCGATCCTCGACCTCGCGGCCAGCGGCACGCTGAAGCCCGAGCTGCTCGTCGGTGAGGACGGGGCCAGGGCGATCGCGCAGGCGCGCGCGGGGGCGCTGGAGGCGCGGGGCTAACTAGCGCCTGTTGTAGGCCACCCGGTCCCACGAGGGCTCGGGCGCCAGTTCGATCGGCTCGCCGCCGCTGGGCGATCTTGGGCCGACCGGCTGTACGTAGGCGAAGCCGCCGGTCTCTTCGTCGAAGGCGACGCTCAGCTCGCCCTCGTTCACGCGCTGGTCGAGCCATGCGCCGCGGAAGACCAAACGGCGCAGCCAGTGGACGAGCGAGCGCTCGGCCGGCCCCACCAGCTCGGGCCAGCAGTCGTTGACGTGTTCGCCCAGGGCAGAGGCGGGGTCGAGGATCTCGCCGTTGACGGCGAGGTTGACGAGGTCTTCGAGCTCCTCCTCGCCCAGCCGTCCGCCGACGAAGCCGAGCTTCAGCGCGGCCTGCTCGCAGCGCTCGGAGAAGTCCTCCTCGTTGAAGGTGAAGCGCAGCTCTCCATATTCGAGGACGAAGTCCTCTCCCGAGTTGTAGTTTCCGCGGCGCGACGTTTCCATGTCAAAAGCCGGGGATTCGTTGAGACCCGGGTCGTCGGGATCATATGCTGGACTCCTGCATCGCCGGCTGTGATGAATGGGATTTTGCAACGGGGGCCGGGCGTATACCCTCCCCGCCGATGGCACGTCTAACCGAGCGCGGGCTGCGCAAGTCGGTCGGGGTCTCGGGGATGTTCGCGACCGCCTACGGCAACGTCGGCTCGTCGATCTACTACGCGCTCGGGCTCGTCGCCGCGCACGCGCTCGGCCTCACGCCGCTGGTGTTCGTGTTCGCCGGCGGCCTGTTCGCGCTGACGGCGAAAACCTACGCCGAGGGCGCCGCGATGTTCCCGGAAGCGGGCGGCTCGTCCTCGTTCGCGCGCCACGCCTTCGACGACGTCGTCTCGTTCTTCGCCGGCTGGGCGCTCAGCCTCGACTACATCCTCACGATCGCGATCTCGGCGTTCTTCGTACCGCACTACCTGAGCGCGTTCCCCGGCCTTGGAGCGCTCAACCACAATCCCGACGACATCTTCGGTGGTCTGATCGTCGTCGGCCTGCTCGCCTGGCTGAATATCCGCGGGCTCGGCGAGTCGGCGAAGCTCAACTTCGTCCTCGCGATCCTCGACCTGAGCACGCAGACTCTGCTCGTCGGGGTGGGCGCCGTGCTGGTGCTCAATCCCTCGCTGCTGATCCACCAGGTGCATCTGGGCGCGGTGCCGACGTGGAGGGAACTGATCTTCGCGCTGTCGCTCGCGATGCTCGCCTATACGGGAATCGAGACGGTCGCGAACATGGCGGAGGAGGCACGCGACCCGGGCGTGCAGGTCCCCAAGGCGGTCAACCTCGTGGTGCTCGCAGTGCTGGGCGTGTACGCGGGGATCTCCGTCGTCGCGCTGTCTGCCCTGCCGGTCCTGCACCACGCCGCCGGCTACAGCCCGGCCCTGCACGCAACCTATAAGGAAGCCGGCTATGCGACCGAGCTCGGCAAGTTCTTCGAGAACGACCCGGTGCTCGGGATCATCTCCCGGCTCGGCCTGCATGGCACCGTCCTGAAACTGGCCCGCTACTACGTCGGGATACTCGCCGCCACGATCCTGTTCATCGCGACCAACGCGGGGATGATCGGGATCTCGCGCCTGTCCTGGTCGCTGTCCGAGCATCGCCAGCTGCCACGGCTGTTCTCCCAGTTGCACTCCCGCTACCGCACGCCGTGGTTCACGCTGATCTTCTTCTCGTTGCTCGCCAGCACGCTGATCATCTACGGCAACACCGAAGTGCTCGGCAACCTCTACTCGTTCGGCGCGATGCTCTCGTTCACGACCGCGCACGCCGCGATCGTGAGGCTGCGCGTGAGCGACCCGGATCGCGAGCGGCCATACAGGAGTCCATGGGGGGTGCGCATCAAAGGCCATCAGATCCCGATGACGGCCGTGATCGGGGGGATCGGCACGTTCGCCGCCTGGGTGGCTGTGACGGCGCTACACAGCGAGGCTCGCGTCGTCGGCATCCCCTGGATGATCGTCGGCATGTGCGGCTACTTCTACTACCGCAAACGCCAGGGCCTCGACCCGCGCAAGAGCTACCGCATCGAGCGCCCCGAGCGTCCCCCGGACTTCGCCGAGCTGGAGTACAAGATTGCGCTCGTGCCGATCTTCGGCGAGGACGTCAGCGCCGCCGCGCTTCAGAGCGCCGCGAAGCTGATCGGCGAGGACGGCGTGGTCTACGCGATCTTCGTCCTGCCCGTCCCCAGCCAGCTCTCGCTGGAGGCGGGCCTCGAGGACGAGGAGGCGCAGGGCCGCTCGGTGCTCGAGAGCGCGCGTATCCAGGCGCGGCGCGCGGGGATCAAGATCCATACCGGCCTGATCCGCACCCGCAACCCCGGCGCGGCGCTCGTCGAGGAAGCCGAACGCGTCGGCTCGGACGTGATCTACTGGTCGACGATCCACGCCCCCAGCGGCGAGCAGCGGATCGGTCCGACCGCCGTCTACCTGCTCTCAAAGCGTCCCTGCAGGATCATCATCGAGACCGAGAACCGCCAGCGGCCCGCAGGCACGGCGCTGGCCGATCCCGGATGATCGGTCGGCGTCCTCGCTCGCTCGCGTGCGTAGCACGCCACGCTCGCTGCGTCCTAGTCTGGCTTGGCCTGCGAACCGCTGGGCCCTTAAGCCGGGCTAGTTCGCGAGCGCGGAGCGCAGCGCCTCGTCGAGCTCAGGGTGGCGGAAGCGGTAGCCCAGCACGAGCGCCTTGGCGGGCATCACACGCGCGCCGGTGGTCACGATCGCGGCCATCTCCCCGTAGAGCGCTCGCAGCGCGATTCCGGGCACGGGCAGCAGCGCGGGCCGGTGCAGCGCGTGGCCCAGCGCGTGTGAGAAGTCGCGGTTGGAGACCGGTCCGGGCGCCGTGCCATTTACCGGGCCCGACCAGCGCTCGTCCTCCAGGGCGGCGCCGATGATGCCGAGGAGGTCCTCGCGGTGGATCCACGAGATGTACTGGGCTCCTCCCGCCACCGGGCCGCCGATGCCGAGCTGGAACGGCGGCAGCATCTTCCGCAGCGCCCCGCCGTCGCGGTCGAGCACGACGCCGGTGCGCATCAGCACCACGCGCATCCCCAGCGCCGTCGCCTGCTGCGCCTCGGTCTCCCAGGCCACGCACGTCTCGGCCAGGAAGTCGCTCCCCGGGGGCGCATCCTCGTCGAGCGGCTCCTCGCCATGCGCGCCGTAGTAGCCGATCGCCGAGCCGCTGATCAGCGTCCGCGGGCGCTGGCCGCCCTCCGCTTCACCGGCCGCCTCCAACCCCGCGAGCAGATTGCGGGTGCCCGCCACGCGGCTCTGAAGAATCGCCCGCTTGGCCTGCCCGCTCCAGCGCTGGGCGATGTTCTCCCCGGCCAGGTGCACGACCGCGTCCGCTCCCGCGAGAGCCTCGACCGGGGCGGGCTCGCTCAGCGGATCCCAGCCCACCGCCTCGACACCCGTCGCGACCCGCACGCGAGACGGGTCGCGCGAGAGGACGGTGATCTCCGCGCCGTGCTCGCGCAGCTCGGCGACGAGCGCGGCGCCGATCAGCCCGCTCGCTCCGGTCACGGTCACGCGCATGTCGATCTGGCCCCTTCCCGGATGCGGTCTTGCCCGCTGCGTGTGTCCATGCTCGACCTTGAGTATGCCCACGTCGCGCGTGAACGCGCGAGCGATCTACGGTCGATCGTCGCCCTGGGCGAACCCCACCTCCGCACCGGCGAGCGCGGTGCCGCTGGCGCGGGCCTCGTCGGCGACGGCCGCGGCGACCGCGGGCGCCACATCGCGGTTGAAGACCGACGGGATGATGTAGTCCTCGTGCAGTTCCTCATCGGTGACGATCGCGGCGATCGCGCGGGCGGCGGCCATCTTCATCGACTCTGTGATCGCCGGTGCCCGCACGTCGAGCGCGGCGCGAAAGATTCCCGGGAAGCAGAGCACGTTGTTGATCTGGTTGGGGTAGTCCGAGCGGCCGGTAGCCATGATGCGAACGTATGGCGCCGCCTCCTCGGGGACGACCTCGGGGTTGGGGTTTGCCATCGCGAACACCATCGCGTCGTCGTTCATCCGGGAAAGCGCGTCCGCCTCGAGCACGCGTGCGCCGGAGAGGCCGATCAACAGGTCGGCCCCGTCGATCACATCCGCCGGCTTGCCCGCGCGGCACTCCGGGTTGGTCGTCTGTGCGAACCAGCGCTTGACCTCGTTCATCGAGCCGTCCACATAATCCTCGCGCTTGACGTGCAGCGCGCCGCGCGAGTCGGCGCCGATGATGTGCCGCACTCCGGCCTCGAGCAGGATCTTCGTGACCGCGATCCCGGCGGCGCCCAGCCCGATGATCAGCACGTGCAGATCCTCAAGGCGCCGGCCGGTGAGCTTGACGGCGTTCAGCAGCGCCGCCATCACGACCACGGCGGTGCCGTGCTGGTCGTCGTGGAAGATCGGGATGTCGAGGTCGCGCTTGAGCCGCTCCTCGATCTCAAAGCAGCGCGGCGCGGAGATGTCCTCCAGGTTGATCCCCCCGAAGGCGGGCGCGATCAGCGTGACGGCGCGGACGATCTCATCGGTGTCCTTCGTGTCCAAGCAGATCGGAAACGCGTCCACGCCGGCGAACTCCTTGAACAGGCAGCACTTTCCCTCCATCACCGGCATCGCCGCGCGCGGGCCGATATCGCCCAGCCCGAGCACCGCGGTGCCGTCCGAGAC
>Ga0182024_10020413_pt1 | contig 12107 bp, 12 predicted proteins | sample P32metaG_FD_120480 | JGI IMG/M metagenome (GOLD analysis project Ga0182024, IMG submission 120480) | Permafrost microbial communities from Stordalen Mire, Sweden - P3-2 metaG (Illumina Assembly) | ecosystem: Environmental > Terrestrial > Soil > Wetlands > Permafrost | place: Sweden: Stordalen...
CGGCGCGCGCCCTCATCGAGGACAGCATCACCATCGCGCGTGAATTGGACGACGGTGCCCGCCTCGCCGCCGCGCTGACCTCACTCAGTCATGTTGAAACGGACGCCGGGAATCTCGACCGAGCGGACAGCGCGTTGAGAGAGGCATTACAAATCGATCGCCAGTTGGGTGATGAACTGGGCGTCACCATCGATCTGCAATCCCTGGCCGTCACTCGTCTTTGCGCGGGACGATCTGTCGAGGCCAACGATTTACTCCTTTCGACCCTTCCTTACGTCATCGCGTCGGGTCACCTTGAGTTCCTCGCGACGACGGTCGAGTTATCGGCCGCCATCGCCGCGAGCCTCGGGGAGAACCTGCGCGCAGCCCGACTCTGGGGTGCATCAGAAGGCATCAGGCAGAAATTGTCAATGCCCATATCGCAGCCCGACGACAACGTCCTGGAGCGGTTCATGGGTCCGGCCCGCGCGAATGTCGATCGCTTCGAGTGGGACTCCGCACAAAACTCCGGTCGAGTACTCACTGATCAACAGGCCGTAGATCTCATGATGGCTCCCGATCACTAAACCGAGAACTCTTGAGCAGTCTGCGTGTGAGAGAACTCTTTTGCTTACGTTTGAGATAGAAGTAGAAATCTGATTGACCCACGCCACGAATCAGTTCATTGATACCGAAGCCAGTACGAGGAATTTCGGGTGGTGCTTAATGAGTTCACCGATTGACCTGAAGGCGAAGTACAGGCTGAACTTGTTCGCCCTTTGGACGTGGGCAACTATTCACACCTTCGTGCGTGCCCAATCACCGCCAAGCCAAGAGCGCTGGACGAAAGATCGCGGTGCGTGCCAAGCACATCAGAGGTAAAATGTGCACGTGCCGGAGGAGCTAGGCACCTACTACGAACCCGAGGTAACCGCGATGGCCGCTGAAGACACCAAAAACACGAAGAGCACCAAGAAAACGGAAGCGACCGACGAGAAGTCTGTCATCCAGGACCAAGTCCTCGACGCCATCAAGCGAAGCCAGGACGCAACCTTGAAGATCGTGGGCGCCTGGTCCGAGAGCGTGGCAAAATTGGCGACGAATCTTCCCGACATGCCAAAGCTGCCCTTGGTCGACTCACTGCCCAAGCCCGGCGAACTCTCCGATCAGTTTTTCGATTTTGCCCAGAAGTTGATGGCATCCCAGCAGGAGTTCGTCCAGAAATTGATTGAGACGTTGCCCGGCCACGGACACGTCGGCGACTAGAGCAATCAATACTTGGCAACTGACAGTTTGCTCAGGTCTGTGCCGAGCAGGCAATGAATTGCCTCCAAAGTGGGTGCTTGACATATCAAGCACTTGGGGTGTATAGTGTGCTTGTGCCGGAAAAACCGTGCACAGATTGAAACTCCAAGGAGTTGCCAATGGTAACCACTACCAAGACCACACCCACCACGGACGTGCCCGATGTTGCGCTCAAGATCCGCGAGCAGATGATTTCTACGGTCAAGCAGAGTCAGCAATTGCTGCTCGACGCCGCTGAGACCTGGATCAAGGCCGTTTCGGTCCTGCCCGTCGCGGACCTGCCCACGATTCCCGGCATGCCTGCCCTACCCGGTGCCGAAGCCGTGACCAAGTTCACCTTCGACTTCGCCACTGACCTTTTGAAGGCCCAGCGCGAATTTGCATTGCAGCTCGCGAGCGTGCTCGTGACTGACAAGGTGGCCTAGTCCGATTTTCGGATACCGCTACGATGCAGTACACGGAAGAGCCAGAGACAGTTATAAAGGGTGACCCCCGGCAAATGCTGGGTGGTTTCATCCGGATGCAGCGACAGATGGCAAATCTGTCGCTGCGTCAGCTCTCCGCGCTGACCGAGATTTCCAATCCTTACCTGAGTCAAGTGGAGCGCGGACTGCACGAGCCGTCCATCCGCGTGCTTAAATCCATCGCCGACGCGTTAAACGTGTCGGCCGAAATCCTCTTTGAGCAGGCGGGACTGATCACCAGCCCTGAAAAGCTCAGCGACGAATCTACGGAGTCGGCCATTCGCGCCGACCGCCAACTCAGCGAGGCCCAGCGCCACGCGCTGCTCGGTGTCTACCGCAGTTACGTGGAGACCAACCGCGACAAATCCTGAGCGAGTGCGTTAGCGCTTTCTGCCGGTACTCGTTGTTTTCTGGCTCAAAACAGTCCACAAGTGTTGACGCCGCCATCCCTTTTGGCGAATTGAACGCGGCTGACCTAGGTCGGCGCCCCGGCGTAGGTATGCTAGAAATATCAAGCATTTGGTATGTATAGTGTCGCGAGACGCCTGCCAGCCTGAGATTCGAGGGGCTTTACGATGGAAATTGTGGACACCGAGGAAACCCGAGAAGGCGACGGTACATCGCGCTTTGAAGACCAACTCCTGAGCGGGATTAAGTTCGCCCAGGATGCCTCCCTGCAATTCATGAGCGCCTGGTTCGACGGTGTGGCCAAATTGGTTACCAAGGTGGCCGAGGCTCCCAAACCGACCCTGCCGGCGGCTGTCACCAATCCCAGTGAGCTGGCTGAGTACACGCGACAACTGGTCAGTTCGCAACAAAGATACGTCGAAGACCTATTGGCTCGTCGCGATCCAATCTCTTTTCTCAGCTCGATCGGCAACGCGGGGGCGTCGCTGATCAAGAAGCCGGCCGACGTGGCCGCCGCCAACGTCCGCCTCGTAGTGGGTATGGGCGCGGCCCTGCGCGAAACCGCCAAGTGCGCCTTGGGCGTCGCGACGACCGCACCCCTGTCGCCAGCGGCCGGAGACAAGAGGTTCGCCGACCGGGCCTACGCCGAGAACCCGTTCTTCTTCCTACTCGAACAGCAGTACTTGCTCGGCTGCCAACTCGTGAGTGAGTTGCTCGACGCGGCCCAGCTCGAAGAGAGCCAGGACGCCAAGGCTCGCTTTGCCGCACAATTTTTGCTGGACGCGTTGTCGCCCACCAACACGTTGATAGGCAATCCCGCCGCATTAAAGGAAGCCTTCGACACGGGCGGCAAGAGCCTGGTGCGCGGCGCCAAGAACCTGCTGAGCGACCTGCGTCATCATCGGGGCTGGCCTTCACAGGTCGACAGTTCCGGTTTCGTGATGGGCATCAATATGGCCGCCACTCCGGGCGCCGTTATCTACCGCAACGAATTGATCGAGCTGATCCAGTACCAGGCGCAGACGGAGCAGGTGCACGCGGTGCCGCTGCTGTTCTGTCCGCCGTGGATCAACAAGTACTACATCATGGACCTGGCCCCGGGCAAGAGCCTGATCGAGTGGGCGGTCGAGCACGGGCACACCTGCTTCGTCATCAGTTATCGCAACCCCGACGCCAACATGGCCGAGCTGAGCCTCGAGGACTACTTGCGCCTGGGCCTGCTCGACGCCGTGCGCGTGGTGCGCGAGATCACCGGTGCTCCCCAAGTCAACACCGTCTCGCTCTGCCTTGGCGGCACCCTCAGCGCTATTGGCTTGGCCTACAACGCGTCGATTGGCGACGAGTCGATCAAGTCGGCCACGCTGCTCAATACCAGCACGGATTTTTCCGTACCTGGCGTGCTGGGTATCTTCACCGACGAGGCGACGATCGCCGGCATGGAAAAGCAAATGGCCAAGGACGGCTACCTCGAGGCGAGCACGATGGCGCACGTCTTCGACACGTTACGGGCCAACGATCTGATATTCCAGTACGTGAGCAACAACTGGCTGCTCGGCCAGCAGCCCGCGGCCTTCGACTTGCTGGTCTGGAACCAGGACAGCACCCGGATGCCGGCCAAGATGCACTCGGAGTACTTACGGTCTTTCTATCTCAACAATGACTTCGCCCACGGGGAGTTCGAGATTGGCGGACACAAACTCGATCCCCGCCAGGTCACCATCGACACCTACGTCGTCTCGGCCATTAACGACCACATCGTCCCGTGGTTCTCGGGCTACAAGACCGCGCAGATCTTTGGTGGTCCCAACCGGTTCGTGCTGAGTACGGCCGGACACATCGCCGGGGTGGTCAACCCGCCGAGTCCCAAGGCCAAGTACTGGATCAACGACGATCGCCCGGCCGATCCGCAAGAGTGGCGCAGCGCGGCCACGTTGTTCGACAGCACCTGGTGGGAGGACTGGACCGAGTGGATTGGCGAGCGCGGTGGCCCCGAGGTCACGGCGCCCGAACGGCTCGGTAGCAAGGACTATCCGTTACTCGAAGCGGCCCCTGGTAGTTACGTTCGTGATCGCTCGTGAGCGTTGCGCCACCGAGGTTTTCCGACGCTCGCTTCGTCAAAGTCGGTAACCGAACGCTCCGTATCCGCGTCGAGGGCAGCGGCCCTCCCTTGCTGCTGCTCAATGGACTCACCCGGCCCCTCGAGAGTTGGGAGTCATTCGTGGCCGCGCTGAGCAATCGCACCATCGTCACCTTCGACGCGCCCGGCATTGGCGAAAGCCCCGAACCGATCGTGCCGCTGTCGATAAAAATGCTGGCCACCGTCGCCGCGTCAGTGCTCGATGAAGTCGGTCTTGAGTGCGTCGACGTGCTGGGTATCTCGCACGGTGGCGCCGTGGCCCAACAGTTCGCCGCCACCTACCCCGCGAGATTAAATCGGCTGGTGCTGGTGGCGACGTCGTGCGGCGTGGGATCGGCGCCGGGCAATTGGCGTGCGCTGAACGACTTGACCACCGAGTCGGGCGCCCGCGCCTGGCCCGAGGTGGCGAGTGCGCTATGGCACTCCATGGCCGTCGCCTGCTGGTCGAGCCTGCCGTTCCTCGGGGCTATCGCGGCTCCTACCCTCGTCATCTGCGGACACGAGGACACGGTCACACCGCCCGTCAATAGCCGAATGCTGGCCGGTCGCATTCCTAACGCTTCGTTGATCATGGTGCCCGGTGGTCACGACCTGCAAGATCCTCAATCGGCCGACTCGTTGGCCCGCGTCGTTGACAACTTTCTCGAAGGTGTGGTGTAAGGCTCTCGATCCCCCGAGAACCGCCCATCTTTTAACTCTCACCAAATCAATGTCACAACAACAAAGGACAGAATCATGACAGAACTGCGCTTTGACGGACGCGTTGCCATCATTACCGGCGCGGGCGGCGGCCTGGGTCGAAGCCACGCGCTCGAACTCGCTCGCCGTGGTGCGTGGGTGCTCGTGAACGACCTCGGCGGCGCACTCGACGGGAGCGGCTCTTCGGCATCCGCTGCCCAACGGGTGGTCGACGAGATCACTGCTTTGGGGGGCGTCGCGGCAGCGAATGATGACAGCGTCGCAACGTCGCAGGGTGGTGAAGCAATAGTGCAATGTGCGCTCGACGTGTTCGGGCGAGTTGACGTGCTGATCAACAACGCGGGAATCCTGCGCGATAAGGCCTTTCACAGGATGGGGGCCGACCTGATTGATCCGGTGATTGACGTGCATTTAAAGGGCGCACTGTACGTCAGCCAACCGGCCTTTCGCCTGATGCGCGCGCAGGGTTACGGGCGCATTGTCAACACCAGTTCGGCGTCCGGCCTTTTTGGCAACTTCGGACAGGCCAACTACGGCGCGGCCAAGGCCGGACTGGCCGGACTGACGCGCGTCCTGGCGATAGAGGGCGCGGAACACGATATAAAGGTCAACGCGATCGCCCCGATCGCCCGGACGCGAATGACCGAGGGGATCCTCGGCGATCTCGCGTCCAAGGTCTCCGCCGAGTCGGTGAGCCCCCTAGTGGCTTACCTCACGAACGAGGAGTGCGCGGTCAACGGCAACATCTACTCCGTGGCCGGAGGGCGCATCGCGCGAATCTTCGTCGCCGAGACGTCCGGAGTGGTACTCAAGGAGAACACCGCCGAAGCCATCCAAGCGCAGTTATCGCTCATCGATGAAGTGGACGCCACTCGATTCCATGAGCCATCGTCGCTCGAAAGTGAAACCACGATCATCACCAAAGCGTTGTCCGAGATTTCCTAAACCCGCAACCACACGCGCTGGAATTGATCTGAGCGAAATACCAAAGTCGCATCTCGTTCAGACAACGAGTTCTCGAGGGCAGCAACCCGCCAATCGGACGTGAACATTTTCACTTTGTCACTCACTGCCGTGCTGGCTATGGTGAGCCCAGGGGGTGAATGAAATGTCGGAAAAGAAAGTTGCGATGGTCACGGGCGGCACCCGGGGAATTGGTCGGGCCATAACCGTGGCTCTGGCCGAGAGTGGTGTGCACGTCGCCGCGGGTTACAAATCCAACAGTGAGGCCGCCGAAGAGACGAAGGCGGTGATTACGGCCAGCGGGGGCTCGCTCAGCCTGCACCAAGTAGACATCGGCGACCCTGAGGACTGCGTCAAGTACGCCAACGAGGTGGTCGAAGAGTACGGGCGAATCGACTACCTCGTCAACAACGCCGGAATAAATATTGACCGTACCGTGCGCCGCATGACCGTCGAGGAATGGCACTCCGTCATGCGCATCAACATCTCCGGTTGCTTCTACATGGTCAAGGCCGTCATCGAGCATATGATTTCGCGCCAATCGGGACGAATTGTCAACATCAGTTCGATCATTGGTGAGACGGGCAACGTAGGCCAGGCCAACTACGCGACGGCCAAGTCGGGAATGTTCGGCCTCTCCAAGTCGCTCGCCTTGGAGTTGGCCGGCAAGGGCATCACCGTCAACTGCGTGGCCCCGGGATTCATCAGTACGGACATGATGGCGTCGGTGCCGGAGAAGATCCTTGATCAGATCGTGGCCCGTATTCCCGTCGGGCGTCTCGGTGCGCCCGAGGAGGTTGCCTTCGCTGTCATGGGCTTGCTGGATGATCGGGCCAGCTACATCACCGGAGCCGTGATTCCCGTCAACGGCGGCCTCGACATGTGACCTGCAGGTTCACTGGTCCACTTCGTGATTCGTAGTAATTGACGTCACGTTTCGCGGGCCTAGTTGAAGACGCTGACGGGATGAGAAAGCATCTGACCACTTCACCTGTGGTCCTGTCCAAACCCATTAGGTCTGCAGCCATTTATTGGCGACTGTTCGGCTAAGTGTGGCGAAATCCGGCAACGTTAGGCTTTCGAAGTGACCACCGCAGACGAATTTCGAATCAAGAGTGCGTCAATCGCGGGTCGAGTAATGTCGCCCGACGAGGCAGCCGAATTCATACGACCGGGTGACAATGTCGGGATGAGCGGCTTTACGGGGGCCGGCTATCCCAAGAAGGTACCCGGGGCACTCGTGCGACGAGTTGAAGACGCGGCCACACGAGGTGAGCGTTTCGCGGTGAGTGTCTGGACGGGGGCGTCGACGGCTCCCGAACTTGATGGTGCGCTCGCAGCGGTCGACGCGATCGACATGCGCATGCCGTACCAGTCTGACCCGGTGAGTCGCGCCAAGATCAATGCCGGACTACTCGACTACCTCGATTTGCATCTCTCGCACGTCGCGCAGATGGTCTGGGAGGGCGCCTTCGGACACCTCGACGTCGCGGTCGTAGAGGTGACCGGCATCACCGCGGACGGCGAACTGATTCCGTCGTCCTCGGTCGGCAACAACAAAACGTGGATTGACATGGCTGACCGCATCATCCTCGAGGTGAACGCGTGGCAGCCCACTGCGCTCGAGGGAATGCACGACATCTATTACGGCACCGCACTACCGCCATTTCGCCAGCCCATCCAAATCCTCCAAGCGTCCGACCGCATTGGCGTTCCCTATCTGCATTGCCCACCGGAGAAGATTGTGGCCGTCGTCGAGACGAACTCGCCCGATCGCAACTCGGCGTTCAAACCGGTCGACGACGCCTCGCAGCGAATCGCCGAGCACCTCTTGGAGTTCCTTGCCAACGAGGTGAAGGCGGGGCGTCTGCCCTCGTCGCTGCTGCCCCTGCAGTCGGGCGTCGGCAACATCGCCAACGCCGTGCTTCGTGCACTCGACGGTGGGCCGTTCCGTCCGTTGACCGCGTACACGGAGGTCATCCAGGACGGCATGCTGGCGTTGCTGAACTCGGGCACGATGAGCACCGTCTCGGCGACCGCCTTCTCGCTCAGCGAGGAGGGTGCGGCCGACCTGCACGCCAACATCGCCGAGTACCACGACCGCATCATCCTTCGGCCCCAGGAAATCAGCAATCACCCCGAGGTGATACGCCGACTCGGGTGTTTGGCGATGAACGGCGCCATCGAGGCCGACATCTACGGCAACGTCAACTCCACCCACGTCATGGGCTCAAGCATCATGAACGGCATCGGCGGCTCGGGTGACTTCGCTCGCAACGCCTACATTGCGATGTTCCTCACGCCCTCGACCGCCAAGAACGGCGCGATCTCTTCAATCGTGCCGATGGTCAGCCACGTGGACCACACCGAGCACGACGTGCACGTCGTCATCACCGAATGGGGCGCAGCGGATCTGCGCGGCCTGGCGCCGCGCCGGCGCGCCCAAAAGATCATCGACAACTGTGCGCACCCTGACTACCGGCCGATGCTGCAGGACTACTTCGACCGCGCGAGCGCCACGTCGCCCGGCAAGCACACCCCGCACTTGATTGAAGAGGCACTCTCGTGGCACGCGCGCTACCTGCGCGATGGCACCATGCGATACTCCTGAGGCTCGCGCGGTTTAACGCTCAATCAGTTTGAGTGCGCTTGCCCTGGCGTGACCCTAATTTTGCGAAGTCGGTTCGCTCTTGATGCGGGTACTCCTGGCGGTGGATCACTCTGATCACTTCGCAATTTCGAACACGGCATAGATAGCGAGACTTCTACCGAACTTCATCGTAGGCAGGCACACCTCCTTGGATGTCCAGAGCATCTCGTATTGCCGGTGCGAATCGAACCACTACTGATGGATGATGAGGTGGATGCAAATCGTCGGATTAGTCCAACGATGTCGGAGGTACGACGACTACCGGCACGGTGGCATGTTCGGCGACTTCGAGACTGGTGCTCCCCAGAAGGATTCCGGGCCGTTTTCCGTGGCCGCGTGAGCCCACCACTAACATGTCCGCGCCGATTGGTGGACCTTGGGCACGCAAAAGTACCGAGCACGCGTCGCCGTCGTTGACGACCCAGCGCAGATGATCCGCATCGAATCCGCACCCTCGCGCGATGGCGAGGAGTGCATCGGGTGCCACGTCGGGAGAAAAGCGAACGTGCGCGTGTTCCAGCAGTCCCGTCGCGTGCACGACGGTAACCTGAGCGTTGGTGGCAATTGCGATGTACAGCGCCCAGCGAATTGCCATCTCGGATTCGCTAGATCCGTCGTAACCCACGGCAATCTTCAGCGGGGATGTCATTATTGGTCATCCTCCTTGTCGGCCTGGTGCAGCATGTCGATCGCGGCGTGACGGGCGTCTTGTATTCGCACAATTCTGTCCATTCCGGGACCTCCATTCGAGGGATCTTCGCAATCTTGATTACGCCCGAGCAGTGAACTGAGCGTCGCGCAAATGGAGGACCGCAGGGCATCGAGATCGTAGCCACCTTCGAGAAATAACGACAGTCGCCCGGGGCGCGGTACGAATCCGGCCACCCAACTGGCCGCGAGCGCGAAATCTCCACTGGTGAGCTGGAATTCGGCCATCGGATCTGCCCGATGTGCGTCGAAGCCGGCAGAAACCAGTACCCAAGTAGGGTCGAAGTCTTCAATGATGGGTGAGGCAATCTCATTCAGTGCTCGAAGAATCACGTCGCCGGTCGCCCCGGGCGGCAGAGGAATGTTGACGTTGCGACCAATGGCGTGTCGTCCACCCACTTCGCTTGCCGAGCCGCTTCCAGGAAAGAGCGGCCACTGGTGCGTTGATACGTATAGAACGTTGGGTTCATCCCAAAAGATTTGTTCGGTTCCGTTGCCGTGATGCACGTCCCAGTCGACAATAAGGACGCGTTCGCCCTGGGTGAGTAAACCTGCTGCCGCAATGGCGACATTGTTCAGCAAGCAGAATCCCATCGCGCGATCGGCGAGAGCATGGTGACCTGGTGGCCGGGCCACCACGAAGCCAACACCTTCGCTCCGTCGTTGCAATTCTTCGATAACGGCAATCCCGCCGCCCGCCGCAAGTACGGCGATCGACCACGAGTCGAGCGTGGCGTACGTGTCTTGATCAATGTCGCCTCCGCCTCCGTAGCAGAAAGCGCCTAGTTCATCGAGATAGTTTCCGTTATGGACACGAATAAGTTCTGCGCGAGTGGCGGCGCGAGTGGTTGCGATAATCAGGTCGCTGCCGAGATGGAGATCGGTGACGGCCGCCATCGCCGCAGTTGAGCGGTCGGGACGTTCGGGATGTCCAGGGTCTTCGTGGCCGGAATCATCGTAGGGTTCGTTGACTATCAAGGACATGATCTAGTTTGTCCTGGACCGATGTTCAAATTGGCGGGCCGCGCTCTCGATGGTGGGCTCAATAGAAAGACGTACAGCGATCTCTCCACCCATGATTGAAGTTGTCATCGGAAAGCCGGAGTGTCTAAAAACCGACATCATGTCGTGATTAGTGAACAGGGTTTCGGCCATTAAGTCCGTGATTCCTCGTCGCCACGCGGCGTCGGCAAGGGCGTCGAGCAGCAGATGCCCCAGTCCTTGGTGCTGGTAGTCGTCGCGAATAACGAAGGCCACTTCGGCTCTTGTTGTATAGGGGTATCGGTCATATCGCCCTACCGCAACGAGTTCGTCACCGTCTTCGACGACGAACGCCAAGCGATCTACGTAGTCAACTTGCGTGAGGTGAAGAACCTCCTTGTCGGAGAGCTCGGGGTGTGCCGAGAAGTACCGACGATAAACGGAGTCAAATGAAAGGTGGTGGTGGAACGCCTTCAGCTTGTCAGCGTCGTCACCTCGAATAGGGCGCAAGCGAAGCGTGTTGTTCGACCTATTGAAGACCTCGGACCTCAATTCAACGGGGTAGGGTCCGGGGATCGAGTGTTCGTCAGGCACGGTGACATATCGATCGTCGCCCTCGCCGTATGCAGCGCCAGGAGTGAGATTCATTGAGTCACTTTGAAGTCGATACATCCGCCATTCTCTGTACCGTAACTGACGACGAAGCGTTCGACCATGATTTCACGTTTGCCCTTCGTGTTCTAACTGCCTGCTTGCTGGCCTCGGAAACTTAGACGTGAGGTCTGTCACTGGCATGGTTCCATCTTCTCTACGATGAGATACTGCTGGTAGTGACCAAGGTCACATTCCCTTGATTTCGGACGCTTATAGTTTTTTTGATGAGTACTTCGCTCAAGATTGTGACGCTCTGCACCGGCAACGTCGCGCGTTCGGTGATGCTGGGCTACATGTTGACCGCGCTCGCCGAGGCAGCGGGTGAGGATTGGCAGGTGCGCACTGCCGGAACCCACGTCATTGAGGGCTCGTCAATTAGTAGGCGCACTCGCGATGCGTTGCTCAGCATTGAAGAACTGGTTCCGCTGCACCTTGGCGCACATCGCAGTCATCAAATCACCGCCGCTGACGTATCGTGGGCCGACGTGATCCTCGCGAGCGAGGCCGATCATGTTCGCTTCGTACAGAGACATTTCGATGAACATTCCTACAAGACGGTGCAGTTGGCCCGATTCGTGCAGAGCGCGCCGCTTGATGAGTCGATTAAAGAACAACTTGCGGCAGTGGCGTCGCTCACTCCGTTACCAGCATTCGATGTTGTTGATCCGGCCGGTGGGGACCAAAAGGACTACGACGCGTGCGCTCAGCAGTTATGGGAGTTAAGTCAGGTGTTCGCGCTGCTGGTTGAACAGAGATCTACTTAGTCCTGCTGGACTGCCCGCAGGCCACCCCACGCGAGGGTCGCGCTGCGAGCGGCAAGTCGCTCTGATTCGTTGGCGGCCGGAACTGGCCACCCCTTTGCTTCTTGCTGCTCCATCCAGGTCACCGCAGACGCTTCCGCGATGCCCACCACGCCAGCGGCCAGTTGGCGTCGGTGGTCGTCACTGATGGAGATATTGATGAACGGTTCCAGGAATGTGGCGAGCACAATCTCCAGATTTCGCAATTCGCCAATCATTTCGCCTTCGTGGCTGTGGATGAACAGCACTCGAAAGGCGTCGGTCTCGTCAATGACCATCTCGAAGTACACGCGAAAGGCAACTTCAATCTTGGCGCGGGGCGTATCGACGCTCGCGACGGCCTTAGCCAGCGAGTCGAG